>Ga0308161_1006095_pt1 | contig 10320 bp, 8 predicted proteins | sample PhyFR2_FD_201034 | JGI IMG/M metagenome (GOLD analysis project Ga0308161, IMG submission 201034) | Phyllosphere microbial communities from UC Gill Tract Community Farm, Albany, California, United States - DLSLF.R2 | ecosystem: Host-associated > Plants > Phyllosphere > Unclassified | place: USA...
GAGATCGAACTCAACAAGGACGAGGAAGCAGCCTTCCAGAAGTCCGTCGGTGCCGTTGCCGGTCTTTGCGAAGCCTGCGTCAACATCGCTCCGTCGCTGAAGTAATTGCCTTTCAGGCTGTAAACAGGGAATAACCCATGAATATTCATGAATATCAGGCCAAGGCTCTTCTGAAGGGCTATGGTGCGCCGGTTGCCGAAGGGGTTGCCATCCTCAAGGTCGAAGAAGCCGAAGCTGCCGCCAAGCAGCTTCCCGGCCCGCTCTACGTGGTCAAGAGTCAGATCCACGCTGGTGGCCGCGGCAAGGGCAAGTTCAAGGAACTCGGCCCCGATGCCAAGGGCGGCGTTCGCCTGGCAAAGTCCATCGAGGAAGTCGTTTCCCACGCCAAGGACATGCTCGGCAACACGCTGGTCACCGCCCAGACGGGCGACGCCGGCAAGCAGGTCAACCGTCTCTACATCGAAGACGGCGCCGACATCGCTCGCGAACTCTATTGCTCGCTGCTCGTTGACCGCTCCGTCGGCAAGGTTGCCTTCGTCGTTTCGACCGAAGGCGGCATGGACATTGAAGCTGTCGCGCATGACACGCCTGAGAAGATCCACACGATCGCCATCGATCCGGAAGCCGGCGTGACGGCTGAAGACGTTGCCAAGATTTCCAGCGCGCTCGAACTTGACGGCGTTGCTGCCGAAGACGCCAAGTCGCTCTTCCCGGTTCTCTACAAGGCGTTTGTCGACAAGGACATGGCGCTGCTCGAGATCAACCCGCTGATCGTCATGGAAAATGGCCATCTGCGCGTTCTCGATGCCAAGGTTTCCTTCGACGGCAACGCACTGTTCCGCCATGACGACATCAAGGCGCTGCGCGACGAGACCGAAGAAGACGCCAAGGAAATCGAAGCCTCCAAGTGGGACCTCGCTTACGTGGCGCTCGACGGCAACATCGGCTGCATGGTCAATGGCGCCGGTCTTGCCATGGCGACGATGGACATCATCAAGCTTTACGGCAAAGAGCCTGCAAACTTCTGCGACGTCGGCGGTGGCGCTGGCAAGGAGAAGGTCGCTGCAGCCTTCAAGATCATCACCGCAGACCCGAAGGTCGAGGGCATCCTCGTCAACATCTTCGGCGGCATCATGAAGTGCGACGTTATTGCTGAAGGCGTTATCGCCGCCGTGAAGGAAGTCGGTCTGAAGGTTCCGCTCGTCGTGCGCCTGGAAGGCACGAACGTCGAACTTGGCAAGAAGATCCTGAACGAATCCGGCCTCGCCATCACGGCTGCCGACGATCTGGACGATGCTGCCAAGAAGATCGTCGCCGCGGTCAACGGCTAATTTTTAAGGATCCTGATTAATGTCCATTCTCGTCAATAAAGACACAAAGATCCTCGTGCAGGGCCTGACCGGCAAGACCGGTACGTTCCACACCGAACAGGCTCTTGCCTATTACGGCACGCAGATGGTCGGCGGTATCCACCCCTCCAAGGGCGGCACCAACTGGACCGGCTCCAAGGGCGAAACCCTGCCGATCTTCGCAACCGTTGCCGAAGCCAAGGAAAAGACCGGTGCAGACGCATCCGTGATCTACGTTCCGCCGGCAGGCGCTGCCGACGCGATCATCGAAGCGATCGACGCCGAGATCCCGTTCATCACCTGCATCACCGAAGGTATTCCGGTTGCAGACATGGTTCGCGTCAAGGCTCGCCTCGACCGTTCCAGCTCGCGCCTGCTCGGCCCGAACTGCCCAGGTATCCTGACGCCGGAAGAATGCAAGATCGGCATCATGCCGGGCTCGATCTTCCGCAAGGGTTCGGTCGGTATCGTCTCGCGCTCTGGCACGCTGACCTATGAAGCCGTGTTCCAGACATCAAACGAAGGCCTCGGCCAGACGACGGCTGTCGGTATCGGCGGCGACCCGGTCAAGGGCACCGAATTCATCGACGTGCTGGAAATGTTCCTCGCAGACGAAGCCACGACCTCGATCATCATGATCGGCGAAATCGGCGGCTCGGCTGAAGAAGATGCAGCCCAGTTCCTGATCGACGAAGCCAAGAAGGGCCGCAAGAAGCCGATGGCTGGCTTCATTGCCGGTCGTACCGCGCCGAAGGGCCGTACCATGGGCCACGCAGGTGCTGTCGTTTCCGGCGGCAAGGGCGACGCAGAATCGAAGATCGCTGCCATGGAAGCAGCGGGCATCAAGGTTTCGCCCTCTCCGGCACGCCTTGGCAAGACGCTGGTCGAAGTCCTCAAGGGCTGAGACTGACACAATCTGGCAGCGGGCAGGGGCTGGAAACGGCGGCCTGCCCGAAGCCGCATGAAGACGGACGCAAGAGCCTGATCACCATGGGTCGACCGGTTTTCGCGTCCGGTATGCAAGACCAAAGACTTTCGAGCATTTCGGCATTTCCTCTGAGACATGCGGCGATGCTCAAGCGGCAAGAATGCAAGCGACCGGTCGCGAATGGCCATCAACGGGATTGAGGAGGCGGACCATCACGTCCGCGAAAAAACAATGGCAAGGCAAGAAGCCAACGAGCAGTTTCAGATCACGTCGTTTCTCGACGGCGCGAATGCGGCCTATATCGAGCAGCTCTATGCCCGGTACGAAGAGGACCCTTCCTCGGTATCGCCTGAGTGGCAGAGTTTCTTCAAGGGTCTGTCCGACAATCCCGACGATGTGAAGAAGGCCGCCAAGGGCGCCTCCTGGAAGCGCGCCAACTGGCCGATCCCGGCTGGCGGCGATCTGATTTCCGCACTCGACGGCAATTGGGCGACGGTCGAAAAGGCCATCGAAAAGAAGGTTCAGGCCAAGGCCGAAGCCAAGGGCGCCGAGACCGGCAAGCCCGTCAGCGAAGCCGAAGTGCTGCAGGCGACCCGTGATAGCGTTCGCGCCATCATGATGATCCGCGCCTACCGCATGCGCGGCCACCTGCATGCCAAGCTCGATCCGCTCGGCATTGCCAGCGCTGTCGAGGATTACAACGAGTTGTCGCCGAAGTCCTACGGCTTCGAAGAGAGCGACTACGACCGCAAGATTTTCATCGATAACGTGCTCGGTCTCGAATACGCGACCGTCCGCGAAATGATCGATATTCTGGAGCGCACCTACTGCTCCACCATGGGCGTCGAGTTCATGCACATGTCCAACCCGGATGAGAAGGGCTGGATCCAGGAACGTATCGAAGGTGCCGACAAGGGCGTTGCCTTCACCGCCGAAGGCAAGAAGGCGATCCTGTCGAAGCTCGTCGAAGCCGAAGGCTACGAGCAGTTCCTCGACGTGCGTTTCAAGGGCACCAAGCGTTTCGGTCTGGATGGCGGTGAATCGCTGATCCCGGCGCTGGAACAGATCATCAAGCGCGGCGGCCAGGACGGTCTGGAAGAAGTGGTTCTCGGCATGGCGCACCGTGGCCGTCTGAACGTTCTGACCAACGTCATGGGCAAGCCGCATCGCGCCGTGTTCCACGAGTTCAAGGGTGGCTCCTTCAAGCCTGACGACGTCGAAGGTTCGGGCGACGTGAAGTACCACCTCGGTGCCTCATCCGACCGCGAGTTCGACGGCAACAAGGTTCACCTGTCGCTGACGGCAAACCCCTCGCACCTTGAAATCGTCAACCCTGTGGTCATGGGCAAGGCCCGCGCCAAGCAGGACCAGCTTGCCAAGATCTGGGATGGCGACACCATTCCGCTGTCCGAGCGCGCCAAGGTTCTGCCGCTGCTGCTGCACGGCGATGCCGCCTTTGCAGGTCAGGGCGTCGTTGCCGAAATTCTCGGACTGTCCGGTCTTCGCGGTCACCGCGTTGCCGGCACCATGCACTTCATCATCAACAACCAGATCGGCTTTACGACGAACCCGGCCTTCTCGCGCTCGTCGCCCTATCCGTCTGACGTTGCCAAGATGATCGAAGCGCCGATCTTCCACGTTAATGGCGACGATCCGGAAGCGGTGGTCTATGCGGCCAAGATCGCGACCGAATATCGCATGAAGTTCCACAAGCCTGTCGTCATCGACATGTTCTGCTACCGCCGCTTCGGCCATAACGAAGGCGATGAGCCAGCGTTCACGCAGCCGAAGATGTATAAGGTCATTCGTGGCCACAAGACCGTTGCCCGCATCTATGCCGACCGCCTCATCGCCGAAGGGCTGATGAACGAAGGCGAATTCGAAAAGATGAAGGCAGACTGGCGCGGCCATCTGGAGCAGGAATTCGAAGCCGGCCAGAGCTACAAGCCGAACAAGGCCGACTGGCTGGACGGCCAGTGGTCGGGTCTGCGCGCCGCCGACAATGCCGACGAGCAGCGTCGTGGCAAGACCGGCGTGCCGATGAAGCAGCTGAAGGAAATCGGCAAGAAGCTGTCGACCATTCCCGAAGGCTTCACCGCGCACCGCACGATCCAGCGCTTCATGGAAAACCGCGCGCAGATGGTCGAGACCGGCGAAGGGATCGATTGGGCGATGGCCGAAGCCTTTGCCTTCGGTTCGCTTGCCGTCGATGGCCACAAGATCCGTCTTTCCGGTCAGGATTGCGAACGCGGCACCTTCTCGCAGCGTCACTCGGTTCTCTACGATCAGGAGACCGAAGAGCGTTACATTCCGCTGGCGAACCTGTCGCCGACCCAGGCCCGTTACGAAGTCATCAACTCGATGCTGTCGGAAGAAGCCGTTCTCGGTTTCGAATATGGTTACTCGCTGGCCCGTCCGAATGCGCTGACCCTCTGGGAAGCCCAGTTCGGCGACTTCGCCAACGGTGCGCAGGTTGTGTTCGACCAGTTCATTTCGTCTGGTGAACGCAAATGGCTTCGCATGTCCGGTCTCGTCTGCCTTCTGCCGCATGGCTATGAAGGTCAGGGTCCGGAGCACTCCTCTGCGCGTCTGGAGCGTTTCCTCCAGCTTTGCGCCGAAGACAACATGCAGGTTGCCAACTGCACCACGCCTGCCAACTACTTCCACATTCTGCGCCGTCAGGTGAAGCGCGACTTCCGCAAGCCGCTGATCATGATGACGCCGAAGTCCCTGCTGCGCCACAAGCGTGCGACCTCGTCTCTAACGGAAATGGCGGGCGAATCCTCGTTCCACCGTCTGCTGTGGGACGATGCGGAAGTCATCAAGGACGGTCCGATCAAGCTGCAGAAGGATTCCAAGATCCGTCGCGTCGTGCTCTGCACCGGCAAGGTTTACTACGACCTTCTGGAAGAGCGTGAGAAGCGCGGCGTCGACGATGTCTACCTGCTGCGTATCGAACAGCTTTATCCGTTCCCGGCCAAGGCGCTCATCAACGAGCTGTCCCGCTTCCGCAATGCGGAGATGGTCTGGTGCCAGGAAGAGCCGAAGAACATGGGCGCGTGGTCCTTCATCGACCCGTATCTCGAATGGGTTCTGGCGCATATCGACGCCAAGTACCAGAAGGTCCGTTACACGGGCCGTCCGGCTGCCGCCTCTCCGGCGACCGGCCTGATGTCCAAGCATCTGGCGCAGCTTGCTGCGTTCCTCGAAGACGCATTGGGAGAGTAACCACTCTCCCGCTTCGACCCTCGCAACAAAGACACCTGAATAACGGAACGATAACATGGCCACTGAAATCCGCGTACCAACACTGGGTGAGTCCGTCAGCGAAGCAACTGTCGGCACCTGGTTCAAGAAAGTCGGCGACACCATCAAGGCTGACGAGCCGCTGGTCGAACTGGAAACCGACAAGGTTACCGTCGAAGTCCCAGCCCCTGCGTCCGGCGTTCTGACTGAAATCGTCGCCCAGAATGGCGAAACCGTCGGTCTCGACGCGCTGCTCGGCCAGATCGCCGAAGGTGCTGCCGGCGCTGCCACCTCCGCGCCTGCACCGGCTGCTGCCCCTGCTGCTCCGGCTCCTGCCGCCGCACCGGCTGCTGCCGCACCTGCTCCTGCTGCATCGGCCCCTACCGCTTCCGGTTCTGTTCCGCCAGCACCTGCTGCCGGCAAGCTTCTGTCCGAAAACAATCTGTCTGCCGATCAGGTCGATGGTTCGGGCAAGCGCGGCCAGGTTCTGAAGGGTGACGTTCTGGCAGCTGTCGCCAAGGGCGTTTCCGCTCCGGCCGCTGCTCCGGCACCGGTTGCCGCACCGCGTCCGGTTTCTGCAGAGCAGGATGCCGTTCGCGAAGAGCGCGTGAAGATGACGCGCCTGCGCCAGACGATTGCCCGTCGCCTCAAGGACGCGCAGAACACCGCTGCCATGCTGACCACCTATAACGAGGTGGACATGAAGGCCGTCATGGACCTGCGCAACCGCTACAAGGACGTGTTCGAGAAGAAGCATGGCGTGAAGCTTGGCTTCATGGGCTTCTTCACCAAGGCCGTGACCCACGCGCTGAAGGAACTGCCTGCGGTCAACGCTGAAATCGACGGCAACGACATCATCTACAAGAACTATTGTCACGTCGGCATGGCTGTCGGCACGGACAAGGGTCTTGTCGTTCCGGTCATCCGCGATGCAGACCAGCTCTCCATCGCCGGCGTCGAAAAGGAACTCGGTCGTCTTGCCAAGGCAGCCCGCGATGGCTCGCTCGGCATGGCCGACATGCAGGGCGGTACCTTCACCATCACCAATGGTGGCGTCTATGGTTCGCTGATGTCCTCGCCGATCCTCAACGCACCGCAGTCCGGTATTCTCGGCATGCACAAGATCCAGGAGCGTCCGGTCGCCATCGGCGGTCAGGTTGTCATCCGTCCGATGATGTATCTGGCACTCTCCTACGATCACCGCATCGTTGACGGCAAGGAAGCGGTGACGTTCCTCGTTCGTGTCAAGGAAAGCCTGGAAGATCCGGAACGTCTGGTTCTCGATCTCTAATCGACTTGCTTTTCGTTTCAGCGGGGTTTCAAGTGAAATCCCGCTGAATTCTCGTCAGGAGCGCCCTTCTTGGAACCGACTTTTCTCGCCGCGTCGCCCTTTCTGCCGCTCATTGGCCTGAGCGTTCTGATTCTCGTGGTGCATGTGACGCTGCAGGCGCTGATCGCGACCAAGGAGCTTGGGCGCGAGTGGAATGCCGGTCCGCGCGATGACGATCGCCAAGCCACCGGCAAGCTTGCCGGACGCGCCAAACGCGCTTCGGCCAATTTCCGCGAGACCTATCCGGCCTTCATCGCCCTTGCCTTCGGCGTGATCATGGCGGGCGATCCGTCCGGCATTGCGCTGATCGGTGCCTGGCTCTGGCTGGTGTGCCGCGTCATCTACATTCCGCTTTATCTGATGGGCATCCCTTACGTGCGGTCGCTCGTCTGGGTAGGATCGATGATCGGCTTGCTGTTGATGTTCTTCGTGTTGATGTTCTGAGGGCGGATAAATCATGCACCAGTATGTCATTGAACTTGCATCCCTGATGGCAATCTTTGCCTTCGCCATTGTCTCTCCCGGCGCAGACCTTGCCATGGTCATGCGCCAGGCCATGGTGCATGGACGTCGTGAAGCCATCATCACCAGCTTCGGCATCGGCACATCCTTGATGTTCCATGTCACCTACACGATCCTCGGTCTTGGCCTGATCATTTCGCAGTCGATCTACCTCTTCAATATCGTCAAGTGGCTCGGCGTCGCCTACCTGATCTATATCGGCATCAAGGCCCTGCGCGCCGGCAAGATGGAGCTTCCGGAGGTTTCTGACAATGCGGTTGCGCATAAGCGCCAATCCGGCCTCAAATCCTTCACGCTCGGCTTTGCCGCGAATGCGCTGAACCCGAAGCCGGTCTTCTTCTTCCTGTCGATCTTCTCGACGGTGGTTCATGCCCACACGCCGGTCATGATCAAGTTCGGCTACGGCATCGTCATGGCAAGCTGCCTGATTGCATGGTTCGTCGGCGTCAGCCTGTTCATGACGACGCCGCGCATGCGTGCGGCCTTTGCGCGCGCCAGCCAGTGGATCGACCGTACCAGCGGCGTGGTCTTCATTGCGCTTGGCATCAAGCTCGCAACCGAAAAAGCAGCCTGACATGCAGTTGCGACACGGCAGGGTAGGCGCTGATGACTGAAGGTCCGGTTCTTCTCGTGACGGGTGGCAGCCGTGGTATCGGTGCGGCCACCGCGCGTCTTGCTGCCAAACGCGGCTGGCGTGTGCTCATCAATTACGCCACCAACGAAGCAGCGGCACAAAGCGTGGCCGATGATATTGCCCGCGATGGCGGCACTGCTCATATCGTGCAGGGCGACACGGGAACGGAAGACGGCATCGCCTCGATCTTTGCCGCACTGGATAGCCGTTTCGGTCGCATCGACGGGCTGGTCAACAATGCCGGCGTCGTCGATCAGACGGCCCGCGTCGAGGAATTTTCGCGCGAGCGGCTCGACCGGATGTTTGCGATCAACGTCATCGGCAAGATCCGCTGCGCGTCCGAAGCGGTCAAGCGCATGTCCACCAAGCACGGCGGGCGCGGCGGGTCGATCGTCAATATTTCATCGATGGCAGCGGTGCTGGGAAGTGGCGGCCAATATGTGGACTATGCCGCGTCCAAGGGTGCGGTAGATACGTTCACCATCGGCCTTTCGCGGGAAGTTGCAACTGAGGGCATTCGCGTCAACGCGGTCCGTCCCGGCATCATCGATACCGACATCCATGCATCGGGCGGGCTGCCGAGCCGCGCCACGGATCTGGCGCCCATCGTGCCCATGCAAAGACCCGGTACTGCTCAGGAGATCGCAGATGCGGTCCTCTACCTCCTTTCGCCCGAGGCGTCCTATGTGACGGGCGCTCTATTGAATGTGAGTGGCGGCAGATAGCTGCCCAACAATGAAGGAAATCAAATGGCTTATGATGTAGTTGTTATCGGTACCGGCCCCGGCGGTTATGTTTGCGCCGTCAAGGCTGCACAGCTCGGTCTCAAGGTCGCTGTGGTCGAAAAGCGCGCCACCTATGGCGGCACCTGCCTGAACGTTGGCTGCATTCCTTCCAAGGCTCTGCTGCATGCGTCTGAAATGTTTGCTCATGTTGCCCATGGCATGGACAGCCTCGGCATCGAAGTGGCGGCACCGACGCTCAACCTCGACAAGATGATGGGGCATAAGGACGGCGTGGTGAAGGCCAATGTCGATGGCGTGGCCTTCCTGTTCAAGAAGAACAAGATCGATGCGTTCCAGGGCACCGGCAAGGTCGTGTCCGCCGGTAAGGTGTCCGTCACCGCCGAAGATGGCTCGGTGCAGGAACTGGAAACCAAGAACATCGTGATTGCCACCGGTTCGGATGTCGCCGGCATTCCAGGCGTTCAGGTCGATCTCGACGAGCAGGTTATCGTCTCCTCCACCGGCGCAATCGCGCTTCCAAAGGTTCCGGAAAAGCTCATCGTCGTCGGCGGCGGTGTGATCGGTCTCGAACTCGGTTCCGTCTGGCAGCGCCTTGGCGCCAAGGTCACCGTCGTCGAATATCTCGACAACATTCTCGGCAGCATGGATGGCGAACTGTCCAAGCAGGCGCAGCGCCTGTTTGCCAAGCAGGGCATCGACTTCAAGCTCGGCGCCAAGGTGACGGCGGTCGAAAAGACCGGCACTGGCGCCAAGGTCACGTTCGAGCCGGTCAAGGGCGGCGCAGCTGAAACGCTGGAAGCCGATGTGGTTCTGATCTCCACCGGCCGCAAGCCCTACACCGACGGTCTCGGTCTTGCTGAGTCTGGCGTCGCGCTCGATAGCCGCGGCCGCGTTGAAATCGACGGTCACTACAAGACCAATGTTGCCGGCATCTATGCCATCGGCGACGTGGTCAAGGGCCCGATGCTGGCGCACAAGGCGGAAGATGAAGGCGTGGCACTTGCCGAAATTCTCGCCGGTCAGCACGGTCACGTCAATTACGACGTCATTCCGGGCGTGGTCTACACCCAGCCGGAAGTCGCCTCCGTCGGCAAGACCGAAGAGGAACTGAAGGCTGCGGGCATCGCCTACAAGGTTGGCAAGTTCCCCTTCACCGCCAATGGCCGCGCGCGCGCCATGCAGGTGACGGACGGCTTCGTCAAGATTCTCGCTGACAAGGAAACGGATCGCGTTCTCGGTGGTCACATTCTCGGCTTCGGCGCTGGCGAACTGATTCAGGAAATCTCCGTGCTGATGGAATTCAGCGGCTCGTCGGAAGATCTGGGTCGCACCTGCCACGCTCACCCGACCATGTCGGAAGCGGTGAAGGAAGCGGCACTCGCAACCTTCTTCAAGCCAATCCACATGTAGTCGCCGGACTCGGTTCCTCGGTTTTTTCAGGGGCCGAACATTACATTTTTGTAAGCTCAAAAGCCGCATCTTGTCCTTCTCGATGCGGCTTTTATTGTGAGCTCCATAAACCTCACAATGGAGCAACCTCATGGGTTCAACGACGGTTACCGGCT
>Ga0308161_1006096_pt1 | contig 10319 bp, 9 predicted proteins | sample PhyFR2_FD_201034 | JGI IMG/M metagenome (GOLD analysis project Ga0308161, IMG submission 201034) | Phyllosphere microbial communities from UC Gill Tract Community Farm, Albany, California, United States - DLSLF.R2 | ecosystem: Host-associated > Plants > Phyllosphere > Unclassified | place: USA...
TACCGTCGGTACGCCAAGCCTGGATCAACGGCTGGCGAGAAGGACGCGGCGACAACTGGGACGGTATGACTGGCACTGCGGGCATCCACAGACTCAACGAACTTCACGCCGTCGGCTAATCAGGGGCATTTTATTCCGACACACATCTTTGAATGAGTAACGACTTAACCACGCGCGCCCCATCCGGGCGGCGGGCTTCGGCCCAGGGGCTCCTTTATGGAGCCCTTTTTATTGCCTTGCAGATTGTCAGCGCAGGGCAGCGATGGCATCCACCGACTCGCGAATCAACGCCGGCCCCTTATAGATAAAGCCGGAGTACAACTGCACCAGGCTGGCGCCGGCCGCTATCTTCTCGGCCGCGTGCTTGCCTTCGGTAATACCGCCCACCGCGATGATCGGCAAACGCCCGGCCAACTCGGCCGCCAGCACCTTGACGATATGGGTGCTCTTGTCCCGCACCGGCGCGCCGGACAGGCCTCCCGCCTCGTCGCCATGGGCCAGCCCCTCGACGCCCACGCGGCTGAGGGTGGTGTTGGTCGCAATCACTGCGTCCATGCCCGCATCCACCAGGGCCTGAGCCACCAGTACGGTTTCTTCATCGCTCATGTCCGGGGCGATCTTGATTGCCAGGGGTACGCGCTTGCCATGACGCACGGCCAGGTCTTCCTGACGCTGGCGCAAGGCTTCGAGCAGTTGTTTGAGGGAGTCACCGAATTGCAGGCTACGCAGGCCCGGGGTATTGGGCGAGCTGACGTTGACGGTAACGTAGCTGGCGTGTGCGTAAACCTTGTCCAGGCAAATCAGGTAATCGTCCACTGCACGCTCTACCGGCGTGTCGAAGTTCTTGCCGATATTGATTCCGAGGATGCCGGTGTATTTTGCCGCTTGAACCCGCGATAACAGGTGATCGACGCCGAGGTTGTTGAAACCCATGCGATTGATGATCGCCTCTGCGTCCGGCAGGCGAAAAATGCGCGGCTTGGGATTGCCCGGCTGTGGCCGTGGCGTCACGGTGCCGATTTCAACGAAGCCGAACCCCAGCTGTGCAAACCCGTCGATGGCCGCGCCGTTTTTGTCCAGGCCGGCTGCCAGGCCGACCGGATTGGGAAAATCCAGGCCCATCACCGACACCGGCACTTTCGCCGCAGCCTTGCATACCAGGCCATTGAGCCCCAGGCGGCCACCGGCACCGATCAAGTCCAGGGACAGATCGTGGGAAGTTTCCGGGGAGAGTTTGAACAACAGCTGGCGGGCCAAGGTATACATGGGCGGGCTAGACTCGGATGGCGGCAAAAGGTGCCGCGATTATAGCCGGGGTGGCGCGCCTCATGCGAGGCGTGCTGCGCTCATCGGCGTTGAGCAATCAACGCCTCATAACGCACCCAGATCCTTTCGGCGTAGCGCTGGCGCAACGCCTCACGCTGCGGGCCAGGGCCCGGCCCAACATTGTAGGAACCCACCGCCATCCAGTTGTAGCCGAAACGCTGAATAAACTCGGCCAGAATCGAGGCACCGACTTGCACCGACAAACACGGTTCGCTCAACAACCGCTCCTCGGTAATGCCCTGTTTGAGCAACCGCGGCAGGTGGATGCTGTTGATCTGCATCAAGCCGATATCACGCGTGCCATTGCGGTTGGCGGAGTTGATCGCCTGCACGCGCGCCCCCGATTCGACAACAGCGATAGCCTGCAACAGTTCCGGTTCGAGATCGTACCGGCTGGCTGCCTCGTCCCAGCAATAGGCCCGTGCCTGGTGGCTGCCCATCAGCCCACTGAGCAGCAGTATCACGCTCCAAACCTTAAGCATTGCTGGCCTGACCACACACAGAGCACACATGCATGACGCCCCGTGGTGGTTCCCCCACCCGCACCGGGCACGTAAAGCGATAACCCTTGCCATAAATCGTCTTGATAAACCCTTTGTCGGCCCTCAAATGTTTGCGCAGGGAATAGATACAGCGCGTCAGTGACTCATCGGCCACCTCTCCCCTGGGCCAGGCCAGCTCCAGCAGGCGATCCTTGGTCATCAGAGTGCCACCGGAGGCCAGCAACAGTCGCAGCACATGCCACTCCTTGGGCGGCAACTGAATATCCGCATCGCCGCCCGTCAACCGGCCATCGCCATGCAAGGTCCAGCGAGCGAAGACCAGGGAGGTCGTCGATTCATCAATCACGACGGCCATACGCACCTCTGCTTTTTACTACTGACATTCACATCCTTAGTTTCCGTACCGGCTCACCTGCCAATGTCACGACTATAAAAAACCGGCCTACGGCTCGCGCTAGGACAAAGCCCATTCGGGCGCGCTTTTTTGGAAACTCTCGGTCAGACAATTCTCCCGACGCACTTATTGGGGTAGCCATTCCTGATACGTCTCCTGCAACTCAACACCCAGCCGATCCTCCAATTGCACCAGCTCACCCAACGCCATCAGTTGCCCATTGACCCGTACCTCCACACATCGAGTCGCCCCTGGGTCCAGAGGCAGCACCTTCCCCGGTGCGAACGCAGCCAAACGCTTGCGGCTGATCAATTGCTCCTGCAGCAGTATTTCCAGGTGCATGGACAAATGCCTTTTTCATGGGGAAAACTCACGATCCGTGCGCAGGAACGCACGCTGCACGCGTTCATGTTGCGCTGTGGTCAATTGCGCGGGCGGTGGCGGTAATGGGTCAGGGCCTGACGAAACGTCATCCTGGACCGTGGCGCTATCCAGCTCCGCCACCAGCTTTTCAATAAGACTCACCTGGGCAGGCTGGCCCTTGATCAACAAACTGTTGGTATCCGAATAGGCCACCAACACCAGGCTACCGTCTGCCAATTGGCCTTTCTGCTCAGGGGATAGCCGGGCTTCGATCATGGAAGCCATACCCGGTATGCGGACCTTATTGGCACCCGCTCCTTGCTGGCGGTCCTGAACAGCTGCATTGATCACCTGGACAACGCCGAATGCCGCTGCGCCTTCGGACTGCTTGCGGCGTGGCTGGTCCATCAGGCCGGCCAGCCGCAAGACATGATCGACATAGCTCGGTGGCCCGTAAACGTAGAACGTACGTGCCCCGCTTTCACGCAATGGGTAGCGCGGCTCATCCAGGCCCGCACGCCGCATGATGCCGCGCAGCCGATTGACCGAGATATGCCGCAGCACTACCGCAGAACTACGCACCTCATCGGCGGTGTAGAGATGCACCACTTGCCCGCTGCGGTGCCAGATCAGGTCCTGCTGCTCGGCGAGGGTTTCCAGGACCCGTTGCGGCGCTGCAAAGTCGAAGGTGCCGCTGATGCGCCTGCGCGCTACCGCACGGCTGGTAACCACAGGCAGGCCCAATGGCCCCGACAGCGCGGTAAAGAAAGTATGCAGACCTTCATCCTGCGCCTGGTATGCCTGGCCCCAGGCCGCGCGGCTGCCCAGCAACAGGGCGGCACACAGTAACCCGCAGTGCAGCCAGCGGCAGTTCATGGGTTTCGGGGAATCAGTGTGCACCGTGGGTATTCCTGGGCGATCTGGCCTGAAGAAGCGGCCATACTGCGAGGCGCAAGAGGTTCAATCATGATGGAAAGTTGACGGCAGACTGCACCACGCCCCCGTGGCATGTGCCTTGCTTCGCACTTTGTATCTGGCCCGCACCAAAGGCGGCGCGGGCCTACGGACAAAGGCGTCGTTACCCTGCAATGGCCTGTCACGCCAAGCCGGGAAACGACGCTTTTTTTTCAGAAAAGGCAGGTATTGATGAACGATCCGCTGGCTTGGGTAAACGGCAGCGATGCCCCGGAAAAGAGCAGCCTTGACCTGGGGTTCATGGCCCTGACCGATTGCGCTTCGCTGGTGGTCGCCGCCACCCAGGGCTTCGCCCAGCCCTACGGCCTCACACTGAACCTCAAGCGCCAATCATCCTGGGCCAACCTGCGGGACAAGCTGGTCAGTGGCGAGCTGGACGCCGCCCACGGGCTGTACGGGCTGATCTATGCCGTGCATCTGGGCATCGGCGGCGTTGCGCCTACCGACATGGCCGTACTGATGGGCCTCAACCAGAACGGCCAGAGCATCAACCTGTCCCACGGCCTGCAACACCAGGGAGTGGTCACTCCTGAGGCGCTGGAACGCCACGTGCACCAAAGCCGGACAAAACTGACCTTCGCCCAGACATTTCCCACGGGCACCCACGCCATGTGGTTGTATTACTGGCTGGCGAGCCAAGGCATTCATCCATTGCAGGATGTGAACAGCGTGGTGGTGCCGCCGCCGCAAATGGTGGCGCACCTGCAGGCCGGACGCATCGACGGTTTTTGTGTCGGCGAGCCCTGGAGTGCCAGTGCGGTGCAACACCATCAAGGCTTTACCCTGGCGACCACACAGGCGATCTGGCCCGATCATCCGGAAAAGGTCCTGGGCTGCACCCAGGCGTTCGTCGACGCATACCCTAATACCGCCCGTATACTGGTCATGGCGATCCTTGAGGCCAGCCGGTTTATCGAACAGAGCACTGAAAACCGTCGTTCCACCGCGCAGTTGCTCAGTGCCCGCGACTACCTCGACGCCCCGTTGGACTGCATCGAGCCGCGCCTGCTGGGTCATTACCACGACGGCTTGGGTAACCAGTGGCAGGATCCCCATGCCTTGCGCTTTTTCGCCGGTGGCGAGGTGAATTTGCCCTACCTCAGCGACGGCATGTGGTTCATGACCCAGTTCCGGCGTTGGGGTTTGTTGCGTGAAGACCCTGACTACCTCGGCGTCGCCTGCCAGGTCCAGCAATTGGCGCTGTATCGCCAGGCCGCCGATGCGCTGGGCCTCAGCGTTGGCGACGCGCCGATGCGCAGCAGCCAATTGATCGACGGCAAAATCTGGGACGGCTCCGACCCCGCCGGTTACGCCCGCAGCTTCCGCCTCAATGCCCTGGCCGATGACAACCACCGTCAAGCGCTGCGCTGACAGGAGCTCAATGATGCTACGAATCCTGTTGATCAATGACACCCCGCGCAAGGTCGGACGCCTCAAGGCCGCGCTGACCGAAGCCGGTTTCGAGGTGATCGATGAATCCGGCCTGACTATCGACTTGCCCGCACGCGTCGAAACGGTGCGCCCGGACGTGATCCTGATCGATACCGAGTCACCCGGCCGCGATGTGATGGAGCAAGTGGTGCTGGTCAGCCGCGACCAGCCCCGGCCTATCGTGATGTTTACCGATGAGCATGACCCGAATGTGATGCGCCAGGCGATCAAGTCCGGCGTCAGTGCCTACATCGTCGAAGGCATTCAGGCCCAACGCCTGCAACCGATCCTCGATGTGGCCATGGCCCGCTTCGAGAGTGACCAGGCCCTGCGCGCGCAGTTGCAGGCCCGCGACCTGCAATTGGCCGAACGTAAACGCATCGAGTTGGCCAAGGGCCTGCTGATGAAAATGAAGAGCTGTAATGAAGAAGAGGCGTACACCCTGATGCGCCGTCAGGCCATGAGCCGCCAGCAGAAACTGATCCAGGTGGCAGAGCAGATTATTGCCATGAGCGAGTTGCTCGGCTGATCTGGCTCAGCTCTTGCTAAAGAATCCTCACAGGTAACCAACGGCGGTTGCCCCTCCACGACAAAGACGTCGCCCACCCGGTTTGCCCTCGCGAACCCGGTGGCGGCGTTTTTTCGTTTCAGACCCCCAACCGTTGAGGTGCGTGATGAAATCAAGCTTCTGGAAATCCGGGCACACCCCGACCCTGTTTGCCGCGTTCCTGTATTTCGACCTGAGCTTCATGGTCTGGTACCTGTTGGGCCCGCTGGCGGTGCAAATTGCCGCCGACCTGCACCTGACCACCCAACAGCGCGGCCTGGTGGTGGCCACGCCGATCCTGGCGGGCGCGGTGCTGCGTTTTCTGATGGGCATGTTGGCCGACAAGTTGTCACCCAAGACCGCCGGGCTGATAGGCCAAGTGATTGTGATCGTGGCGCTGTTCTGCGCCTGGAAGCTGGGAATCCACAGTTACGAGCAAGCCCTGCTGCTGGGCATGTTTCTGGGCATGGCCGGTGCTTCCTTTGCCGTGGCCCTGCCCCTGGCATCGCAGTGGTATCCCGCAGAGCACCAGGGCAAGGCCATGGGCATCGCCGGTGCCGGTAATTCCGGCACCGTATTTGCCGCCTTGCTGGCACCGGTGCTGGCGGCTGCGTTCGGCTGGAGCAATGTGTTCGGCTTTGCGCTGATTCCGCTGGTCCTTACCCTGATCGTATTCGCCTGGCTCGCACGCAACGCGCCACAACGTCCGAAAGCCAAGTCCATGGCCGACTACTTCAAGGCCCTGGGCGACCGCGACAGCTGGTGGTTCATGTTCTTCTACAGCGTGACCTTTGGTGGCTTCATCGGCCTGGCCAGCGCCCTGCCCGGCTACTTCAACGACCAGTACGGCCTGAGCCCGGTGACCGCCGGTTACTACACCGCAGCCTGCGTGTTCGGTGGCAGCCTGATGCGCCCGCTGGGCGGCGCCCTGGCCGACCGTTTTGGCGGGATCAAGACCCTGCTCGGCATGTACAGCGTGGCGGTGATCTGTATTGCCGCAGTGGGTTTCAACCTGCCCAGCTCCTACGCGGCGCTGGCGCTTTTCGTCTGCACCATGCTCGGCCTGGGTGCCGGAAATGGCGCGGTATTCCAATTGGTGCCGCAGCGTTTTCGCAGTGAGATCGGCGTGATGACCGGCTTGATCGGCATGGCCGGTGGCATCGGCGGCTTCGCCCTCGCCGCCGGCATGGGCGCGATCAAACAGAGCACCGGCAGTTACCAGTTGGCGCTGTGGTTGTTCGCCAGCCTCGGAGTGCTGGCCTGGTTTGGCCTGCATGGCGTCAAGCGCCGCTGGCGAACCACCTGGGGCTCGGCTGCGGTCACCGCCGCCCGCGTCTGATGAGTCTTCGACTGAGCGTCGCCCAGGCCAGCGCCATTGGCCCACGCAGTGAAAACCAGGATGCGCTGCGGGTGGTCACACCGATGGCGGAACTGGCGGCGAGCAAAGGCTACCTGTGCGCATTGGCCGATGGCGTCAGCCAATGCGCCGACGGTGGCCTGGCCGCGCGCTCGACCTTGCAGGCGCTGGCGCTGGACTACTACGCCACGCCGCAGACCTGGGGCGTGGCCCAGGCGCTCGAACGTCTGTTGGTCGCGCAAAATCGCTGGCTGCAAGCCAACGGTGGTGGGCAACCGTTGCTCACCACCCTCAGTGCCCTGGTGTTTCGCGGCCAACGCTTCACGCTGGCCCATGTCGGTGATTGCCGTGCGTATCGCTGGTTCGACGGCGAGTTGCAACGCCTCAGCGAAGACCATGTGTGGGAACAGCCGGGTATGCAGCACGTACTCAAACGCGCCCTCGGCCTGGATCAGCACCTGGTGCTGGACTTCCTCGACGGCCAATTGCGCGAGGGCGAGTGTTTCCTCTTGCTCAGCGACGGGGTGTGGGCGACGTTGGGCGATCACAGCATCGGCGCGATTCTGCGTGAGCAAGACGACCTCGACCTGGCCGTCAACACCCTGGTCAGCGCCGCGCACCTGGCAGGCAGCCAAGACAACGCCAGCGCCTTGCTGGTGCGCATCGACCAACTCGGCGCCGCCACCCTCGGCGACGCCTTGGTGCAGTTGCAGCAATGGCCACTGCCGCCGCCGCTGAAGGCTGGGCAGACCTTTGAAGGCTGGGAGGTGCAAAGCGTGCTGGCGCAGAGTCGGCAGTCGTTGCTGTACCGCGTGCACGATGCGCAGCGGCAATCCTGGCTGCTCAAGACCTTGCCCTTGCGCAACGACGATGACACCGACGCCGCCCAAGCCTTGTTATCAGAGGAATGGTTTCTGCGCCGCGTCGCTGGCCGTGCCTTTCCGGAGGTGCATACCGCCAGTGGTCGTCAGCATTTGTACTACGTGATGCGCGAATACCCCGGACAGACCCTCGCCCAGCTGTTTCAACAGCAAGGCCCGCTGCCGCTGGCGCAATGGCAGTCGATCGCCGAACGCTTGCTGCGCGCCGTGGGCCTGCTGCATCGTCGACAGATTCTGCACCGCGACATCAAACCGGAAAACCTGCTGCTGGGTGATGACGGTGAACTGCGGGTGCTGGACTTTGGCCTGGCCTACTGCCCTGGCCTTTCTGAAGACCGTGCCCACTTACTGCCCGGCACCCCGAGTTTTATCGCGCCCGAAGCTTTCGGTGGTGAGCATCCTACTGCGCAACAGGATTTGTATAGTGTCGGTGTGACCTTGTATTACCTGCTGACCGGGCATTACCCCTACGGCGAAATCGAAGCCTTCCAACGCCCGCGTTTTAACCAGCCTGTCAGCGCCAGCCGCTATCGCCCTGATCTGCCGGATTGGTTGCCCCACAGCCTGGAGCGCGCCGTGGCCGCCCTGCCCGCACACCGCTATGAAACTGCCGAAGAATGGCTGCTGGTACTGGAACAGGCCGACCGCCGCGAACTGAGCGTGCGGCCACGGCCGCTGCTGGAGCGCGAGCCGCTGAAGGTCTGGCAAACCCTGGCAGCGGCCTCGCTGTTGATCAATCTGGTGCTGCTGTACTGGCTGCTGCACCACTAACGAGCAAAATCCACCTCTCTCCTGTTTAAACGCCCAATAAAACTGGGGGTATGCAACTTGGCACAGCTGCTGCATTAGGTCTTGCCAACAACCCACATATAGCCGCCCCTTCAACGTCGAAGGGTCGAGCTTCCCGAGAGAACGGGACCAGGACAAAGGCGTCCTCGCTAGCTGACTAGCGGGGACGCCTTTTTTTGTTTGCGCATGATTTGTCGAGCCATTGCGGAGAACGACATGAAAAAACTCAAACTGGTGATGATCGGCAACGGCATGGCCGGGGTTCGCACCCTTGAAGAATTGCTCAAGCTGAGCAGCGAGCTGTACGACATCACCGTGTTCGGCGCCGAGCCCCACACCAACTACAACCGCATCCTGCTGTCGCCGGTGCTGGCCGGTGAGCAAACCTTCGAAGAGATCGTGCTCAACGACCTCGACTGGTACCTGGATAACAACGTCAAGCTGCTGCTCAACCGCAAGGTGGTGCAGATCGACCGGGTCAAGCGCAAAGTCATTGCCGAAGACGGCACCGAGGCCGAGTACGATCGCCTGCTGATCGCCACCGGTTCTACGCCGTTTATCCTGCCGATTCCCGGCAACACCTTGCAGGGCGTGATTGGCTACCGCGACATTGCCGATACCCAGGCGATGATCGACACCGCCAGGACCCACAAGCACGCGGTGGTGATCGGTGGCGGCCTGCTCGGTCTGGAAGCGGCCAACGGCCTGATGCTGCGCGGCATGCACGTGACCGTTGTGCACATCGGCGAATGGTTGCTGGAACGCCAGCTGGACAAGACCAGTGGCCAACTGCTGCAAACCGAACTGGAAAGCCGTGGTCTGGTATTTCGCCTGGGCGAACACACCCAGGCCCTGCACGATGCCGGCAATGGTCGCGTTGGCTCGGTGCAGTTCAAGAACGGCGACATCATCCCCGCCGACCTGGTGGTGATGGCCGCCGGCATTCGGCCCAATACCGAACTCGCGGAAACATCAGGCATCCCGTGCAACCGCGGGATTCTGGTCAACGACACGATGCAAACCTACGACCCGCGTATTTATGCGATCGGCGAATGCGCCAGCCATCGCGGGATTGCCTACGGCCTGGTTGCGCCGCTGTTCGAACAGGCCAAGGTCTGCGCCAACCACCTGGCTCAGCTCGGCTTTGCCACCTACAAAGGTTCGGTCACCTCGACCAAGCTGAAAGTCACCGGCATCGACCTGTTTTCAGCCGGCGATTTCATGGGCGGCGAAGGCACCGAGACCATCACCCTCTCCGACCCGATTGGCGGCGTGTACAAAAAACTGGTGATCAAGGACGACATCCTCGTCGGCGCCTGCCTGTACGGCGACACCGCCGATGGCGGTTGGTATTTCCGCCAGATCCGTGAGAACCACGCCATCGGCGAGATCCGCGATCACCTGATGTTCGGCGAAAACGCCTTGGGCGACGTAGGCCATCAGGGCCAGGACAAGGCCATGAGCATGGCCGACAGCGCTGAAGTCTGCGGCTGCAACGGCGTGTGCAAGGGCACCATCGTCAAGGCGATCCAGGAACAGGGCCTGTTCAGTGTCGACGAGGTGAAAAAACACACTAAAGCCGCCAGTTCCTGCGGCTCCTGCGTGGGGCTGGTGGAACAGATCCTGATCAACACCGTGGGCGGCGCGGCCGATGTAAAACCCAAGAGCGAAAAAGCCATCTGCGGGTGCAGCGACCTCAACCACGGGCAAATCCGCCAGGCTATCCGCGAACAGCATTTGCTGACCATCGCCG
>Ga0308161_1006098_pt1 | contig 10319 bp, 8 predicted proteins | sample PhyFR2_FD_201034 | JGI IMG/M metagenome (GOLD analysis project Ga0308161, IMG submission 201034) | Phyllosphere microbial communities from UC Gill Tract Community Farm, Albany, California, United States - DLSLF.R2 | ecosystem: Host-associated > Plants > Phyllosphere > Unclassified | place: USA...
CACTCACCCCAACCGTCTGGTCATACGTCACCACTATCCTGTCGCTATACCGTACATAGTCCGTGGCCTAACGCGACAATGAGCAGGCTCAGCTCTCAACTCAAATACTAAGAGGTGCGTTGCTTTCAAAAGGATCGTCCTCTCTATCGGCATCGATGGCGTGAGGGATTTCGACCGTCGTAGCTCCAATGTGCTTATACTCGGCGAATTTGCTGTATTTATGAAGGTTCTATTTAAAATCAACTGGTTGAGTGGTCGCGACAGACTTTATTTAGTAGGTCGAACGGCAACACCCCATTAAATTGGTATTGCGACAGACTTTATTTCTGATCAGCCTGCCGGCTAGCCCCTGCAATTGCTGGGCTCGTTCCGACAGACTTAATTCAGTAAGATCACCCATGGTTTTAGAGAATTAAAACTGTCGCAACACAGGGGAGCGCTTGTTGGCTCCCTTGATGAACACTACAACGAGCAGCATCCGCACAGCGCTTTGAAATATCGCTCGCCGAGGGAGTTCAGGCGCTCGGTGGCAGCATCAATTTAACGGGGGTAGGTGTCCGGTTTGGTTGGGGCAAGTCCAAGCGGCAACAGCCTGTGCCATGTGATGTTTGCGACATTACGGCTCGTACACATCCTGGGAAACCATCGAAATTTGGCGAGTCGAATGCCGTAAGGTGTTCGTAAGGGAAAATCAATTGCTCCAAACATACCTCACCTCATCCAGCGTTACGCCACCACGCACCAGCGTGCGACGGCTGCCAGGCTCTTCTATTCCACCTAGCCCCTTATAGAAACGAACGGCCCTTTCGTTGCCAGATAAAACCCATAAGGTGATGCGTTTATAACCTTGGTCAAGCAAACGCTTAAAACCCGTCTGCCACAATTGGGCGCCGATACCCTTGCTCCAATATTCTGCCAAAACGTAGATCGCCATGACTTCTCCCGATGCTGCTTCGGGCGTGTCTTCATCACGGCAAGTGCCCAGCGAAAGCCAACCAATAACGTCTCCCTCCACTTCGGCGACTAAAACGTCAGCGTCTTTGCCTTCAATTGTACGGGCCCAATAGGCCTCTCTTTGAGGCAATGTCGCGCTAAGCGAGGCTAAATAGTCAGCGGGCATCAGATCAAGATAAGCGTGTTGCCAGCTACTGACATGGACTTGAGCGATGCGCTTCGCATCCTGGGATAATGCATCACGAATCATAACCACCCCTCACTGGCGTAGTGTCTCGGATAAAAATGTCGTTAATCCACCCTGCCCAGGGCCGTCTGCGTGTCCCGGCCAGCCTAACCTAAAATTGATGGCATTTATGTTGTCGCTGCCCCTAGATTGGCCCAATTGCCGACGCAAGACTGACCCATCTCCAAACCTGCAAAAATCCAGCACAGACAATGATTTACGAGGAGTCAGACTAGGGCGGTGAAATCTCGGCAAATGAGTCACCTCGGCATCGGCACCGACAACTTTGATCCAACCGTAAAGAAGCGAGAGAGTGAGCGTAGCCGTCAGCTATCCGCGGAGCAGCGCCCTGATTGACTGCGACAGTTTTTCAGACTTTGCTTAAACCCTGAAAACACCACACCCCCAATGTGGGAGCGAGCAAGCCCGCTCCCACATTTTGATCTTTGTTTGAGTTGGAGACGGTGAGGTCAGGTCCACCAATACCGCACCAAATGAAAGAAAATAGGTGCGGCAAAGCATACCGAGTCCAGCCGATCCAGCATCCCGCCATGCCCTTCGATCATGTGCCCCCAGTCCTTCACGCCCCGGTCGCGCTTGATCGCCGACATCACAATTCCGCCGGCGAACCCCAGCAGGTTGATCAGCAGCGCAATCAGGAACGACTGCCACGGGTTGAACGGTGTGGTCCACCACAGTGCCGCGCCGATCAGCGAAGACAGCAGGATCCCGCCAACAAAACCTTCCACGGTTTTCGAGGGTGAGAGGTTCGGCGCGATCTTGTGTTTGCCGAACAATTTCCCACAGACGTACTGAAGCACATCCGACAGCTGCACCACGATCACCAGGTAGGCGATCAAGAGCAGGTTGCGACCTTCGTAGCCGGGGATATCCAGCGTCAGCAGAGCGGGCACGAAGGATACGCAGAACACTGCGATCATCAGCCCCCATTGCACTTTCGATGCGCGCTCCAGAAAGTGCGTGCTGTCACCGCCCAGGGAGGCGAGTATCGGCAGCAGCAGGAAGACGTACACCGGAATGAAGATCGAGAACAGCCCGTACCAGTCGGAATAGATCAGTACGTATTGCAGCGGCAGTGCCAGGTAGAACGCGGCCACCAGCGCCGGGTAGTCGCTGCGCCGTGTTGGGGTGAGGGTGAGAAATTCGCGCAGGGCGTAGAACGACACCGCATAGAACAGCAGGATCACGGCGGCGGTGCCGAGCCAGAAGGCGATGCCGATCACGACCACCATCACCCACCACGCATTGATGCGTGCGTTGAGGTTTTCCACGACCGCATTCGGGGTGCCACGGGTGCGCAGCTTGAGGATCAGGCCGATCAGCGAGGCCAGCACCAGGATCGCGCCGATCCCACCGAATAACATCAGGGTTTGGCTATCCATGTCAGACATGCTCCGGGGCAAGGGCGAGCAGGGCGTCGCGGGTCCGCGCAAGAAACAGCGCCTTGTCTTCGCCGTCTTCCAGCTGCAGCGGGGCGCCGAAGCTGGTAGTGCACAGCAGGGGCAGCGGCAGTACGCGGCCCTTGGGCATGACCCGATTGAGGTTGGCGATCCACACCGGAATCAATTCGGCCTGTGGGTAACTTTTCGCCAGGTGATACAGGCCGCTCTTGAAGGGCAGCAGGCCGTCCTCAAGATTGCGCGTACCTTCCGGAAAGATGATCAGCGAGTCGCCACCTTGCAGCGCCGCGAGCATCGGCGCCAAGGGATTATCCACAGGGTCCTTGCGCTCGCGGTCGATCAGCACACCGTTGAACACGCGGTTGATGATGTAGCGGCGCAGCGCACTTTTGCTCCAGTAATCGCTGCCGGCCACCGGGCGCGTGAATTTGCGCAGGTTTTGCGGCAGCGAGGCCCACAGCAGCACAAAGTCGCCGTGGCTGCTGTGGTTGGCGAAGTAGATGCGCTGCACCGGCACGGGCGCGCAACCCAGCCACAGGCTGCGGGCGCCAGTGACGGTGCGGGCCATCGATGTAATCAGCGTGGCGACCACGGGTTCGAACATGGGAATTCCTTATCCGGCGAAAGGCAGCCAGGGGCTGGCGAGGATGACGCCCAGGGTCAGCAGCGCTTGCGCGCCCAACAGCCAGGCTTGTTTGCGCAGCAGTTTGAGCGCGCCTAGGCGGCGTTCGATCCAGGGCCGTCCGGCGCGCTTCGCCGATTGCAGGCCAAGGGCTTGCAGGGCCTGGTCGAGGTCGGCCGTGCGCCCGGTATCCCGCGCCAGCAGGGCGAACAAGTCGGCGTCGAAGGCCACACGCAGTGCCCAGTATTTTTGCAGCAATCCGAAGATAACCATCCACAGGCTGAGCAGCAGGCAGATCGGCGAGATGCTCGCCATCAGCACTTGTGCCAGACCAAACAGAACGCCGAGTAGCGTCAGGCCTGTGGATAACTGATCCAGTGAGCGACCACGTCGCAGCAGGCTGGCGACGACCTGCAGTTCTATATCAGCGGGCAAGGGGCAAACCCTCCAAAGCGTGTCGGTGAGCGGGGTGCAGGACCACATCGGCCCGTGCTGTACGAATAATAGCCAGCGCCTGATCTACCGTGGCGGCGCGCCCGCTGTGCAGCAGCCAGGCGGCGACGGCCGCAGCGCTGCGCGAATAGCCCAGCGCACAACACACCAGCAAGGGGCCGCTGGCGCGCAAGCGTTCGATGGCTTCGGCGGCGTGCCGGCACTCGGCGGGTGTGGGGGCGATCAGGTCCAATACGGGTAGGCATTGATAAGCGCGCCCCTGTGGATTAATCGGCAACTCCGCACACAGATCAACCACTGCGCTGAACGAAGCTTGCTCAGCGGACGTGGGAATTCGCCCCAGCCAAACGTTATCCACAATCAGATCAGCCTGTGGATGCCTGCGCGTCCACAGCCGTGAATTGATCCACGCACCGGCCAGATACGGCGCATACAGCCAGCGTGCGGCGGGAGTTAACCGGCCATCCGCGCGCTTCTGAAAACCCTGCGCCCCAAGCACGCCGTAATTCAACGCGACCAATGCCAGCGACAACGCCGGCCACGCCAGCCACAGCCACCAGCCGCCCAACACGAGCGCCAGGCTGAACAGCACCAGCGCCCCCACGGCATAACGCACACCCAACCACCAACGCGCGGGATCGCGCGCCAGTCGCCCATTCAGCAGGGGACTCGGATGTTCCACAGGCCACAGCCATACACACAGCCATCCTGCGAGGACGCCTGTGGGTAAGTCGATAAAGTGATGTTGATAAGTGGTCAGCACCGACAGACCGATCAACCCGAACCAGCCATGCACCAGCCAACGCCATAGGCCCTGGGTGTGACGCTGGAATATGAGCCACAGAATCACCAGCAGCGCGATGTGCAGGGAGGGCGCCTGGTTGAACGGTTTGTCGAACCCGGCCAGCACCGCGAACAGCCAGCCAAACACGCCATCCAGCGCGGGCCGTTCGAAGGTAAACCGCAGTGGCCAGATCAGAAAGCAGCTCACGGCGATCACCTGTGCAGTCAGCAGGCGCAGCGCGTGTTGCTTGAGTTCATGGCGGGTGTTGGGCAGCAGCAGCGAGAACCCGTAAAGCAGGTCGATGGACCAATAGGGCACGATGGTCCAGGCCCAGAACGGTATATGGCTTTCCCAGCCGAACACCAGCGTGCCCACGTCGCTGCGCTGGGCGGTGACCCAGGTGGCGAAGCCGTAAGTGCTGAAGAACAACGGTGCCAACAGCAGCAGCCATAACAGCGCGGGCCTGAATAAACCGGGTTCGCGCATGTTCAGCGCTTCTGCGCCAGGGACACGGTGAAAATGCCCCATTCATCCACACGCTGGGTGATTTTGCGGAAGCCTGCCGCTGCCACCAGTTGATCCATCTCCGCCTGGCTGCGACGGCGCATCACCCAGGCCTGGCCCTGGCGATGGCTGGTGAGCGCGCGAGCGATCAGTTCCAGTTGCGGGTGCCACGGTTGGCCGGTGTACACCAGGTAACCACCGGGTTCCACCGCCTCGGCCAGGCCGGCCAGCGAACCACTTACCATGCCGTTGTCGGCGAACAATTCATACAGCCCGGACACCACCGCCAGCGTGGGTTTGGGCGCAAGCGCTGCCAGGTCGGCCCGGTCGAACGCATCGCCTTTGACGAACTGCGCGATATCCCCCAGGCCTTTCTCGCGGATCAGCGTGCCACCGTCGCGCACGTTGATGTCGCTGTAGTCGCGCAGCAGGATCGATTCCGGCAGCGGCGACACGCCCTGCAAGGCTTCGAGAATGTACCGGCCATGGCCGGCGGCGATGTCGACGATGCGCACTTCGCGCTGCTCATTGCGCAAGCTGGCCATGGCCAGGCGCAGTAATTCCTCGACGTTTACTTTGCGCTGGCGAATGCCGCGCCAGCCGATGGAGTTGAGGTAGTTGGTGTCGATCATCCGTCCCAGTCCGCCCTTGCCCGTGGGCATGTTGCGGTAGACATAGTCCAGCGTGCTGCCGGAGTCGAAACCGGTGTCGAAGCCCAGCTTCACTCCGGCTGACAGGCGTTGGCCCAGGCCCATGCTGGCGCGGGTCATGCGCCAATAGAGGTCGCGCAGGGAATTGCGCGGCAGCGGCGCGGCCAGGGATTCGGATTCGGCGCAGGTGGCGCCCAGCTTGTCGGCGCCCAGCAGTGAGGCGCGGTCCAGCGGGTGGCTGAAGTTGTGCAGGATAAACCGCCTGGCGCTGTTCACTGCCACCGCGCGATCACGCTCGCCGAGTGTGTCGTGAAAGAAGCCGGGGAGTATATGCAGCTCTTTTTTCAGGCTGCCCAGGCGGTCGAAGAACTGCTGCTGGGGCTTGCGGTGCACCACGAAGTCGGAGCCGGAGACCAGCAGTTGGGTCGGCACCTGGATTGCCTGGGCATCGGCGACCACGCGGTCGGCCGCTTCGTACAGGCCCAGCAGCACGTTCACCGAAATGGCCTTGGTGATCAGCGGGTCGCTGTCGTAGGACGCCACGCGCTCGGGGTCATGGCTGAGAAACCGGGCCTTGACGTAACTGTTGACGAAAAAGTTGCCGCGAAACCGGCGCATCAAGGCCAGGCCCGGGCGGGCGAAGGGCACGTATAGCTTGACCTTGAACGCCGGGGAGGCCAGCACCAGGGCGCGGATGTCGGGGGCGTAATCATGCACCCAGGTGGCCGCAATCACCGCGCCGACGCTTTGGGCAATCACCGCAAGGTTCTGCGCCTCGATGCCAAACGTGGCTTCGATATGCTCGCAAAAGGTCTGCACGTCGCGGACGCTGGTGGCGAAGCTCGGGCTGTCACCGCGCGGGCCAGGCGACTGGCCGTGGCCACGTGCGTCCCAGGCGAAGAAGTCGAAACCGGGCAGGTCCAGTTCATCCACCAAATGGGCGATACGCCCGGAATGTTCATGGCCGCGATGGAATAGCAGGATCGCCTTGCGCGGCTCGCCATCCGTTGCAGCGGTGGCCGGCCAGTGCCGATAGAAAAGCTCGACGCCATCATGGGTACGGAATGTCTGTGCCTGCTGTTCGCGCATCGCAAAAATCCTTATGCAATCGGTGAAGTGGCGGAGTGTTCCTTGAGGCCCTGGCGTACCCGGTTGACCAGGGTATAGGCGAGCAGGGCGGCGACCAGCCACATCACCGCGCTCACCCCGGCAGCGCCGAGCCAGCCCAGTGCCACGCCGGTGGCCAGCACGCCGAGGACGAAGGCGCGATCGCTTTTGCCCATCGGCCCGTCATAGCGCCGCGAGGAGCCGATCATCGGCCCCAGCACCCCTGCGTATTCGCTGAACACAGCGAGCAGGGTCACCAGCAATACCGGCGCCAGGCTCACCTCGGGGATCAGTGCAAACGGCAGGATCAGCGCGCTGTCGGCGATCACGTCACACAGTTCATTGAGGTAGGCACCCAGGCGCGATTGCTGGCCGAATTCGCGGGCGAGCATGCCGTCGATGGCGTTGAGGGCCATGCGCACGATCATCCACAGCGGGATCAGCGCAAACAGCCACAGGTGTTGGGCGAACCCGGCGATCAGCAGGCCCACCAGCAGGGAAACCACTCCGGCCAGCACGGTGATCTGGTTGGCGGTGGTGCCATTGTCGTAGAGGCGCTGCACCAATGGGCGCAGCAGGTTCTGAAAGCGTGGCTTGAGCTGATAGATCGAAATCATGGGGGATGACGCTTCCTTGTCCGTGAGCCCTTGAAAAGCTGTGCTGGAGTGTGCCGATTATTTGTAGCCCCTACCAGTGATGTCGCCTGTTTATAGGGGTTTAGTGCAATCTCAAGCTCCCTCCCAAAGTGATTATCGGTGTTTAGCGAACAAAAATTTCACGCCCCGTGTTATATCGTAACGAACTGTGTGCTATCGGGCGTTGAGTGGATGCAAGTGGATCTGGACGTTGACGGCGCGCGGGCTGAGAGCCTGCCGCGTTTTCAACAAGGGTTGTTCCATGCCCGTCGATTGAGGCAGGCCGGTATCAGCCTCACCGCCCTGGGTGTCAGTGGTTGGGTGTTGGCGTTGTTTGTCGCATTGTTTGCGCCCCTGTCGATCTGGCCGGTGGTGTTGATCAATTGCGCCTCGGCCTTGCTGCTGCTGGTAGCCGGCTTGCAGTCGGCGTGGTGGGTGGCCGACTGGCGCGCCCAGGCGCTGGAAGCACCGCCGGTTGACGTGCCGGTTGAAGAGACGGGCCGGTACGCGCGCCTGATGGAGCGCTTTATCGCCCAGATCGGCACACCGATCCTGTGGCTGTGCGGTTGGGCGTTGTTGGCGCTGATCAGCATCGTCGAGTTCTGGAACCTGACCCTGCCTGCGGCAGCTATCGGCCAGTCAGCCAGCATCGGTGCTGCGCTGGGGCTGGCCCTGGCGTTTGGCTTGCTGGTGTTCGAACGTCGCCTGGCCCAGGAAAGCGCCGCGCAATGGCCTGAAGCCTCATCCCTGGCACAGTTGTGCCGTGTGGCCATCGGTTGTTTGCTGGTGAGCTCGATCTGCCTGCTGTTCGCCAACGCCGAGTCGGTGTGGCCGTTGCGCCTGGCCGTGCTGATGGGCGTGTTGCCCGCGCTGGTGGCACTGGAGTTTTTGATAAGAGGCGTGCTGTCGCTGTTCAGCCCGCGCCAGCCGCGCCTCGAACCTCGCCTGATGGCGCAGAGTTTCATCGCCGACCTGCTGCGCTGGCCGCCCCAGCCCTTGCTCGCCTTGCAGCACGAACTGCACAACCGCTATGGCATCGACCTGCGGCAGATCTGGGCCTTTACCTACATGCGCCGGGCGTTTCTGCCGGTGATGCTGGTAGTGTTGGCCGTAGGCTGGGCGCTGACCGGCGTGCATGAAGTGCCCCTGCAAGGCCGTGGGATTTATGAGCGCTTCGGCAAGCCGGTGCAGGTGTTCGGCCCGGGTCTGCATACCGGGCTGCCCTGGCCGTTGGGCCGTGTCATCAAGGTGGAAAACGGCGTGGTGCATGAGCTGGCCACCAGCGTCAGCCAGAGCGCAACACTCGAGCCCGCTGCGGCTGAAGGCCCACCGCCCACGATAGCCAACCGCCTGTGGGACGCCAGCCATGTGAATGACAAATCCCAGGTCATCGCCAGCAGCAGCGGCGACAAACAGGGTTTCCAGATCGTCAACATGGACGTGCGTTTCGTCTACCGCATCGGCCTTGGCGATCAGGCCGCGCTGGCCGCCACCTACAACAGCGCCGACGTACCGACCCTGATCCGCAGCACCGCCAGCCGCATCCTGGTGCACGACTTCGCCTCGCGCACCCTCGACGAATTGCTCGGCGAACAACGCACGCGCCTGGCCGACGAGATCGGCCGCAGCGTGCAGGCCGACCTGCACAAGCTCGACAGCGGCGTGGAGATTCTGGCCACGGTGGTGGAAGCCATCCACCCGCCGGCCGGTGCAGCCAATGCCTATCACGGCGTGCAGGCCGCGCAGATCGGTGCCCAGGCCCTTATTGCCCGCGAGCGCGGTGCCGCCAGCGAGCAAACCAATCAGGCCTTGCTGCAAGCCAGCACCGCCCATGATCAGGCCGTGGCCAGCGCCCGCGAAGTGAATGCCGGCGCCCAGGCCGCACACCTGCGCTTTGACGCCGAACAAAAAGCCTACGCCAGCGCTGGCCGGGCGTTCGTGCTGGAGCAGTACCTGGGCCAACTCAGCCAGGGCCTGGCCCACGCCAACCTGCTGATTCTGGATCACCGCCTGGGCGCCGACAGCGCACCGACGATTGATCTGCGTTCTTTTACCTTGCCGGCCGATCCAGTGGCGCCGCGTAAAGCCGTTCAATAAGGAGTCTGTCTGTTGGGCGCTCATTCTCACGATCATCATCACGGCCATCACCACCATCACCATCATGGCGATGAGCAGGCGGCGGGCCCGTTCCCGTGGCGGCGCATGGCCTGGGCCGCGCTGCTGGTGCTGTTTGCCGTGGCAGCGGCGAGCCTGGTGCAGGTGCGCTCCGGTGAAGCCACGGTGATTACCCGTTTCGGCAATCCGTCGCGGGTGCTGCTCGAACCCGGCCTGGGCTGGCGCTGGCCGGCGCCGTTCGAGGCGGCGATTCCGGTGGACCTGCGCTTGCGCACAACCTCCAGCGGCCTGCAGGACGTGGGCACCCGCGATGGCCTGCGCATCATCGTGCAGGCCTACGTGGCCTGGCAGGTGCAGGGCGATGCCGACAACGTGCAGCGCTTCATGCGCGCGGTGCAGAACCAGCCCGATGAAGCGGCGCGGCAGATTCGCACCTTCGTCGGTTCGGCGCTGGAAACCACAGCGGCCAGTTTTGACCTGTCCAGTCTGATCAATACCGACGCCGGTCAGGTGCGCATCGCCGAATTCGAGGCGCAGTTGCGCCAGCAGATCGATCAACAATTGCTCACCACCTATGGCGTGCGCGTGGCGCAAGTCGGCATCGAGCGGCTGACGTTGCCCTCGGTGACCCTCACCGCCACCGTCGACCGCATGCGCGCCGAGCGCGAAACCATCGCCACCGAGCGCACTGCGGTGGGCAAGCGCGAGGCTGCGCAGATTCGCTCGGCGGCCGAGCGCGACGCGCGCATCATGCAGGCCGATGCCACGGTGAAAGCCGCTGACATCGAAGCGCAATCGCGGGTCGAAGCTGCGCAGATCTACGGGCGCGCCTACGCCGGCAATCCCCA
>Ga0308161_1006099_pt1 | contig 10317 bp, 9 predicted proteins | sample PhyFR2_FD_201034 | JGI IMG/M metagenome (GOLD analysis project Ga0308161, IMG submission 201034) | Phyllosphere microbial communities from UC Gill Tract Community Farm, Albany, California, United States - DLSLF.R2 | ecosystem: Host-associated > Plants > Phyllosphere > Unclassified | place: USA...
ACCCCCACAGCGTTGCACCAGTTCACCAACGCGCCGGCAGTGAACTCAGGACCGTTATCACACCGCACGAACCCCGGCTGGATTCCGGTTTCAGCAATGATGTCCTCTAAAACAGCAATCACATCAGTGGCTTTAAAATAGCGACGGGGAATGATCGCCAATGCTGTTCTCGTGTACTCATCAATGACATTGAAAAAGTGGACGTGACGTCCGCAGGAGGTTACATCCGACTGAAAGTCGAAACTGAGCACATGCATTGGATACGTTGCGGTCAGTCGTTTCTGCTCGCCGGCTCCAGGGCCGGTACGGCGCTTCTTTCGACGCTTAGGCTTACAGACCATGCCTTCTTCTCGCCATAATCGTCGGATGCGCTTGCTGTTCAAGACAGTGTCTTGCCCATCGTTCGGTGGCCAGCAGGTGCCAGGGGGCTTTGCGCCATCCCCACGTTGGATGCTTAGACGCGATGGTCCTCAGGTCGGCTCGTAGCTGTGCTTCGTTGAAGCTCATCGGTGATTTTTTCTTACGTAGTGCGGAGCGGTTCTGACCCAGAACTTGGCAAGCGAAGCGTTCGGATGCCCCGAATTTTTCCATCGCCATCCGGACAGCACGGCGGCGTGGTTCGGGGCTTAGAATTTTCCCTTGGCTACCTCGGTAAGGATGTCGTTGGCGAGCATCTGATCAGCGAGCAGCTTCTTGAGGCGGGCGTTTTCCTCCTCTAGCTCGTTGGTACGTTTGCTGGCTTCTGAACCGTCCCGGAAATCATGCCGCGAATATAGCCACAGCATCAAGGATTCCAACGAGTCTAGGAAGACCCGCAAACCACCTGCGCCGTTCTTCAGTTTGACCGTTAACCCCAACAGCCGCCATTAAAATTCACTTTTCCTGTCATCAGTCCCCCAAAAGCCGTACTGGCGTGTGACAATTAGTTCGTACGGCCCACATGACTTCGATGGTAATTCAATGATTATGGTTTAGTTTATCGCCAAAAAAGTGTTTTTTGAACACGAGGTTGAGGAATGCGAGCGGCCAATACGCCGTTCACAGAAAAGTGAAGAAAATGCTACATCACGACGTCGAAACGTCCTAATTATTTCTAGTAAACCGTCCGCAGCTGGCTGGCGGGGATCCACATTTCTTCGCCATCACGGTCAATCTGCCGCCACGCGCCCTGGCGCGCCACAATCACCACAGCAGTATCGGCCGGAAGGATTCGCACCAGCGAATAGTGGTCCCCTGGACCGCGACGGGCATTGAGCCGGATGGTGGTCAGCGCGCGCTGGTTAGGCACGGCAATCAAACCACCACGGGCTGGACGAGCTGGGATTTCCTGAAGGTACATGCTCGGGACCCAGCCCAAGAGCTTGCCAGCCTGGACCTGCGACCATAGACCCTGCTGGAGCATGGAACGGACCTTGCTGCCCTGGTCGATGACCTTGATCACCGGGTAGCCGGTTCCGCTGCCCTTGCGCAGGTTGAGCGTAGCCGTCGTAACGTGCGTGGCTTCGATCAGCGAATAGCGCGAGAGCACTGGCTCAGCGTATTCGTCTTCTTCGTCGGCTACGACCGGCTCGTCGAAGACAGCAGGAATCGGTTCCAAGTAGATATTCGGCAGCCATCCGTAGGTGCCATGAACGAATACATGCGCCCATGAGCCGTTGACTTCAATGAGGGCAAGTTCCGTACCGTGGGCGAGGTTGCTCTGCACTACATAGTGCCGGCCTGCGCCTTTGCGCAGTTTGAGCGAGGCAGTCGTCCGGTGTGTAAGGGTTACAGACGACGTTAATGCCGATTTTTGTGGTAAGCCCACTTGGTTCACGACCACCTCAATAAAAAACTTAGGGAAGCAACCACCGGTTGCTTCCCTAAGTTTATTCCATTTTTAGAAGATGCGTGCTTCGTTGTCTATTAGTCGTCGGAAGAACGCGAGCCGAGCTCTGCATCCAGGCGCAGCAGGCCGCTTCCGTCGTTGCCAATCAGCTTCACGCGATCCAGGATTTCGGAGACGGTTGCCTCTTCTTCAATCTGCTCGTCGATGAACCAGTGCAGCAATGGAAGGGAGTCGATGTCCCCTTCGGTCTGAGCCAGACGGTACAGCTCGCGAATTGCTTCGGAGACTTTCTGCTCGTGAGCCAGCGAAGCGGCAAAAGCGTCAGCGACGTTCTTGACGTTCACTTCTGGCGCCGGCTGCTCGCCAATCTTCGGGTGAGCCGAACGGTCGGTCATGTGGGTGATGAACTTTTCCGCGTGGACGATTTCCTCGCCAGCTTGCGCACGGAACCAGCCAGCGATGCCGGGAAGGCTCATGACCTCCATTTCAACTGCCAGCTGACGGTACACCGTCGCTGCGGTTAGTTCGAGAGTTACCTGGGTGCTGAAGGCTTCTGCCAGTTTTCCTGTAAGTTCCATGTCTTTAGACTAGGACTCTTTTGCCAACTTGTCACCGAAGTTTGGACACACTTAGTCCAACCCGAATTAGGGAATCATCCCACGTTGACTGCAGGTTAACCTAGCCGATGCTAAAGAAGGTTAGGTAAACCGAACCAGCCGCAATCTACCGGCTCAGCCCAGCACGACGTAGCGCCTCAGCCATAGCGGTATTTCCAGGAGCCGCCGGCTTGCGTTCCGCTCCACCTTGCTTGCGGTTCTGCCCAGCACGCGCGCCGGCTCCCCCGCCATTGGAGTTCCGTCGTTCACGCGAGGCACCGCCCTTGGCAGGTTGTTCACCTGCCACCGGCAATTCATCATCCAAACGCAAGGTCAATGAAATGCGCTTGCGCGCAGTGTCTACTTCCAAGACCTTGACCTTGACGATTTGCCCTGAGCTGACCACTTCACGCGGGTCAGAGATGAACTTGGTGCTCATAGCGGAGACGTGAATCAGCCCGTCCTGGTGGACACCCAAATCAACAAATGCGCCAAACGCCGCGACGTTGGAAACCGTGCCTTCCAGGATCATTCCCGGCTTGACGTCGCTGATGGTTTCCACGCCTTCCTTCAGCGAGGCGGTGACAAACTCACCGCGTGGATCTCGTGCAGGACGGCGCAATTCAGAAATCACGTCACGGATGGTTGGCTCGCCGAATTGGTCGGTCACAAAGTCCTGGGGCTTCAGTTCCTCCAGCCGGCGACCATGTTCCTCAGCGGTCTGTTGCAGGGTTTTCGCCAGAGCATAGGCTTCCGGGTGAACCGAAGAAGCATCCAGCTTTTCCTTGCCGCCAGTGATCCTCAGGAAGCCAGCACACTGTTCAAAAGCCTTCGCTCCCAAACGTGGCACCTTCAACAGGTCCTTGCGCGTTGCGAAGGGTCCGTTGGCATTGCGGTGGTCAACAATATTTCGGCTCAACAGCGGACCAACACCAGCGACGCGGGCAAGCAATGCGGGAGATGCAGTATTAACATCAACGCCTACGGCGTTCACACAGTCCTCCACCACGGCATCCAGAGCGCGGTCCAGCTTCGAAGCGGTTACGTCGTGCTGGTACTGGCCAACGCCGATGGACTTCGGATCAATCTTGACCAGCTCTGCCAATGGATCTTGAAGTCGGCGGGCAATCGACACCGCACCACGCAGCGACACATCCATGTCCGGAAGTTCTTGGCTGGCCAGCTCGGATGCAGAGTACACGGACGCCCCTGCCTCTGAGACGATGACCTTGCTGATGCCCTGACCGCCAAGGACCTTGATGACTTCGGCAGCCAGACGGTCGGTCTCGCGTCCCGCGGTGCCGTTGCCAACGGCGATGAGCGTTGTTCCATGCTTCTTGGCCAACTGCACCAAGATCGCTACTGACTCATCCCACTTCTTGGCTGGGGCGTGCGGATAAATCGTGGCGGTCTCAACCGACTTTCCAGTCAGATCTACAACCGCTACCTTCACGCCGGTGCGCAGGCCAGGGTCCAGGCCAAGAACTGCCTTGTTGCCCGCCGGCGCGGCCAGCAGGACATCGCGCAGGTTTGCTGCGAAGATCTTCACCGATTCGTCTTCCGCTGCTTCAAAAAGCCGTGAGCGCAGGTCTGATTCGAAACGGGTGAGCAATCGGGCTTTCCATGCCAAACGAACGGTTTGGGAAATCCAGGAAGCTGTTGCCGCTCCGGCAGGAACATTCAGCCCCAAGGATGCGGTAATCGCGTTTTCATAGCCCTGGCGCGCCTGGGCCAAGGCTTCCTCGTCGCGGGGATCTGCTTCAGCCAGCTGCAGGTTCAGCACGCCTTCGCGTTCGCCTCGAAGCAGCGCGAGAACGCGGTGCGATGGCAGGCGGTCCAGGTTGGCCACATAGTCGAGGTAGTCGGAGTACTTGCCTTGGCCCTCGACGCTGGCAGTGCTGGAAACGCTGGCGCTGATCTTGCCGTTGCTCCACAACCGTTCGCGGAGCTCGCCTGCGAGCACGACATCCTGGGAGACGCGTTCGGTCACGATGGAGCGTGCCCCGGAGAGCACGTCTGATTCGGTGGCGAATCCTGCCTCGGCATTGAGGTAACCGGATGCTGCCTGAAGCGGGTCGGTGTCCGGGGTGGAAAGCAGTAGATCGGCCAGTGGTTCCAGTCCTGCTTCGCGGGCAATCTGCGCCTTGGTGCGCCGCTTGGATTTGAAGGGCAGGTAGATGTCTTCAAGTTCGGCCTTGGTTCTGGCTGCCGCGATGGCGGCGGAGAGCTGATCAGTCAGCTTGCCGGCCTCGATAATGGCTTCGAGGATGACGGCCCGGCGCTCTTCCAATTCGCGAAGGTAGCGCAGGCGTTCTTCCAGCAAGCGCAGCTGGCTGTCGCTGAGCATGCCAGTGGCTTCTTTGCGATAACGAGCGATGAACGGAACCGTTGATCCCGAGTCGAGCAGTTCTACTGCTGCCTTGATCTGCCATGTGGCGACCGTGGATTCAGTGGAAAGTTCCTGGGCCAGCTGGGCGATAATCCGCTCTTGGGTGGCACGGTCATTGGCGGTGTTCTTCTGCTCGCTACTCACCGATCCATTGTGCCTCACGGGCTGCGAAGTTCAGATGATCGACTCGGTTGGCGTTCAGCAGAAATTCATCATTAATGGTTAGGATTTAGTTCCATGGGGAAAGTTAAAGTTCGAAAAGCAGCAACGCTGTTTGCAATCACATCGGTGGCGCTACTGAGCGCCGGATGCTCGGTCGTCCAGGACACTGCGTCGAATGCGGCCAACCAGCTCACCGATGCAGCCAGCAAGGAAATCGTCCGCCAGGCCTGCGCTCCAGTGCAGGATGGCACCATTGATTCTAGCGAGCTTCGCGTTCTGTCTTCCATCGTGAAATCCGTTGACGGCGGTGGACTGCCTGACGAGATGGTTCAGGTACTCAATGATCTGGCCGACTCCGGTGACCAGGCTCCCGTCGCTTTGCAGGACCGCCTCAAGGAATCCTGCGACAACGCTACCGCGGAAGAGAACTAATAGGAGTCTGGCCACCATTGGGGTGTTCTAGACTTTTCACATGGTTGAAATTCCTACCAGCGGCAAGGTCCGGCTTGATGCCTGGTTATGGTCCGTGCGAATTTATAAAACGCGCTCCTCGGCAACGGCTGCCTGCCGCGCCGGACATGTGCGTTTGAATGGTGATCCGGTCAAGGCCTCACAGACCGTTGTTGCCGGTGACCGCATCCGTGTCCGCAAGGACGGTTTTGACCGGGATCTGGAAGTGACCGGGCTTCTTTCCAAACGCGTCTCAGCGCCGGTAGCCACCAAATGCTATTTGGACCATACGCCGCCTCGCGAACGAGTCATCATTCCGCAGGTACCGGTGCGAGAACGCGGCGCCGGGCGCCCCACCAAGAAGGACCGCCGCGAAATGGATCGCCTGCGCACCTCTTGGCAGGGCCCGGATACCGAGCTGTAGGTCCCCCGCGTCCTAGGACAGCTCGATAGCCGGTACGTCCGTCTCGAAGCCGAAGATCTGCGCATAGAACGCCAGAGAGCTTTCCAGCGCCCGCACGATATTTTCCGACTTCCTGAAGCCATGCTGTTCGCCTTCAAAAAGAATGTACGCATGGGCAATTCCGCGTTCGGCGAGCGCATCAGCGACCACCTGGGATTGGGCCGGTGGCACCACCTTGTCCTCATCTCCCTGCAATAGCAGTACCGGGCAGGAGATCTTTGAAACGTGGTTGATCGGGGCGCGCTTCTCGTAGAGATCAGCTGCCTCGGGGTACGGGCCAACCAGGGAGAACATGTACTGGGATTCGAAGTCGTGGGTGTCCTGGACCAGTCCAACCAGATCCGAAACCCCGTAGCGGCTGATGCCAGCGGTGAAGACATCCGAGAAGGTCAACGCGCATAGCACCGTCCAGCCACCGGCGCTGCCGCCTTCGATGCCAATGCGTGCAGGGTCAGCGATCTTCTGGGCAATCAGGGCGTTGATGACTGCCACGGTATCGGAGACGTCCACGACGCCCCATGCTCCACGCAGGCGGTTGCGGTACTCGCGGCCGTAGCCTGTGGAACCGCCGTAGTTCACATCCACTACTCCAATGCCGCGCGAGGTGTAGTAGGCCACCGTGGCGCTCAGCGTTGCAGAAGCCTGGCTTGTCGGCCCGCCATGGACAAAGGTAACGAACGGCGGCAGTTCATCTTCCAACCCGGCGTAACCGTGCTGGGCTGGACGATAGAGCAGGGCGTGCACTGACTGCCCGGCGAGGTTCTTGCACTCGAATTCCTCGACCGATGGAAGCATGGCAGGGTCCGGCAGGTCGCTAATGGACCGGGTCACTGCGTGGTGTTCGAGGGTCTCGAGATTGATCAGGGTGATCTCTTCGCCGTGGGTCATCGACGAGGTCCCTGCCAACAGCCAGTCGTTGTTGATGGCAAATGGCCGGACCCGGGTGAAAGGCAAGTCGAGATCATCCAGTCCCCCGGTGTCTGAATGGACTCGGGCCAACGAGGTCGTCCCTGTTCCGTAGGAGCACAGCAGGGTGTGGGGGTTTTCCACCAGGTACCAGCTGGTGCCGACCTGCCACAGGGGTCCGGCGAATTCCGCAGGGCGGTCCGCCAGGCGAGTGGTGCGGGATGATTCGTCTTGGTATACGTAGGGATTCCACCAGCCACTGGCATCGGAGATGAAAGCGAGCCGGTCATCATCCAGCCATTCCGGTTGCATCACTGATTCTTCTGCGCCGCCGGCAATGATCTTGCTCGCCAGGATCCCGGTGTCGGTAAATTCAGCCAAGTGCAGGTAGGTGGAGTCCCACGGCATGTTCGGGTGTTCCCAGCTGATCCAGGACAGCTTGTTTCCGCCGGGGTTCAACCGCGGGGCCGCCACGAAGCGTGCCGCTTCACTCAGGATCCGGATATTGGCCGCATCTTGGGCCGCACTGCCATCGAGCGGGATCTGCACGATATGGCGTACGGGTTCTCCACACAGGTCTTCCATGATGGCCAGCACGCTGCCTTCGGGGCCGCGGGTGAATTCCGCGAAGCGCAATTTCGGGTCGCCCTCAACGGTGCTTTCAGGGGTCACCGGGGTTGGTTCGCCTTGGCCGATATTCACCGTGTACACGCGCTGGTCAGCGAAGTTGGCGAAAATGATCTGGCCGGTGCCTTCATCGATGAGCTTCCAGCTGGAGCCGCCGTATTCATGGACGCGCGAGCGTACGTTGTACGGGGCAGGGATCAGTTCCTTGCCCTGCTGGCCACCGGTGCCGTATTCCACGAGCGTGATGCGCCCGCCTTCGGCTGGCTGTCCTTCTTGGACAATGACGTGGTCTTGATAGAAGCAGGCACCTCCCAGTGGCTTTGTCCCGGCTGCTACGTCTTGAGCGGTGATTGATGAGGGCCAGGATCCGAAAGGCAAGTGCATAGGCATATTCTTGATCCTAGCGATCTTTGAGTTGGAGAACGACCCTCCCAAAGAATGATTCAGAAGAGCTGGGATAAACGATGAACAACTACGCCGTCTTTCTTCGAGGCGTGAATGTCGGTGGCGTGAAGGTCCTGATGAAGGACCTCACGCAGCTGCTTGAGCAGGGCGGATTCAGCGAGGTCGCCACGCTGCTGGCCAGCGGCAATGCGATCCTCAGCTCTGCGATTGATGATCCCTTGATTGTCCAGGAGCAATGCAATGAATTGCTGCGCGGGCACTACCAGCGGGAAATCCCCACCCTGGTTTTCACCCGGGAGGAAATCGAAGAGCTGGCGCAGCCCTTTGGTTTGCCATTGCCTGAACCGGTGGAGCAGCACCATGGATATCTCACCCTGTGCGCCAGCGCGCTGGACGCCCGGGAACTCGGGCAGGCAATAGCTAGCTTGAATGAGCCGTACCCGTACCTGGTCACCGGGCGGGCGGTGCAGTGGATCGTTGCCAAAGGGACCAGCACCACCAATGGGGTCGCAAAACTGGTGCAGGCCCAGGCCAAGCGGCGGGTGCTGACCACACGCAACCACAACACCATGCTCAGAATCGCGAAGATTCTTCGCTAGCTGTCACTTCGGGTAATAATTGGGCATTGACCACACTTCGCCGACCTGCTTGAGGCACTGGAATGTACATCCTGATTGAACTCGTCGGTATCTTCTTCTTTGCCGTGGCGGGATCCTTGATGGCGGCCCGCCGAGGATTCGATATCCTGGGGTCCGCCTTCTTGGGAGGCGTGTGCGGCTTGGGCGGCGGCGTGGTCCGCGATTTGATTCTTAATGAATCGCCCGCGACCTTTGAACACCCCATCTACTTTGTCCCGCCGGTTTTGGCAGCCCTGTGCGTTTACGCGTTCACGCCCGCAGTCCAGAAATTGCATCGACTCGTCCAGCTATTTGATGCTGCCGGACTCGGACTGTTTTGTGTCACGGGAACAATGAAAGCCCTGGAACATCAGTTCAATCCAGTGACCGCGGTGCTGCTGGGAGTGATCACCATTGTTGGCGGAGGTTTGATGCGAGACGTCATTTCCAACGTGACTCCGGATTTGTTCAACCCGCGCGATATCTACGCGCTAGCTGCCATGGTGGGCTCCGGGCTGACGGTTATTGTTTGGCATGCGGGAATCATGAGTGTTGGACTGGGCGCCGGGATTGCCGGCCTCGCATTCCTCATTCGCGTGCTGTCGCTGCGGTTCGGCTGGTCGGTGCCGCTGGCTGCAGGCCACTGGCATCGCTCCAAGCAGAACCCGCCGGCTCCCGATGGGCCGCAGCGCCACTTCTGAACCGCCTAGTCGATGCGTTCGAGCTTGCCGAGGTCTTCGGTATTGGGCGAATCATCCTCGATGGTGCGCGGCGAGTTGATGATGACCGCGCCGATGAGCATGACCACTACGCAGCCAGCCAACATGGAAAAGGCTGCGCCCCAGGAGTCCGTGGCTTTCTGCACCACGCCGAAGAGCATCGGCACGATGGCAGCGCCGGCATAGCCCAGGCCCTGGGCGAAGCCGGAGAGCACGCCGGAGCCGTAGGTAGTGCGTGAACGCAGGTTCATCATCAGCAGCGCGATCGCGAAAGTTCCCTGGCCCAGGCCTGCAGCGCAGACCCACAGGGCGGTGTTATGGGTTGGCGATAGGAAGATGCCCAAGTGTCCGGTGATCCAGCAGGCGGTGAAAATCAGCACCGCGATGATCGGATTCTTCAGCCGTGGAACCCACAGCGGAACCAGCAGGCTCACGGGCAATCCGAGGATGGCGAACAGGGCGAGCATATTGCCTGCGGCCAGTTCGTCCAGACCGCGGTTTTGCAGGTAGGGCGGCAGCCAGGTGAAGTACACGTAGGTTTGTGCCGAGTTGCCTGCCAGGTAGATGGCCAGGCCCCAGGCGACCTTGGACTTCCAAGGGTTGATCTTGGCAATGGGATGCGCGACCCCGTTGGCGTTCACCGGGTGTTCCGTGCGGGTGACACCGCGATCAGCAAATAGCTGCACCATCCACGGGATCAATACGACGCCGGAGAGCACGGCCCAGGAGCCGATGGAGATCTTCCAGTTGCTCAGGTTGGCCAGGGGCACGGAGAACTGCGGTGCCATCCAGGTGCCGATGGCCAGCATCGTGACGTAGCCGCTGGTGACCAAGCCAATTCTCTCGGGGAAATATTTCTTCACCAATGGCGGCAGCACCACGTTGCCCATGCCGTAGCCGGCGAGGGTGACGATGGACAAGGCCAGGAACAAGTACACCTCGGGCATGAAGACCCGGGCCAGCTGGCCCACCACGGCCAGCGCGAGCGAAATGATCAGGGTCTTTTCCAGGCCAAAGGATTTGATCAGGCGCGGGGTGAGCAAGCCGAAGACCGCAAAGGCGATCGGAGCGAGCATGGCCAAGAGGCCTGTGGTGAACTCCGTAAAAGGAATATCGGCTTCAATGCGGGCCAGCAAGGGCGACACCGAGACCACG
>Ga0308161_1006101_pt1 | contig 10313 bp, 13 predicted proteins | sample PhyFR2_FD_201034 | JGI IMG/M metagenome (GOLD analysis project Ga0308161, IMG submission 201034) | Phyllosphere microbial communities from UC Gill Tract Community Farm, Albany, California, United States - DLSLF.R2 | ecosystem: Host-associated > Plants > Phyllosphere > Unclassified | place: USA...
GCAAAAAAAGAGTGTAGTTGATGTCAAAGGCTGACGTGCCCTACTTCAGCCAGCGGGAGGCCGCGAACTGACTTTGCCTAGTTCGACTGACCGAAACATAAACGCGGCTCAGGCGCTCTGCGTTATCTCTGCTGCCTCTACCGGTCCGATTTCGCCGAGCCACCCGGACGCGAAGTCTACAAGCACTTTTCGGGCCACCGCGATCCGGAATGCAGGCGTCGCTGGTTTTATTGAAGCCAAGTCACCCCTGTCGTCGCCGAAGAGGATGTTACGTTCGACATGAAGATTCCGGTCCGCTGGCGGAGCTCTCCATCCGCGTCGGAGAACGTCTCGCCGTCAGTTCGAAAATGCCTTCTCAGCTCTTCCTCGAAGAACGCAACTTGTCCTTCTAAGGAGGCAGCAGTCGCATTCGCTTGTCGGCGTACAGCCGCTGCGACGGCTCTCTTGTTCGCTGCAGTCAACACGTCGGCCAGCGTCAATTTCGCGGACGCCAAGCGCTTTTTGATGAGAGTGACGTCTTTTGTATCGATACGGGCGTCGATCTCCATCCTCTCGAGGATTTCTTGGCCTCTGCAGCGACCAGGGCCTTGACCACGGGGAAAGATGCCCGCGCCGCGAAGCACGTCCTCCGAACCTTTCAGGGTCTTCGAGAATCCCATCTAGGCCGATGGCTCGGTGTCAGGCAGACTGCACCGAGCCTTAAGGGAGGTTTTCGCTTCCGCTCCAAGTAGGATTTCGGTCAGCTTCTCTATCTCAACCGCCATCGCTAAAAGACGGCAGGTCGTCTGCTGCTGCAGGTCGGTAGTCTGCTGAACCGCCGGTGAAAGCGCCTGCGCCTTTGGATCGATTTCTGCCAACTGACTGTCCCTAGTTGGGACGTCCACGCGACATCGGACCCTTCAACGCCGGTAATCGGATCGCTAAAATGCGAGCAATTGTGGAAAGCTTTGACTACGGCGGTAAGCTCGGCATGTGGTTTCTTCGGCTGGCGCTTTCACACCGGCGTAATTCTCCGGCCCGTCGTCGGATCGAAAAGATGGAGGCTTTCGGTGCGCGCTCGAAAATGTAACGTCTCACCAACGTTCAAGTCGCTCGTTCGAGGAAACTCCGCGCAGAGCATCTTCGAGTGACCGATCTCCACATAGCCATACGTCTGACTGCCCAAGCGCTCTGCAACAAGCAACTCTCCGGTTACCCAGGCGTCTTCCTCAGAACACTGTATAAGATCTTCCGGACGAATGCCGACCACGACCTGACTGTCAAGCCCGCCGTAACCAAACGTCTCATCAAGGTGGATCGACTTTTTGAGTAATGTGAGTAGGCCATGAGTAAGGCTTGCGGGAAGGGTGTTCATAGTTGGGCTACCGATGAAGCGTGCGACGAATAGGCTTGCTGGTCTATGATACAAATCTAGAGGCTTGCCGATTTGTTCGATGACGCCGGCGTTCATGACAACGATACGGTCCGCCAGAGTCATGGCCTCCACCTGATCGTGGGTAACGTAAATGGTGGTTGCCCTCATGCGATGATGGAGTTTAGCAATCTCAAGCCGCATCTCGACACGAAGTGCAGCGTCAAGATTGGACAATGGCTCGTCGAAGAGAAATGCGGCCGGTTCACGCACTATCGCTCGACCCATGGCGACGCGTTGACGTTGGCCACCGGAAAGCTGAGCTGGTCTACGGTCAAGATATTCCGTGATCTTGAGGATGTCAGCCGCGTGGGAAACGCGGCTCTGGATTTCCTCATCTCTACTGCCACGCATCTTCAGGCCGAAAGACATATTGTCTCTCACGCTCATATGGGGATAAAGCGCGTAGTCCTGGAAAACCATTGCGATGTTGCGTTCTGCAGGCGGGAGCAGATTCACTGTGCGTCCTTCAATCTGCAGCTCCCCGCCGGAAATTTCCTCCAGTCCGGCAATCATTCGAAGAAGCGTGGATTTTCCGCATCCGGACGGGCCAACCAAGACAAGAAATTCGCCGCTCTCGATGTCAATATCGATGTCGTGGATGACTTTTAGACTGCCATAAGACTTCTGGATTCCCCTCAGCGCAATTTCGGCCACGTTTTCCTCCCGGGTAGCAACTTCGTGCTTGACGATCATTATCGATGTCAATATCGATAATGATAAGTTCATCGAGACGCAACAGCTCAGGCACATTTGGATGACATATTTTCCACCCCGGCAAACCGCCACGAAATCCCTGAAATCCAGCGCAGCGTTTGCTTCGCTAAAGCGCGACATCATGCTCGGCGTGCTTGAACCAGGAACCGGGCTGACCGAGCTGGATCTTGCGACCCACTTCCAATGTAGCCAAGGCACTGTACGCGAAGCTCTATTGCAGTTGCAGGAAGAGGGTCTCGTGCTTCGAAAGGGCCGCCGAGGAACTCAGGTTTCCGAATGCACCGCGGACGAAGCGATCGAAATGTTTAGGCTACGGCAGCAGATCGAGGGGAGTGGTATTGCGCGGATGATGCGTGCCCCGAGCCGGACTCTGATCAAAGACCTGGAGGACTTGTTGAGCAAAATGTTGGCTGCGGCCGACGCTGCCGACGAACTCGAGCTTGCAGCCATCGACCGGGATTTTCATCGTCGCATTTTTGAGGATGCCGATCTGCCGGCCCTTGATCCAATTCTTCATCGCTGCCTGGTTCATAATCATCGTTTCAAGATTTCGCGTAGTCCGATGTCACGGGATTTGAAGGCGACAGCGCTGCGCCACCGCAGCATCATCGAGTCCATCGAAAGCGGTGATGCGCGGCGGGCGACTGCCTCGATGCATCATCACATTGCTACGATTGTCGATTTCGGTCCTGAGGTATTTCCGGAGAGCGTTCAGTGAGCGCCGCTCACACAGTCTCTGGTGCGTTGTCGGCAGAGAGCGTTGCTCTGATGGCAAGGACGCTGGCTGAACTTGGGCCGTTGCCAGATCCAACGACGTTGACGCCCGAACAGGGGAGGGCTCAGTCGGCGTTTGCCAGCGCGCGTTGCAATGTCGACCTGCCGCCGATGCACAGCGTGTCGGACGTCTGGATCGATGCGGATCTCGAGCTTGGTTCTGACCGCTGTCGCTTGAAAATTCTAGTTCCGAAAGGTGCTGGGCACGGTGCGATCCTGTTTATACATGGCGGAGGCTTTGCGTTCTGCTCTCCGGAAACGCACGAGCGTTGTGCGCGAATCCTTGCGATTGAAAGCGGAATGCCTGTTGTGTTGCCGGACTACCGGCTGGCGCCCGAATGTCCGTTCCCCGCAGGTCTGAGGGACGTGGTGTCGGCACTCCGGCACGTCTTTAGCGCAACGGCCGCCTCGGGTGTCACCCGTGGCCCGTTGTTGCTGGCTGGCGACTCGGCCGGTGCCAATCTTGCATTGGCAGCCATGTTGCACGAAGAGGCGGCCGGACGACCCCTGCCGGACGGCGGACTGCTCTTTTACGGAAACTATGCACGGTCTTTCGAGACGCCATCCTACGTCCACTTCAGCGAAGGGCCTGGGCTGACGCGCGGTAAGATGCAGCGTTATTGGGACTTCTATGCGGGGGGGCGGAAAATCGAAGATGACCCTTTGGCATGTCCGCTTGTCGCAACTGAACAGCAACTGGCGGCAATGCCGCCGCTGTATTTGATGGCCGCGGAGGTCGATCCTCTGCTGTCGGACACGCTTCTTCTGAGTGAACGTCTCAGGGCGCTCGGTCGCAGCGACGAGTTGTCGATTATCCCAGGCGTCATGCACGGCTTCTTACAAAATACATCCGAACTGTCTGCCGCGCGGGAGGCGTTGGCAGCGGCGGGGAATGCAGCGAGGCGGCAGGCTGGCCGCTGAAAACAAATCAATCTGGAGGAGGAAAGCATGAAATTTCTGAAAACAATGGCGCTCAGCGTCGCACTGGCGGCGTCGGCCGCGCTGTCCCAGGCAAAAGCGGAAACGGTCCGGTTTTGGTACCACTTCGATAATCCAGCCAACCCGATGGCTGACCTGGTAAAGAAATTCGAAGCCGCTAATCCGGGCGTCACAATTCAAGCCGAGAACGTTCCGTGGAACAGCTATTACGACAACCTCTACACCTCACTCGTGGGAGGTAATGCACCGGACGCTGCGATGGTGAAGCTTTTCGCTCAACCACGCCTCGTTGAAATGGGTGCGCTCGAGCCGATTGGCAATATGATTGACGCCTGGAAAGGGAAGGCCGATCTACTCGATAACGTACTCGAACTGAACAAGGGGCCGGACGGTACTCAATATTACCTGCCGGTCCAATATGTCGTTCTCTATCTGTATTATCGCACGGATCTCTTCCAAGCCGCAGGCCTGCAGCCGCCCAAGACCTGCGAGGAGTTCAGGAATGCCGCTATCAAACTGACAAAGGCGCCCGACACCTATGGGTTTGGGCTGCGGGGCGGCAAAGGAGGCTGGGATCAATGGGGCGCGTTTGTATTTTCTCAAGGAGCCGAACTAAAGCCTGGCGGTCTTGTTAAGCCAGAAGCCATCGCTGCCAATCAGTGGGTAATCGACCTGTTCCAGAAGGACAAGGTAATACCACCATCCGGCCCGAATGACGGGTTCCAGGAAATCATTGCATCACATTGGCTCGTCCAAGGATCTGGTCGCGGCGCTTGGTGACAAGGTTTCAGCAGTGCCGGTACCAAAATGCGGGAACGGTCAGTGGACATCCTACGGAGACGAGTCCCTCGCGATCTTCTCGAATTCATCCGTGAAGGACGCTGCATGGAAGTGGATTTCGTTTCTCGCCGAGGGTGAGAATAACGTCGCTTTCAATGGTGCAACCGGCCAAATGACGGTCACCAAGAGCGGTTCGGCGAATTGGAAGCTTCATGAACGCCGTTTCGTCGACGCTACGATTCAATCCCTTCCTTTTGCGAAAGTGCTGCCGCAAACGTCGGCTGTCTCCGAATTCGTCAACAGCGCTTGGCAGACGAATATGCAGCAGGCGCTCACAGGGCAGATCAATTCGCAGCAGATGATGGAGCAGCTTCAAACGCTGTTTGCTCAGTAACACTTGCCATCTGTGTGCCCCGACGTCTGCGTCGGGGCTTTCCTCAAGGCTTGAAACGGACGCAGTATGTCTCTGTCAGCAACATCTTCCTCTAGGCGCCGCGCGACTTTCGACTGGCGCTCGGAACGGCTTCTTCCATATGTCTTGCTTGCGCCTGCATTTGTCGTGACGCTGGTCATTGTCTTCATGCCGATGGTGCAGGCGGTTTGGACGAGTTTCTACGATCTGATCCTCTTTAAACCGAACGCCAGCAAGTTTGTCGGTTTCGGAAACTATGTGAAGCTCTTTAACGATCCCGTCTTCTGGGCCGCACTCTGGAACACCCTGTTATGGATCGGCCTGACCGTGCCACTTCAGATGGGGCTCGGCCTTCTTACGGCTTTGCTGTTGAACCGGGAGTTTCCCTGGCGTGGTCTAGCGCGAGCGCTGATCATTATTCCCTGGGCTCTGCCCAGCGTGGTGATCGCTCTGATGTGGCGTTGGATTTATGATCCCAATACAGGTGTGCTGAACGACATCCTTATCTATCTGTCGGTCGTGCAAGCGGCAGTACCATGGCTCGCCGATCCAAAGGTTGCGATCTATGCGATCATAGCGACGTTGACATGGCAAGGCTTCCCCTTCTTTGCGGTGATGATTTTGGCAGGGCTGCAGGGCATCCCAAAGAGCCAGTATGAAGCTGCGTCGATCGACGGAGCGTCATCCTGGAGGCAGTTCCTGCATATAACGTTGCCTGGGATCGCGCCGGTTCTTGCGACCGCAGGCCTGTTGCGCGTGATCTGGGTTGCCAATTCGATGGACGTCATCTTCGTGATGACGGGAGGTGGACCCGGCTATGCGACTTATACGCTGCCGCTCTATGCGTTCATAAAAGCGCGCCAGAACCTCGACTTTGGATACGGCACCTCAATCGCCGTTACATTCACCATCCTTCTCGGAGCGTTCGTGGTTCTCTACCTCGCTCGTACCATGCGCGAGGTTGAAAGATGACGCAGAAAAACACGCTTCGCCGGATCGTCACGACAGATTTGCCTGTTTTTGCGATCGTCCTGTTCGCCATGGCACCGTTCGTGTGGATGATACTGACTTCACTCACGCCAACTGCCACCCTCTCCGCCACTGGCGTCTCCCTCTCGCCCACGGGTTGGCGGATTGACAACTATGTCCGATTGATCGAGCAGACTTCGTTTTTGAAAAACATGCTGGACAGCCTAATCATTGCTGGCGGCACGGTGGTGATCGGCTTGATTGTCTCGGTTACTGCTGCCTATGCGTTCTCGCGTTTCCGCTTCCCCGGACGGAAACTACTGATGATGCAGTTCTTGCTGATCAACATGTTCCCGATGGTACTACTGATCCTTCCGCTCTTCATTCTGATGCGGCGGATTGGAATTCTCGACACTCATATCGGGCTCATTCTTGCCAACGCAACAGTCGCTATTCCGTTCGCCGTTTGGATGCTGACAAGCTACATCGCTGCAATTCCGAAAAGTCTAGATGAAGCGGCAATGACTGATGGCTGTTCGCGATTAACGGCTCTGCGAAAGGTCGTGCTGCCACTGACGATGCCGGGAATTATCTCGACCGGGATCTACATCTTCATCACCGCCTGGAATGAATATCTCTACGCGTTGACGCTGGGGGGAAGAAATGTTCGTCCTGTGACTGTCGCGATCCAGACGTTGATTGGCGAGTATCAGATCGAATGGGGATTGCTTGCTGCAGGTGCTGTGGTCGGCGCCATGCCTGCAACTATCCTCTTCCTGCTCGTTCAGCGTCGATTGGTGGGCGGTCTGACTCAGGGCGCAGTGAAGGGCTGATGTTGACCCCAAACCCTTGCAAGCAACTCAATATCTATGCAGTAAAAAAGGAGGCAAAGATGAACCCTATCGGGCTGATTTCAATGCAATATGCCCGCCCGTTCACGGCCGAGCACTTCCCATTATTCTTGAAGATGCGCGAGCATGGCTACGACTTTGTCGAACTTCTTGTTCCTGAGCTCGGTGAACTCGACATCAAGGCCACCAAAAGAGCTCTCGATGATGCCGGGCTGGGCGTCGTTCTCGCCGCACGTGTGAATCTGCAGAGGAACTTGTCCTCTGCCGACAACGACGCCCATCGTGCAGGCGTCGATTACCTGAAATACACGGTGGATTGCGCCGCGGGTCTTGGCGCGACGGTCGTCGGGGGCCCCCTGACGGGAAACCCCCTCGTATTTGCGGGTCGTCCACCGCAGCCCGTTGAAGAGTCTGAGCGCCTTGCTCGAAAAGACCGGTGTGTCAAAGGGCTGAAGGAAGCGGGAGATTACGCGCAGAATGCTGGTATTGTTCTGGCGGTTGAGCCCCTCAACCGTTTCGAGAGCGACGTGCTTTGTACGACGCAGCAGGCGATGGAACTGCTCGATGCCGTTGATCATCCTGCTGTGAAGCTCATGCTCGACACCTTCCACATGCACATGGAAGAGAGTTCTCTTTCAGAGGCCATCCGGCTCGCAGGGGATCGCCTTGTCCATTTTCAGGCGAACGAGAACCATCGCGGCTTCCCCGGCACTGGCCTGACGGACTGGGTCGAAGTTTGCCGCGCCCTCCATGAGGTTGGCTACGAGGGGCCGATTTCCCTCGAACCGTTTCGTCGTACCGATGACCGTTTCGGCGTTCCGTTCGCCCAGTGGCGGGCGCCCCACGAAGACGAGAGCGATCGCCTGTCGGCATCGAGTGCATTCATGAAATCTCACCTCCTGCTTACGGAATATCGTCGATGACTATAAAAATCGGTTGGATCGGTTGCGGCATTCACGCAACCCAGATGCTGCTTCCGCAGCTTGTTCGCCATGACGTCGAACTCGTCGCGCTTTGCGATATAGATGGCGCGCGACTGAGAGACGCCGGTCGTCAGTTCGGCGTCACCAATCTGGTCAGTGACGTTGCGGATCTGTTGAAGACGCCGGGCCTCGATGCGGTTGGAATGGCGGTTGGCCCTGACCAGCACTTGGCCTTTGGAAAGATGGCTCTTGAGCGGGGCCTGCCTGTTTTCATGGAAAAGCCGCCGTCGGGTAGTGCGGCAGGTGCTCGTGAACTTCTGGCAGCGTCGGAAAAGGCCAAAAAACCGCTCCTTCTAGGCTTCATGAAACGTTACTCAATCGGTAATCGCATGGCGGCCAATATCGTCAAGTCCGGTCGTTTCGGCGATGTCCTGGGATTGACCGGTTATTATATGACCGCACCAGGATATTTCGTAGGTAACGTCGACTATACCGGCTTCTTTCTCCATCATTGCGTTCATTACATGGATCTCGTGTCTTTCCTGGTTTCCCCCGTCCGCTCGATTACTGCCCGCAAAGTCGAGAAGACGCCGGGGCGCGTACTCTTCCACGTTGGCTTCGAATTCGAATGCGGGGCTATCGGGAATGTTGCGATGGGCACCATCCAATCGCGCGGCACGCCGGTTGAGCGCATCGAGCTCATGGGCGATCACCAGCGGATCGAAGTGGACGACGTCATCGACATCAAATGGCATCGTAACCCTCCGTTCAAGATCGATGATCTCGGCGCAACACTGAACGATGATTGCGACACGCTGACATGGAAACCGAATTTTACGGCAGCGGCCAATGAGGATCCCAAAGGGTACCATTCTCTGCTTGCAGACGTGGTCCCCGCCCTCGCTGGAGCAAGTACTCCTGCGCCAACGATCGCCGAGGGAGTTATTGCGATGGAGCGTCTGGAAACGCTTCGCCGTGAACTTGCGCTTTGATGGCAGAACGAGATCGCCCCGAAGATCGGGGCGATCTCGTTCAATCGTAATCTTTGCGTTGGGTAACAGGCTATTGCGCGCAGTCGATCTTTCGAATGTGGTGCTTTGCTCGAGTTCATAAAAACAGGGAGGATATGGCAAGTGTTGGTCATCAAGCGCTTGGATATAGAGGATGCGCGTAGCTTGATTGCAGGCGCGCGAGCCAAAGCGACGGAAATTGGCGTGCCAATGTGTATCGCTGTTGTCGATGAATCCGGTCAGTTGATCGCGTTTGAACGGATGGATGGAGGTAAGATAACCAGCACCATCATTGCGCAAGACAAAGCGTACACGGCTGCGGGCGCCAAGCGGACGACCGAGAGTTACGGCACGGCAAGCCTGCCAGGTAGTCCCGCCTACGGCATCAACTCTGCGATCGGTGGGCGCCTTATGGTTGTCGGCGGTGGCTTGCCAGTGATCGTTGATGGCGAGGTCGTCGGAGCAATTGGCCTGAGTTCTGGTACGCCGGCGCAGGATGTTGAATGTGCTCAAGCCGGAATTGATTACTTTCAAGCTTCCAGAAACTAAGCTCGTGATAGGTCAAATTTCTGAGTGAGATGGTGGTTGCTGCCAGAAGCGGACCAGAAGGCGGCGTATCGTGACAATGAGTTACGAGATGTCGCTGCCAAGCTTGTCGAGAAAGTGCTCCACACCGCCATTCGTTCCTCACTGCGATGGGTGTGACGCTCATTCTTCGTGAACGGAGGCAGCAACTTCCTCGGGATGAATATCTGCAACATTCAAAAGCTGAGCAGACACCCTAAAAACTCGACGCACCGCCGGGTACCGAAAGGCTGCGGCCCATCTCCCATGTTGAACGTGCCAAGTCTCCGAAGCTGATGAGAAGCAGCGTAGCCCGCGAGTTCGATGAGCGGCGATCGCGCGCCTGGGCAGACGCTTCTTGCAGACGATTTAGGCGCTCACAACGATAGCGGTCGCAGCATTCCGCAGCTTTGAGAATGGCCCTCCCGAAATTGTAAGAGGCGGTCAAAGCAACGAAAAAGAATCCACTCTCATAGGAAATCTGCAGCACGTCCGGCTTGACGCCTCCGAAAAATGAAGATTATGTTAATCGGTAAGATGTCAGACCAATTTGCTAGTGCTGACATTGCGGGGGCCAATGGATCAGACACTCGAAAAGCATGTGATGACTCCGCTGCCAGTCGTAGACCGGGTACGGCAGGTCGAGGGCGCGCTTGTCGAGTTTGTTGAACGGTCTGATCTGAAGCCGGGGAGCCGACTGCCTGCCGAGCGGGAGTTGATGTCAGCGCTTGGCGTCGGGCGTTCCACCATTCGTGAGGTGATCCGAAAGTTTCAAGCTCTTGGAATTATCGATTCCCGCAAGGGCAGCGGCAATTATCTCTTGAAGCCGATTTCCACCGCGACTGTGCATATGCCGATTTCCATCGAGGCGCAGAGCCTGCGAGACGCGCTTTTGATGACGCTGGAAGTGCGCCGTGGGATCGAGGTTGAGGCGTCGATGGCGGCGGCTCGTCGTCGCACCGA
>Ga0308161_1006102_pt1 | contig 10312 bp, 5 predicted proteins | sample PhyFR2_FD_201034 | JGI IMG/M metagenome (GOLD analysis project Ga0308161, IMG submission 201034) | Phyllosphere microbial communities from UC Gill Tract Community Farm, Albany, California, United States - DLSLF.R2 | ecosystem: Host-associated > Plants > Phyllosphere > Unclassified | place: USA...
CGCTCGATGGCAACGGCTTTGCCAGCGTGGCCGGCCTACCCATGGGCATGGCCACGGTCAGCTACGGCAAGGACCCGCGCGACCCCTGGGATGAGGACAGCTACCTGGGCCAGGACACCGAATGGCCGACCGTGGCGCTGCCCGAGACTGGCGTCGATGCAGCGGAAGGCAGTCTCAACGGCGCAGCTGCCCGGTTCGGTGCGGCTGCGCAAGCCGTGGAGCAAGCGGCAAGCGCAGTGCAGTCGCTGAAAAATGGCGGCGCGCAGGCACTGCTGGCGCCGGTCGCACAAGCAGGCATGGCCAATGTTGCTGGCAAGCTCGCGAGCGGCGCAACAGCCCCTGGCTTACCCGGTTCGCTGCCTCGCACCGGCGCCGATGTTCCGCCCTCGATCCCGAAACAATCCGTCATCTAAACAGCCGCCATGACCGAACCCACGCAAGCCACGCCGAAAGCTGCCGAACGCGCGCCGCAAGTCGCAGTTGCCCCGCTCGATACGATCGACCAGCAAGACGTCGGCGCCGGTGCCGCCGCCTTCGACAAATGGCTACGCAAGATCAGCTACGACTACGTCACGTTGGAGCGCCTGGGCACCGTCGCTGGCAGCCTGCCGGTAATCGGCAACATCATGGCGCTGATCGACGCCATCATGGACCTGGTGGGTGTCGTCCAGAATGCCATCAACAAAAAGGAAACCGATTTCCTGCTTTGGGTCAGCCTGGGCATCAACCTGATCGGTGTGGTTCCGGTGCCGCCGGCGATGGGCGCAGCACGCATGAGTCTGCGTCCGGCACTGCACCTGGTCCGGCAAAAGCTTGCACTGGGCGTCAAGGACCTTGGCACGGCGTTGGTCGAAGTGCTGATCGTGCACCTCAACGCCAGGCTGGCCGGCGAGATCGAGACCTTTATCGACGGTGCGATGGGCAAGCTGGCCGGCATGCTTGATGATTGCGCCAATGCGGCCGATGGCATTGCCGACGATCTGATCAAGATCCTCAAGCGCTGCATTGGCAAGGAACCGCTGTTCGAGGTGGCTTCCCCGACGGACGTGGAAGACAAGCTGCACGACCCCAAGGTCCAAAGCAGCTGGCGCCGCATGCTTGGCGCGCTTGGGCGGCAATACAAGAGAAGCGGGAACTACGTTGCCGCCATGGCAGCCAGCCACCTGCCGCAGGGCGCGGTCGCGGGCGTGACGGGCATTATCAAACACTTGACCGACTTCAAGCCGGCATTTCGCAGCAAGCTTGCCACCCTGGCCGACGAGCAGGCTCAGATGAGCATCCGCTGGATATTGATGCGGCTGCGCGATGCGGTCACCAAGCACAAGAGGCGGTATCCAGCGATGGTTCCGTCAGCCAAAGGCGCGGATCACAAGAAGAACAATCCCGGCCACGAGCTGGGCGCCACTAGCCGGCAAAGTCCGGCTACCGGCGACGCCAATGCCTGCAAGCTGTGCCCTGCGAAAGGCGGCACTGCGCACTCGATCAGCTTTGCCACGGGCGCCGAAACCTTTACCCATACCGACTTCGTACTGGATGCGCCTCTCCCCATCGGATGGAGCCGCACCTACCGCAGCCAGCTGAGCGCCTATGACAGCGGCAATCTCGGCGCGCGCTGGCTCACCCCTTACAGCACCCGCATCGACGTCGTCGGCAAAGGCAAGCCCACCGCCCTGCTCCATCACGGCGCCGACGGCCGTAGCCACCGCTACCCGTGGCTGGGAGTCGGTGAGAAACACTACGATCCGGTCGAGCAAATCACGCTCACCCGCATGAGTTCCACCTTGCTCACGCTCGACTTCGGCAAGCCGCTGCCTGAGGGCGAACCCAGTCCCTGGCGCGAAACCTACGAGCTGGTCGACACGGTACGCTCCAAGGCGGCCGACATGGGCAAAGAACATTTCCGACTGATCGCGCTGCATAACCGCGACGGCGCCGCCCTCGGCCTGCGCTACGACCACGTCGTTGCCAATGGAACGCACGCCGCTGAGGAGGTGCTCAGCGACATCGTCAGCAAGCAGGGCGAAACCATCGTCGCCCATGCCGCCACCCGGATCGATCCTGATAGCGGCCGCATCCTTGGGCTATGGGAAATCAAGGATGGCAAGCTGCTGCGCCAGCTTGCCGCCTACGACTACGACGATCACGGCGACCTGATCCGCGCTCAGGACGAAAACGGCGCCGCTTGGCAGTACCGGTACGACCGCCATCTCGTCACCCGCTACACCGACCGTACCGGGCGCGGCATGAACCTTGCCTACGACACCAGCATCGACAGCGGACTTCATGCCAAGGCGATTCGCGAGTGGGCCGACGACGGCAGCTACGACACCCGGCTTGAATGGGACAAGAACATCCGCCTGACCTACCTCCTGGATGCGCTTGGCCACGAGACCCGCTATTACTACGACATCGCCGGCTACACCTACCGCATCGTGCACCCGGACGGGGGTGAGGAATGGTTCTACCGTGACGGCGCCAAGAACGTCATCCGCCATATCGACGTTGACGGCAGCAGCGAGCATCACCGTTACGACGAGCATGGCAACCTGATCACGCACACGCGCGGCGATGGCAGCCAGGTCCATTTCGAGTACGACGCCCAGCACCGCATCACCGGCATCCGCGACGGCGAAGGGGGAATTTGGCGCCGCGACTACAATGCTCAAGGGCACATGGTCGAGGAAACAGACCCCCGCGGCAACAAGACCCAATACGCGTACGACAAGGCCGGACGGCCGGTCGAAGTCACCGATGCCAAGGGTGGCGTCACGAAGCTCGCCTACACCCCGGACGGCCAGCTCGCCGGCTACACCGATTGTTCCGGGCACAGCAGCCGCTGGGAATACGACGGCCGCAAGCGCCTGGTCAAAAGCATCGACGCCGCCGGCAACGTCACCCGCTACCGCTACACGCAACTCAGCGACGAAACGCTGGCGCAGGCACATGGTGAAGGCAGCGACAGCGGCAATCATCCCGGCCAGCTCGAAGCCATCATCCACCCCGACGGCAGCCAGGAACAACTGCGCCATGACGCCGAAGGCCGGCTGCTTGCGCATACCGCCCCTCTGCAACGCATCACCACCTATCGCTACACTGCGGCCGGACTGATTGCGAAGCGCATCGACGCCCTTGGGCATGGCCTGTACTACCAGTGGGACCCGCTCGGCCGCCTGTCTGCGCTGGAAAACGAAAACGGCAGCGTCTATCATTTCCGGTACGACCCGGTCGGCCGCCTGCTGCAGGAACAAGGCTTCGACGGCAAGGCCACCGATTACCGCTACGACGAAGCCAGCGGCATGCTGGCGGAAACCGTCGAAGCGGGCGTGACCACCCGGCTCGACTTCGACCCCATGGGGCGGCTCGTGCAACGCCGGGCCGCAGCCCCCGGTCAGCCGGAGCAATTCGAAACCTTTGCCTACAACGCCAATGGCCAACTGGCGGAAGCGAAGAACGAACACGCGCGGCTGCAATGGTTCTACGACGCCGCCGGCAATCTGGTCCGAGAGCACCAGCACTACCAGGGGCCCTTCCAGCTTGAGAAGCGCACCGCGGTCTGGCACCACCACCACGACGAACTCAACCAGCGCACCGGCACCACCCGCCCCGACGGCCACCGCATCGAATGGCTGACCTACGGCGCCGGCCACGTGCACGGCCTGCTGCTCGACGGGCAGGACCTCGTCTCTTTCGAGCGCGACGCCCTGTACCAGGAAACCGGCCGTACCCAGGCCAATGGTCTGCTGCAAACGATGACGTACGATCCGGCAGGCCGCCTGATCGAACAGCAGCTTGGCACCACTGCGCAAGTCAACCGGAAGGACCGGCATTTTCATCCCGATATCTACCGGCCTGACGCCCAGGCCGGCATGCAAGCCGCCATCCTGCGTCGCTACCGCTACGACCCGTCCGGCCAACTGACCAGTGTCGAAGACAACCGACGTGGACGTATCGAATACCGCTACGATCCGGTCGGGCGGCTGCTGGCGGCACACAGCGCGTTGGGCCATGAAACCTTCGCCTTCGACCCTGCCGGCAACATCCGTGCAGCCGATGCCGCGCAGCAGGAGCCCATCAGCCGCCGTGTCGCGCTGCCGAAACTGCTGGACAACCTGCTCAAGGAATATGCCGGCGTTAGCTACCGCTACGACGAACGCGGCAACCTCGTGGAACGGGTGCAGAACGGCAAGCGGTCGTCATATGAGTGGGACGCGTTCAACCGGATGACCCGTGCTACGACCTGGCATGGCGTCACCACCTTCGCCTACGATCCGCTAGGGCGGCGCATCGCCAAACACAGCCAGGCGATGGAAGGCACTATTCTGCGAGAGACGGACCGAACCATGTATGCCTGGGATGGCGACACGCTGGCAATGGAAAGCAGCGTGCACAAGGGCTATATGGCGGGCGAACGGACGGTGCACTATGTATATGAGCGCGACAGCTTCGTGCCGCTGGTGCAGGCCAGCCGACGCCGGGCGCTTCGACTCGCGCCAACGACCGACGTCAGGGCGCTGATGGCGGCGAACGGCGGAAAGTATGATATTGCGCTTGACCCGCTATGGAACGGTAACTGCGAGCAGGAAGCCGAGCCGTTTGGCAAGGAAGAGATCGCCTTCTATCAGTGCGACCATCTGGGGACGCCGCAGGAATTGACCGACCATGAAGGCAAGGTTGCGTGGTCGGCGCAGTACAAGGCGTGGGGGAAAGCGAAGGAAGCGATTAGCCAGGCGGCGTACAGGGCCGGGATACGCAATCCGATCCGGTTTCAGGGGCAGTACTTTGATGAAGAGACGGGGCTGCACTATAACCGGTACAGATATTACGATCCAGACGGCGCACGTTACATAACGGCAGATCCTATCGGCCTGCTTGGCGGGATGAATGCTTATCAGTACACCCCTAACCCGACAGGTTGGATAGACCCTTTAGGTCTGCGGAAGAAGAAGAAAAGGGACGCTTGTGCTGCAGCGTGTAGTGGACCTGCATGTCTAAACGGGAGAAGACCGGGACTTGGTGCGGCAGCATTTCAAAGCGGCAAAGCATATCCTAATAAGGATAATTGGTCAAACGCGATCCTACCTAAAGGAACCACTATCTACACACTGTCTCCTTTCGGCAAACCAGGGGCGTTGCCGGGGGGGTTCTTTGCAGACGAGTCTACCCTTACTGCATCAAAGAAATCGGTCAATGCATATCATGAAGCGACACAAGTAGGGCACTCTGGAAATTCTCGTCACTTTACATTCCCCGCAAGACAAAAGGTGCAAGCATTTACACTAACAAAAGATCTTTGCGTAGGAAAAGCTTACGCCCTGGCTAATGACCAATATGGACCGGGCGGCGGATTGCAGTATTTTATAAGCAAAAAAGATCGCCGGACCTTAACAGCAGGACCAATCATACCGTTGACAAACCCATGATTAATTTCATTGAAGGACAAATCAATATCGGCGAGAAAAATATCCTCGCTGTTTCTAATGAAGAATTAAATAACCTTGCCCGACAAGGTTTAATTGAGAAACGGAAAGACGCTATTGGAACTTACTACTACCTCGAAGATGAGGCAGACGGCATGAAGTTTGGCATCATCATTAGCTTGAAAGAGGAAAAAATTCAATGGCTACGATTGCACTGGTTAGGCAGTTCTATGAAGGGGTGGGATGATGTGAGCGTTACAGAGGTAAAAAATGAATTTCATCTGCTATTAAATCTTGTCAAAAAGATCGTCGGACGTCCGCCTGATATTAAAAAGAATAGAGAGCATACGTGGCGCTTTAAATGGGGGAAAATTGACGTAAGCTTTGACCTACGTGCCTTTCAGGCGGACATCTTTATAGTACCTCGGTGAAGTCACTCGACAGGAAATCAGTTGGTGCATATCATGAGGCTACACAAGTGGGGCACTCTAGAAATTCCAAGCTCTTCCCACGAAGTCCAGGGCAGCAAGTACAGACATTCACACGCAAAGAAGATCTTTGTGTCGGAAAAGCCTACGCCTTGGCCAACGACCAATATGGCCCAGGAGGGGGAACGCAGTATTACATCACCGCGAAAGATCGTATAAGTATGGAAAGAGGCCCGGTTATGGACTTGACAATCCCATGATTAGTTTAACTGAAGGAAAAATCGAGCCGCGAAAAATATTTCCCTTGCGTCCGGTTATGAAAATCTAATCGCTCTTACCGAAGAAGGCTTAATCGAGAAACGGAAAGACCCAGGTGGAGGCGAACCTTGTTTCTACGTCGAGGCCGTAGCGGACGACATGAAATTACCATCTTATTGCGAGAAAAAGGATTGAGTGGTTACTATTGCGCTGGCTAGACGGTCCTTGCACCAGTAAAGGGTGGGATGGCGTAAGTGAACAGGCGTTGAAAGATGAATATCGTATGCTATCGAAATTCGTAGAAAAGAGGGCTGGAAGTCCGCCGAACAACAAAAGGAATAGGCGGCGCATGTGGTGCTTTCAGCGGAGGAAACTTGAAGTGAGCTATGAGCCACGTTCCTTTAATGTGGCCATTTTTATGGAACCTTGATAAGGTCGCTCGGCAAAGACGCTTCATCGACATCATTAGACGCCAACGTGCTCGACTTTCCTTGGGTCGGTGTAATTTCGAGAGCCGATTTGAAGTCGACTTTGTGCAGTAGCGAGGTTGGGCCTATATAAACAACCATATATTTCTTGGAGAGTTAGCGGTGCGCAATAGCCCATGTTCACACCATTTGCGTGCGATGAAGGGACGATATTCGTTCATGACTTCCTCTGCTAACTAGAATCTTTTGCAGTGAAACATTCAAGCTCTGCCTGGCATTTTGGCGAACTGATTTGTACCATCTGACTCTAGAGCCACTCTCTCACACTAAATTTCGCTAGATGTTGACTATTCAGGCCAAGTAGAAAACAATTCTACACAACCCTGCTTTCGAACTTAATTTTTCGCCCAAGCTTATTATCAATATTAGCTGTCAAAATATATCATGTTAAAGAATAAGTTAGTCATCAAAGATTTGCACCACGCCATCGGAGCAACTCTACCTGTCTCGGATTGGACATTCTATCAGTGCATCAACTGCTGGAGTATTCTACGGTCAAACCCTACGGATAATAAATACTGTGTTTGCGGAAATGTCTCCGTTGATGTTGATGCTGGAAAAGCTGGGGCTAAGAACGATCAGTTGCTTCGAGTGTTGCAGATCGCACATGCAGACTCATTCGAACTGTAAGTAATCGTCCGTTTTTTGCTGTCAAAGTCAGAACACAAGGTTTGTCAGAGACCTTAGTTGGTAATGAACACGTATGAAATAGAAGCACTTCCTGCCCAAATTCTTCCAGACCATTATTATCGACCAAAGGTTCGAAATCGCAGGGATCTGCTTAGGAGGTGGTATATGAATTTGGAAGTCGTGCACGTCTCACGAGGCGCTATACAGTTAAAGAGTGGAGACAAGCATGTACGGGTCTTAGGCGAGGCGCTCATTGCCTCAGCGCCAACTGAACCAAGTTACGTCATCTATTTGAGCTCATTAAATGAATGGGAGATACCGCCAGACGTTGCCTTGAATGAAACTGAGAAGCAAGATATCGTCAGCGCAATTCGAAAACATTTTCAGGACAGTAGCTTGATTGTCGAATTCGAATAGGAGTGCCATCGCGCACATAAATCGATAATGCATACAATTACATTCGATCCCAAGAACGGTTCGGTTTTTGTTAATTCGACGCCCATAGCTGTTGACGAAAAAGGCGTTCTCGTCGGATCTATCGCAAGACTATGCGGACCACCGCTTCAAACCGATGAGAACCGAATACAATATCGCTTACTAAACAAAACAAGTGTCTGTGGAAAATCCGCCGACAGCGTGATTGAAATCGGAGAAGGAAGATTAAGCGCAGTAGCGTTTTTATTTGATTCGATCGAGTTTTTCGAATCCAGCATTCTTGAATCAGATGTGCTCAAGGCATGCGAAAAGTCTTGGAATTTGAATTTAATAAGCGATCACCCGAGCACTACTTCTTCAGACTTGTGCAATTGGGGAAGACTCATTTTTTATTATGACTTCAAGCAAGGCGATTTAAGCTTGGAAATCACATTCCAATACAGTTCAAATGAACCAAATTTAGAGGTTTAACATAACAAAATATGACCAAGCATCTTTAACAAGATCTTCAGTTGCTTGCATTTTTTGCGCTACCCTTCCTTGTCTAAGACATGAACGGGCTGACTCGAATCTGTCTTGCGACTGAGAACGATATCTGCAAGATGGCGCACAAGACCAGGATGTCGAATTCAATAAGACCTAACCCGGGCGTGTGTACAGTACATTTATTAATTCCAGGCGTATTGCAGCGATCACCGATTGCTACTGCAATCTTCAGCTAAAACATATATGAGGCTACCTAACGAACGCGATTAGCCGGATGGTTAACCGATTTGATAACATCACCAATTCCACTGGAGAACCAATGTCATTAAAGATCATCACCGTCGGAGACAAAACCAATCATGGCGGTACAGTAATCAGCGGTTCGCCCGACCACGACATCAGGGGAAGAGCAATCGCTCGACTGGGTGACAAAGTTGATTGTCCAATGCTCTACCCCGGCGGCAAGCCTCACGGTGTGAACAAGATCATTACTGCCCACGACACAGTTACAATCAACGGGATAGCCGTTGCGGTCGAGGGATGCGTGACCGAATGTGGCTGCAAGCTGATCGGCAGCTTGCCTGCGACTGTCGGTTGAAGTCCTCCTGGCGCTCCATGAAAATTCGTGGAGCCTTTTTTTATCGTTACATTCGCTTTCGATTGTCGGCTTTCTTCAACAACCGCACGCTGGCATTGTCGCGTTGCCAAGGCTTGAGGTAGCATGTGTTTGTTTGGAAACTTTTGCAACAGATACCATGCAGACTGCTGCCGTACAAAGTACCCTTGCCCGCACTCCGCCCCTCCCGCCTCACACTGTCGCAGTTGCAACGCTATCGTCACCGATAACTTCTGCGCAAAATGCGGAGAACCGACCCATGCCCACGTCCCGAGCGCGGGTGAGTTCGTGCATGAATTCGTCGGCCATTACGTGGCATTGGAAGGCAAGCTCTGGCAAACGCTGAAGTTGCTCGTCCTGCGTCCTGGCGAACTGACAAAGGAATTCCTGGCTGGGCGCCGCATGCCGTATATTCCGCCGTTGCGGCTGTATCTGACCCTGAGTCTGATCCTGTTTGCTCTCATTAAAGTCTTTCATATTGAACTGCCTCAGTTGCTGATCGAAGACGGGCAGTTCGGCTTTACGTATAGCCATGCGGCTCCGGGAACTTATGCTCCAGGCAAGACACCAAGAGCGATTTTCACGCTGGCGGTGCATGACCCGCAGCATGCGGAAACAGCGGACGATTCCCCAACCGTGAACGACAGCATCCAGGACGCCATCGCCGCCATAGGCAAGGTAAATACACACTGGCAGGACAAGCTGAACAACTTTCTCAAACAAACCGACAAGGAAAAAAGCGCGGCGCTGAATCACGGATTTCTTGCATATGCGCCCTACATGCTGATTGGGGCACTGCCGCTCTTTGCGCTGTACCTGAAACTAATTTACCGGCGCTCCAACTTCCGCTACGGCGAGCATCTGGTATTTGCCTTGCATACCAATACGTTTGCCTTCCTGGTTGTCAGCCTGATGATCGTCATCCCTGGAAGCATAGGATGGGCCGCGATGTTCCCATTCCTGAAGGGCGTATCCAGCAACGTGCTTTCGGCATGGGACATTTTCCAGATCATTCCTTTTCTCTGCCTGGTAGCCTATCTACCGATGGCTATGCAGCGGGTCTATGGCGGAAGCCGTTTCGCCACGTGCTGCCGCTGGCTGGTGCTGGTGACCGCACATGTAATGGTGGTTGGTGCGGCGACGCTAATTGTGGAATTCATCGGCATCGTGAACCAGGCCTGAGCCGGTAGGTTTCGCGGGTTTCCGCAGCAAAATTTAATACATACGTGCAGTCGCGCTGAAACCCGGCCTGTCCAACCTTCGTCACTCGTGTCGTTCAACGTTCGATGAAGGAGACAGCCATGCGTGCCCTGCTTTGCCTTGCCTTCGTGTCGTCCACCGCTTTCTTTTCATCCGCGCTTGCCGCCGCTTCCATGGACCGTGGCGATGCGCAAGACCTGAAAGACGCCGTTGCCGGTCAATACCGGCTGGCGAGCGGCCTCGACGTGCGCCTTAGCCTGGTCGACCAGCAGCTGTATGCCGACCTGAACCGGCATTACCGCAAACGGGTGTTCCCCGTATCGCCAAACCTGCTCAGTTCGCAGGACGGCAACT
>Ga0308161_1006108_pt1 | contig 10308 bp, 7 predicted proteins | sample PhyFR2_FD_201034 | JGI IMG/M metagenome (GOLD analysis project Ga0308161, IMG submission 201034) | Phyllosphere microbial communities from UC Gill Tract Community Farm, Albany, California, United States - DLSLF.R2 | ecosystem: Host-associated > Plants > Phyllosphere > Unclassified | place: USA...
CAAGCCGAGAAAGATCAGGTGGTTGCTGAGTTAAAAGCAATCGCGCCTAAAGGAACTGAAATTGTCGATCCTTATGATGGCAAAATTAGGTTAACCGCAATTCAGACGAGCCAGTCAGTTGCAGAGCAACAAGGTAAAGAAGTCAGTCGAGGTTTTGCTTATCCAAAAACTTTAGCCGAAGACGTGAGTGTTTCCAACTCTGAAGATGGACAGCGCAATAAAGACAAACCTTATATCAAGACTGATACTGATGTAGTGGTTGTACAGCCTAAAGGCAAGCGCAGTACCTATACTGTTTTACCAGGTGATACGTTAGCCGTTATTGCAATGAAAAACGGGGTAAACTGGCGCGATGTTGCTAAGTGGAACCAGATTGACCCTGAAAAGACGTTATATGTTGGTTCAACGCTTTATCTTTATGATGCTAAGCCACAAGAAACTCAAACTACTTCTAAAAGTACAGCTAAACCAGATGTATATGTAGTTGAAGCGAACGACAGTTTAAGCGGTGTTGCTAATCAGTTTAATTTGTCGGTAAGACAGTTAGCTGAATATAACGATTTATCAGTAACAGATGGTCTGTTTGTTGGGCAAAAACTACAGTTAAAAGAGCCAAAGAATAGTCGCTCAAGTGCTAAAGCCGAGCCGAAAGCAGTTCAAGCAAATGCAAAACGTATAGCAACTAAAAGTTATACTGTGAAGCGCGGTGAATACCTTAAATTGATTGCAGATCGTTATGCACTCTCTAATCAGGAACTTGCTGAATTAACCCCAGGTTTAACTGCTGGTAGTAACTTGATGGTAGGCCAAAAAATTAATGTGCCTACGCAAGATATTTCGGTAGATGAAGTCGCTGAAACTAAAACTTCTAGTAAATCTGAGAAAGCGACGCTAAGTGTTTCTTATAAAACAGAAGGCTATAAAGTACAGCGCGGTGATACTTTATCGAGTATTGCAACTAAATCAAAAATTAGCTTAGCTGAGTTAGCTGAATTAAATAACTTAAAAGCGAATAGTCATGTACAGCTTGGGCAAACTTTAAGAGTGCCTGTTACTAATACTGTTCCAGAACAGTATGTTGTACAGTCTGGCGATAGCTTAAATGCGATTGCGAGTAAATATAATTTGCAAACAAGTTATTTAGCTGACTTAAATGGTATGTCTCGTACTGCTGGGTTACGTGCTGGTCAACGTTTAAAGCTAACAGGTACAGTTGAAGAAGCACCAAGTAAACCTTCTAAGAATACGAAAGAAGAAACACCAGAGACTTACACAGTTAAATCTGGTGATAGCTTAGGTAATATCGCTAACCGCAACCACTTGCAGTTGGACTACCTTGCTGCATTGAATGGTCTTTCACGTAACAGTAGCGTTCGTGTAGGGCAACGTTTAAAGCTAACAGGTGATGTGCCTACAGTTGAAACAGCTAAAGTAGAGACCAAAACATCAACTAAAACAGTTGCAGCTGGTAAAAACACTGAAAAATATACTGTGAAATCTGGTGAGTCTTTAAATAGTATTGCGAGTCGTGCAGGTATTTCAGTGCGTGAACTTGCTGAAATGAATGCATTGAAGGCAAGTGCTAACTTACAGCGCGGTCAAAATATTGTTATTCCAAAAACTGTTGTGGAATACAAAGTGAAGCGTGGTGATACATTAATTGGCCTTGCTAGCAAATATGGTTTAGAAACCAATTTCTTGGCTGAGCTAAATAATTTGACACCTTCTACTCAGCTTCGCATTGGCGATGTCATTAAAGTGCCTAATTTATAAAATAATTAGCAACTTATGCATAAATTATATTTTCAACTGAGCCTGCTAGTCGGGCTCAGTGTCGTTTCTCATGCTGTTTTTTCTGCACAGCAAACAACTTCTTATATTGCCATTCATTCCAAACCTAAATATTTGGGAATGATGGCTATGCCATATGCAAACCCCAGTGCCCCGAAAGGTGGTATGTTAAGTCAGGCCGCTCAAGGAACTTTTGATAACCTCAATAGTATGAATGGTAAGGGGAATGCTACAGAGGGCGTTAATTATCTTTTTGATACTTTAATGACTCAATCGTTAGATGAGGTCGGGGTTTTATATCCGCTTTTAGCCGAGAAAGTGAGTTATGACCCAGAAAAGACGCAGTCTGTTATTTTCTATTTAAACCCTAAAGCGCGTTTTAGTAATGGACAGCCAGTCACTGCGGCAGATGTTAAATTTAGTTTTGATGCCTATCAGACAAAATCAAATTTAGGGTTGCAAATGTACCTTTCTGATTTGGCAAAAACAGAAGTGATTAATGCCTACCAAGTAAAGTTTAGTTTTAAGTCTGCTCATAATCCTAAAATGCCATTTATTTTGGCAACCTTGCCAATTTATTCAAAAACAGACTGGCAAAAAAAGGATTTTACCCGAGTTACTTTGCAACCTATTGTGGGCTCGGGACCTTATGTAGTTGACCGAATTGATGCGGGTAGAAGTATTAGCTATAAACGGAATCCAAATTATTGGGCAAAAGATTTGCCTATTAATAAGGGACGTTATAATTTCGACCGATTGAAATATGTCTATTATCGAAATTGGGATATTGCTTTTGAAGGGTTTAAATCTGGGCAATACACCTTACATGAAGAGACGAATCCTAAAAAATGGGTAATGGACTATCGCTTTCCCGCAGTAAAAGCAGGCTTAGTCACTCAATATGAATTTCGGCACCATAATCCGATTGCAACCGAAAGCTATGTTTTTAACACGAGACGGAAGCCTTTAAATGACATTCGTTTAAGGCAAGCACTTACTTATGCCTATGATTTTGAATGGCAGAATAAAGCATTATTTTATGGCCAATATCAGCGGCTCCAAAGTTATTTTGAAAATAGTGAACTAGCGGCAACGGGCCGACCTTCAAAATCTGAATTAGAGTTGTTAAAACCGTTATTACCCAAGTTATCTCCACTTATGCAACAAGGTGTTTTAGCAGACTGGAAATACCCCGTGTCGGATGCGAGTGGGTTCAACCGTCAGAATTTACTAATTGCGCGGCAGTTACTGATACAAGCGGGTTATAACGTTAGAGACGGGCAGTTATTTACACCTGAAGGAAAAAAAGTTCAGCTTGAATTTTTGATTCAGCAAGATGGCAAGCAAAGAACGCTTATGCCTTTTGTTCGTAACCTGAAAAAATTAGGTATTCAGGTCAATTTACGTCAAGTCGATGCGCCACAATATTTAGAACGTACGCGCCGTTATGACTTTGATATGACCACCATGAACTTGCCGCAATCTCTTAATCCGGGTAATGAACAGAGTCAGTTCTGGGGGAGTGTGGCAGCCGCTCAAGATGGAAATTATAATTATGCGGGTATTCGAAATCCCGTGATTGATCAAGTCATTTCCAAACTTGTTGCAAGTAAAAATCGTGAGCAACAGATTATTTATACTCGTATTCTCGATCGATTGCTTAGAGCTGGATATTATCAAATTCCGACCTATGGTAAAGGTGAAAACTGGTATGCTTATTGGAATATGTATCAACAACCTCAGGTTAAACCGTTACTTTCTTCTGGGATAGATTACTGGTGGAGTGATGCAAATAAAGCCAAAAAAGTTGCTAAATATTTACATCAACAATAAAAAGCACCTGCCATAAAGGAAATCCTGTTATATGGGTTCATATATTCTCAAGCGACTTCTTTTAATCATCCCAACGTTATTTGTTATTTTATTAATTAACTTTGTGGTTGTGCAAATTGCACCGGGTGGGCCAGTTGAACAAGCAATCCATCAGGCACAGAGTGGTGTAGGAATTGGCCGTGCATTAGGTTCAGAAACCTATTATCAGGGAGCACAAGGTTTAAGCCCTGAAATGGTTGAGCAAATTAAGGCACATTATGGCTTTGACCGTTCAGCACCAGAGCGTTTTCTTATAATGCTAAAAGGCTATTTAACTTTAGATTTTGGGCAAAGTTTTTTTAAAGATAAGCCAGTTATGCAATTGTTGTGGGAAAAAATGCCTGTTTCGATTTCGCTTGGGCTAGTCAGTACTTTACTGATCTATTTAATTTCTATTCCTCTGGGTATTAAAAAAGCAAGACAGCAAGGCTCTTTGTTTGATCAGACTACGTCGTTATTGCTCGTGGTAGGGTACGCCGTACCAAGTTTTGTATTCGCTATTTTACTCGTTGTTTTTTTTGCAGGCGGTTCTTATTTTCATTGGTTTCCCTTGCAAAATCTTGTGTCAGATAATTTTAGCGAGCTTGGATTATGGGACAAGATTACAGACTATTTGTGGCATATGACTTTGCCACTGATTACGATGGTTTTAGGCGGTTTTGCGAGTTTAACGTACTTAACTAAATATTCATTTTTAGAAGAATTGAATAAACCTTATGTATTGGCTGCCTATGCGAAAGGTTTAAATAGTCAGCAGGTTTTATATAAACATGTATTTCGTAATGCCATTTTAGTGGTATTGGCGGGGCTACCAGAGGCTTTGGCAGGTATCTTCTTTGTTGGTAATCTGTTTGTAGAAATTATTTTTCATTTAGATGGCGTGGGGTTGTTGGGCTTTGAGGCGATTGTGCAGCGAGACTATCCTGTTATTTTTGGGGTCTTGTTTTTCTTTACATTATTTAGCCTGATTTTACGTCTGATTTGCGATGTTCTGTACCAATGGATTGATCCTCGTATTCATTTTGATGCGCAAGGAGGCAAATAATGTCTCTGATTACGCGATCAAGACTACAGAGATTTCGGCAACATAAATTGGGGTTTGCCAGTTTTATTTTATTTAGCCTAATTTTGGTTTTGTCATTGACGGCTGAATTAATTGCTAACGATAAACCGTTATTGGTGAAATATGAAGATTCTTACTATTTGCCCGTAGTTAAAGCCTATCCTGAAACCACATTTGGTGGTGTGTTTGAAACGGAAACAGACTATAAAGACCCTGCTGTACAAGAGTTGATTAATGCTAAAGGATGGGCGATCTGGCCACTTATTCGTTTTTCCTACCAAACTCCTAATTTAGATTTAGCTGTTCCTGTGCCATCGCCACCCTCTAAGCAAAACTGGCTGGGAACAGATGATCAGGGGCGAGATGTTTTTGCGCGTATTCTTTATGGCTTAAGAGTGTCGTTACTTTTTGGTTTGACATTAACCTTTTGTTCAGCTTTATTGGGAATTACTGTTGGTGCGATCCAAGGCTACTATGGCGGGTGGATTGATTTACTAGGACAACGTTTGATTGAAGTTTGGAATGGCTTACCCATGCTATTTATGGTGATGATTTTAGTCAGTATGTTTGTACCTAATGTCTATTGGCTTTTTTTTATTATGCTGTTTTTTGGCTGGACATTTTTGGTTGGAATGGTCAGAGCTGAGTTTTTAAAAGCTCGCCAACTTGACTATGTTCGAGCGGCTCAAGCTTTAGGGGTAACGGATCGCGTTATTATTTTTAAGCATATTTTGCCAAATGCCATTAGTTCAAGCTTGTCACAATTACCATTTATTCTAACAACGAACATTAGCGCTTTAACTGCTCTTGATTTTTTGGGTTATGGATTACCACCAGATGCCGCATCATTAGGTGAGTTATTGCTACAGGGTAAAAATAATCTAGATGCACCGTGGCTCGCGCTTTCAGGCTTTTTTAGCTTGGCTATTGTTTTGTCATTATTAATTTATATTGGGGAGGCTGCTCGTGATGCATTTGACCCAAGAAAATAATTCTAGTCTGATTTCTACTTTATTGAAGGTAGAAAATCTTTCAATTCAAACGCAAGGCCAAAAGATTTTATTAGACGATCTTAACTTTGAGCTGTCAGCTGGAGAAACACTCGCGCTTGTGGGGGAAAGTGGTTCAGGTAAATCTATTAGCTGTTTGGCTATGATGGGTCTATTACCAGAAAACTTAAAATTAAAAGGGCAGATTTTTGTTGGCCCCAAAAATATTTTAGAAATGGATGAAAAAGCTCAATCTGTTGTTCGTGGTCAGCAAATTGCTATGATTTTTCAGGAGCCTGCTACTGCTTTGAATCCATTGCATCGGGTTGAAAAAATCGTAGGTGAGAGTCTTCTTTTATGCGGTTTTTCAAAACTTGAAGTTCGACAGCAAGTTATTACGTTGCTAACAGATGTAGGAATTAGTGAGCCTGAAAAGATTTTAAAGCGCTATCCTCATGAGCTTTCCGGTGGCCAACGGCAACGTGTCATGATTGCGATGGCATTGGCACTTCGGCCTAAAATTTTAATTGCTGATGAACCTACGACTGCATTAGATGTCATTTTACAGATTCAGATTTTAGAGCTATTAAAATCTTTACAAGCGAAATATGGGATGGCTCTTATTTTAATTAGCCATGACTTAAATGTGGTTCACCAATATGCCGATGAGCTTGTAGTGCTGCAAAAAGGGCGTGCTGTTGAGCAAGGGGAACTTAAACAAATCTTTTCACACCCTAAAACAGCCTATACCAAGCAATTATTAGAACATGAATTTGGAAATGCAGTACCGCTTGAAATAGAAAAGAATATTTTATTCGTTCATCAGCTCAGCGTGAAGTTCCCAATTAGGAAAGGGATCTTGAACCGTGTACAGGGATATATCACTGCAATTGAGAATTTAAGTTTCGAACTAGCTCAAGGTGAGTCACTTGGTATTGTGGGGGAAAGTGGTGCGGGTAAATCGTCTTTAGCGCTTGCTTTGGTCCGACTCATTCAAAGTGAAGGCCAGATTATTTTGTTAGGCCAAGATTTAAACCAATTACCCTCAAAAGTTTTACGAGCTGCAAGGTCTAATTTCCAAATTGTGTTCCAAGACCCATTTGGTAGTTTGAATCCGCGAATGACAGTGGGGCAGATTATTACTGAAGGTTTAAAAATAAATGCCCTAACAGATGTACAGATTCAAGAGTGCCTTAAATCTGTTTTAGATAAGGTTGAGTTGAATATAGATTTTCAACATCGTTACCCGCATGAGCTGTCGGGAGGGCAACGTCAACGTGTGGCTCTAGCAAGGGCATTGGTGGTGGAGCCTAAGCTTTTAATTTTAGATGAACCTACTTCCGCATTAGATCGGACTACACAAAAAGCAATTATCCAGCTATTAAAGCACCTACAACAAACCGAGCAGTTGAGCTACATTTTTATTAGTCATGATTTAAATATTGTCAAATCTTTGTGCCATAAAGTTATAGTATTACGGCATGCAAAAGTTGTGGAATATCAGAAAACTGAACTGTTATTTTCTGATCCTAAACATGAATATACAAGACAATTAATTACTGCAAGCTTTTAGATAATTATATTAATGCATTGTTTTTATTAAAATAATTTTATTTTGGGTTGAATGCAAAAAGTTGCATATTTTTATATTTTTTAAAATTGACATGTGCTATTGTCAGTTGTCTATAATGACTTGACATGCTCTATAACTCGTCTAAATTAGAGCAAATGCTCTAGAATTCAAAAAAGAGGTTAACCATGAACCAGATTGCACAACCTATCACAATTCGAAATACCACTTTTAAAAACCGAATTATTAAAGGTGCAATGAGCGAGGCGCTTGCAAATTATGAAGGCCAACCAAATGACCTACATTTAGGCTTATATGGCGCATGGGCAAAAGGTGAGCTGGGCTGCGCAATTACAGGCAATGTTATGGTGAATGTCGGGGCAAAAAATGAACCTGGCGTGGTTGTGATTGAAACTGAACGCGACTTAGAGCGTTTAAAAGAGTGGGCGTCATTAGGTAAAAAATATGGGATGGTGCAGTTGGTTCAATTGTCACATCCTGGTCGTCAGTGTCCAAAAGGATTAAATAAAGAAACCGTAGCACCATCAGCAGTACCTTTTAGCCCAGCTTTAGCCACCATGTTTGGAACGCCACGTGAACTCACTCATGATGAAATTTTAGATATTATTAACCGATTTGCGACATCTGCTCGTGTTTGCGAAAAAGCGGGTTTTGAAGGGGTTCAATTACATGGTGCACATGGGTATTTAATTAGCCAGTTTCTATCGCCATTAACCAACAAACGTACTGATCAATGGGGTGGTTCCGTTGAAAACCGTACCCGTTTTTTATTAGAAGTTTATAAAGCAGTACGTGAAGCAACCTCAGAGAATTTTATTATTTCGGTTAAACTCAATTCTGCCGACTTTCAACGCGGTGGTATTAGTGAAGAAGATGTGATTTCAGTATTTAAAGCCATTGATGGGGCTGGTATTGATTTGATCGAAATCTCAGGCGGTTCTTATGAAGCACCAGCAATGGCAGGCGTTAAGGCTGATAAACGTAAAACAAGTACCATTGCTCGTGAAGCTTATTTCTTAGATTTTGCTGAAAAGATCCGCCAACATGTTAAATGTAAACTCATGGTAACAGGTGGGTTCCGTACTGTAGATGGTATGAATGCAGCACTTGCAAGTGGCGCTTGTGACTTTATTGGTATTGCTCGTCCATTTGCAGTAGAAACTGATTTAACAGAACGTTTAATTGCGGGTCAAGACGTACGTTATGCAGTAAAACCAATTAAAACAGGTTTACCTTTTGTCGACAAAATGGCAATCATGGAAATCATTTGGTATGCGGCCCAATTCAAAACGATTGGTAAAGGCAAAAAGCCAAATCCAAAACTTTCACCACTTGTCGTCTTTTTAAATTATGCAAAAGGCAATATTAAGGCAGTGATTCAAGGACAAGTGAATTCGCGTAAATCTGCATAAATTAATTACCATGCAGTTGTCCAGTAAGCGTTAAATGTGGAAGCAGACCATTGGCCTTTAATTAAAGCATTGTTAAAGGCAGGTCTGTTTTTTATTTGAGCAAGATAGCGCTGTATATGTTTAAACTGGCTGTAATTTTGTGAGCAAGCCAGTAATGGAAACCACATCAAAATATCAGCAATAGTAAACTGATCTCCAGCAAACCATAAGTGATGCTCTAAATGTTTATCAATCATGTTCATTTGTCGTTGTAATGATTGATTGAGATAGCCTTGATCAAATCCATATTTTAAAAGTTTAGGAATGAAACGGATTGGAAAAGGTGTACGTTGTACAATTTGGTAAAAGATTTGTTTGAGTACCAAATCGGGAATAAATGTCGCCTCACAATAATTTTTCCAAAAATAAAAATTTTGAAGATGCTGACTTAATAAATTGTTCTGTCCCAATTGCGGATGTAAATGAGATAAGTAATCTAAGATAGCTGAGGTTTCAGCTAAGATAGAAGTCTGTCCTTGGTCAATGATTTCGATAGTTGGAAATTTTGATAATTGGTGGGGGAAGTTTTTATTTTCGTCTACGCCTGAATGATATTTAATAATGAGCTCATAATTGAGTCCTAATTCTTCTAAAAACCAAATAATGCGTTGAGAGCGTGAATTTTGTAAGTGAAATAATCTAATTTGCATGTCATCTTCAAATTATAGTTTTGATTTTTTGAGTATAAGGTAGAACAGAATTCAAGTATAATTAAATATTTATAAATCATAATCTTATAATTTCTTGGGGGAGTTCAATGGCTATGGTTATCGGCATGTTTTTGTCGGTCATAATTATATTGGCAATTTTAAGTATTTTAAAGAAAGAGGGAAACAACGGTGGAAATGGAAAACGCAATCCAATCAAAGGAAAACGTATTATTACTATGAATGAACAGCCGACCTTTATGAAGCTAAGAGAAGCCTTGCCTGAACATATTATTTTGGCACAAGTTGCTTTTAGTGCTTTTATGACAGCACAAGGATATACAACACGTAATTTATTTAATCGTAAAGTTGCTGACTTTGTCGTATTGGATAAGGCATTTAATTTAGTTGCTATAGTTGAACTAGATGATTCGAGTCATAAGGGAAAAGAAAAAATTGATGCAGAGCGAGATGCTTTAATTCGAGAAGCTGGTTTTAGAGTTGTACGTTATAAAAGAACACCAGAGCTTGCACAAATACATGCTGATTTTAATATTTCAACAAGTTTATTAACTCAGGCTTCGGTAGAACTAGATTCAACTGAAACAAAAACAAAATTTGTCGCTAATGCAATAATTGTTGAGAGAGATGATCCAGCAGTGCAGCCCTCAAAATCTATTGATGAGGTAAAGTTGAAATCTTAAATTTTGGAAAATACTAAGTTATCTCATGGATAAAATTTGAAGTGAGATAAAAGAATTTAAAAGATGTGATTTTGAAATGAATTTCTTACAAAAGAAATTGGCGTCCCTACGGGGATTCGAACCCCGGTTACCGCCGTGAAAGGGCGATGTCCTAGGCCTCTAGACGATAGGGACGTTGAGGATGGCGGTATCTTAAGAAG
>Ga0308161_1006109_pt1 | contig 10308 bp, 9 predicted proteins | sample PhyFR2_FD_201034 | JGI IMG/M metagenome (GOLD analysis project Ga0308161, IMG submission 201034) | Phyllosphere microbial communities from UC Gill Tract Community Farm, Albany, California, United States - DLSLF.R2 | ecosystem: Host-associated > Plants > Phyllosphere > Unclassified | place: USA...
TCGCTCGTCCACCACGACCCGGAGGCCGTGCCGGACGCCCTCGCGGAGTTCCGCCGCGTCACGGCCGACCACGGCGGGCTGCTCGTCGGGGCGTTCTCCGGCGCTGCCCTCGAGCCGTTCGACCACGCCGTGACCAGGGCCTGGCGGTGGCCCGCTGGCCGGCTCGCGGCGGTCATCGAGGAGGCCGGGTTCGCGGTCGTCGACGTCGAGGAGCGGGCCGACGCCGGTGTGCGGCCGCACCTGGCGATCAGCGCGGTGCGGGTACGGTGACCTCGTCGCTCACCCTCCGACGACACGAGGGCCGAGCCCCGCGGCGCTCTCGGGGAGGTCTGCGAGGGCGGCGCGTGACGCGGACCTCGGGCGTGCTCGCCGATGTCGCTGCGGTTCGCACCTCCGCGGTCACGGCTGCCAGCCGGGTGTCGCCAGGCCCGTCTCGTAGGCGAAGACCACGAGCTGCGCCCGGTCGCGGGCACCGAGCTTGATCATCGCGCGGGACACGTGGGTCTTCGTGGTCATCGGGCTGACGAACAGGCGCTCGGCGATCTCGGCGTTCGTCAGGCCGAGCGCGACGAGCTGCATCACCTGTCGTTCCCGCTCGGTCAGCACGTCGAGCGCCGGCGCGAGGGCGGACGGCTTCGCGTGCGTCGCGTAGGCGGCGACGAGGGACCGTGTCGCCCCCGGGGACAGCAGCGACTCCCCCGCGTACACCGTCCGGATCGCCCGGAGGAGCTCGGCGGGCTCGGTGTCCTTCACGAGGAACCCCGCCGCTCCGCCGCGGATCGCCTCGAACACGTACGCGTCCTCCTCGAAGGTCGTCAGGATCACCACGTGCACCGCACCGAGGTCCGGGTCGGTTCCGATGCGTCGCGTGGCGTCGAGCCCGTCCGACCCCGGCATCCGGATGTCCATGAGCACCACGTCCGGGCGCTCCCGGCCAACGAGGTCGACCGCGGTGTCGCCGTCGCCCGCTTCGCCGACCACGGTCATCCCGGGTTCGGCGTCGACGAGTGCGCGGAGGCCGGCGCGGATCAGCACCTGGTCGTCGACGAGCACGACACGGATCGGTGCGGTGGCGGTCGCGTCGCTCATGCTCGGTCCTCGGGTCTCGGGGCGGGGCGGTCGGAAGGAACAGGGCGGTCGGAAGGCGCAGCGTGGTCGGTCGGCGCGGGTCGGTCCGCCTGCCCAGCGCGGTCGGCCGACGCAGCGCGGTCGGCCGGCCCGGGTCGGTCCACCAGCGCAGCGCGGTCCACCAGCGCAGCGCGGTCAGCCAGCGCAGCGCGGTCAGCCAGCGCAGCGCGGTCAGCCAGCGCAGCGCGGTCGGCCGGGCGGGGCAGGCGTGCCGCGACCCGCCAGCCGCCGCCGGGCAGCGGTCCGGCCGTCATCGTCCCGCCGACCGCGTCGGCCCGCTCGCGCATGCCGATGAGCCCGTTGCCGGCGTCGCCGAGCCGGACCGAGGGCTGCGCAGCCGGGTCGGCGCGCTGAGGAGCGTCCGGTCGCGGGCGGTCCTCGACCACGAGCTCGACCACGTCCGGTCCGACACGGACGTCGACCGTCGCGCGGTGGCCGGGCGCGTGCTTCATCACGTTGGTGACGGACTCCTGCACGATCCGGAAGGCGTTGCGGTCGACGATGCCGCCGATCGCCGTCGGGTCCCCGTCGACACGGACCGACACGTCGACCCCGGCCGCCCGCGCACGGGCGACGAGGTCGGGGACACGGTCCAGCCCGGGGACCGGGTTCCGTTCGGGAACGCGGTCCGGTCCCCCGGCCGCCGCCACAGCCCGCGCCGGTGCTCCCGCCCCCGCGACCGCCTCGGTCCCCGACGCCGTACCCGTCCCCGCAGCCGTACCCGTCCCCGCAGCCGTACCCGTCCCCGCAGCCGTACCCGTCCCCGCAGCCGTACCCTCAGCCGTCCCGGTCCCCATCCCTGTTCCGGTCCGTGTCAGGCCCGTCCCGTCGGCCGAGCGCAGCACGCCGAGGATGGCCCGCAGCTCGACGAGCGCGTCGCGGCTGGTGTCCTTGATGCTCGTGAGTGACTCCTTCGTCGCCTCGGGGAGCCCGGCGCCGAGGTGCAGTGCCACCCCGGCCTGCAGGTTGATGAGCGACATGCTGTGGGCGACCGAGTCGTGCAGTTCCCGCGCGATCTGGACGCGCTCGTCGCGGGCGCGCTGCTGCTCGGCCGCTACCCGAGCGCGCCGCCGCTCGGCGACGCGCTCGGTCCGGTCGCGGGCGAGCTCCGACACGACGATGGTCACGGTGACCCAGGCCAGGGCGAGGAAGACGCCGTCGAGATCCGCGCCGGACGACCGTCCGACCAGGTCGTCGGCGGTCGGCAGCAGCGCGACCGCGACGGCGGCGGACACCAGGACGGCGCTCCGGTGTCCACGGAACCAGGCGTTCGCCATCGCCATCGTGAGCGCAGCGACGAACGGTCCGCGCGCGGGGACGAGGACGGCGTACCCGACGGTCGTGCAGAGGGTGACCACGAGGACCGTCCGCGGGAAGGACCACCGCCAGGGCAGGGCGACGACGCCGGCCACGAGCAGCACGACCGCGAGCGGCACGACGTCGACGGGCGGGCTCGGTGGACCACCGATGACCCAGTGTGGTCTCGCCCCGGGGCCGGGGCCGGGACCGCCCGGACCGCCCACGACACCCGAGGCGAGCAGGGTGCCGGCGATCTGCACGACGGCGATCGGGAGCACCCGCCCGATCCGACCGAAGCGCGACCCACCGAGGACCCGGCGGGTACCGGGCGGCGGAGCAGGGGCGTCGGTGGTCACGGGGCGAGCCTAGGTCCGTCGCTCCCGCGCGACGACCCGTCAGCGCCGCATCTGTGGACTACTCCCCCGGGCGTACCCGGCTGTGGAGGAGGACCGCGGGACCCACCGCGGGAGCAGACGGAAGTGGGCCTCCCCGGCGGACGCGTGGCGTGCCTCCAGGCCGGACGATCGTCCTGTCGCACCAGCGACGACCACCGGACCACAGGAGGACCCCGTGCACACCGCTCTCACCACCCTCGCCGCCGTCGGCCCCCACTGGCACGCCGGCCCGCCGTTCCCGGCGTTCCCCCTGCTCCTCGTCCTCGTCCTCGTCGTCGGCGCCGTGTTGTTCGGCGTCCTGCGCCGCGGATCGTGGCGGGCGCGCTCGGACGCCCGGTCGGTCCTCGCCGACCGGTTCGCCCGCGGCGAGATCGACGCCGAGGAGTACCGCGGACGCCTGTCCGAGCTCAGCCGGAAGTGACCGCGAGTGCCGACGTGATCGTCGCCACCGTGTCGTCGACGGGACCGTCGATCGACACGAGGACGGCGGTCTCGTCGGCCTGCGGGCGCTCGAGGGTCGCGAACTGCGAGTCGAGCAGCGACGTCGGCATGTACTCGTGGTGGCGGTGCGACTGGCGCTCAGCGACGAGGTCGTGGGAGCCGTCGAGGAAGGCGATCACCAGGTCGGGCGCGGCCGCACGCAGCCGGTCCCGGTAGGAGCGCTTGAGCGCGGAGTTCGCCATGACGCACCGGTGCCCCGAGGCCTGGACCTCGGCGATGCGCGTCGCGCAGGCGTCGAGCCACGGCCAACGGTCCTCGTCGGTGAGCGGCACGCCCTGCCGCATCTTCTCCTTGTTCGCGGCCGGGTGCAGGTCGTCCGCGTCGACGAAGACGCTCGGCTGGCCCTGCTCGGCGAACGCGTCGGACAGCGCCTGGCCGATGGTCGACTTGCCGGAGCCGGAGACCCCCATCACGAGCACGGGCGGGAGGACGTCGCTGTCGGTCATCCCTCCACAGTATGGGTCTGGTGAACGCTCGTCCCCAGTTGCCACAGCATCCGTGCGGACCGGGGCGACGGCTCGTAGGTTGGGGCCAACGTCAGGACGAAGGAGACCCACGTGGCAGAGAACGACGGACAGGCGAACATCGGGGTCATCGGCCTCGCCGTGATGGGGTCGAACCTCGCACGGAACCTCGCATCACGCGAGGGGAACACGGTCGCGGTCTACAACCGCACCTTCGCGCGCACCGAGGAGTTGATGCGTGAGCACGGCGATGCCGGGTTCATCGCGTCCGAGGACATCGACGGGTTCGTCGCGTCGTTGTCCAAGCCACGGACCGCGATCATCATGGTGCAGGCCGGCAAGGGCACCGACGCCGTCATCGAACAGCTCGCCGAGCGGTTCGAGGAGGGCGACATCATCGTCGACGGCGGCAACGCGAACTTCCACGACACCATCCGTCGCGAGCACGACCTCAAGGAGAAGGGGCTGAACTTCGTCGGGACCGGCATCTCCGGCGGCGAGGAAGGGGCCCTGCACGGTCCGTCGATCATGCCGGGCGGCTCGGACGAGGCCTGGGAGACGCTCGGGCCCATCCTGAAGTCGATCGCCGCGGTCGCCGAGGGCGAGCCCTGCGTGACCCACATCGGGACCGACGGTGCCGGCCACTTCGTGAAGATGGTGCACAACGGCATCGAGTACGCGGACATGCAGCTCATCGCGGAGTCGTACGACCTGCTCCGTCGCGCCGGGGGCCACAGCGTCGAGGAACTCGTCGAGATCTACGGCAAGTGGAACGAGGGAGACCTGGAGTCCTACCTGATCGAGATCACCGGCGAGGTGCTCAAGCAGCAGGACGCCGACACCGGCAAGCCGCTCGTCGACGTCATCCGTGACGAGGCCGGCTCGAAGGGCACCGGTGTCTGGACCGTGCAGAACGCGGTCGGCCTGGGCATCCCGGTGTCCGGCATCGGCGAGGCGGTGTTCGCGCGCGCCGTGTCGTCCAAGCCGTCGCAGCGTGCCGCCGTGCAGCAGTCCGTGCAGCGGCGACCGGACGTCGTCGAGGTCCCCGACACGTTCGAGGACGACGTGCGCGCCGCGCTCTACGCGTCGAAGGTCGTCGCGTACGCGCAGGGCTTCGACGTCATCATCGCCGGCGCGAAGGAGTACGGCTGGGACATCGACCTCGGCAACGTGGCGAAGATCTGGCGGGGTGGCTGCATCATCCGGGCGCAGTTCCTCAACCGCATCGTCGAGGCGTACGACGAGAACCCGGGACTCGAGTCGCTCCTCGTCGACCCGTACTTCGCGAACGCCGTCGCCGAGGGCGAGGCCGCCTGGCGCCGGATCGTCGGCATCGCGGTGGCGTCGGGCATCCCCGCACCGGGCTTCTCGTCGGCACTGGCGTACTACGACTCGCTCGCGTCCGACCGTCTCCCCGCGTCGCTCATCCAGGGCCAGCGGGACTTCTTCGGCGCGCACACCTACCAGCGCATCGACAAGGACGGCACCTTCCACACCCTGTGGTCGGAGGACGACCGCCGCGAGGTCGAGCAGGAGCCGTCGACGCACTGACGTCCGCAGGAGCACCGACATCGGCGGGTGCACCGCGAGGGTCGCTCTGGGAGGAGCGGCCCTCGCGTGCGTCAGGCGACGATCCGCTCCCGGGCGAGGTCGGCGACCAGCCGGTCCAGGCGCGGGCCGCGGCCGAGCAGGCGCTTCGACCCGGGTGCCGAGCGCACGAAGAAGGTCGCGACGGCCGTCGAGTCGTCGGGACGCACGTAGTGCAGGGCGACCGCGCTCGCGCGCCGCTCCCCGTCGACGTCCTCGATGCCGACGTGCACCACCCGGCTCCAGCGGATGACCAACAGCCGGGTCGCCCGACGCTCCTCGAGTTCCCAGAGCGAGGCCTCGGTCGCGCCGAACGCCCACGTGACCCGCTGTCCGAGGTCGGCGTCCGGCCGCGCCCGGCGCACCGCGTCCCGCAGCTCCGGTGTCGGGGCCGCGGGCACGAGCCAGACCGTCGGGTCGATGCGGCGGATCGCCAGGGCCAGGGCCTCGTCCGCGCGACGACGACGGACCGCCTGCGCGCGGACGACCGCGGCACCGACGAGGAGGACCCCCGCGGTGATCGCGAGCAGCTCGACGACGCCGAGGAGCGTCAGGTCGGTCTGCGGCGCCGCCGTCACGACGGCGACGCGGGTGCCGAGCAGGACGGCCCAGACGGCGAGGACCACCCAGCGCAGGACGGTGATGCGGCGCGCGGTCGACATCCGACGCCGCGGCACACCGGCACGCGGCGACCGCTCGACACGGCGCCGGCCGGTGGCACGTCCGCGGCCACGTCGGGGGACGCGGTCGGGGGGCTTCGGCACGGTCCGATCCTCGCACGGGTGGCGGGCAGCGCGCTGTGGCGGTCGGTGAACGGTCCGGGAACCCGGTGGGTGGCAGCGGCTCCCTCCTCCACAGGCCCCGACGGCAGTCGCGCCGTCCACAGTCCCCCGACTGTCAGCGCATCCGGGGTCCCGCCGACCTACGCTGCTCGGGTGACCACCGCAGACCGTCCGCCGGCACCCAGCACGACACCGGCACACAGCACGACACCGGGAGACGACGCTCCGCAGCCCCCGGTGGGCCGCCCGGTCCTGTTCGCCGCTGCCTGCGGGGTCGTCGCGGTCGCCGTCTTCCTCGGCGTCGCGGAGCTCGTCGCGCTCCTGCTCGGTGGGGCGGGCAGTCCGCTCGTGGCGGTGGGGTCTGCGGTGATCGACCTCGCACCGCCGGCCGCGAAGGACCTGATGGTCGGGCTGTTCGGCACCCGTGACAAGGCCGCGCTGTTCGTGCTGATGGCCGTCGTCACCGCCGCGGTGAGCGCCGGCGCCGGCGTCCTGGAACGTGCACGGCCGCCGTTCGGTGCCCTCGTGTTCGCGCTCGGCGGCGTCCTCTCCCTCCTGTCCGTGACCACCCGCACCGGGAGCGGGACGTGGGACGGCGCCCCGACCGTGCTCGGCGTCGCCGCGGCGGTGGTCGTGCTCCGCGTGCTCCTGCAGCGGCTCCGACGGTGGGAGGCGGCTGCCGCGGTGCCGTCCGCCGCACCCCGGCCCGCCGGGACGGAACGCCGCGCCTTCCTCGTGTGGGGCGCCGCGACCGCGGTGACGGCGGTCGTCGTCGGCAGTGCCTCCCGGATCGGGACCTCCGCGCTGCAGGCGGCCGCAGCCGCGCGTCGTGCGATCCGCCTCCCGGCGCCCGCGACGGCCGCCCCCGCCGTGCCGGCCGGTGCCTCGCTCGACGTGTCCGGCATCAGCCCGTACGTGACGCCGAACACCGACTTCTACCGGATCGACACCGCGCTCCGCGTACCGTCGATCGACCCGGCACAGTGGCGGCTCCGCATCCACGGCGCGGTCGACCGCGAGGTCGAGCTGACGTGGGACGAACTGCTCGCGCTCCCGCTCGAGGAACACATGGCCACGCTGAGCTGCGTGTCGAACGAGGTCGGTGGCGACCTGATCGGCAACGCGATGTGGCTCGGCTACCCCATTCGCGAGCTCCTGGCCCGGGCGGGTGTGCACGACGGCGCCGACATGGTGCTGTCACGGAGCAGCGACGGTTTCTCGGCCGGGACCCCGCTCGACGTCCTGCAGGACGAGGGGACGGCGGCGTTGCTGGCCGTCGGGATGAACGGTGAGCCGTTGCGGCCGGAGCACGGGTTCCCGGTCCGCATGGTGGTGCCCGGCCTGTACGGCTACGTCTCGGCCACGAAGTGGGTCACCGAGCTCGAGGTCACCCGGTTCGCCGACGCACAGGGCTACTGGACGCCCCGCGGGTGGTCGGAGCGGGGGCCGGTGAAGCTCGAGTCACGGATCGACACCCCGCGCGACGGCAGCACCGTGGACTCCGGAGCAACGGTCGCGGTCGCGGGCGTCGCGTGGCAGCCCCACACGGGCGTCAAGGGCGTCCAGGTGCAGGTCGACGACGGTCCGTGGCAGGACGCGACGCTCGCGGACTCTGCCTCGGCGGACACCTGGCGCCAGTGGGTCTGGCGGTGGCAGCCCACCGCGGGGTCGCACCGCCTGCAGGTGCGGGCGATCAGTGCCGACGGGCAGGTGCAGACGAGCGTCGAACGGCCGCCGGCGCCGAACGGTGCCTCCGGGTGGCACAGCGTCCAGGTCAGCGCGGGCTGACCCGACCGGTGCGGGCTCACCCGACCGGTGCGGGTTGAACCGCCGAGTGCGGGCTGACCCGACCGGTGCGGTCTGAACAGCCGAGTGCGGACGGCGCCCGACCACCCCGGGCCGAGCCGGCCGCCACGGACTGCGCCTGGTCAGCGCGGTGGACCGCCGGTCAGCTCGGACGGACCGCCACCACGCAGGTCCCGTCGACCGCGTCGTCGTGCACGACCTCGACGGCGAAGCCCGCGGCTGCGAACGCCGCCGCGGAGGTCGCTGCCTGCTCCTCGGACACCTCGATGACGACCGCACCGCCCGGCCGGAGCCACTCCCCCGCGCCCGCAGCGATCCGGCGGTGCAGGTCGAGCCCGTCCGGGCCGCCGTCGAGGGCGACCGTGCGCTCGTGCTCCCGAGCCTCCACGGGCATCAGCGCGATCTCCGCCGTCGGCACGTAGGGGGCGTTCACGGCGACGACGTCGACCGCCCCGCGGAACCGGTCCGGCAGCGGCGCGAACAGGTCGCCCGTCACGACGATCCCGCGGTCGCCGATGTTCTCCGCGGCGACGTCCGCTGCGTCCGGGTCGACGTCGGCCGCCACGAGGTCGAGCGCACCGACCCGGCCGAGCAACGCGACCGAGATCGCGCCGACCCCGCAGCACAGGTCGACCACGCGGTCGTACCGCTGGAGCCGCCGGGCTGCCTGCTCGACCACGACGGTCGTGCGGGTGCGCGGGACGAACACGCCCGCGGCGACACGGACCCGGTGCCCGTCGAAGGCCGCCCAGCCGAGGACGACCTCGAGCGGCTCCCCGGCGAGCCGACGCTGCACGAGCGTCCGGAGTCGCACGGGGTCGCCGTCACCGGCCTCGAGCAGGAGGTCGGCCTCGTCCTCGGCGAAGACGCTGCCCGCCGCCCGGAGTCGGGCGGCGAGCGCGTTCCGCGCGGGGTGGACCGGGGCGGTCACGATCGCGCGACCGGACCGCGACGGCGCATCCGCCGGGCCGGAGCGGTCACGATCGACCGACCCGACCGCTCCGGACCCGTGCGCTACGCCGCACCGTCGAACATCGAGGTGACCGAGCCGTCGTCGAAGACCTCGTGGATGGCCCGGGCGATGAGCGGCGCGATCGGCAGCACCTCGAGGCGCTCCCACCGCTTCTCCATCGGCAGCGGCAGCGTGTCGGTGACGACGACGCGGTCGATGAACTTGCTCTGGAGCAGCTCGGTCGCGGGGTCGGAGAAGACGGCGTGGGTCGCGGCGACGACGACACCGGTGGCGCCGGCGTTCTTCAGGGCCTCGGCGGCCTTCGCGATCGTGCGGCCCGTGTCGATGAGGTCGTCGACGAGCAGGCAGACGCGACCGGACACGTCGCCGACGATCTCGTGCACCGAGACCTGGTTCGGGATGAGCGGGTCGCGACGCTTGTGGATGATCGCGAGGGGCGCGCCGAGCTTCTCGGACCAGATGTCGGCCACGCGCACGCGCCCCATGTCGGGCGACACGACGGTGAGCGTCTCGGGGTCGAGGATCTGCTTGAAGCGCTCGAGCAGCACCGGCATCGCGAACAGGTGGTCCACGGGGCCGTCGAAGAAGCCCTGGATCTGCGCGGCGTGCAGGTCGACGCTCATGATGCGGTGCGCGCCGGCCGCCTTGAACAGGTCGGCGACGAGGCGGGCCGAGATCGGCTCGCGGCCGCGGCCCTTCTTGTCCTGACGGGCGTACGGGTAGAACGGCGCGACGACCGTGATGCGCTTCGCCGAGGCACGCTTGAGCGCGTCGACCATGATGAGCTGCTCCATGAGCCACTCGTTGATCGGCGCGGTGTGCGACTGGATGACGAACGCGTCGCAGCCGCGGACCGACTCGTCGAAGCGGGCGTAGAGCTCACCGTTCGCGAAGGTGCGCGCGTCGGTCGGGACCAGGTCGACGCCGAGCTCGGCGGCGATCTGCTCCGAGAGCTCCGGGTGCGCTCGTCCCGAGACGAGGACGAGTCGTTTCTGGCCGGTGGTCTTGATTCCGGACAAGTGCGGTGCTCACTCCCTGACCCCGTGGGGTCGATGCCGACGGCCGGGTCAGGCTGTCGTGTTCTGTTCGCCGTGCGCGCGCCGAGCCGCCTCGGCCGCCGGCGAACCGGGCCGGTGTTCCTCGACCCATCCGTCGGTGTTGCGCTGCGGGGCGTAGCTGATGGCCAGCGACCCGGCCGGTACGTCCTTGCGGACGGTCGTACCCGCGCCGGTGTACGCCCCGTCGCCAATCCTAACGGGGGCGACGAAGACGTTGTGCGATCCGGTCCGCACGTTCGACCCGACCTCGGTGCGGTGCTTGTGCACGCCGTCGTAGTTCGCGGTGATGGTGTTCGCCCCGATGTTCGAGTCCTC
>Ga0308161_1006111_pt1 | contig 10307 bp, 7 predicted proteins | sample PhyFR2_FD_201034 | JGI IMG/M metagenome (GOLD analysis project Ga0308161, IMG submission 201034) | Phyllosphere microbial communities from UC Gill Tract Community Farm, Albany, California, United States - DLSLF.R2 | ecosystem: Host-associated > Plants > Phyllosphere > Unclassified | place: USA...
GAACCAGTTCCACTTCTCTTTCTACCAGGGCTCATGAATGATGCCCAAGTCTGGCAACCCGCCATTGCTACGATGGCCGGACACGAATGCCGAATCGCCGACACGTCCAAGCATGCTTCCGTTGCGGGACTAGCCACCGCAGCACTTACGGATGCTCCCTGCGGTCGTTTTGCGCTCGTTGCGTTTTCGCTTGGCGGTTATGTTGCATTTGAAATTATGAGGTTGGCGCCGGAGCGCGTAGCGGCCCTGGCATTGATCAGCACGAGTGCCCGTCCAGATTCACAAGAGACGATGGCAATGAGGGAGCGCATGATTGCCGCGGTAAGTAGTGGGACAGCGGATTTCAACACGGTCGCTTCCGCGTTCCTGCCTCGCGTCGTACATTCCTCACGGGTCGAAGATACGGCGCTTAACAACGTGCTGATATCGATGGCCCGAAACGTCAGCGCAGATGGATTTATGCGGCAGCAGCGCGCCGCGCTGGGACGCCCTGACAGCCGCCCGTTATTGAAGCAGATTCGTTGCAAGACCTTGGTTGTATGCGGTAGGGAAGATCAGGTCACGCCGCCAGATTGCAGCGAAGAGATGGCATCTGAAATTGCGCAGGCGGAACTGGTCATCCTGGAGCAATGCGGGCATATGGCACCTTTGGAACAGCCGAAGATTGTGAATGAAGCACTTTCCCACTGGCTGAATTCTGTCTAGGTCCGCCAACAATATTCGGAGGGAAGCGCAACCGCACTGTATAAAACGGCTTTCCGTCGGCAAGCTTGCGCGGCTTAACTCGACAATTCAAAACGATTCTTAGGCCAAGCATAGGTCTGCTTAGGGTCGATTTTTCCCGTTCCAGATAAAGCTACAGCCGGGCGTCGTAGCCGGCATAAGTATCAAACTTGCCGCCTCGCTGCAGCGGGCTGGACCTCTTGCGATAGCGCCGCAGCACATAAAAGAACTGCCTCTCCATAGGCGAGAACCACATTGGCAGAGCTAGCGAGAAAACTTCTTCGCGCCGGCAACACACAAGATAATCCCCGCCGTAACTGCAATCATGTGGCCTGATATCTGTTCATGAAGGAACGTCCCCGCCAGCACGAGGCCGAAGAACGGCTGGAGTAACTGAAGTTGTCCTACCGCGGCCGTACCGCCTAGCGCCAGCCCGCGGTACCAAAATACAAAACCGATCAACATGCTGAAAAGGGAAACATAGGCAAGCCCTATCCAGGCGAATGGGCCTATGTCTGCCAATGAAACCGGCATTTCGATCAGAGCCAATGGGAGCACGATGGGCAGCGAAATGACGAGAGCCCAAGAAATGACTTGCCATCCACCAAGCGCCCGCGATAGCCGTGCGCCTTCCGCGTAGCCAAGTCCACAGACGATAATAGCGGCCAACATGAGCGCGTCGCCTACCGGGGAAGCAGACACACCCTGGGCAACCGCAAATCCCACCACTAAAGAACTGCCCAGGAATGAAAATACCCAGAAGCCAAGCGACGGGCGTTCCCCGCCACGGAGCACCGCGAAAACCGCGGTCGCTAACGGGAGCAGGCCAATAAAAACGATGGAATGTGCAGCGGTAATGTGCCGCAGCGCGAGCGCAGTGCAGAGTGGGAAGCCAACGACGACGCCGCTGGCGACGATGGCCAAAGAGAATAACTGGCTGCGGTTGGGACGTTTCTCCCTCCCAAAGAGTAGCAGGCATGCTGCTAACAGACCGGCGATTGTGGCGCGCGCGACAGTCAGAAAAATTGGATCAAAGTCCAGCACTGCAACGCGGGTTGCAGGAAGCGAGCCACTAAAGATGACTACGCCTGCCATGCCGTTCCACCACCCGCGCCGCACCTGATCCATTTCCTCTCCTGTTACCGCTTAATCTGTTGGCTTGCTTAAGGAATGCGCGACGGTAGCATAGGATTGCTTATTTGTTATGCAGAGTTTGCATAGCGCTACGGCGCTTGGCGGTGCAGTATCAAGACTCATGTTGAATCGCTTATCGGCAACAAGGTAGTAAATGAGAGTGCCTGGAACGTCGATGGAGCGCCAAGCTCACCTTGCCATTCGCAGCAGCGGGCTGCAATCTCGCCTGCCCGGGTTTGGGGGACGTTGGTTAAGGAAGGCATGGCAAGCCATAGCGATCATCATGCAGCAGAGCTCAGCCTTTGAAGTCGCCGATACGCTGACCTCGTACTAAGGCTAGCCATGGATGTTCATCCTTGTATGGAGCTTGATTGGCCGGTGACCTTGGTCCTACGGTATTTTCTCGAGCGATCTCGCCGCCCATACTAATGCAAATCCCTAATAGATTGATGTACCTCACCCATCTACCAGGCGCGCGCGCTACCCTCGTTTTGAGTTTGTCGAATAACAAACGGCGTATCGGCACCGTCGGTGCGCCTCAATGTAATCGCTAAGGGAATCCTTTATACCCGCAAGCAATGAATTAACTCATTTGGTTGTGTTCCTAAAGGAGCATCATAATGCGCACATTGAAGACTTTGGCAATTTGCGGAATGGTTGTCATTCCTTTATCGCTGTTGCCTGAAACTGCTTCTTCTTCTCCAGATTCTCCACCTTCGCCACCAAAATCCAATCACCCATTTTTTTCTGTACGAGCTGATCAGTTTTTCAACGCAACAGGAATACTCGCTGCACCAGGCGAATCATTTCTCGTCCGAGCCAAGCCTCATGACGTCGTTGATCTTTCTACACTTAATGGAGGCTATAAGACATTCAGTGATGGAACAATAGTTGTCACGCCGCCACCTGATTCTGGTGCATTCCAATATTTCCGCGACAGAGCTGGCCCGATATATAGCGATCCGGTTGCCGGTTCACGTAAATCGCTGCTTCCACTTGGCGAACAACTACGTGGGCATTTGCCCGGTGCACCTAATGGCGCACTGGTAGCCGGCTTTTCAGCATCGGCTTATCCCACGTCATTTAATGATTTTCCCTACGGCTTTGTGCTGATCAACGACAGGGGCATTGCGAGAGCGCCGTCTACAGGGGAATACCGATACCTGTTCCTTGCCGTGAACGATATCAACAACCCTTTAGGAGATAATGCAGGGGAATTTAGAGTGCGCATCTACAGGCTCGGCGAAGGGGTGGGTGATCCAGGGATGAAAGAGGGAAATCCTTCTCAAGCAGATGATTTTGCTGAATAAGCCGTAAAGGCTACCCATTCCATTTAGAAATTGCCCCATTATTTCAAGGGCTTGCATATGGAAGGGCCATGATGGACGAAGCGGAGAAGATTTTGATCGCTCAACCAATGCTGCCGTTATTGCCTTCCACCAGAAGCTTGGCTATCAAATCGATGAAGTCATCAGCATGGGTAAGCGCTTGATTCCTGATTGATTCGGAATTCTTTCCCACGAATGTCCGCATAGGGTCGCGTGCGATACTGCAGCGCTGGGGGGCAGCTGGCCAAAACCGGAGGTTATAGTTGCGGCACGAAAGCCTTCCGGCTATGCGCCAAGGCAATCGTGTTGGCGGTAGCTAGCGCTATAGCGGGTACCATCAACAATATAAAAGCACCAGCCCCACCCAGCCCTGTACTTGCTCCAATACCCAGTACAAGGAAAATTGCAGCCGCAATCATATTCAACAGAATGGCAATAGGGACAAAGGGCGACGGGTGAGCGGAAAATAAGCAGATGACTGTAGCAACGTACGGCAGGCTCAATCCGAGCAATGTCAGTAGAGTAGATGTGGAAAATGCCGAAGAATGGCTGTAGTAAAAAGCACCAACTCCAAAGGCCAATAGAAAAACAAGCACGAAGCCGTTTAGGAGAATTAATAACGATTTCATAGCGCGCTTCATGATGGACCGGTTTTGTTAGCAATAAGCTTGGCTACCTTGCCTACATTGTCCCACGTAAATCTTGATGAGGTTGGCGGTCAGCCAAACATCGTTCTTTCGTATCGACCCTTGCAAACAGCACAGTATGGCTTGATGAGTGACATGGGAAAGGCCGCTTTGAGTCGAGTGCGGTCCACCACCCATCACAGGCCGATGAGTGGCCCACAACGGCCATCTAAATCCCGGGTAAATTGCCAGCATGTAAACCCGGCATGCCTTCATGCATGGCGCCGGAGATCATTCGTCCGAAACCCCTCAGCGCGGATAGGTAAAGCCAGTGCGAATATCCATAGGCACCAGACGACCGCCCTCGCGCACCGTCAGCCGCTGCGGCGGTTCATCGCCGGCCAGCGCGCGCGCCGTGGCGGGCAGTCCTTCGCCCTTGCGCAACATGGCATCGCAACGTTCGTAGACATTGGGGCACCCCGTGGCCTTGAGGAGCGCCTGCACGACGGGCACCTTCCACAGGTCGACGCCTCCGGCATTGAACTGGCAGATCAGATAGCCGCCGGTGCCGCAATAGCTGTGCACCAAGAGGCCCGGCAAGCCGTCCTTTTCGCCATCGATCAACTGCACCAGCGCCTGCGGATCGGCGCTGCGCAGCGCATCGGCACGGCGCAGCACGGCGGCCTGTACGCGGCGCTTGATCATCGCGTGGTCGACCGGCTCGTCCTCGCGCAGCGTCCAGACGCGGGCGGCGATCTGCGACTTGGCGTTGTACGCCGCACGCGCCAGGAACTGGCGGGACGACGACTGCACGATCGCCGTGGCGCCTGGCCTGTTGCGCTCCTGCGGCTTGCCTTCGACTTTTTCGACAGCGGAGACGTAAATCCACGGGTCGCCGGCAAGCAGGCCTTTTTCCTTACCCTGTTTGATGGTGATGATGAGCATGTGCGGCTTTCGTTTTGGGGACAGCGATGATACAGCAAGCTGCGGGCGTGCCCTTCCGTTGCCTGCCGCGCCTGTCCAGCGCATCCCATGCGCTGGACAGGCGCGGCAGACTCTGAGGCAGCACAGCCAAGCGCCGCAGCGGCTGTGGGACGCAGCAGCCCACATGCCCGTTATGCGCGGAGGAAATGTGAAAAGCGAAACAGGCAGCAGCCGGCAATTAGGCAAGTCTGCGTACCCTGGCGGTCACTGCCGTTTTTTCAGCTTGCGTCATCACAGACCATGTTGTACGATGACTGATAACGTAACGCTTGGCTTCCTTTTTCCATCTTGCGTTCCCGTGTTGCTGGCCCTTTAACCTTTAACCGTGCCCCTGCTCATGATTACTCCACAAGACCTGAAACAAACCCTGTCGTCCGGCCTGCTGTCCTTCCCGATCACGGATTTCGATGCCAATGGCGATTTCAAGGCCGGCACCTATATCGAGCGCCTGGAATGGCTGGCGCCTTATGGCGCGACGGCGCTGTTCGTTGCCGGCGGCACCGGCGAATTCTTTTCGCTGACGCCGGAAGACTATTCCCGGGTGGTGAAGACGGCGGTGGAAACCTGCCGCGGCAAGGTGCCGATCCTGGCCGGCGCCGGCGGCCCGACCCGCACCGCCATCGCCTATGCGCAGGAAGCCGAGCGGCTTGGCGCGCATGGCATCCTGCTGATGCCGCATTACCTGACCGAAGCCAGCCAGGACGGCCTGGTGGACCATGTCGAAGCCGTCTGCAAATCGGTGAAATTCGGCGTAGTGGTGTACAACCGCAATGTCTGCCGCCTGAATGCGGATTCGCTGCTGAAACTCGCCGACCGCTGCCCCAACCTGATCGGCTTCAAGGACGGCGTCGGCGAGATCGAATCCATGGTTACCATCCGCCGGCGCCTCGGCGACCGCTTCAGCTACCTCGGCGGCTTGCCCACCGCCGAAGTCTACGCAGCCGCCTACAAGGCAATCGGCGTGCCGGTGTACTCCTCGGCCGTGTTCAACTTCATCCCGAAGACCGCGGTGGAATTCTATGAAGCCATCCGCACCAACGACTACGCCACCACCGAGCGCCTGATCGACGATTTCTTCCTGCCCTACCTGGCCATCCGCAACCGCAAGGCCGGCTATGCGGTCAGCATCGTGAAGGCAGGCGCAACCCTGGTAGGCCGTGGCGCTGGCCCGGTGCGTCCGCCCTTGACCGACCTGACCGGCGAGGAATGCGAGCAGCTGGATGCGCTGATCAAGTCGCTCGGTTCGCAGTAAGCAGGACGGGGGACGGCGCCGGCTGTTTCCCGATCTGCCTTCAATGGCATGCGGGAGCGTCCCTGCTTCGGTCCCTTCCTCGCCGCCTGTTAAAGGCAGCGAGGAAGCGTACTTGAAAAAGAAGCCTTCGGGACGTCTATAAAAAGCGCTGGATTTCCCCGGCGAGGATTTTCTCGTAATTGACCATGGAATAGTTCGCAAACGCATGTTCCCGCGCGTTGCTGCCCTGCGCGGCAACCTTGGCCTGGTCGTGAATATAACCATCGATGGCTGCGACGAACCCTTCAAAGTCGTCTATTCCGATTAAGGCGCCGGTATGCCCGTCCAGTATGGTTTCCGACGGCCCTGCCGCTGCGGATGCGACAACGGGCAGCCCGCACGCCATGCCTTCCACGATCGCCAGACCAAAACTTTCGCGGTAAGCGGCATGGACCATGAGGTCGGCCGCCTGATAAAACGGGGCCACGTTGTCCTGGCGGCCGTAAAACCGGAAAACATCATTCAGGCCAAGTTCCGCCACCAATTTCTTCAAGTCATCGATAAGCCCACCGTCGCCTACGTAGAGAAATTTGATCTGGCGCTGCGGATTGCTTTCCACGATGCGTTTGGCTGCGCGGATAAGAAAATCGATCCGTTTTTCCGAGCGCGCCTGCGAGACGCATATGACGACGAAATCGCGCTCGTCAAGATCCAGCCTGCGGCGCGCTTCGGTCTTGTCGCCGGGCTGAAAGCGATCGCAATCGACCGCATCGGTCAGCAGCGCCAGGCGCGAACGCGGAATTTGGGAATAGGAAGAAAGGAAGCGGTACTGCGATTTCGCATTCGCCAGATGCAGGTCGTGAAGCTGGCGGCCGAGAATTCGCCGCGTAATGAATTTAACTGCCTTCTTGATCAAAGGATCTTTTTTCCTGTGATCGAAGCTGTCATTTTCGGTATTGAGGGTCTTCACGCCAAGGCGCCGGAAAAAACCCAGATCAACGGTGCTCGGCAAGGCGCTCATGAAAACGATCACCTTGACGCGATTCTGGATAATGAAATTGGACAGGGCTGCCTTTCCGGTTGAAGACATGTCGTAGCAATCGAGTTCGACCGGCACGATGGATTCGTGCGGGAACGATGGATTGCCGGTCAGCCGTGAATAGGCGATAAAGCAATTGGCATGCTCGCGTAGCAGCGCACCCGCCCGTTCCCGACCGAGGGCGATGGTATTCCAGACAAACCCGGTATCGTCCGGATAACGCATCGTGAAAAGCACGCCCGGCAAATCGGTCTTCAACAGCATTTTCGGGTACTGGTAAATCCCGGAATCGTGTTGATGCGATGCCTGGGAACGAACTGAATCATTGGGTGGAATCATGAACAATGGTGTGTTGCCGGTAATATTTTCAACAGAGTAACAGGCTCGACGAAACACCCCGGAAAGTTCACACGCAACGCTTGCGGAATGTCAGCGTATGCAGGACGATTTTTCATAGATACGCCATTTTCCCGCGGCCTCGACCAGGGCAGGTTGACATGCGACGCCCTTGAAAAAATCGGCATTCACTTCGCCGGATTGCCGCACAATGAAGTACCGATACTGACCAGCGTCGTATTTTTTCCAGTCGAATTCCGTGGGGACGAAATTGATATCGACCGGACTGGCGCGGCCGGGCCTGAACCTGACGATTTGCGGTGGAAACCACGCGAAATTGAAGTCGACAAATCCCTTGTGCTCCGCCTGGTACCAGCTTGCGTAATTGGAGTAAATGGTCGGATTCCTTATCACATCGCTTTCCGGCGAAAAGATTAATGCAAGCGCCCTGCTGCCGGGTTCGATGCGTCCGATCATGGCGTCGATCTCCTCCGATTCCTTCGCGAAACGGCGTGCGTCCACGGTGTACGAGCCCAGCACCGACCAGCAGGCCAGGATCATCAGCGGCACGACGACGAAACGTCCAGTCTTGTTCCATGCTGCCCCATGCAGGCCAGCCTGGCGGCCCATGCTGCCGGCTGCAAACGCCAGCGCATAGGCCGGCAAGAAGAACACGGCAAACCGTTGATACAGCAAGGCGGTTTTCAAGGCAAAGTTGGGGACGAAAAACGAGATGAGAACCACAACCATCAGCATCACCCAACTGCTCTTGTTACGCCACTGCGGGCGCAGCCCAAGCATCCATGGAGCAAGAAGCAGGATGGCCGCCGCGAAGATGAACACTGGTCTGGGTGCAATCCCGAAGGCATGCAGCACGGTTTCGTGCAGGCGATGTTTGCCCAAAGCCCAGCTCACATGCGCGCCGTATGGAGCGGCCAGTTCAGCTTCCGTCATGCGGCTTCCAATGAAATACAGGCCGCAAGCGATGGCAAGGCCCAGGAAAGGCCAGAGATTGGCCAGGAACCCTTTCACCGACCTGGCATTGATCAGATAAATGATTCCACCGACACCACAGGCGAAAACAAACGCCAGCCCATGCGATGCCAGCAGAAGAAATCCGATACCGAAAACGGCGAGCCCTTTCCTGCGCGTCGGATCGACCGCGTATTTGGAACAGTACAGTATCAGCAGCAATGCGATCGGGGCCGAAACGAGAAATGTAAACAATCCCCAGTTATAGGCAAAGCCGAAAAATCCGAGCAAAAACAGCCAGTCGAGGCGCTCATCTCCTCCATATCGCCGGCGTAGCGCCATCGCCGCCATGACGAAACAGATAAAGGCGGCCGACAGGACGATTTTGATCGAGGTAGCTACCGGAAACAGGAAACTGAACGGGAAAGCCAGTCCATAACCCAGGAGATAGGGGGTGAAAAGATTCACCCTTACCAGATCGCTCCAATTGGAGCGACCTATTGCCAGATCGTGCAACAGGGAAATTTGTCCCGCATGTTGCGGCAAATCGACCATGGGCGGGTGTGGCGCAAACCAGAAGATTGCGGCGCCCCATATCACGGAAATCAGGAATAGTATTTTTGTAACGGAAAAACGGGGCATTCTCTGTTTTCTTTTTGAAGATGAGTGTAGCTGGAAAATGGACGCAATCGCCGAATGAAACACATGTCGCGGATGGCGTTGCATGGCGCCGGATATAAACCCGCATGCACATGGAGGTTTCAGGAGTTGCAGAAACTTGAAAACCTCGCCCAACTGGAGGAGTTTCAAATCGGCTGGATGAATATTCGCAGGTCAATCAGGTGAATTCGGCATAAAGAGAAAAACGTTTTGGTAGCAGGTGAAAAGCTTGGCCATTATGCAATATCTGCTCCACCTTGCGAGGAGTTTCTCGCGTTTTCCAGATGCTTCCGCATGTGGGTGAAAAAGACGGTCGCTGGGAAATAAGTTCTTTTAGTAGATGAATCGGCGCATTGGGCTGCCGCTTGAGCAGTCAACGCGCAGCGACTTTCTCCGGATACCGCATGTGCCACCTACCGCTCCGTTTCCGGCATTTTCCTTTCCGCACTGCCTCATACCTTACTGCTCGGCCTAGGGAAGACGCAGCACCGGGGAGCCACGTTTCCATAAATGAGAAAGACCGAACTGGAGTGAGAGCTGCCTTGATCCAGCCAAGGCGCACGTTTCATTCGCCAAAGTCCCATCCCGCAAATAGGCTATGCACCGCATGGAAATTTGATGCTATAAGACAACTTTTTTAGTATTTCCGATTTGGAACGGAGCCCACTCATGGCAAGAAGTAAAAAGACCAGTCCCGCCGAAGACCTGCTGTTGCTTGTGGCACTACTTCCGTGGTGGGCGGGCGTCGGCCTGGCGGTATTGAGTTACGCCGTCCTACATGCGCTTTCCGCACCAGGCGCCGCACCCGTCGCGCCACCCGGTCAGATCGGCCAGTTCGCGGTGCAGATGCTGGGCCGGCAGTTGGCGTACTACGGGCAGTTCATCCTGCCGGTCTTATGCCTCGCGGGCGCCGCGGTATCGGCATTGCGCCGAAGGCAACGCCGCGCCCTAGTCGCCACGGTCACGCAAAATCCCGCGGCCAGCATGCTCGACAGCCTGTCATGGCGGGAATTCGAGCAGCTCGTCGGCGAGGGTTTTCGCCTTCAGGGATACCAGGTGATGGAATCCGGTGGAAACGGCCCGGACGGCGGCGTGGACCTTGTATTGAGCAAGGGCGGCGAACGGTTTCTCGTCCAGTGCAAGCAGTGGAAGGCATACAAGGTCGGCGTGGAGGTGGTGCGCGAGCTGTACGGCGTGATGACGGCCAGGGGCGCGGCCGGCGGATTCGTCGTGACGTCAGGGCAATTCACCGAGCCTGCGCGCGAGTTTGCGAA
>Ga0308161_1006114_pt1 | contig 10302 bp, 5 predicted proteins | sample PhyFR2_FD_201034 | JGI IMG/M metagenome (GOLD analysis project Ga0308161, IMG submission 201034) | Phyllosphere microbial communities from UC Gill Tract Community Farm, Albany, California, United States - DLSLF.R2 | ecosystem: Host-associated > Plants > Phyllosphere > Unclassified | place: USA...
GCTTCTACAAAGACGGCATCTTAGTCATCAACTTCCGCTACGAAGGTGACGACCAAAAGATCTATAAAGGGGTTGCCGTTTATCGTTGGATCAACAAAGATGTGCTCGATGGCTTCTGGTCTGAGAAACATGGGGATCCGAGGTTTCTGGGGACTGAGTACGGGGTGAGGATTTTTGGGGATGGGGTGGTGAATTGATGGGTCATTGCGAGCGGAGCGAAGCAATCTCTGACATCTATATTAATTCATTATACTCTATCACCGGTAAATTTATCCCTATTTTATAAACTTTGTGGTAAGCATTAATTTCATCCCATTGTAATGAATTTAAATTCAAATTATTCTCAGAAATACTACCAATTGGTTTTGGATAAATAATCAAACATTCTATTTCTTCATTTAATTGAGGGGTTTGATTTTTTACTTTTTTTAATCTTGCATACCCTGCAACCTGCCTTATATCATTATGAACCTGACTGTAATTATAATGCAGTTTATATTTAGCATCTACAACAATTTTTTTTTCAACAGTACAAATCAAAAAGTCCAAAGCATTGCCATGGGTTGAAAACTGATAATTGAAATCTTTTGCCTGGAGTTCAGGATTATGTTTCAACAATTGGGCATAGACGTACAACTCAAACATTTTCGGCATATCAATCCAAAACGGAGGAGTAGAAATTTTTTCTTCAGTCGTTTTAGTAATATTATAAGAGAATCTTTTTAGGATTTGCTGTCCGATAGTTATAGCTTTTTTGTATTCCTTGAAAAAAGGATTATGTTTATAATTCTTAATCTCCTGGACATTGATCTCAGATCCAATATGCTCAAACGAAGGGCGAATATAATTGATCAGCCAAAAAATTTCATTATCTTCCTTAAAGTAGATCTTATTGTTCTCTAAGTAACTGGTACAGAATATAAATACTTTATTCAAAAAACGATTTTCCAGTGAATCTTCTCCGAAAACCTGATATTCGCAGACGGTGTTCGTCAACCTGTTTTTAAAAACATTCTGTTTAATCTGTTGCCCAACTAAAATTTTACCTTTAACCCTGTTTCTAAGATTTTCCTGTTTTTTATAATATGATTTTTTTAATCCTTTCCTTACAATGTCTTTTAATAAATTAAGGAATCTAACTACCAGAAAAGGGGTCAGTAAATCCTGTCTTTGAGTTATTTCAATTTCTTTATCTTCCCAATCTACAAACAGTAAATTTCTCGTATGTTTTGATACTTCGGGATGAGACATAATCTGCATGAGCATTCCGATGACATCGACTTCCTTTTCTCCTGAAGAATGTTTAATTTCGTCTTTAGCCTTTGTATTGAGCTTATTTATTTCGTCTTCAGAAATATTTTCATTGTCGATATCAGAAACATATTCAAAAGATTCTACAACCTTGTCGTTAAGCTTTGGCTCTACCTGAATAAAGCGACTTTTATCATTAGTGAGCCAATCAATTCCTACGAAATAATCGGAAATAATCTTAATCTCGTTTTCGGTAATAGTATGTCTGTAACAAGGATAATCTTTTCCTCTTTCTTTTTTAAAAATACGTGGCTTTATTTGTGATAAAGAAGATTTTTGAAAATAGTTTTTCCTTTCTTCGTGTATTACATCATACCAATTTTCTGTAATCAGTAAGCTATAATGAATATGTTCTTTCAGAATAATGCCCATTATAACTCTTTTTTTAAACTGAACGTATTTTCAATCTCATTAATTTGTTTCAAAGCATCCGTTTTTAAAACTCCGTCTCTTACATATTCCAAAAGGATAGGTTTAATTTCGTAATTCCATCGTACTTTCATACCTCCTTTATCTTTCGATTTATCAATAAAGTAAGAATGTCCTAAAGCCACATCTTTAGGTTCAAATTCCTGAGAAATAAAATCTGATTTATTCTCATACTCATCTTTTGTAAAAAGTGCTTTTACAGCAGAAAACAGATCTGTATAAAATTCTCCGGCTTCCATTTCTGATGTTAAATCTTTCGGCATAACATCTACAAAAGCAAACCTTCTTCTAATGGCGTAATCAATATGTCCTACACTCCGGTCTGCGGTGTTCATGGTTCCGATGATGTAGAGGTTTGGCGGAAGAACAAGCTTTTGAGATCCATCGACTTCATACATCGATTCAACTTCCTCTCCGCGATATTCTAATGCATAAATAAGTTCTCCTAAAACAGATGAAAGATTGGCGCGGTTTATTTCATCGATTACTAAAACATAATTTTTAGGATTTTCTTTTTGACTTTCTGGATTGAATATATGTTTTTCGAAGAATTTTTGTAAAAGAGAGTTGTAGTATGTAAATCTATAATGTGAGTGTACAAACTTTTCTTTATCAAGCTTTGGAGATTCCAAAGTAATTTCTTTGTTAAGGACCGCTTTAATAAGCTTTTTAAATTCATCAAATTTCAAATGCCCGGGAGTTTTCCAATCCTTGCCATATAAAAAATCCTTTCCTCTAACTTTAAATATATTAATCTTATCAGATAAAGAAAATCCTTCTTCAGTAAGGTTTCCTTCTATATCATTTTTAAAATCTTCAAAATTTTGGTCAATCCAAACGTCAGTTACTTTATATGTTTCCTTGTCCGAACTATTGTAAAAATTTCTTGATGCCTCTTTAGCAAATTTCGCAAGTATTTTATTTTCTGCATCGTAGATTAGTCCAGTTACTTCATCATCTGGTTTTGCCACAATTCCTCTTACAAAGTCTTCATAAGTATAACTTGGATGAAACTGGATGATTTTAAACTGTTCACTCTCTTGAAGTTCTTTTTTATCTAATCCTAAGATATTTTGTGCAATCAGTTTTGCTTCTCTTGTTTTTCCGGTTCCCGGAGGGCCTTGTAAGATGATCTGGTTTTTGTATTGTAAAAGTTTTATAATAAGTTCTCTGTATTCAGGTATTTCACTCATATCGTTTGCAATTATTTGATCATCCATTAAATATTCATAGATTTGCCAAGGTAAGGTCACATTTTCATAAGGCAAATTGCTACCAAGGTTTTCTAAAAAGAAGGACCAGACAGCATGGCTATTTCCAAACCAATCGCCTGTAATTGGAATATTAGAATTCTCAATAACTTCATTTAGTTTTTTAATGAAATCTATTAGTTTGCCTTCGTTTACGATGGTACATAATAGTTTGGGCTGTAATCCCGCAATTAATCGATTAGTAGAAGCCTTTCGATTTTGTTTTGTATACCTTTTTATAATGCTTTTCAATTCATGATATGTCTCAAACAGTGGTTCATCCTGTGAAAGAGCTATTTTTTGTAATAATGGGGCTATTTCCAACCAATTTTCCTTAATTTTTTCTTTCTCCTCACCAGTAAAATAGCCTTGTTGTAAAGACGAAATACATTGATTATTCGACTTCTCAAAGAATTCAAAAAAAGTATCCGGATTCCAATCGCTCCAATTATTACCTTTTTTTGCTTCCTCAATAAATTTTGGAACAAATTCTCCGTACTTATCGCGCCAATCTTCCCAAATGTCTATTTCATTGGCAATGTCCTGTAATGTTTTCATGTGGTTATTATTAGTTTTTATTTAGTATGAAATACAGCCAGAATAATTTCTGAATAAAAAATTAATTTGAGCGATTTTTTATTTTGTTATATCTACCCTTTTCAGAATTATAATTTATGTTGAAAAAAAATATTACTTAAGAACAAGGATGTTTTTTTCGTTATCAAATTTGTAATTAACAATTCCACCATTAACAAATAATTCAATTGCTTCATTTAAAACTTCTAAAGGAACAATAAACCATTCTCTTGGTATAAACCTTCTCCCATCAGCGTTGTATAAATCAATATCTAAACAAACAGATGCAAATAAGCGATGTAGCAAATTTTCAAAATTTTGTATATTAATATTATAACAGTTGTATTTTGCTACAATACTTACTTCACTATACAAATACGTTGCTTCTTTATTTGCATTCTTAATTCTTGTTTCTACAGGAACTTTTGAAAAACCAATTTTATAAAGATTATTTAATTTTTTTATCTCAGGATTATCAGATTTAGATTTTAGAATATATATCCAACCGCTTTCTATATCTTCTTCTTTTACCATTCCTGAATTTACAGCTAAATCTTTCTCAATATCATCAATAGGTTGAGTAATTAGTTTTCCACCTTTTTGAATTGCTTTTGCCAATGAACGGAATAATAAGTTTGACACAGTTCCATTTTCAAATATGGTAAAGGTTGGACCGTCAGTTCTTGTTACTTTATCACCCGTTTTATTTTCTTTCAAAACTCTTTCCGCCCGTGAAGATTCTAAATAAGCTAAAATGCCATCAACCAAATAGAAATTACCTTGTTTTAAATTAGTTTCAGGATCAGTGAAAGGAAGCATTTTTCTCCTTCCCGATTTTAAATCACGATGCACATTTTGAAACATGATTTCATACTTTGCAAATTCATCATCAGACAATGATTTTCTTTGTGCTATTGATTCTGCTTTTGCTCTTTTTTCAGTTTGAGGCGTATGCTTAAATTCAAAAATGGAATTATCTCCGTCGGAATCGAGCAATCCCAATTCATCATCGTTTAATATTTCATCAATGGATGGCGTTTCATACTCTACTTCACCAAGTAGATTAAATCTATCAAATGGTTTTACAATTCTTTTTTTGTTTTCACTACTTCTGAATTCTTTCAGTTTCGCCAACAAAGAATATTCAGCAATGGAAGAGGTTAACGGTTCTCTTTTGTTTTTTTCAAAGAAACTATTGATTTCTTCGAACGATTCTATAAGACGGTCTTCATCTGTTTTGATAACAGACTTTTTCTCACTGGAATCTAATAACCCAAAGTCATCTTCATTAAATATATCATCTAAAGTCTTAGCCATTTCGCATTCTTTTTCTTTTAGCATCTTGAATAAACAGAAGAGCCTGAGCTAGTCTCTGCTCAATTGGATTAGTGGACTGAATGTTTGGTTTTTCTCCTGTTTCTTTTACCCAAGCATTTATTTTAGGCCATAGAATAATGGCTTCCTGCTCTGTAATTTCAATCTTAGTGATATTGATGGTGTCTTGAATTGCACGCAAAACTGAAGTAGTAACACTTTTAGAAAGAATTTCAAAAGCTTTCTGGAAAGGGTTTACACGGTCAATTAGTTCAATATTAATATCATCAATGTTTACAAAGCTTCCTGCCATTTTTATAAATTTCTTTGAGCCTTGTTCTTCAACGGTACTGTTTTTTATTACCGAATCAACTACAACATATTGTCTAACCGCTTCTACATCATCTTCTGACAAATCTGGATAAACCTCTCTGATTATTTTTGGAATTAGAACAGTATTAATAACTTCTGGTTCTAAATTTCCTGGTAATGCTTTTAGCATTGTATCATCTTGTAAAATGCGTGCTTTCAAATCGTTTAAGTCACTTTCTATGATGTCTTTTGCACGTTGAGAAGTTGGTGTTTTAAATCCTCTTATCTTAATAGTTGGCTTCCCATTTTCCTCCTCCTCCTCATCTTCCAAATCATCGTCATCATTGTCCATCGGTTTGAATTTAAAGTTAGGAGCAAGAACCTGTTCCATAAGCAATGATGCAGTAATGGCTTTCAACATATTGTTTACTGCCAGTTTCACATCGTCATCTACCGCATCAGGTTGTGCAATCAAATTGGTAAACTGAGCGTGTTTTTTATTGCTGCTATCTCGGGTTGCACGTCCGATAATTTGAATAATTTCAGTTAACGAACCTCTATAGCCTATGGTAAGCGCATGTTGACAAAAAGGCCAGTCAAATCCTTCTTTTGCCATTCCTAACGCAATAATCATATCAATATCATCGGGAGAACTTACACCACGCAGATATGCAACAATTTTATCTCTTTCTTTAGGGTTGTCATTTACCAAATCTGCAATTTTCAGAATCCTTCCGCTTCGCTTGCTTTTAACAAATAAAACACCAGTTTCAGAATCTTGATATTCCAAATCACCAATGCAATCTATAACGTGATTTACTTCTTCATATTTTTCTTTAGATGATTCTGCCGAGTTTACGCTCGGAATATGAATAATCGTCTTTAAATCTTCGTCCAAAATCTCTTCCAATGCCGACATATTTCGCTCTGGCTGAACTTTGTAATATCTTCCCTGATAGAAATGATAACCAATTCCTAAAGATTTCAAATAGTCGTAACCATTCAATTGGTCGTAGTAATTATATGTGACTTTTACAAATTTCTCTTCATCTTCTGGTAATAAAACTGGAACACTGTCTCCTCGGAAATAAGAGCCTGTCATCGCCACAATATGAGCAGTAGAATTAGCCATTATATTGCGCATTACATTTCCTAATTTATTATCGCCATCTGCTGAAACGTGGTGAAATTCATCAATGGTTATCAAACAATCATTCAATTGTTTTTCATCTAATCCTTCAAATGCAAAACGCAAAGTGGCGTGTGTACAAATCAAAACTTTTTCATCGCTTTGCAAAAATTGATGAAATGCATTTACTTTACCAGAATCACTTCCCGGAGTGCAAAGATTGTATTTTTGATTGGGTTCCCAATTGGCATAAAAACCATATTTCTTTAATTCCGTAGGACTGAACGAATTACCAATAGAACGCTCCGGAACAGCAACAATGACTTTTTTAATGCCTTGATTTATTAATTTGTCTAAAGCAATAAACATTAAGGCGCGAGATTTTCCCGAAGCTGGTGGTGCTTTTAGTAAAAGGTATTTTGCCGTTCTCGCTTCATAAGCTTTTGCCTGCATTTCACGCATCCCAAATTGGTTGGTCTTTTTGCTTTGCCCTGTTTGTGCGTACTCCACTTTTACCAAGTTGATGGGTTTTATATAATCGGTGTTGTTTTCTTTTTCCATTTTGTTCTTTAAATTATTGATTTCTTAATAATCTAAGTCTTCGACGAGCTCAACTGACAATGCTACTTAAAATTAATCAGCTTTCTTTTTTCTTGTTTTCTTTTGCTTGGCAAATAAAGTATCTTTTTTGGTCATTTCATCATAACGTTTAAACAAATGCTCCAACCGCTCTGCATCAGACGTAAAAGGATTTCCCATTCTGTAGATTTCTTCAATAGCTTTATCTAGATTTTGATGGGCTTGTTTTAGCTCTTTAGGCATTGTTTCGGGATTGTAGAGCCAAGCAATAGTTTTCTCCGGATATTTTGCACGTTCATCTAAAATGGCAAAAACATATTCATTAATGGTGAGTTTTTGTTTTTCGCTGATGTCTGGGAACGGAAACGTATTGTAGCATAGTTTAGCTGAATATCTATACCGTGTTTCCAGTTTTCCACCGACTGCATCTACCCAAACCATATGCATTTTGGAATGGAGAATGCCGAAGAGCCAAGGTTGTCCATCATAAACAGCCAATGCAGAATTTAATATAATCGTTTCTTTAGATAAAAAGCCTAAGGGAATATATTCTCTACGCTCTGATGAAGTAGATGGAACAATAATGGCATCATTAACAGCCGTGTTTCTATCTCTAAATTGATGCGCCTTCGTTGCTAACTTATTTGTTCCTGTATCTTTACTATTTACTCTGTGAGTTCTACTAATTTCAATTCTATTTTTAAAAAATTCATAATTTAAAGCCTCTTCTAATTCTTCATCCTCAATCCACAAACAATATCTATTAATACCATTAATAAATTCGGTCGAACCAACTAACTTACGAACAAATTTTTCACTTAAAGGAAATTCAGAAATTAAATCATTCTTTTCCTCTTCACTAAAAATCAGCCCACCACCGTCATTCGGCATATTGCCAAAATTCATTCTTTTAAATCCTGAGATTGATGTCATTCGTTCTGGAATTATAATATTTGAGGCATCTAGTAGGTAAGCATTTATATTTTTAGCAGGTTTAGAGACTCCATCAGAAAAAATATATTTCTGTTTATTAATTATATTTCTTAGTCCAACAATAATTACTGTTACTCCTGCATTACCAATGGCATTATTCGTCCATTTAAATGATGTATGGGCAAATGAAATTTCTATATTATTTCTTAAAATCTTATCCCATAATAAAGCAATCTGTTGTCCTTGCGAAATAGAATTCGTTGAAACAAAGGCTAATTGAGCGTTGAAGCTATCAATATACTTAGAGCCTTTATAAAACCAAATTGAAATATAATCTAAGTCTTTGTATTTTGCAAATGAACTAAATATAAAATCCATATCGGATTTTTGCTCTTCATCTTGAATTCTAGCTCCCAAATACGGCGGATTCCCAATAATATAAATTTCATCGCCCTCATTTTTAGGGCAAACTTGTTCCCAATTTATGCGGGCTGCATTTCCTGCTACGATATTTCCTGCCTGTTTCAAAGGTAAAATAGGGTCAGACTTCCCAAAGCCTTCCAACTTTTCATCAAAATATAAGTTCATCTGATGTTCTGCCAACCACAGAGAAAGAATTGCCATTTCGTGGGCAAAATCTTTAATTTCTATTCCGTAGAATTGCGAGAGTTTGATATTGCTTACAAAGCTTTGTCCCCCAAATAAACTGGCATTTTCTAAAGCAATAAGCTGTTGAATAATCTTAACTTCAAGATTCCTAATTTCTTTGTAAGTAATAATGAGGAAATTTCCGCTTCCGCAGGCTGGATCAAAGAATTTGATTTTAGAAATTCTGTCAATCAACTTTCTTAAGCCTTTTGGATTATCCATATTTTTTTCAAACTCCTCCTCGAGTTCATCTAAAAATAGAGGCTTAATCAACTTCAAAATATTCTCAACAGAAGTGTAATGCATTCCCAAATTACTTCTTTGTTCTGGGTCTGCAACCGCCTGAATCATCGATCCAAAAATATCCGGGTTGATTTCGCTCCAGTTCAATTCGCCAGATTCTACCAATATATTTCTAGCTTTTTTACTAAATTTCGGACTGATGATATCATCTTTGAAAAGCCCACCATTTACATAAGGAAATGAATTAAGGTATTCGGGAAAATCGCCAGTCTGGCTGTTTAATTTTTTGAATAATGTATTTAGAAATTGATCAACATCAGAACCATCTTCATTGGTGTTATTAACTAAAGTTTCTGTAAAAATATTTTCTACCTCAAAAATACCGGTATCCTCGGCAAAAAAACAAAATAATAATCGAGAAAGAAATAAATTAAGATGATGACTTCCTACGGCAACCCAATCTGGGTTATCATTTATTAGTATATCATACAATTGAGCTAATTTATAAGCAGCATCTCTGTCCGCCTTATCGTCGTGAGAAATTTTATAAATTTCACTTCCTGATAAAGGTCTAAAAAACTCTACTTGCTCAGGAAGTTCTTCAAAAGAAAATCGCTTGTTTACTTTTAATTTTACATCTGTTGCAACAAAATTTTCGTAATCTGTAACTATTATAAATCTTGGATTATGCTTTAGAATCTTCTCGTCTTTAGCCGCTTCATCAACGATATGAAATAGATTATTAGCATTTTCTTCTTTGAAGAAAATTTTATTTTTAAAAAGTAATTCTCCTTGCTTTTTAGAAATATTAGAATCTCCTTTTTTTAATCGTGTAACGGCATTCTTTGAAATACCAAAAGCCAACAGAAAATCATAAATGAAATTTTCTTTATGAGTATTTACTACAATATTAGATAATTTCTGTTTTATTTCCTGTGGTTTCATTACTTCATTTTTAAAGGTATCAAATATAGCCAAAATAATTATTTTTATAAGTTATCATGTTAATAGATATGATTGTAAAAACTATTCTAAGAATCAAAAGATAATGCACTTGTATAGATATGCTATAATAACATTTATATCAATATAGATGATTAAAGAAACAATATTTTTCTACCTGTTAAATATTGAATATGTATAAACAACAATACATTGATTGTTAAAATTGAAACGACAACCTATTAAAAGTGTAATTACTATTAACTTTAGTAAAGAGATAAAATAGATTTAAAAATGATAATGCACAAAGTATTGCGCTTAATAAGAACAGTTTTTTCATGGTTGAAAGTTTTGCCAAATATAAATAAAAAAACAAAATCATTATTTACTGAAAACCGTAAAGACATTATGATTTACTCAACAATATTACAGTGACATACGATGATCAGGACATCATCCGTACAAACACCTACCCCTCATTTTGGTCATTTTAACGGATTCGCAAATCACAATTTGTCCCGAACTTTACTCTGTTATTTAAAAATAAATAATCAGCATTCATTCAACAAAAACGATCAACCAAAAACAAAAATACATCATGACAAATCCAACATTAGATGCTTATCAGCAGATATT
>Ga0308161_1006115_pt1 | contig 10300 bp, 9 predicted proteins | sample PhyFR2_FD_201034 | JGI IMG/M metagenome (GOLD analysis project Ga0308161, IMG submission 201034) | Phyllosphere microbial communities from UC Gill Tract Community Farm, Albany, California, United States - DLSLF.R2 | ecosystem: Host-associated > Plants > Phyllosphere > Unclassified | place: USA...
CCCATCGCGCACGATCGCCAGCCTCTTGCACGCCGTCGAGAAAGGCAAGGCGCGCCTTGGCCCCGAGACGATCCTCGTGCTCGACGAGGCCGGCATGGTCGGCTCCAAAGAATTCTCGCTGCTGCAGCGGGCCGTCCTGGACGCCGGCGGCAAGCTCGTCGCCGTGGGCGACGCCAAGCAGCTCCAACCGATCGCCGCCGGAGGGATCTTTCGGACGCTTTGCGAGCGGCACGGCAAGGCGGAGATCTCGAACATCCAGCGGCAGCGCACGGACTTCGAACCACTGCTCGACTGGCTGCGAGTCCAAGGGCATGTGGGCAAGCAGGCCGCCGCGGCGCTGCGCGCGCTTCCCGAGGACGCCAAGCTAGCGACGCTCGAATCGCTTTGCGCCGCCAAGCCCAAGCTCGCCTTGGCATTCGCCAAGTGGCGCGAGCGCTACGACCACCTGTGGCTGCGCGACGCAGTGCGCAAGTTCGCCACCGGCGAGGCCAAGGAGGCGTTGTCGATGCTGGACGAGCGCGGCCGCTTGAAGCTGATATCTGGCCACAGCGCCACCCTTGACGCGCTGATATCCGACTGGGCCGCCGACAAGGCTGGGCTTGCGTCGAAGACGATGATCGCCGGCACCCGCGCGGAGGTCCGCGAGCTCAACGAGAAGGCCCGCGCGCTGCTGATATCCGGCGGCCAGGTGCGAGACGCGGAGGGCTTGGATGTCGAGATCATCCACCGCGATGAGACGCGGGAGCAAATGCGCTTCGCCCCGGGGGACCGCGTGGTGTTCACGAAGAACGACAAGGATGTCGGCGTCTCAAACGGGGTCTCTGGGACGATCGTCGCGATCGAGCGCGCCATGTTCACGCCCCTGCTGCGAGTCGAGCTTGACGACATCAACGAGCGTGGAGAAAAAGTCGTGATGATCCCGCCCTCGTTCGGACGCTTCGACCACGCCTACTGCCTCACAAATCACAAGTCGCAGGGCCGGACGTTCGACGCGGCCTATGTCCTCGTCAACCCATCGATGGCCGACCGCGAGTGGAGCTACGTGGCGGCGAGCCGCTCGCGCTTTTCAACCACGCTCTACGCCAACCGCGGCGCCCTCGCCCCCGTCGACATCGACTCGCACCAACTGCCAACCGAGGCCTCTGCCGACGACCGCGCTGCGTTGGTCGAAAAGCTTGCTTTTGGCATGTCGCGAAGCCGAGCCAAGGGGACCGCCTTGGACTGGGTGGCGACGGCCGAAAACGCCCCATTTTCGGGCTCTTCGCGCACTGCGCAGACCGCGTCGGGCGCCGCTCGCGTTCCAAGCGCCCTCCCGGCCGAGGCGGCGCAAGACGCCGCCACCGAGCCGGAGCGGGAACGCTGAGCCAGAACGCTGCACATAAAAGCAACGCGCCGCCCGCCAACGAGGAGAAATGCATGGATGGACAACGACTGCAACCGAACGAGCCGCGCGCCTCCCTTGGCTGGAATCGCGAAGCCGTTACGTTTCGTCTGACTCCCAAACGCAAAGGCGACCTTCTCGCGGTGCGTGGGGATGACGCGAACGCCTCGCCCACCGAAGCCTTGGACCTGGCCATCGACATCGCGCTGTCCTGCCGCGGCCGGGAAGAACAGGACGCCAATGCGCTCGGCGGCGAAGAGGTTGCCAGCCAGCTGGAGGCCCTGCGGCATGAGACCCGATCGTTGTCCGCTTCGGTCGAAAGCTGGGCGGGCGCGAACGAGCTGCTCGCGCGAGTCGCCGCCGACTGCGCCGAGCTGCGCCACGCGATCGCCTCGGCGTCGCTCTTGGCCGATGGCCTCCGCGTCGCCGATGACGGCGCGAGCGCGCCCATCAAGTCCTTGCTCGACAAGCTGGGGGACGCAACGGCATGGGCGGCCTTCAAAGCCCATTGGGTCGGCAAGCGCCCATCCGGCCCCGGACTCGCCTGTTGGAACGTTGAGCTGCGGGAGTTGCGCGGCGCGCACGAGGAGCGCGGCCTTGTGTCGAGCGCGACGCTGGGGCCGGATTGGGCCGACGGGCCGATGGCTGGCCTAGAGACGCGCCCCGAATGCGTGCTGACGTGCTCCCGCTCGGAAAGTGGCTGGGCGCTCGAGCTGCGGCCCGTGCTCGCCCAAGGCAAGCTGGGGGCCCCTTTCGCGCAGTGGCGGCTTTGACCACCCGAGCGGGTGATTGAATTGGGCGCTTGCGACGGCTGCCCAACTTTGACAACGCGCGCCAACCCAAGTAATTTTCGATCGCCGAGGCGTGGGCCGCCTCGCTCGACCAAGGACCAATCATGCCGCTCAAATGCCTGCGCGACGCAGAGCCGCTTTATTCGTTCGACTTTGAAGCGGACGCCGATTGGGAGACGCTGCGCAAAGCCAACGCCTCGAGCGCGCCGCTGCGCATGCCGTGTTGCGGCGCCGGAGTGGTCCTGCGGACCAGCAAACTTGGAACGAAGCACTTCTCCCATGCCCGCCGCGGACCTTGTTCGACGGCCCCCGAATCCGCTCAGCACTTGTTGGCCAAACGCGCGATCATCGACGGCGTGCGCCGGACTGTCTGGAAAGCCGACACGGAGCAGCCCGGCGAGTCGCCGGAACACGGCGCGTGGATCGCCGACGTGTTGGCCACCCAAGGCCACAAGAAAGTCGCGATCGAAGTTCAATGGAGCCGGCAGGACGAAGAGGAAACTCGGCGTCGGCAGGCCCGATATGCCGCTGGCGGGGTGCGGGGCCTGTGGCTGTTTCGCCAGCACGACTTCCCCGTGGCCAAAGACTGCCCGGCGTTTCGGCTCGTTCTCGACGACGACAGCCAAGGATTCACGGTCAAGCTTCCATCGCCCGAATACTCCCCGTCCTGGATGAGGCCGGGCGAACGGGAGGAGGCGCGCTATTGGCAGCAGTCCATCGAGCTGTCGCGGTTTGTCGAGGGGGTTTTGAGCGGCCGGCTGCGATTCGCCCCGGCTTTGGGCATGACGATGCCGCTGGAAGTCTTGACCGAAGCGGCCGAGTGCTGGCGGTGCAAAAAGGAGACGCGGCTGGTCTTGCGACTGCGCTTCGCGGCGAGCCGCGTCCTGCCCGGCTGCGCCGACATCGAGCTGCCGTATGGGATTTTTGACGAGATCGACCATGGCGAAAACATTGTCGCGAGCATGCTGCCCGCCGCGCTGCTCAAACGCCATGGCATCGGACCCTTGCGACGCCGATACAGCAAAACGGAGCGCGGCTCCTACCTGTCCAACGGCTGCGTCCACTGCAACGCGCTACAAGGGCGCTTTTTTGAACACCACTACGGCTATGACTTGGAAGCGACGCTTGAGGTCCAAGCCCGGCTCGACCCACATTGGGCTCCTTGGCTAGAAGACTCGCGCGACATCTATCGCTGGTGGTTCGACGAGCGGGAATGAGCGGCCCAACAACTGTTCGATCGCGGCCGCGTCCGGCCGTGGGCCGCGGCGCGCTCAACGCGCTCGTCGTCGCCAACAGCGTTGGATGCAGCGCGAGCGCGGGCGGCGATGGCAGCCTTCCCCCATGCGCGGGCCCATCGGCATGCGGCCGACTTCGATCGCTCGTCGACAGCATGCGCGAAACGCTCAAGGGCGATCGCGGAGCGCCAGGCCGCGTAAGCCCCGCCGTCAATGTTGCAAGCCATCAGCCGCTTTCTCGTGTCCATCACGCGACGATACCCTCTCCGGCAGTCAATTCAACACGCGCGGCTGCAAGTTGAAGCGCGCTTTGATCTGGCTCAATCCGGCAAGTCCCAGCGTTGCTCCATGACCCCGAGCTCAAACCCAAGCTCGGCTCTTGGTTGACCGCGATCAAGACCAAGTCCTGCGCGACAATATATTCGCGCGCGGCTTACACGCCCATGGGGCCGGCTCCTACTCCGCCAGATCGACCCCGATCGCATAATGGTTCTTAACTACCGGCTCCGATGCGCTGCGCTTCATGACCAAACAACCCACTGTCCCTCACATCGACACGAATTTTTCTCCCGGGCCCTCTGCAGGACCTTGGCCGACGGCGCATGCTTGGGCTGTCGACCAGATGCCCATGCCCGCATTTTTGTGCGGCGCCGATGGCGCCGTGTTGAGCTGCAATCTGTTCGCCGAAGCGCTGTGGGGTCGCCGACCCAATCCCGGCTTGGCCGGCCAATGGCACGGTTGGGACGCCCTCTTCGCGGCCGACGGCGCTCCACTGCGGGGCGCCGACAGCCCGCCTGCCCAATCGGTCGCTCGCGGCGCCCCGCTGGCGACCGATATCATGTTTCATCAAAGCGGCGCCGGCGCTATGCGAGCAACCATGCATTGCCGTCCAGTTGTTGACAAGGATGGCGCCACGCTAGGAGCCGTGTGCGCGATATCCATCGACGGCCCCGCCGACCCCAGCCATGCGGAAGAGCGGGCCCGCTTTTTGTCGACGCTGTCGCACGAGCTTCGCAATCCGCTCTCGCCGATCATGAGCGCGGCGGCTCTTCTGCGCGCGAAGCCGAACGATCCCACGGCCGCGAAGATAATCGAGGTGCTCGATCGCCAGTCCAAGCAGCTCGCGCGCTTCGTGGCCGACCTGCTCGACGCGTCGCGCTTGCACCGCGCAGGCGAAATTCCCTGCGTGGCGAGCGAGACGAGCTTGGGCGCTGTCCTCGACGCGGCGCTCGATCCGCTGGGGCCGACGCTGCTCGCGCGGCGCCAATCGCTGTCCAAAAACGAATTCGACCGCTCGGCCCAGCTGCGCTGCGATCCGGCCCGAGTGGCCCAAGCCGTGGGCAACGTCTTGCGAAACGCCAGCGCCCACTCGCCCGACGGGACCGAGATCGCGCTCAGGGTCCACCTCGACGCCGGCAAGCTCTTGTTGGTCGTGGAGGACAGCGGGGCCGGCATCGATCCCGACTTTGTCGAGCAGGCGGCCGAGCCGTTCGCCCAGGGCGCTCCCGCGGAAGGCCGAGCGCCATCGGGAGCGGGCTTGGGTCTCGCGATCGCGCGCAGCGTATGCGCGGCGCACGGCGGCTCGATGACGCTATGCGCCGGGGGGCCTGGGCGCGGCGCCCGTGTGGAGCTCAGACTGCCTATCGTTGAGCGCGATGCGTAACGCCCGAGCGCGAGCCGTTCTGAGGCCCCAGCGGTCCGCCGGCCATGACGACTCGCGACTCATGCCGGTCGCGCCCTCCTCGTTTTGCATCGTAGAGCGCAACATCGGCGTGGCGCACCAGATCGAGAGCATCCAAGCCGCCGTTGGGGACAACGCTTGCGACGCCGACGCTGCCCGTAACCCAACCGGCAGGGGTTCCTTCGTGGATTAGCCGCATCCGCGCGATTTCGCTGCAAACCATGGCCGCGAACTCGTCGGCGCGCTCGGGAGGCGTCGACGGCAACAAAAAGACAAACTCCTCGCCGCCGTAACGCGCCGCGACCTCATCGGCCCGGCGAGCGCATCGGCGCAGACGGTCGGCCGCGGCGATCAAGCACTCGTCGCCTCTGACGTGGCCATAAAGGTCGTTGAAAAGCTTGAAATGGTCCAGATCCACTAGCGCAACCGATAGCCACTGGCCCAGGCGGCGGTGGCGGCCCCACTCGCTGACGAGCCTCTCGTCAAAGTAGCGCCGATTGAAGATGCCCGTCAGCGCGTCGCGCCGAGCGAGCTCCCAAACCTGCGCCGACTTGGCCGCTGAATCCAGATGCACTTTCACTCGCGCCCTGGTCAAGGGAACACTCAACGGCTTTTTGATGTAATCAACGGCGCCGGCCGACAGCGCTTCGATCTCTTCGGCCTCCCCCGATCCACTGGAGACGCACACGATCGGGACTTGCGCTGTGCTTGGGTCGCGCCGCAACCGCCGGCACACCTCGATCCCATCGACCTCGGGCATCGCCACGTCGCAGAGCACCAGATCGGGCGGGTTGTCGAGAGCAGCGGCCACCCCCTGCTCGCCGCCAAGCGCGACGTCGATCTGGGCGAAGTCGCCCAAAATCACCGTCAAAAACTCCAACGTCAATGGGTCGTCGTCGATGGCTAGAATTCTCATGATGCCCCGCGCTTCGTCCATGGCCCTCCCTTCCGCCTTGACTGCGGGAAAGATATTGAACGCAGTATAGCTGATGAGGGTCGTGTAAAAATAACGCTTCGCTTAAAACGCCGGCGCGCGTCATCGCGCACCTCAAGCGCACCGCGCAAAGGTGCGGCAGGTGTATATCCCTAAAAGGCCTGAACAACCATCATCTTGACACGCTGACCGATCACGCCAGCACCTCGGCGCCGTCGAATGCAAGCGCCCAACGGCTGGAGTAGCCTCGCGCTCAAAACGTCATTCGCAGCCGACAATTCGAAACTTCGCCGGAACCTGAAGCTGCGGCACCAGCACGCCAAAGTTTCCTTGGGTCGGAATGACGACTCTTCTCGGAGCCACGAGCGCTCGCTGTTGATCGGGTCCGATGAAAACAACCCCCTCTGAATCTTCCGGCAAGTCGACGCAGTGCGATCGCTTGTTGAAATCCATCTCCAAGGCAATCTGATACAGGTTGCTCTTGCGGCGTAGTTCCGGCCCAACCTGGTGAAAAATCAGCGCTGTCCAAATGAGAGCGGCTATGAAAACGGAAAATGAGATCACGACTTCGCCGAAGCGAGACTTACCAATGAAGACGAACAGACAGATCGCGCTGACAAAGCAAGCCGGCACCAGGATGATCTGAAATATCCAGCTGCCCATCACCATCGCCACCGCTGCCGCCGTCGTGTGTGGAAGCGCCGATGCATCAATCCCAAAAATGGCATTGACCTCGCCAACAGCCTGCCCGTGTGCGACAAACGAGGCCAACGCGACCAAGCCTACGCCCAAAGTCTTGGCGGCTGACTTGAACGAAGAAAGATGTCGCTCAAGCCAGCCAAGGGCTAGCGAAGTCAACACGATAGCCCCGAAAAGCGAGCACATCAACAACAGAAAAACAGCCGATGCCGGACCAATGATCCCGGCCTCCGAAAGCAATTGGGCTGATACCGCCACCATTGGGCACGCGGTCGACATGGCAATCAATTTGAACTTGTCGTTAATTTCCACCTTGCCGAGGAGATGACTCACCTTCTCGCGACACCACGCGAGCGTAGTCCGCAACCTGATCACCTTGCGCGGAGCCCTTTGTCTTGTCTTGCTCATTTAGATTTTTTCTTAAATGTTAGGCCCGGCATGGGCGTCAACGACTCGCGCTCGCGACGTCGGCAGTCGCGCACTTCTTTTCAATCACACGCTTCCAAACGAACCGCGCTTCCACGCGCCAAAGCTGGCGCCGTGTTTTCCGCACTTCATATGGCGAAAGAGCGCGCTGTCTTTTGGCGGCTAATCCACAGGCCCCGCCAAAGGTTCGCCCTGCCGCGAACGAGAGCGTCAACCCGGCTGCGGCCACTTGCTCTTCACGGGCCTTGATCACGGCCTAGCTAAACAACGCCATCGAATACGCGTTGCGCCATCCTGACTCGATCATACAGCCTCGTCGACTCAGAGGATCAACACTTGCGAATGTTGAGTAAGCCTTGGCGTGGAATTTGTGATTGACGAGCCCGTCGGGAATGTCTGGGCCCGTCAACGAGAATGGAAAGGTCAAGCCGCGATTTCGTTGACCTGTTGGCGCAGGATTTCGGACCAGCGCGCGCGGTCGCCAGCGTCAAACATTGAAATGCGCCAGAGCGGATTTTCGATGTCGCGCATCGTCAGGAACAGTCCCGTGTTTTGGTCGGCCCGCTTTGACGCAGCGATGTTTTGCGAGCCCGCCGCGATCGTGCCCTCAAGCCCGATCCCGACGGCGCCTCCGGCGCTTTCCTTGCGGGCCTCCCACGAGCGGATATCCGCGTATTCATAGACTTTCGCTTGCGCGCCTTGCGCGAGCGCCATGCGGCGCGCCGATGGGTTGAGCACGATCGCCGTGCCCGCTTCGACGTGTTGGTAAGGGGCCTCGGCGCTGACTCCGGCAGCGCTGCGCGCCGCCTGCAACAGCGCTTGGTCGTCGCGGCGCGCGACCCGCCTTGCGTGAAGCGTCAGGACCAGCGGCGCTAACGCGATGGCCAGCCCTAAGAACGTTTGCCCGAGGCCGCGCCCCAAGCCCAAGGCGATCGGAATGCCGATCGCGGCGATGATGATCGAAAAAAGCATTTTCATGGTATTCCCTTCGAATAATGGCGCGCAAGCCTGTCCCGCCAAGCCAAGCGAGCCGCGCAGTCGCGCGGGCTCGACGTTCGTCAATGGTCTGCGACGGCCCAGCCGCCATCGGCTTTCACAAAACGGAATGTCGACCGGTTCCCGGCAGGCATCGACAATTCGCAGAGGTAGCTTCCGGCCTCCGCTTTGGAGCAGTTTTCAATCTTGGACTTGGCGATCTGCTCTTTGAAATCCGGGGCCACCATGCCAGCGCCGGCTTGCTGAGCGCGCTTGACCATCGCGTCGTGAACTTGGGTTTCGCTTGGCGCGCCCGAGCAGCCAGCCAGCGCGGCGGCGATGCTCGCTAAAAATGCTGCGCGAGCGCAGACCATGGATGCATCCATATTTTTCTCCTGAGTTTGGGTTGTCTGTCTGCCGCTCGCCTTTGGAGGGCTCCGCCACGAACGCAGCGGTGGGTGTAGAAACGAATACTAAACCAATTTGGTTGACAGTCAACTTTTAAAGTCCTTCAAAGTATTACGTCGGGACTCGACCATTGAAGTCGAGGAGATCCCATGCATTCACTTGATACGTCGTCGCACGACGCCCCGCCCGCCAATGTATTGGCCATTCGCAAATCCATCGGTCTCTCCATCGCCAGGGCACGCCAGGACGCGGGCCTGACGCAAGAAGGCGTCGCTGAACTGCTGGGCATCGGTCCCGAAGCGGTGTCGCGCCTCGAGCGCGGCATCGGCTCGATCACTGCCGAGCGTCTTGTTGTGCTCGCGGAGATGTTCGGCTGCCGATCGGATCAGCTTTTGCTCGGCGCCAGCTCACGGCCCGACGACCAAGCTGCAGCGGTCTCAAAACTTCTGGACGGGCTAAGTCAGCGCGACCGGGAGTTCGTGCTCGACAACGTCGAGCGCCTCGTCGACTTCTTGCGCTCCAAGACGGCAGAGGGCAAACAAGGCAATCGCTGAGTCCGCGGGACATCGCCCGAAGTTGAACGGATGCGAAGTTACAGAACCGGGGCGGGGTTGGATTGAATCGGCGCGACAGCGAACCGAGCAAGGCAGGCGAATTGTCTGCAATGGCCCCCGGTGAGCTGCGTTGGGCCTTACAGTTCGTCGAAGGATGCGCGGCGGACCGTGAGCCCGTGCGGGCGTCGATAAGGCAAACGGGATACAGCGCCGCCAAGCTTGCGATCGTCTCGGATGATCTCGACCAGCATGGTCGGGGTCAAACCGCAGGCGGCGCGAAACGAGCGGCTCATGTGCGCCGCGTCGGAGAAGCCGCAGTCCGCAGCGATGTTAGTGATGCTGTCCGCCTCGAACAGGCCCGCCGTGGCGCGCATCATGCGGTCGGCGCGGCGCAGGCTTTGCGCGGTCAAGCCAACGTCTTGGAGACTGCGCTCCAGGGTGCGCTTGTGGCAGCCGAGCTTGCGCGGCAACAGCGAAAGCGGCGCAAGCCAATCGTCTTCGATGGCGCGCGCCACGTCGGCCCCGACACCGTAGCCTCGTCCTAAAATCTCTGCCAGATGCGAGACCGAAAGCGGCCGAGACAAAAACGCTCCCCCGCTTTGCACATGTTCAAGCACGCACGCGGCGACCGTCAGCGTGGCGGTCCGGCAAGGGCCTGGATCATCGGCGCGCGTGAGCAAATCGCGCTCGGCGGCAAGGCGCTTCACGCCGCGCTGCCTAGGGTCCTTGATCCCCACGCTCGTGCGCACGGCCAGGTTGGCCGTTGCGTTGTAGAGGTTGTAGCCGCGCAGCGCGCTTTCGACGCCGCCGAGATTGGCCAAAAAAACGATCGCGGGGTTGATGTCGGTTTCGAGGAAATCGCGCACCAACCGCTTGACGCCCTCCTCCCCGATTCCCTCGCTTGCTCGCGCCCGACCCGCGGCGTGATATCGCCCATACGCGAGGTGTCCGTCGACAGCTTGCGACACGGCCTCGGCGAAACGCCGGTCAGCGTCCCAGCCCGCTTTGGCCTCCATGGCGTGGACGACAACGTGGTAGGCAAGTGGCTCTTTCAATCCGCGCTTTCTGATCCTTCGTTGGCAATGCGCTTTTCCGCGGAGCCTCGATTCGTAATATGTCAATATTAATTCTATCGCTGCTGCGGAGCCACCAGTTTTGGATTTTTGGACCGCCTCCTAGGCGCATCAGGCTTGTTCGGCGCGTGGCGAAAGCGGAC
>Ga0308161_1006118_pt1 | contig 10298 bp, 12 predicted proteins | sample PhyFR2_FD_201034 | JGI IMG/M metagenome (GOLD analysis project Ga0308161, IMG submission 201034) | Phyllosphere microbial communities from UC Gill Tract Community Farm, Albany, California, United States - DLSLF.R2 | ecosystem: Host-associated > Plants > Phyllosphere > Unclassified | place: USA...
CGATGCGCGCGAGCGAGTGCGCGCGTACGAAAAATTTTTCCTGGCTTCCGCTTTGCGCGATGCCAGCCAGTTGCGCCATGCCGCAACCCCATCTTCCCTGCCTGCAGGGGTGCCGACCGCCACCGCCACCGCCACCGCCACCACTACCACAACAACAACCAGAACCTCCGGAACCACAACTACAACCACAACCATCAACGCAGACACCAGGCGCGATCATGATGCCGAAGAAGCGCAGTCCACGCCCAGGGAAGCGCAGTTTTCATTGAACGCGCAGCCGCACGCCTCCCCGGGCGCGCTGCGTCATTGAACTGCCGCTGATGCCGACGCCAGCCAGGGCTGGCATGGCTGCCTGCGTATCCTGCCAGCCATTGAAGTGCGTCAGAATTCCGCCTCCAGTTCGTTGATCTCTTCCGGCTCCGCCAGCGCCGCATTCACCCACTCCCGCACTGGTTCGAGCGCCATGACGGTGTCGCAATAGCCGCGGCATACGGCATCGAGTTCCACGCCATAGGTCAGGAAGCGCGTGACCACCGGCGCAAACATCGCATCTGCCATGCAGACCTTCCGGCCGAACAGATAGGGGCCGCCGTAGGTGTTGATGCACTCGCGCCAGATAACGGCAATGCGGTCGATGTCGGCCTGGGCGCGCGCCCATACCCGGAAGCCGCTGTAGTTGGCCTTCAGGTTCATCGGCAGTGCCGAGCGCAGCGCCGCAAAGCCCGAATGCATTTCGCCGCAGATGGCGCGGCAGTGGGCGCGCGCCTTGCGCTCCGTCGGCAGCAGGCGGGCGCTGGGCCTGATCTCATTGAGGTATTCACCGATGGCAAGCGTGTCCCATACGGTAATGCCTTCGTGGCGCAGGCAGGGCACCAGCACGGACGGCGCCAGCAGCAGAATTTCCGCGCGCGTGGCCGGATCGTCGGACGGAATCATGATCTCCTCGAACGGCAGGCCGGACAGCCTGGCAAGCAGCCAGCCGCGCATGGACCATGATGAGTAGTTCTTGCTAGTGATGGTAAGCGTGGCTGCTTGCATGTCGCCATCCTTGGGTTGATTGGGCTGGGCGAAAATCACGCAAGCCGCATGCCAGAGCCAATGCCCGTGGTTTTGGCCAATGGCGCGCTCCTTGCTAGCTGCATGCGTGTCCCAGCACAGTCACGGAGCGCGCATGAAGTACCAAGTATGGCAGGCGCAGGCTGACCTGATGGCCCATCTGCGTCTCTACACCGAGGCCACGGCCCAGGCAATGCATCAGCCATGGCTGGCCGAATTGCCTGCGGCACGCCGCATCGCCGCCGCCTGCGCCGTGTTCGCCAGCGCACAGGTCACCCACAGCCGCCCCGCTTTCGGGATCGAGCGCACCATGCTGGGCAGCGGCTCGGCGGCGCGCGAGGTTCTGGTGCATGAAGAGGCGATCCACGTGCTGCCCTTTTGCACGCTGCTGCGCTTTGCCAAGGAAGGCGCCGATGGCCAGCCGGAAAGCGAGCCCCAGCCGCGTGTGCTGCTGGTGGCGCCCATGTCAGGCCACTTCGCAACCCTGCTGCGCGACACCGTGCGCACCATGCTGCCCGAGCATGATGTCTATATCACCGACTGGCACAACGGGCGCGACGTGCCGCTGTCGGCTGGCGCTTTCGGGCTGGACCAGTACACCCGCTACCTGATCGAATTCCTTGGCGTGCTGGGGGAGGGCGCGCACATGCTGGCGGTCTGCCAGCCCTGCGTGCCGGCCCTGGCCGCCACGGCCATCATGGCCGAGGACGGCCATCCGGCCACGCCGCGCAGCCTGACGCTGATGGCCGGACCGGTGGATGTGCGCATCAGCCCCACCGAAGTCAACCGGCTCGCCACCAGCAAGCCCTACAGCTGGTTCGAGCGCAACATGATAGGCACCGTGCCGCAGCGCCACCGCGGCGCTGGCCGCGAAGTCTATCCCGGCTTCATGCAGTTGACGGCCTTCATGAGCATGAACCTGGAGCGCCACATGGAAGCCTTTCGCGGGCTGTACCGCGACCTGGCCAATGGCGAGCTGGAAAGAGCGGCGGCCACGCGTGCCTTCTATGCGGAATATTTCGCGGTGCTGGACCTGCCGGCCGAGTTCTACCTGGAAACCATACGCGACATCTTTCAGCATGCGGCGCTGGCCTGCGGCGAACTGCGCTTCGAAGGAAGGCTGGTGCGGCCGGAAGCGATACGGCGCACCGCGTTGCTGACGGTCGAGGGCGAACGCGACGACATCTGCGCGCTCGGCCAGACCATGGCCGCGCATGACCTGTGCAGCGGCATTCCGGCATTTCTGAAATCGCATCATATGCAGGCCGGCGTTGGCCACTACGGCGTCTTCAGTGGGCGGCGCTGGACGCAGCAGACCTATCCGATCGTGCGGGAAATGATTTACGGCACGGATTAGCAGGATTTCTCACGGGAGACGGGCATGAATGTCACACAAGCGGAAGTCAGGGAGTCACGGACCTGCACCATCTTTACCGTGAAGGTGGACGGGCAGGTCCACCGCTGCGCGCTGTCCGAGGAAGCGCTGTACATGCTGTCGCAGGGCATGGACCCGCGCCTGGACCGGATCGACGCCTATATCGTGCTCAAGCGGCGCGTTGCATGCGCCGCCAGCGCCTGCCTGCGCAACGACGCCACGCTGCCGCCGGTATTGCAGGCATGCCATGTCGCAGCGCATGTCTGAGGCAGGAGGGGTGGATTGGTGCTGGACGGCGGGTTGTTGACAAGCTAACCTATGGGCGTTCGCAACAAAGTCGCGTTGCCTTACTGCATGCATCGGATCGAACCCGGCGGCATGGTATGTTCGGCAGCGTACCGACTCCCACGGCGCATTCATTTATAAATCAGCAATGCGCCGCCGGAGCACCGACGGCACCTCACCCACAACAAAGGAGCTAGAAGATGGTCGACAATTACGCCGATAAAGCAAGCAGCGAACTCAAATCCCTGGTATCGGATGCGCAGGACCTGTTCAAGGCTGCCTCCACCGCGTCGTCCGACAAGGCTGCAGCGCTGCGCTCCGAAGGCATGCGTCTGCTGGACAATGCGCTGACGGGCGCCCGCGACATGCAGGACACGGCGATGAAGACCGGCCGCGAACTGGCCAGCACCGCCGACGACTATGTGCATGAGAATCCATGGAAGACCATTGCCATTTCGGCTGGCGTGGCACTGGTGATCGGGGCGCTGCTGACCCCAATGATCACCAAGCGCTAGGCAGCTTGCAGTACGGCGCCGGCACCGCATGCCGGCGTACGCGTTTCATCTGGGGACGGAATAATGAGAAATAACGAAGAGAATGCAGCGCGTCTGGAAGACCTGATGAAAATGCCGCCGATGACGCCGCAGCAGCATGCGGAAATCATGCGCAAGCGCATCGTCGGACGCCATGCGCTGGAAGAAGCGCGCGACCGCCGGCATCTGGGCCTGGACGACGAGCTGTTCCCGGGCTGACCCGAAACCGCAGGGCAGGCGGCATCTGCCCGCATTCCCGACAGGGCAAGACCTTCATGGCCTTGCCCTTTTCATTTGTCAGCGCGGCCCTGGCGTGCAGCTTTCGTCCTCAGAGCACCTTGCCGAGGAAAGACAGCGACATGCCATGCGCCACCGCGGAAGCCTTCTGATCGTAGGAAGGCCTTTCCCAGCAATTGAAGCCATGGTCCACATCCGGATAGGTTTCGATCACGGCATTCTTCGCGTTGCCGAAAGCGGCCTTGACCGCATCGACGGCGCTCTTGGTAATGTAATGGTCCTTCTCCGCGAAATGGAAGAGGATGGGGCAGGTGACCTTGCTGGCCTGGTTGAGCTGGCCGTCGATGCCGCCGCCGTAGTAGCACACTGCGGCGTCGACGCCGGCATTGGCGGCGCACAGATAGGACAGCAGTCCGCCCATGCAAAAGCCCAGCGACGCCACGCCACCGGTGACTTCCGGCATGCCGCGCAACAGGTTGACGGCCTGGGTCAGGTCCTGAACCGCCATCGGGAAGTCCAGCTTCTTCATGTAGTCGAAAGCCTGAGCCGAGCCGGCGTCGTCATAGGTCAGATCGACGCCCGGCTTCAAGCGCCAGAACACGTCCGGCGCCAGCACCACATAGCCGTCCAGCGCATACTGGTCGGCCACGGCGCGGATGTGGCTGTTGACGCCCCAGATTTCCTGGATCAGCACGATGGCCGGACCGCTGCCCTTGGGCGGCAGCGAGAGGTAGCCGCGAAACGCATTGCCGTTGTTGGTGTCGATGTCGATCCAGCGTGAATTCATGCTTGCTCCTAGGGTAATGATGAGGGGGTGTGATGGCCTGCGTCAGGCGCGGCTCATTGTAGCCGCTATCAAAACGGCATGTCAGCCATGCCGCCATGCTGTTGGCCCCGGCCTATGTGAGTTGGCGCACCGACACCTGCACCGCGCCTGCCTAGCATGGTGCGCCATGCCCAAGGCAACCGCCACGGCACTTTCCAATAGAAGAGGATGCACCATGAGCCATGCCGCTACTACTCAGCTGCAAGACCTGCAGGACAAGATCAAGGATGTGAAATTCGGCATGTTCACCACGCTGGATCCGGACGGCAAGCTGTCCTCCCGGCCCATGACCTGCCAGCAGGTGGACGACCAGGGCAATCTCTGGTTCTTCACCTCTGATGTCACCGACTTCGTGCGCCATCTCACCGAACATCCGCGTATCAACGTGAGTTTCTCCGACCCCGACGACAGTCTGTATGTGTCCATCGCCGGCCATGCCGAACTGACCCGCGACCGCGCCAAGATCGACGAGCTCTGGAGCCCGCTGGTGGCGGCCTGGTTCGATGGCGGAAAAGAGGATCCGCATCTGTCGCTGATCAAGGTGCATATCGACAGCGCCGAATACTGGGACACCCATTCCAGCAAGATGACCCAGCTGTACGCACTGGCCAAGTCGGCCCTGACCGGCAAGGCGCCGCGCGACCTCGGCGAGCACAAGAAGATCACGCTGTAACGTTGTCACAGCCGCAGTCAGGGCAGGCCGCCCTGCTTGCGCGTATCAGTCCAGCGTGGCAATCACCGGCGTATGGTCGGACGGCTGCTCCCACTTGCGCGGCGCCTTGTCGATCATGCAGCCTGTGCAGCGGCCGGTCAACGGCGGCGACAGCAGGATATGGTCGATGCGCAGGCCCATGTTGCGGCGAAAGGCCATCTGCCGGTAGTCCCACCAGCTGAACACCTTCTCGGGCTGATCGAACAGGCGGAAGGCATCCGCCAGCTGCAGCTCGCACAGGCTGCGGAAGGCCGCGCGTTCCGGTTCCGACACCAGCACCGAGCCGGCCCATGCAGCCGGGTCGTGCACGTCGCCGTCGGCCGGCGCGATGTTGTAGTCGCCCAGCAGCGCCAGCTGCGGATGCGCCGCCAGCTCCGAGGCCAGCCATTCGCGCAGGGCCAGCAGCCAGCGCAGCTTGTACTCGTACTTGTCCGAGCCGACCGACTGGCCGTTGGGCACGTAGGCGCAGACAATGCGCATGCCTTCGATCGTGGCGGCGATGATGCGCTGCTGCTCGTCGGGGAACAGCGGATTGTTCCTGACCACATCGGTCATCGGGTGGCGCGACAGGATGGCCACGCCGTTATAGGTTTTCTGGCCCGTGTAGGCAACCGAATAGCCTGCCGCTTCGATCTCGGCGACGGGAAACTTGTCGTCGGTCAGCTTGGTCTCCTGCAGGCACAGCACGTCGACCGGGCTGTCGGCCAGCCACTGCAGCACCTGCGGCAGACGCACCTTCAGGGAATTCACGTTCCAGGTAGCGAGTTTCATTGTCGTTCCCATTCCTTGCATTGAAATAAAACGCGCCGGACCTCCTCTGGAGGTGCCGGCGCTGGCCTGGAGCCTGTTATCGGCGCGATCAGCGTGCCGCTTGCGCCCGGTTGATTAGGAAGGTGGTCAGCATCGGTACCGGGCGGCCGGTGGCGCCTTTGGCCGGGCCGCTCTTCCACGCGGTGCCGGCGATATCCAGGTGCGCCCAGGTATAGGCCTTGGTGTAGCGCTCCAGGAAGCAGGCAGCGGTGATGCTGCCGCCAGGGGCGCCGCCGATGTTGGCCATGTCGGCGAAGTTGGATTTCAACTGCTCCTGGTAGCTGTCCTCGATCGGCATGCGCCATGCGGTATCGTCGCTGAGCTTGCCGGCGGCGATCAGCGCGTCGGCGAGCGCATCGTGGACGTCATCGTGGCGGGTGAACAGGCCGGCATTGTGATGGCCCAGTGCCGTGATGCAGGCGCCGGTGAGCGTTGCGATGTCCACCACCACCGCCGGCTTGAAGCGTTCGACATAGGTCAGCGCGTCGCAAAGGATCAGGCGGCCTTCGGCGTCGGTGTTGAGGATCTCGATGGTCTGGCCGGACATCGAGGTGACGATGTCGCCCGGACGGGTCGCGGTGCCCGACGGCATGTTCTCGGTGGCGGGAATCACGCCGATCACGTTGAGCTTCAGGTTCATCTCGCCGATGGCGCGGAAGGTGCCCAGCACCGAGGCGGCGCCGCACATGTCGTACTTCATTTCATCCATGGCTGCGCCGGGCTTGATCGAAATGCCGCCGGAGTCGAAGGTGACTCCCTTGCCGACCAGGACCGTGGGCGCTTCCCGCGTCTTGCCGCCCAGGTGCTTCAGCACGATGAATTTCGGCGGCTCCATGGTGCCGTTGGTCACCGACAGGAAGCTGCCCATCTTCAGCGCTTCCATCTGCTTGCGGTCCAGCACCTCGACGCCGAAGCCGAACTGCTTGGCCAGCTTCTTGGCGGTGTTGGCCAGATAGGTCGGCGTGCAGACGTTCGGCGGCAGGTTGCCCAGGTCCTTGGTCAGCTCGATGCCGTTGGCCAGCGCCACTGCCTGGGCCAGCACCGCGCGCGCCGATGCGGCGGCAGCGGCGTCGAGCACCAGCGCAGCCTTCTTTACGCCGGCCGGGACCGGTTCCTTTTTGCTCTTCATTTCGTCGAAGCGGTAACGCGACTCGCGCAGCGCCAGCACCAGCGCCTGGATTGCCCAGCCGGCCTCGCGTTCACGCACCTGGTCGCAGGGCAGCGAGATCAGCGTATCGGCCGCGCCCACGGTCGCCAGGGTGCGCGCGATGGCCTGGCATGCGCTGTTGAAGTCCTTGGGCGCGACCGGCGCCTCCTTGCCCAGGCCAACCAGCAGCACCCGCTCGGCTGCAATGCCGGCCAGGCCGCGCAAGAGCAGCGTGCTGCCAGGCTTGCCGGTGATGTCGCCGGACTTGACGGCGGCGCTGATGGCACCGTCGCCGTCAAGTCCGGCGGCAGCGGCCGTCAGCACCTTGTTTTCGAAAACCCCGACTACCATGACGCCGGTTTTTGCTTGTGCCAGGCTGGTCCTGGCGTCGAATGTTTTTATGCTAAAGTCCATGGATGCTCCTTTTTAGTCCACGCAATTATAGTATCGAATGATTTTTCAACGCGCTCTACGTCGCGAACTGATCAGCTCCGCCGGCGCCGTCTTCACCACCCTGTTCTCGATCACCATCACCGTCATGCTCATTCGCATCCTTGGTCAGGCTGCCGGCGGCAAGGTTGCGTCCCAGGATGTGGTGGCTCTGCTCGGATTCGCGGCGCTGAACTATCTGCCCGTGATCCTGATTTTGACCGGCTTCATTTCCGTACTGCTGGTGCTGACCCGCACCTACCAGGATTCCGAGATGGTGGTTTGGTTCGCGTCCGGCATGAGCCTGACCGCCTGGATAAGGCCAGTGCTGACCGTGGCGCTGCCGCTGGTGCTGGTGGTGGCGACGCTGAGCCTGGCGGTCACGCCCTGGGCCAATCGCCAGAGCACCGAATTCCGCAAGCGCTTCGAGCAGCGCGAGGATATCTCACGGGTGTCGCCCGGGCGCTTCCAGGAGTCTTCCTCGGCGGACCGGGTATTCTTTGTCGAAGGCGTGGCCGATGATGTGAGCAATGTGAAGAATGTCTTCATCAGCAGCATGCGCAACGGTAAGTCCAGCGTGATCGTGGCGGCCGAGGGGCGTACCGAAATCGATGCCAATGGCGACAAGTTCCTGGTGCTCAATGATGGCCGCCGCTACGATGGCACGCCTTCGGAGCCGGAATTCCAGCTGATGCAGTTCGAGCGCTACGGCGTGCTGATCGCCAACAGCAGCCAGGTGGACGCAGGCGACAGTTCGGCGCGTGCGCTGCCGCTGGGCGACCTGATCGCCAATCCCACCAACCAGAACCGCGGTGAGATCCTGTGGCGCATCGCCCTGCCCATCATGGGCGTGGTGCTGATGCTGCTGGCGATTCCGCTGGGCTTCGTCAATCCGCGCGGCGGCCGTTCGGCCAACCTGCTGCTGGCGCTTCTGGTCTTCATCGTCTACAGCAACATGGTCAGCGTGATGCAGGCCGGGGTGGCCCAGGGCAAGCTGGCGCTGATGGTGAGCTGGTGGCCGCTGCATCTGCTCGGTGCGCTGCTGGTGGCGTTTTTCTTCTCCTGGCGCATCCTGATGAATAGCCGCCATCATCCGCTGGCCTACTGGAACGCCTTCAAGCGCATGGTTTTCTACAGGCGCGCCGCATGAAGATACTGCAACGTTATCTGGCCGGCGAGATCATACGCGCCAGCGTCTTCGTGCTGGCGGCCTTCCTGGCGCTGTTTGCCTTCTTCGACGTGATGAGCGAGTTGCAGTCGGTCGGCACCGGCGGCTACAAGCTGCAGCATGCCTTCCTGTTCGTGCTGATGGGCATGCCCGGTTACGCCTATGAACTGATGCCGATTGCCGCGCTGATCGGCACCATCTACGTGCTGGCCCAGCTGGCTTCCCGTTCCGAATTCACCATCATGCGGGTGTCCGGGCTGTCCACGCGCCAGGCGGCGGCCATGCTGGCCAAGATAGGCGTGCTGTTCGCGCTGCTGACCTTCGTCTTCGGCGAGTACGTGGCGCCCAAGTCGACTGAGCTTGGGCAGAAGCTCAAGCTGGGCTTCAAGGGCGCCGCGGTATCGCAGGAATTTCGTTCCGGCCTATGGGCCAAGGACGTCATACGCGACAAGGGCGTATCCGGCAATGTAATCGGCACCCGCTTCCTGAACGTGCGGGAAATGCGGCCCACCGGCGAGCTGCTGAATCTGCGTGTCTATGAATTCGACCGTGGCTTCCACCTGGTCAATTACATCATTGCCGACCGCGCGGATTATTCCGGCAACAACACCTGGACCATGCAGAAGGTCACCGAAAGCCGTTTTCCCCAGGCTGCGACCCGTAACGGCACGCGTGTGCTCGACCTGAGCACCGCGGTGTCGACCACGAAGCGCGAGGTGATGCCGCTGGTGTCCGAAATCACGCCGTCGATTCTTTCGGTGCTTTTTGCCGATCCGGAGCGCATGTCCGCCGCCGACCTGGCGCTATACAGCAAGCACCTGGCAGAGAACAAGCAGCGCACCGAGCGTTATGAGATTGCCTACTGGCGCAAGCTGAGCTATCCCTTTGCCGTGTTCGTGATGATGGCAGTGGCGCTGCCTTTTGCCTATCTGCATTTCCGGGCAGGCGGCGTCAGCCTGAAGATCTTCGCCGGCATCATGATCGGCGTGAGCTTCCAGCTGATCAACCGGTTGTTCTCGCATATCGGCATGCTCAACACCTGGCCACCATTTGCCACCGCGGTATTGCCCAGCGTGCTGTTCCTGCTTGCCGCATTGCTGACCCTGAAGTGGATTGAAAGGCGTTAAATGAAAAATGCACTGGTTCTGTTTGCCCACGGCGCACGTGATCCGCGCTGGGCAGCGCCGTTCGAGAAGCTGCGCGACATCGCCCGCACCCAGTTGCCCGACACCGACGTGTCGCTGGCTTTCCTGGAACTGATGTCGCCGCGCTTGCCGGAAGTCGTGGCCAGGCTGGCCGGCGAGGGCTGCACCAGGCTGTCGGTGGTGCCGGTTTTTCTGGGGCAGGGCGGCCATGTGCTGCGTGACCTGCCGCTGCTGATCGATGAACTGCGCAGCAATCATCCGGGACTGGAAATCAGCGTGGCTGCTGCGGTGGGGGAAGACAGCGAGGTGCTGGGGGCGATTGCGCGCTACTGCGTGGCGGCAGCCGCGTCACCGGGCGAGGCGGGCTAGGGGGGCAGGGTGGCTTTGGGTAGGGGAAGCCCTTTGCGCAAAGTCAGAAGTGGGAGTGGTTTCAAGGGCGGCAGGGTCTGCGGTTGCCGTTGACGTACGCGCAGCGACAGTTGCTTCTGCCGTTGCCGTTGTTTTTGAAGTACGCGCAGCGACAGTTGTAGTTGCCTTTGAAGTTGCCGTTGCTTTTGAAGTGGCCGTTGCCGTTG
>Ga0308161_1006119_pt1 | contig 10297 bp, 6 predicted proteins | sample PhyFR2_FD_201034 | JGI IMG/M metagenome (GOLD analysis project Ga0308161, IMG submission 201034) | Phyllosphere microbial communities from UC Gill Tract Community Farm, Albany, California, United States - DLSLF.R2 | ecosystem: Host-associated > Plants > Phyllosphere > Unclassified | place: USA...
TGACCATAGCAAGTCGGTACCACCCCTTCCCATCCCGAACAGGACCGTGAAACGACTTTGCGCCGATGATAGTGCTGCAACCAGTGTGAAAGTAGGTTATCGTCAGGCTAATTAATAGCAGTAAGCAGAACCCCGCCCGGTGAACCGAGCGGGGTTTTTTGCTTTGGAAAATCAAACCCCGCTGATCGGCCTGGAACTTCGCGGCCGAGCGCTCTGCGGGGTTTTTGCTTTTGCAAGTCGAAATGTCGCTGTTTAGGTCTTTGCTTTGGAGCATCGTACGAGGCTCCATCCGCAAACTCAGGCACAATGTACCTGCAAGCTTGTTAAAGACACCAGACAGGAGCACCATGAACGAGCTGACTGCACGCAACGTCGTGCTGATGCGGGCCATCGAAACAGCGGATACCCAACACCAGATCCTGTCCGAGGACGACCGGTTGTACGCCAGCCGCAGCGCGCGTGAGCTGGCCAATTGGCAGGCGGCGGAGGGCAAGCGTGAACCGTCGCTCGACCATTTCCTGCAACAGCGCGCCGACCTCATCCTCAAGCGCCTGGCCGAGCGCACACCGGCATTCTCATCCTTTCTCCATCGCCGTCCCATGATGCCGCTGGTCGCGGTGCTGCTGCCGGTGCTGGCCTTCCTGGCCGGCGCCGGCCTGGATCGCATCGCCGATCCGCACCGCGTCGATCTGCTGTCGGCGCCACTGCTGCTGATCATCGGCTGGAACCTGCTGGTCTACCTTCTGCTCATCATCTGGGCCTTGATGCCGTCGAAACGAACCGGCTGGGCCAGTCCACGACTGCTGGGCCGCCTCGCGGTCGGTACCAAGGCGTTGCCGCGCAAGCTGCCCGCACCGCTCGCCGCCGGGCTCGCGCACTTTCTCACCGACTGGCCCGTGCTCACGGCCAGGCTGGCCCAGCTGCGGCTGGGCCGCACCGTGCACCTGGCCGCAGCCGCCTTCGCATTGGGCGCGATCGCCTCGCTGTATGCGCGCGGCATGGTCAACGAGTACGCAGCCGGCTGGGAGAGCACTTTCCTCGACGCGCAGCAGGTGCACGCCATGCTGTCGGTGCTGTTTGCGCCGGCATTGGCGGTGTTCCCGCTGCAGGGCTTCTCGCTGGCCGACATCCAGGCCCTGCGCTTCGTACAGGAACCGTCGCCGGCCGGCGGCGCGCGCTGGGTCCATTTGTATGCGGCCACGCTGCTGTTGCTGGTCGTGCTGCCGCGCCTCGTGCTGGCACTGGTGTCGGCCCTGCGCGCGCGCCGGATCGCCCACCATTTTCCGCTCGACCTCGGCCAACCCTACTTTCGCCTGCTGGCCGACCGCGTCGGCGCCTCCGGTCCGGCGGTCCTGCGTGTGGTGCCGTACAGCGTCACCGTCGATGAGGCGCGCCACAAGGGACTGGCGAACGTGGCTGCGATGGTCCTGGGCGAGCAGGCGCAATTGATGCTGCGTCCATCCAGTCCCTACGGTGAGGAGCCGAAGGACAGCCTGCGCGACGCCCGCCTGGACGATGCCGGCGTGGCCATCACCGCCGTCCTGTTCAACCTGGCTGCGACGCCGGAACGCGAAAACCACGGGGTCTTCCTCGATTACCTGGTGCGCGGCACGCCGCGCGGCATCGCCGTCCTGCTCGACGAGTCCAGCCTGGTCGAACGCGGCGGCGCCCAGGCCGGGTTCGACGCGCGCCTCGAGGAGCGCGTCGTCCTGTGGCGCCAGTTCTGCAGCTACCACCATGCACCCGCCACCGTGGTCAATCTGCTGCATCCCGAAAAATACCCGCTCGAGCTGGGCAGCGGACTGGCACGCTCGAGCGCACCATGAGCCAGCCCGTCGACATCCAGTTCGCTCTGGTCTCCCATACCAATAACGGCAAGACGACGCTGGCGCGCACGCTGGTCGGCGTCGACGTCGGCGAGGTGCGCGACGCCGCCCACGTGACCGTGATCTCGGAAGCGCACGTGCTGCAGACCAGCGCCGCCGGCGACCGCCTGCTGCTGTGGGACACACCCGGCTTCGGCGATTCGGTGCGCCTGCTCAAGCGCCTGGCCAGTTCCGGCAATCCGATCGGCTGGTTCATGCGCGAAGTGTTCGACCGTTATCGCGACCGCCCGTTCTGGCTCAGCCAGCAGGCGCTGCGCGCGGCGAAGGATGCGGCCGACGTCGTGCTCTATCTGGTGAATTCATCGGAAGACCCGCGCGACGCCGGCTACCTGGCGCCGGAAATGAAGATCCTCGAATGGCTGGGCAAGCCGGTCGTGGTCTTGCTGAACCAGTTGGGGCCGCCCCGTCCGGACGAGCAGGAACAGGCCGAGCAGGCACGCTGGAAGGATTACCTCGACCAGTTCGGCATCGTGCGCGACGTGCTGCCGCTGGACGCCTTCGCGCGCTGCTGGGTGCACGAGGACGTGTTCTACGACCGCGTCGGCAAGCTGGTCGAGGAGACCAAGCGGCCCGGCTATGCGCGTCTGTTGGCGGACTGGCAGCACGACAACCTGGCGCGCCTGCACGAATCGCTGCGCCTGGGCGCCCTGCAGGTCGCCGCCGCCGCGCGCGACAGCCAGGCGATCGCATCCGAAGGGAAGGGCAACCTGCTCCGGTCCGCGCTGAAGGCGGTCGGCCTGGGCAAGGACGAGCAGCGGCGCCAGGACGCGGCGATGGCGACACTGGTCGAGCGCCTGAACCGGCGCATCGCCGACACCACCGCGGCCCTGTTGCGCCTGCACCGCGTGGATCCCGGCGAGGCAGGCCGCATCAATGCGCGCGTGCGCGATCATTTCGCCGTGCGCGCGCCGGTCGACAAGGCCCAGGCCGGGCTGCTGGGGGCGGTGGTATCGGGCGCGGCCACCGGACTGTCGGCCGACCTGATGGCGGGCGGCCTCACGCTGGGCGGCGGCGCGCTGCTGGGGGCGATCGTCGGCGGCCTCACCATGGCAGGCGCAGCCTGGGGTTTCAATACCACGACCGAGCGCGAGCACCCGAGCGTGCAGTTCGCCGATCCCTTCCTGCGCACGCTGCTGGTCGGCGCCGTGCTGCGTTACCTGGCGGTGGCCCATTTCGGGCGCGGCCGGGGCCAGTTCGTCGAGGGCGAAGCGCCGGCCTTCTGGCAGACCGAGGTGGAAGCGGCCCTGGCACGGCGCGACGCCGACCTGGCGCGCCTGTGGAAGGCGGTGCGCGGCACGGCGAGCGACGACGGTGCCGCGCAACTGGTCCTCGAGGTGCTCGGTCCGATGACGACCGAGACCCTGGAACGCCTGTACCCGGGATCGGCCGCGCATGCGCTGTCGCGCAGGGCGGCCTGAGGCGCGATCAGAACTGGTACTGTGCGCTGACCCCGAGCATCCAGTTGCGTCCCGGCGCCGGCTCGTAATAGCGGCGGTTGGTGTCGCCGACGATCACCGAGCCGATGTACTCACGGTCGAACAGGTTGTTGACGCGTGCGTATTCGCGCAGGCGCCAGCCGCGCAGTGCGCCGTCCAGCTGCTGCTGCGCCTGCACGCGCGCATTGAAGATGCCGTAGCCGGGTGCCGGCGTCGCCGCGTTGGCGTCGTCCGGATAGATAGTGCCGTTCGCTATCGTCTCGAGTGCGCCGCCGAAGCGTCCGTTGGCATCGTTCCACGCCAGCTCGCCGAACAGGCTGGTCTTGGGCACGCCCGGCAGGCGATTGCCCTCGCGCACGCCGGTGAAGGCGTCGTCGTAGATCGCGCGCAGGTAGCTGGCCGACAAGCGCGCCGAGAAACCGGCCGGCAGTCTGGCGTCGAGCGAGAGCTCCAGGCCCTGGCGCAGCGTGGCGCTGGCGTTGCGGTAGCTGGTGCGGCCGCCGCTCGAGGCGTCGACCACCAGTTCGTCGCGGGTGCGGGCCTGGAACAGCGCCGCGTTGACGCGCACATCTTGAGCGACCAGCGCCTTGGCGCCGACTTCCAGCTGGGTGCTGGTGGCGGCGCCCAATCCGTAATTGAAGCCGCGCGCCGTACCTGAATAAAACACTTCGTTCAGGGTCGGCGTCTCGAAGCCGCGCGCCGCGCTGGCGTACACGTTCAGCGTCGGCGTCAGCTTGTACAGGGCGCCCAGCAGCGGCGTCGTGTGGCGGTAGTCGACGCTGCCGCTGTCGTTGCCGTTGGCGAGGAAATGGTCGTCGACCTCGAAGCTCACCCGGCTGTGGCGCAGGCCGCCGGTGAAGACCCAGCGCCCCAGTTCCCATTCGAGCTGCAGGTAGGGATCGACGTTGCGCACGTCGTCTTCTTCGTCGCGGCGCAGCGCGCCCTTCACGCCGAACCGGTTGCCGACATAGTTCTCGAAGCCCTGGCGCGCGTCGTTCGCCTTGCCGGCTTCCAGGCCGACCACCGTGCGCAGCGAACCGGCGCCGAGCGGTCGTGTCATCGTCCAGTTGGCGTCGAAGCCGTAGAAGTCGCGGTCGAAGTCGATCACGCCGCCCGAGTGCGTGCTCGGGGCCTGGAAGCCTTGCGAGAACGACTGGTACTGGATCACGTGGCGGTTGCCGCCGTAGGCGGTCAGGCGCAGGCGGTCGCTGCCGAAGTGCTGGTCCCAGGTCAGGCCGAACTGCTGGTGGTCGATGCTCTTGCGGGTGTCGTAGCGGTCGGCCAGCGTGCGTTGCGGACGCTGGGGATCGGTGGTGTCGATCTCGCCGGCGCGCGGGTCGCGCTGGAAGGTGGCCCAGCTGATGCCGAGCGGGTCCTGGGTGTCGTCCTGGCGCAGGCCGCCGGCTACGATGGTGAGCTTGCTGGTTTCGGAAGCGTCATAGGTCAGCTTGGCGTACCCCTGGTCGCGGGTGGCGGCGCTGTGGGCGCGGTAGCCGTCGGTCTCGAAGCGCGAAGCGTCCAGCAGCCAGCCGAGGCGGCCTTCCTTGCCGCTGGTGTTGAGGTCGGTCTTGCGCTGGCCGTAGCTGCCGCCGGACACGTTCAGCTCGACGCTCGGCGCACCTTTCGGCTCGCGCGTAAACAACTGGATCACGCCGCCGGCATGGTTGCCGTACAGGGTCGAGAACGGCCCGCGCAGCACTTCGATGCGTTCGGCGATATCGAGGTCGAAGGTCGCGGCCTGGCCCTGGCCGTCGGGCATGGTGGCGGGGATGCCGTCGGCGATCAGGCGCACGCCGCGTACGCCGAACTGCGAGCGGGCGCCGAAGCCACGCGAGGAGATCTGCAGGTCCTGCGCATAGTTCTGGCGGTTCTGCACCACCACGCCCGGGACCCCGGCCAGGGCTTCCGATGCGTTGACGCGCGGCTGGGCGGCGCCGATCTGGCCGGCGTCGACGACGTCGATGGCCGCCGGCAGGTCGAAACTCAGGTGCTCGCCGCGGCTGCCGGTGACCACCACGACGTTCATCGGGGCCTGTTGGGCGGCATCGTCAGGGGCGGGGGCGGGGGCCGCGTAGCCGAGCGGCGCGGCGGCGAACAGGGCGGCGACCGCGTTCAGGCGGACTGCATGGGGCTTCATTGTCTTTCTCCAGATGCGATGGTTCGTGGCATGGTGCCACGGTTCGGGCGCCAATATACCTGCCATTCTGGAAACTTGCAGGGCGCCTCGGCCGCCTGGCCTGCGATGGACAGACCGGCATGGCGCCGTTTCGTTCCATCGTACAGGTGCCTGCCGATGCCGTCCCGGCTGCGCAATTCCGGAACAGGTGTGCCATAAAGGATCAGCGCGGATCAGCGCGGAGAGGCCAAAGACCGTCCGCCCACTGCGGCGGCGCGATCCCGGGCGCCTGGCACGGGCCTTGCAAAAGGACCGGATGGGGACACTGCCACATCACATTCATATAAAGAGGACGACATGAATCTCGCGGACATCAGCAAGCTCGGCGTTGCCAACCCTTTCCGCCAGCGCTACGACAATTACATCGGCGGGCGCTTCGTGGCCCCGCTGAAGGGCGAGTACTTTCCCAACGTGACCCCGATCACCGGCCAGCCCTTCTGCGAGGTGGCACGCTCCAGCGCCGAGGACATCGAGCTGGCGCTGGATGCCGCCCACGCGGCCAAGGACGCCTGGGGCAAGACCTCGCCGGCCGAACGCGCGAACATCCTCAACCGGATCGCCGACCGCATGGAGCAGAACCTGCAGACGCTGGCGACCGCCGAGACCATCGACAACGGCAAGCCGATCCGCGAGACCATGGCCGCCGACCTGCCGCTGGCGATCGATCACTTCCGCTACTTCGCCAGCTGCATCCGCACCCAGGAAGGGGCGATCTCGACCATCGACAGCGACACCTACGCCTATCACTTCCACGAGCCGTTGGGCGTGGTCGGCCAGATCATCCCGTGGAACTTCCCGATCCTGATGGCGGTGTGGAAGCTGGCCCCGGCCCTCGCCGCCGGCAACTGCGTGGTGCTCAAGCCGGCCGAGCAGACCCCGGCCTCGATCATGGTGCTGGTCGAGATGATCGCCGACCTGCTGCCGGCGGGCGTGCTCAACGTCGTCAACGGCTTCGGCCTGGAAGCCGGCAAGCCGCTCGCTTCCAGCAAGCGCATCGCCAAGATCGCCTTTACCGGCGAGACCGGCACCGGGCGCCTGATCATGCAGTACGCGGCCCAGAACCTGATCCCGGTCACGCTGGAGCTGGGCGGCAAGTCGCCGAACATCTTCTTTGCCGACGTGATGGATGCCGACGACGACTTCTTCGACAAGTGCCTGGAAGGCTTCGCCATGTTCGCGCTGAACCAGGGCGAGGTCTGCACCTGCCCGTCGCGCGTGCTGGTGCAGGAATCGATCTACGAACAATTCATGGAGCGCGCGCTCGAGCGGGTGGCGAAGATCAAGGCCGGCAATCCGCTCGACGCCGGCACGATGATCGGTGCCCAGGCCTCGCAGGAGCAGCTGGAAAAGATCCTGTCCTATCTCGACATCGGACGCCAGGAAGGCGCCGAGGTGCTGGCCGGCGGCGAGCGCGCCACCCACGAGGGCGACCTGGCCGGCGGCTACTACGTGCGTCCGACCGTGTTCAAGGGCGACAACAAGATGCGCATCTTCCAGGAAGAGATCTTCGGCCCGGTGGTGTCGGTGACCACCTTCACCGACGAAGCGGACGCCCTGCGCATCGCCAACGACACCCTGTACGGACTGGGTGCCGGCCTGTGGACGCGCGACGGCAGCCGCGCCTTCCGCGTCGGCCGCGCGATCCAGGCCGGCCGGGTCTGGACCAACTGCTACCACCTGTACCCGGCGCACGCCGCGTTCGGCGGCTACAAGCAGTCGGGCATCGGGCGCGAGAACCACAAGATGATGCTCGACCACTATCAGCAGACCAAGAACCTGCTGGTCAGCTACAGCCCGAAGGCGCTCGGCTTCTTCTGAACATGGACCAGACGATTGCGCGCGTGACCGCGACGCCCGCCGCGCTCGCCTTCATCGGCGAGCTGCGCCAACGCCACGGCTCCCTGATGTTCTTCCAGTCGGGCGGCTGTTGCGACGGCAGCACGCCGATGTGCTACCCGGCCGGCGAGTTCAACCTGAGCGACACCGACGTCCGCCTCGGCAGCCTGGACGGCACACCGTTCTACATGGGCTCCGAACAGTTCGGCTACTGGGAGCACACCCAGCTGATCATCGACGTGGTGGCCGGCAACGGCGGCATGTTCTCGCTCGATAACGGGACCGGGCGGCGCTTCCTGACCCGGTCGCGCCTGTTCACCGACCAGGAGTGCGCGCTGCTGCGCACGCAGCCCGCACCCAGGCACGGCGGCTGATGTCGGTTCTCCTTCAGGCCCCTTTCAGGTGCGGCAGCTTGCGGTAAATGGTGTTGCGCGAGATGCCGAGGGCGCGTGCGGTGGCGGAGACATTGCCGCCGTGTGCATCGAGCGCTTGCAGGATCGCGCCGAGTGCCAGCTCGCCGAGACGGGGGCAGGGGGCCGTGGCGAAGGCCATGCCGACGCCGGCGCTGGCATCCGCGCTGGTATCCGGTATATCGTCGAGGAAGTCGTCGGGCAGATGGTGCAGGCCGATGTCGTCCGTGCCCGCCATGATCGCGGCGGTGCGCAGCAGGCTGGCCAGCTGGCGCAGGTTGCCCGGCCAGCGGTGGTGCGCGAACAGGCGCAGGACCTCGCCGGTGATGCGCGGCGGCCGGCCCTGCGTTTCGGCGGCCAGGATGTTGCGCACCAGGGCCGGCAGGTCGCTGCGCTCGCGCAGCGGCGGCAATTTGACGACCAGGCCGTTCAGGCGGTAGTACAGGTCTTCGCGGAACAGGCCGGCGGCGATCCGCTGGCGCAGGTTGTGGTTCGTCGCGCACACCAGTTCGACGTCGACCTCGACCGGCCTGGCGCTGCCGAGCGGCGTGACCGTCCGTTCCTGCAGTACGCGCAGCAGCCTTGCCTGCAGCGGGAAGGGCATGTCGCCGATCTCGTCGAGGAACAGGGTGCCGCCGTCGGCTTGCTGGAGCTTGCCCGGCGCGCCGCGTTTGCGCGCACCGGTGAATGCGCCTTCCTCGTAGCCGAACAATTCGGATTCGATCAGGGCCTCCGGGATCGACGCGCAGTTCACCGCCACGAAGGGTTTATGTGCACGCGGCGAGTCGCGGTGGATCGCCCGGGCCAGCCATTCCTTGCCGCTGCCGGTCTCGCCCATGATCAGGATCGGGATGCCGCGTCCCAGGACTTTGCCGACCTTGTCGATGACTTGTGCGATGCGGGCGTCGCCGCTGTCCAGGGCGCGCAGGCCGGATCGGGTACTCGCCGGTACCGGTTGCGTTTCGGGGGCCGGAACTGCCGGCGCAGCCGGCGCTGTATCGGCTGCAAGCCTGTGCATGTCCCTGGCCAGGCGCAGTTCGGCGCGGGCGCGTACGCGCACGCCATTGTGCAGGCACAGGTCGAGCAGGCCGGGTGTGGCGCTGCGGCAGTGGTCGTACAGTGCCGAGAGGGGCAGGCCGAACAGCGAATCGAAGGTGCGCGCCTGCAGTGCCGGGTAGGACAGGCCGAGCTGGAACAGGGCCGCGCGGTTGGCGGCGAGGAAGCGTCCGTCCGGGGTGAAGGAAGCGATGCCTTCCATGAGCGTGCCGATGAATTCGGGACGCGCATGGAAGTGCAGGGTGATCGCGTTCTCGAAGGCCGCGGTCAACATCTGGTTTTCGACCATCAGGGCCGACATCCGTACCAGGGCCATGGTGTGCTGGTGATAGCTGCGCCGGTCGCCGCTGACGTCGAGCACGCCGACCACGTCGCCGCGATGGTCGACGATCGGCGCCGCGGAACAGGTCAGGAAATGATGCGCGGCGAGGTAGTGCTGGTCCGCATGGATCGTCGTCGGTGCTCCCTCGGCAATGGCGGTGCCGATCGCATTCGTGCCCTTGCTGCGTTCGGACCAGGTAATGCCCGGCGTCAGCGCGACACGGTCGGCCTTTTCGAGGAAGTCGGCGTCGCCCAATGCATGGAGGATCACGCCTTCTGCATCGGTCAGCAAGACCATGTGCTGGGTGCCTGCGATCTGCTGGAACAGCGTTTCCATGGCCGGCAGCGCATGGTTGTACAAAATGCGGTTGCGCTCGACCAGCAGCGACAAGTCGGCGGCCGGCACGCGGTCAAGATCGGGATGGCCGCCGGGTTGCAAGCCGTAGGCTTGCGAACGCCGATGCGAGTCGGCAACGAGGGCCGCAATGCCGGCATTGCGGCCGGGGGCGCGCGGCAGATGCGCGGCGTCGGACTGATGCGTCATTCCATGTCTCCTGTCTGGCCCTGGGTTGCGGCTCTGGTGCTGCGATTGGAAATCGACCGTCGCTAATGTAGCACCGCTTGTCTGCCGATGTGTAAAACAGACAGCACTTGCGGACACTGCCGGGGTTTGCTATAGTTCGCCTCCTGCTTCTGCAGCGCAATAAAAGCTGAACGAAATCAAGTAGTTGAGCTGGGTGTTTTGATAACACCGCTGGCGCTGGAGAAAAAGATAGGGTTGACGAGTTAAGCGATGTAGTGCATAATCTTCTTCCTCTGCTGCTGACGAACAAAACGATTCGCAGAACACAGCAAGGCAGTACAGAACAAGTTCTTTAAAAATTAACAGTCGATAAGTGTGGGCGTTTGATGAAGGTGCCGGCATCCTTGTGATGCTGATTACTTAAATTATCAAATGTTCACAAAAGTATTAAGCGTTGTCTCAGCAATGAGACGACGGTCAGTATCTTGAGTGAGCGACACCTCGAAAGAGGTTGCCAGAAATGGCGAAAACAGAGATTAAACTGAAGAGTTTGATCCTGGCTCAGATTGAACGCTGGCGGCATGCTTTACACATGCAAGTCGAACGGCAGCGCGGGGCAACCTGGCGGCGAGTGGCGAACGGGTGAGTAATAT
>Ga0308161_1006122_pt1 | contig 10294 bp, 12 predicted proteins | sample PhyFR2_FD_201034 | JGI IMG/M metagenome (GOLD analysis project Ga0308161, IMG submission 201034) | Phyllosphere microbial communities from UC Gill Tract Community Farm, Albany, California, United States - DLSLF.R2 | ecosystem: Host-associated > Plants > Phyllosphere > Unclassified | place: USA...
TTAACAATAGCTAGCCTCCTATTTTATATAATCGTAATACTGTTATAATAAATATCTTGTTTGTTAAGACATAAGTTTAATCGGTATCTCAAAGATGTATTATACCCTTGCTTATACATGAAATGATGTTTCTCATCTGCCCAACGAGATAATGATTCTATCTCAGTAGGATTTTGAATAGTGTATTTTACTTTGACTATGAGTTCTTCTATCATTTTTTCCATGGATTACCTCACTGGTTTATAGAAACTTATTTTATATCTATATGCATCATCAATTGTTACCAGATGAGATTAAATAGTTACTTTAAAATCGCTATAAGATATAGTTATTTCTATTTTGGGCACAAAATCACTTCGAAATTTTTATCTTTGCTGCTCTCAAATAGATTTCCCAATTGTTGAAAAGTCTCTCTATACTTGCTTCTACTGAGCTCAATCTATGTTCTGATGAGGGCATATAACGAACAAAATTAGAAATCTCCTCAGGATAATCGAAGTCAGCATAAATAATCTCCACCATCTGAAGCGGATCTGAACATTGTTCTTTATGTTCAAAAATCCAATTCAATAGCAGATATAAGAATTTCTCTTGTGAAGTATTTTCTCCTTGTTCTACAATTTGATTCGTTAACTCATTTAGATAAAAATCGATCTCTTCTTCGTTATTAACCCAAGCCAAATCAAGAACCTTTTGTGGTACTACCTGTTCCTTTTCAATAATAGATTCAGTATGTTGTACAGCAGTCTTTTTAGCCATCCAGCCCTGTTCAGTAGCCAACAAAAGGTCACTCCAAGTCAACTTAACATGACTTACAACATACTCGTAAGGAAGCGATATATGTAATGTGTTCATCTTCATCGCTCTATCCCCGTTCATTATTTTTCCCAATAAATATCCTGTGCTACAATGTTTACTATTCCTACATCATGTTCACCCAGCAGTATGATTTCGATAATCCTATTTTCAGGATAAATTTTCGCTTTGAGAATTTCACTACTATTTATCAAAAAAGAAAACGGCTCAATTACAAATAACTCTACATCAGTGAAAGATAATACTCCTTTCTGCATTTCAGATTCGGATTCATCTAATAATTCGTTTACTCTAATTCCAATCTCCTCCTATTATTAAGATAAAGTATGAAATGCTTTCGAACCTGTAAAACTCAGGTCATATGTATCTGTTTCTTTAAGTACATTGGAGCGATCCGTTGCATCTTGGTAAATAAATTTATTTCTTTATATTATTAAGTTTACTCTTAATTTCTAATACTTTCCTTTTTACTTCTTGTTCAGTATAGTACACATTTTGAAAAACAAAATCTTTGTCATATGGAGAAAACCTTGTAGTAACAGAACTCAACTCTAAGAACAATTTATTTTCTACTTCATTTAAATCTTTATAATCCGTTTCTATATTGAATACGATTGTAAATTGATCACAAAATTTTTTTGTATCGTAATGACCTTTAATATATTCATTAATCAAGTAATAGAGTTGTTCCTTTGAGTTCATAAATTTTTTATCCTTTTTTTATTTATTAGGAATTGCTAGTAATGATCCCATCGCTTTTGTAGCATATTCAAAATGATATAAAACTTTAGGTATCCATTTCCCATCTAAAATATTTGGAGAGCTCCTTCATTGCTAAATCATAATCAGCATTCTGACATTTTGAGATAATATGATTCACTGTAGATTCTATATGTTTTATATTAAAATCATTCATGATTAAATATCCTCTACCAATTTCGATATTGCTATCCTGTATAATTCTTCCTAATCTTTTGGGGCTCACTACCTCAAATGTAAACATATCTCCAGAACCGAAAATATTTTCACCCCAATCTTCAAAATTTTGAGTTAATATTTTGATTGTTAGCATTCATCTCATTCCTTACGATTCAATCGCTACTGGATGGTAGTAAAAAAAGAGCTTAGGGACTAGCTCCCTCAAGTTCTTAGAATTATTCAGTGTTTTGTTTATCATCTAGAAAAAACGAACTTACGAATCCTTCTTGCCAACTGTCCTCATCTAATTCATATCCATCAATAAAAAAATCATTTGGATAATGTTTAAATCCTGGAAGTTTCTTGTATTTTATTATAATTGATTCGGCTATTTCTCTAGAAGAGTAGATGCCGATTATTTTGGAATTTTCCACCCTATTAACTTCATAGCTATGTTGTAACAAAAATACCGTTATCATATTTACTCACCTCCAAAAGCACAATTATTCGAACCCTCTATCTTGAGGGGGAAGTTGTTTTGGTTCGTACCGCCCAATTCATTCGACGTTAGGTAGTAATAAAGAAAAGACCTTGAGGATTTTTGTCCTCAAAGTCGACATTCAATAAATTTTTCATAGTAATTATTCGTTAAAAACTTTACTATTCTATAGTAAAATAGTCATCATCAATTTTTCCATCTAAATTAAATAGCAATCGGTATAACCCTATTTCTTTTCCATTATAAATTATTGGAACATAGGATATTACATGATTATGATTACATTCAGGGTAATTACCTAGCATCAATGCTATTTGTGTTATTTTCACATCAAGATTATCTCTACTAAAATTTTTAAAAAAATGGTTGAACTCATCAGGATCTTCTTTTTGATAAGAGTTCAAGTTTAACCAAAATCCTTGTAACGTTCGCTTTTCAACCTCTTGTTCAGTTATCCATTGTTTCAATTCATCGATAGGCATTTAATCCCCTCCAGTCTAATGTTTACCTTTACCAAACAAATCGAATAATATTTGATTAGATTTCTTATCATAATTACCATATACACGCCAATCTCCATACTGACCTTTAACCTTAATTTCATATTTATAATATTTATCACCAATTTTTACACCGTTTCCAGAAAGCAATTTTACTCCATTTTCATTTTGACCAGAAACTAGACCTTTTTTCATGGAATTACTAAATTTGTTAGCTGCACTTTTTCCGAACCTATCTACAATTTGACTATAGGTATCACGTTTTATCCAACCTTTGTTTTGACCCTTACTACCCTTACCACCTGATCCTACAGCACCACCCATTGATCCCATAGCCATCGTTGCAATATATTCGTCCAATACAGAAGCTTTATAACCGCTGACTAATTGCTCGATCGCCCAGTCTGATTTCCCTGTACTCTTTCCATAAGGGCTGGTCCCTGTCGTCAAATCAAACAAATAATTGTAGGTGTTCTCATCTACGAAATTCCCATAGATTTCAGTGACTTTGGCTTTAGCCTTCGAGTATAATGGACTGGACTTTGAATTCACCTGAGCTCGGATATCTTTCAGTAAATACCGTAGTGCTCCAGCATCGTATGATTCGGTAATATGTCCTGTCGGATCGACATACCCCATCGGATTATTATTGACATAGGCATAAATATTGAGAGTCAATGGATTACCAATCTGCCCCTCAACCGTATCCTCATTTAAAAAACGTCCCATGCTTGGATCATAATAACGAGCATTTAGATAATACAATCCACTCTCGCTATCCTGATACTCGCCTGCATATTTGAATGGATTGGACGTCTTCTCTTGTTCTGCTACCGTATTTCCGAACTCATCATACTCATAACTATTCGCTACCGTTCCGTTATCATACAGAATGCCAATAACATCGCCATGTCCATTGTACAAATAGTAATACAATGTGTTACTGTCAGGTTTCTTTTTCAAAAGTACACGATCTCCACGAATATATTCGCTTTGCTCGCTTCCTTTCGCTTCAAAAATCACTTTACCTGCGGAGTTACTGACCGACTTCTGAACGGTTTTCGTGACAGTTCCTTTACTATCCGTCTGTGTGAGCTGTTTCTGGTAACGAGTTCCATCTGGCAAGTAACGGAAGTCCAACGTTTTGCCATCCGATTTCCATTGATCTAACTGATTCAGAGCGTTATAGCTATAACTCGTCTCACTCAAGTTTTCTTTCGTATCACGTGTCTCTTCTAACGTCAGGCGATTCCCACGTAAGTCGTATGTGTAACTCGCTTGTCCACGACTGGGTTGATTGACACTGATTAAGCGATTCAGTGCATCATATCCATACGTGATCGTATCGTCTGCTTTCCCCTGACGCTTCTCAATGGCTTGCACGATATTACCATTACCATCGTACTGGTAGTTGGAAGCGGCAACCACATCATTATCTAGTGTGGTGGTCATCGTTTCCATTTGATTGAGCGCATTATACGTATAGCTACTTTTCAATACTTTGCCGTTGGTCATGGTTGGATACGTGACCGTGTCCACTTGTCCTTGTGGCGTATACGTATATTGAATATTTTTGCTACCATTCGCTAGATTAATCGTTGTTAATTGTTCTTTGGTATCATAGCTGTAATTTTGACGCGTTCCTTTGACCGGTGTGGTTCCAGCTTGGAAATCGGTCTGCATGGAAGCCACTTGTCCCCAGCCATTGTAGGTCAAGTTCATTGCACCAATATAATCATTACTACTCGTGTAACCACGTTGCTGAATCACTCGACCCAGTAGATCGGTTTTCACTTGTTGATTGACAACAGGTAATCCTGTCGTTTGCAGACTGGCTTGATTCGTCTGAATATCACCTTTTCCAAAGGTGGATACATATTTTACCGTTTGGGCTTTCGGTGACGTCATCGTTTTGGTATATTCTTTAATCTGATCTTGTTCATCATACGCATAGCTTGTTCCGGAACCATTGCGATCTGTCGACGATTTTAGACGACCGAGTGCATCATATTGATTCTGTGTACTCGCATTGGCTGGATCCGTTTTGCTCAGTAACATTTTCGATTCATTAAAGTCTTTGGTATAAATGACAGCGTTAGTTGTGCCTCCTGCATCTTGCATACTGGCTTTAATTAGTTGATCATTGCCATCATATTCGTAACTCGTGGTCTGGTTGAGTGCATCTTTTAGACTCGTTAGACGGTTGAGTCCATCATAACGAAAGCTCTGCGTTGCACCTTCATTGTTGCGGTTCTTCTGTCCATTGGCATTCGCTTCCGGATCGGTATACGTCAAAACATTGCCTGCGATATCATACGTATACGTTTCTTTGAGTGGATTACCATGACTAGCCGCATCTTTATAGGCTACAGTTTCGATCAGGTTCCCCCATTGATCGTATTGCTGATCGACGGCATTCAGCACGTTTCCACCTGCATTCACGAATGTCAGTGATTGACGGTAAAAAGCAGGTTGATGCTGAACTTTAATGACATTACCTTTCGCATCTTTCGTCTCAATCGCCTGATTCCAGGAATCATAAGCAACGGTTAACTCATCAACAGGTCCATTCACCAATTGTAAACTTGCACTATTGGTAACCGGTCGATACACAGCCGATGTCTGTTTCGTTGGACGCATCTGAGCATCGGTCGTATAGCGAGTCATTTTCATCGTCGTATCCGCACTGGATATATTCATATACGATTCGGTTAACGTCATACCGAACCCATCATAGGTGGAAACTTGCTCACCCAGTATCGCTTTTTTTCCATTCGATTTCTGTGTCGTTTGTTGATCGGTCACCACGACAAGTCCTGCGACTACTGGACTTCCATCTTGACGATCGACAAATGCATTATTATAACTATACTCGTCTACAATCGTATAAGATTCGCCATCTGTGTTGGTAACAACAGGCTTAGTCACACTGGTCACTCGATCTAATAGATCATAGGCATAGCGAGTGGTTTTACCTTCCCCATCTGTTTCTTGCTTCACCAGACTGGTTCTTGGATCATACGTAAAGGACTTGGTATTTTGCAGTTCATTTCCACCAGTGGCCGAGCGGAAATACGTACTGACTTTAGCCGGAAGGGTATATCCACTTTCCGCTCCGTATTCAGTCACCGTACGTGCACGAACACCAGGTTTGACCGGATGTTCAACAGTCATTTGACTGACCGCATTTCCAGCTTTACTGTAACTATAGGTCGTCTCTTGATTGTTCGCATCGATAACGGAACTTGGACGGCCTTCGGAATCATAGCGATACGTAGTCGTAACTTGTTTGTTCTCGTTTTGATACTTACTTTCTGTCGCTATCTGATTGTACTGTGGATCGTACGTATAGAACGTCGATCGTTTTTGTTTAGTGTTTGCGTCGGCTAATTGTCCATCTGTTAGTGGTGCAGTCGTTTGTCTCAGATTACCTAATTCATCATAGGTATTCTCCGTATAGTGAGTCACCATTCCTGAGCTATCATTGATTTGTGTTTTAATCTTTGTGGGATTAAATTTAAATATCTCATTGTATGTTTCATAAGTAGTTGTAACGGAATGTCCATTTTCTGCATACTGAAGGAAATCTTGACGTTGAGCTTTATAATTAAAACGTGTGACTGTACGGAAAGTCTGCTTTCCTTGACTTAATTGGAAAGCGGTTTGCTCATACGTATATCCACTGGGAAGATTATCGGGATCTGCATTTTGAGATTGACCTGTATAATCATTTTTATATTCATAACGAACCACATTCGTCAGATCATTATTTTCAAGAACTCTATCCGATAGACCTGCATTATTTTTAAGACCATCTTTTCGCTGTCTTTCATCTGCACGATGAGTCACCACGTAATCTTGGGTGATTCCATCTTTCCCCAAGTTGCGAGCAATTTGTCCATACTGATAATAGGTTTGAGAACGTGGATACTCCACTTCGGTCAGTGGAAAAACAGCATTGACACCTATTCCACTTTCAGTCTGCCAATTTCTAGCACCATAGCTAAACTGAGCGACTGCATTTTCTTGATAATTAAACTTAGTCGTCCACAAATACTGACGTTCTCCATTAGCGTTATCATTTACATAAGATATGGTGCGTAATATTGGATTTACATTTTGAATATAATCATTTTTTTGTTTGAAATCATTTCCACGATCTCTAGCTGTCCGATTTTGAGGCTGACTTTTGAGTACCATTTCTGCGTTACGGCTACCATCTGGAGTAATCGAATAGACTGTCGTCGTATTTTCTGTTTCCGCTCGTTGGTATTCCACACGTAACTTGCGACCTGTGGTATCTGTAATTTGCATATAGTCTAGTGGCGTATTCGAGCTACCCCCACCACCATACTCATACGTCAACTTATTTTGGAACCGATCTACGATGCCGATTAGTCTTCCATCCGCATCAAAATATTCTCTTTTCTTATCTGGGTATTCCATGTAAAAGGCTGAACTGGTCTGCCCATTACTAAAACTACCGCCATCTTTCATAAAATGAGTTAGTTTATTCGGTGGATTAACAAGATTAGTGGCTTTCTCTAAATCTGTTCTTCCATTAAATTGCACTTGCATAGAGGATCCTTGACCATCTTGATAATAATAATTGGTAACTCCTCCATATTTAGCAGCTTCAATTTGTAGCGATGGAATCTGGAAAGACCATCCATTCCCTAATTGAAAACGATTCACTAGATAATTACTAGTCGCCCATTCGGTACGTGCATCATTTTCTTCGATGTATCGAGCAACCCCATTTTCAGTTCTGATTTTTGGGATTTTGGCATTAGCTTGCAAAAAGCTACTCGCTTGATTGGATTGATACATTAATCCTAGATTCATATCCAGTCCATCACGCCCTGGATAGCTTAGTGCATTAAACTTCCATGTCAATGCGCCTGATGCGGGATCAATGGATTCACTTGTTTTTTGTCGATCTGAATATTGTTCTTTAAGAAGTTGGTTCATCTTTTTCGGATTAATCAACGTCCGATAATTATCCAAATTCATTTGGGTATTATTAACCGTCTGTTCTTCACCAGGAGTGACGGCCATGATGGACATCGAAGGAGACAATGATGGCTGATATGTATCTTGTTGTACCGTATCTTTGGTCACTTTCTTAGTAGATAATGGAGTCCAAGCTGGTGCTGTATTACTTAAGAAAATACCGTATACATCTTGGCTAACCGACTTGCTATTGGCAATCTTCAATCCACTTGCTGGGAGCCATTGTGACCATAACAAGCCACTTTTTTTCTTTTGATCCCATACTTGAAGCGGATCAATCTCTTGCTGGGAACGAAGCAAGTGAAGTTGGTAACGATCATACTGCCCTGCTCCTGCTTCCATCAGTTCGCCAACCTCTTTAGAGGTCAATAAAAACTTAGGAACAAAAGGAGCAGGTAATAAAGATTCTTCACGAAGAGGATCATTTACACTTTTCTCAGCAATAGAGAAGCTTTGTATACCGGCTTTTCCTTTTGTTTGAGGAGATACTGCATACACATCATTAGTTATACTACTCTCATCAAACTTCATTATTTTCGGTGGATCCAGTACAGGCTCTTTATAGTTGCCCTCTACTAAAGTCACACCCGGTGGCAAAATAGCTTTTGTCTTAGAACTTCCTGCTTTGGTTGAAGCAGCAGAAGCAGAAGGTGCAAAGTTCCCTGCGAAGGAAGTTATCAATAGTACCCCTGCCAGCACTACCGTTATATATTGACGCATCATTCTATTCATCGTTTTCGTTGTTCCCCTTTATCTATACATTCTTAGATTTTCATTTTTTGAATCTTTACATCGCTAGTTGATTAAACTACTTCGTGACTGCCGCTTTAACCACAGAACGCTTTAATAAGTTACCATTTTTGTCATACGTAAACGTAATTTTGTATCCGGGTAATGTAATGGATTGCAAGCGACCACTAGTATCATATTGATAACTTTTTGCTGTTGCTGCTTCTGTTGATATCGGTGAAAATACTAAACCAGCAATAACCAAAGAACAGAAACTCATTTTTACAAGCGTTTTATAAAATATTCTCAATGTTCTCAACTCCTTTCTAATAATATTTTGTATTCGTTGATTGCTTTGTTATTCAAAACGAATAACTCTATTATATGTAAATTGTTTGTCATAGTCTGTCGATATTTGTAATTTAATAAATTATTTTGTTTTATTTAATAAAATTAGGTATAAAGAATTAGTTCTATAAAAAGGTACCCTACTTAGGCATGTAATAATATGGAATTGATATACATTATTAATAAGCATAAAGCCACCCTATATTATAAGAGTGGCTTTTTTAAAAATTTTTATTACACAGAAATTAACTACTATATTGAAAATAACATCTGTGAAGCAGATTTTTAATCGACTAGAAATAGTTTGGCTCCCATTATGGTAGGAGAATCATGCATTTCTGTTTTATAAGCTAACTGATCGCTCATTTCTAACATTAATTCAAATGTCTTTCTATCTTCTAGCAAGGCATCCAGTTATTCTTCCAGCACTAATAGCACATGTCCCCAATAACACCAGTAATCTACGACATACTTAACGATGTTATGCTAGAGTTCGTCAATAAAATATCCATAACTGTACCAAGAATCATCTTTTTGAGTAAACATAGATGGGATAGTAGAAACAGGATCGCCAAAATCTTTATGTAATTTTTTTAAAACATCTTTCCACTTTTGCGCTTCAAAGACATCGTTAACAAAGTCATATTCACTAGGTAGATAAATAGCATATGGAGATATATTTCTCAATCTCGAACAGAACTCTCTTAATTGTTGGGTTATCTTTTCATCAAGCAAAAATAACTTCCAACTTATTAAATGATCATACTCCAAAAGATATTTACCTATGATCAATTCCTGACCCTGAGATCCAATCAACTTTATATATCCAAAGAAATAGTAATTTTCTAAAAGACTCATACTCTCATTATCTATGTACCAATACCACTGCTTATTTTTATCAGTTTCAAATATATGGTTTATCACCTTAATTAAATCTTCTGTATCCATATGTTCACGATTAAAAATAGCTGTAAAGTTCATATATGTAATCTCCTTAAAAAGAATTTGTAGATACCAGCAATTGCTTCACTTTAGGTAGTATATGTTCTAGTCTGGAGCTATCAAACCACTCTATTTCTTTCAATAGTTCAACAGCTAATTCAAATTGCTCATAAGCATATAGAATGTCTGCTTGCTGATAAATATTATTTTTATGTATTAGATCATCTATGATTTGAAAGCAAGTTACTTCTACATCGTCAACCTTCATATCTTCAAACAATTCTTGGCAATCTTTCAATTCTTGTATTTCATATATAGAGAATAGTATTTGCATCAGAGAATTCCCTCGTTTATATTCTTTATTTAATATTTTAAAATTATAATGGTATCTTTTATAATATAAAGACTATCAGCACTTTAATATCAAAGGAGAGTTCAACGATGCAATTTACAGTGAATGCTACGCTAATTATCGAAATTGAAGATATTGAGGCTATGTGTTGTTATCGGGATCGAGATGGGTATACGT
>Ga0308161_1006125_pt1 | contig 10286 bp, 11 predicted proteins | sample PhyFR2_FD_201034 | JGI IMG/M metagenome (GOLD analysis project Ga0308161, IMG submission 201034) | Phyllosphere microbial communities from UC Gill Tract Community Farm, Albany, California, United States - DLSLF.R2 | ecosystem: Host-associated > Plants > Phyllosphere > Unclassified | place: USA...
CGAGGAGCACATCGCAGTACAGCTGAATCTCCTGGAGCGTGTTGAACTGACGCTCACGGGGCAGCTGCCACACGGTGCCGAACTCCTCGATGGTGTCCGCCTTCATGCGGGCGAGCATGTCCATCTTATCCATGAACCGGTGCTGGCGGTCGTATGCGACGCGCGTGCTGCGATCCCTGGTCGGTGAACTCACGTGATGACTCCTGTTGTCCGGCTAAGCTGACTACTACTATCTTACTACAGCTGAGAGCGGGCGGGGTCTACGCCCCGGCTGCCGTGTCGCGGACGATCTGCTTGACCTGATCGGTCACGAAGGCTGGCAGGCCAGCGGGCACCCCCGGCACGGCACGGGCGTGGGCGTCCTGCCCAATCGCAGCGAGCGCGCGGATGTGGGGGACGTTGGCAGCGATGCCCCCGGGCGTGGGCGCTCCGATGGCGACGATCCACGCGGCCATGTAGCAGTCCAGGGAGAAGCCACCGGAGACGGTGGACTCGCGCAGCCGGGTGAGCAGCTCGTTGACCTCGTCCTGGCGGAACGGCGTGCCATCGGGCTTCTGGTAGAGGGTCCCGTTGGTGGCGCCCACCCAGGCGTCCAGCTGCGGGAACAGCGTCGTGTTGAGGTCGAGGCCCTGGGGGCGGAGGTCGTTGCGGACCTGCTCCACGTACTTCTGCGGGTCGACCGCGTGCTTCATCATGTTGGCGACCACGGCGGCACGGTCTGCCCAGTCGGGACCCATCAGGGCGCGGGCGACGGCGATGATGTAGAACTCCCGCACCTCTTCCGGCGACGCGGACAGGTTGTCGCGGATCAGGTCGAGCATCCGTCCGTACTCCGTGATGACGCGCTCGGTGTGCTCCATCAGGGCGTACGGCACCAGGGTGTCCGGCTTCCACCGCTGGTTGCGGAACGCCTCGTCCGGCTTCTGGCCGAGCAGCTCCTTCACGAACCAGCGGGTCGTGGGGTGTGGCGCACGGTCGGCGCTGCCGAAGCCGGAGCCCCACTCCTCCATGAAGAGGTTGGCGTCGCCGTACCAGGCGATGTGCCCGCCACGGTTCATGACCTGCTCCCCGAGGTCGTTGACCGTGGAGACGGTGCCCTCGGGGTTGGCGGCCATCGCGATGGCGATGAAGGGGTTGATGTCCACGTCGCCGTAGATGCCGTGCGTGAGCAGGCCCAGCATGGCGTGCTGCTGTGCGGGCATGCACGTCGTCATCTCGTCCGCGAACAGGATCGTCAGTCCGCCGGTCTCGGCGTTGTACCGGACGATCTGATCCACGACGCCGGGGAGCGACCGCTTCATCACGGTCGTCTGTCCGTCCTCGCCCAGCGAGGTGTACATCATGCCGTGGATGACCGTGGGGTCCTCGGTGCTCGGCTGGATGGTGACGACCTGGTAGGGCACGCCGTTCTCGTCCACCTCGCTGGTGAGCGCCTGGATGGACCGCGTCTTGCGCGCGCCCACCGGCCCCCACAGGGTGATCGGGGTCTTGTTCGCCAGGAAGAGGCGGAGCAGGTCCACCGCGACGCGACGCGGATTGGCGTTCAGCTCGGCGTACGACTTGTACGCGCCCCACAGCCGCTCGGGGTGAGCGATGGGTCGGAAGGAAGGCTTCTGCCGCGTGAACGCTGCGGGCACCTGGGGTGCCGGTGTGGCGACCGGCACGGTGACCACCGGCGCGCCCGGCGGAGGTGCTGGCTGAACCGGTGGCTGAGGAGGCTGGGGTGCAAACAGCCCCTGCATGTCCTGGTCGTTCAGTGCTGTGTCGCTCACGGCTGCCCCTCTCTGGCGTTGTGGAAGTTCGATGCGACGAACGACGCGCGCCGCGCCGCTCGGCTCCCTCATGGCGCGTCAGCGGGCCGGAGAGGAAAGCCTGCGGGGCGCTCAGTCCTCGTCGCGGAGCGAGTCGCCCTCCAGCATGATGCGCGTCAGGCCATCGGTGATCCGGTCCCAGCCGGAGCTGCCGATCCAGTCGGCCAGGCCGATGCCGTCGCGCTGCTGGTTGAGCGCCATGTTCGTGGTGAGGATGGTGATGCGCTTGTTCGCCCACCGGTCCTCGATCACCGCCCAGAGCAGCTTGCGCTGGTTCGCGGTGATGCCCTCGTTGACGGCACCGAGGTCGTCAATCAGGAGGATGGGGACCTCGCCGTAGGTCTTGGCGGGGTTGGTGTCGTGGTCGAAGGAGAACTCATTCATCAGGATGACGGAGTTGACCATCTTCGCTCCGACCTGCTCGCGGCGGATCAGGTCCGTCGCGACGGTGACGGCGAGCGAGGTCTTGCCGGTGCCCGCCGAGCCGTGGATCAGCAGGAAACCGGAGTGGGGGTCCCGGAGGTACCGCTCCAGGGAAACGCGGCCGGAGTCGGTGAGCGAGTCGCCCGCCCACCCCTTCCGCGCGTCGGCCAGGCTGAAGCCCCGGTACTTGAGAGGCACCGAATTGGTCCACAGGTCCAGTACGCGGTTAGCGTGGGCAGATTCCTGCTCACGTACGGCCCGCGCGACCGCCTCCCGTGACCGGGGCTTCAGCTTTGCCATGAGTGATGTGTTCCGATCAGATCAGACGATGGAGACCCACTGCGGTGCTGCCGCGATGGCGGCACCGAGGATCAGGCAGATGATGGTGAGGGCGAGGAACGTCTTGCGGAGACGGCTGATCCGGACGATCTCGGGGGCGGAGTCCGGGTCCTCCTCGTACTCCGCGGCGACCTGGGTGCGCCCGCGGGACTGGCTGACCTGGAAGACGATGGCCAGGAGGAGCGCGACCACGCCGACCCCGAGGAGGGGGTAGCCGATGAAGGCGAAGTTGGAGAGTGCGACGACGATTTCGTGCATGACGGTGCTAACCTTTCGAGGTGTTTCGGTGGGAGGGGTGCCAACCGTCGAACTCGGACTCCAACTCGGCGTAGATGCCCTTGGGTTCGGCGGTGGGCCTGGCGACGAGTTCCTCCATGACGCGGTCCCAGTAGTTCTCGGGGGCGCTGAGGTGGAACGCGACGACCTGCTCCGGATCGGCACCCTTGAGGAGTTTCCGTTCCGATGCGGGGTCCGCTGCGAAGCGAACGTCTTTGATCGTAGCCGACTCTGTACGTCCCGCGTTGTAGGAATCGCGGGAGGCGCGAGCCTGCGCCGAAAGCTTGCCGCGCTTGACCGCGCGGTAGTGACGGAGGAGGTCCGTCGGAAGGACGCGCTCGGACTGGATGTGCAGGGCGACCTGCGCGCCTGCCTCGTCCAGCTCCTGTGGCGTCAGCTTCACGATGAGGATGCCCGCTGCCTCGAGGTCACCCTCGGTCCAGTCGGACCGGGGCACGTCGCAGGCGCGCTCCACGTCCCGGAGGGTCGCGGTCATCTCGTCCTTGGGTTCCGGGAACGGAATGACCGGGAGGTCCTCCTTGAGCGCGTTCAGTGCGGTGCGCTCGTGGGCGAAGGAGGTCAGCGGCATGATGACCCGGCGCACGTCCTGGGGGTCGCGCGGACGCGGCTCCAGGCGTGCGGCACCCTGGATGATGGCGAGCATCTCCTGATGGTCATAGTTGCGCTTGAGCAGGTCCGTGTACTCGGCACGGAACTTGCGGTGGACGTTCTTGCCGTCGTGGCGCCCGGTGAGGTCGACCCAGAGAAGCCAGGCCTGCTCGACCTGGTCTCCGATGCCGCTGCGGCCGCGGATGACGGTCGGGGCCGCGGGGACCTCTTCCATCACATCGCCGAAAAGGCTGTCGTTCATGCTCTCGATGCTCTCTGAGGGGGTGGAACTTGACTACGACTAGTCTAGTTCAGACTTGGGCGCTCCGCTGAGCGTTCCGGGATTCGGCTCGCTCGCTTCTGGGCTAGTGTACTATCGACTGAACGCTGTACATCGTCGTCCGCGCTCACTCGACGCGGACGTACTCCGTGGCCCGGTTGATCCAGTCGGGGAGGTAGCGTTCCGCGCTCGCCTCGGTGCCGACGTTGACCACGATGATGCGGGCGCGGGTGCGGGGTCGCACCTCGGGCCAGACGAACTCACAGTCCGTGGCAACGACGATGAGGTCCAGCTTGGGGTACTTCCGCCCGTTCCAGGCGACCCGCCCCGTCATCATGAGGTCCATCACGTCGCTGAAGTCCGTGCCGCCGAAGCCGTAGGACCAGCGCTCCTGGAGCAGGTCACTCCATGAGGAGTCGGTGCCCACGTCACGGATGATGGTGTCCGCCGCCACCCACATGGTCTTGGTGCCCCACTTGCCCAGGATAGCACCCATCACGTCGGTGAACACCGACATCGCGTTCGCCATCCGGCCGTTGCTCCGCATCGATGCCGACACGTCCTGCAGGATGCCGACCTCGGGGGCGTACGAGTGCAGCCCCGGCAGGATGGGGCCGAGCGGCTGCTGGTTGGGGTTGCGCACGGAGTAGGAGAGGTCGGACTGGCCCTTGGCCCGGGCCGAGGTGAAGCCAGCGGTGAAGATGCGGTCCAGCTTGCTGTCCCAGTTCATACCGCGCGCCTTGCGGTACTCGGCGGCCCACTTGACCAGCTGAGCAGTGCCGGAGCTGCCGGGTTCCATGGCACCGCGATCAACGGCGACACGGACGTCCTCCTCCAGCTGGGCGTACGCCTCTGCGCGTTCGGTGGGCGAGATCGGAGCCTCGTTGTTGACCTCGTCCGGCTTCCATGCGGGCTCCGACAGGGGGTCGTCGGGGTTGTCGATCTGAGCGGCCCAGAGGTCGTTGTGCCCCTCGTCCATGAGCTGCTCCATGCGCTCGCCCACCTCGGCGGACGCGAGTGGCCTGCCAGCGCCCTCGACCGGGGTGCCGTCGGCTCCGCCGGGCTGCCCCTCCTGCATGTTGGACGGGTCTCCGCCCGGCGCGGACTCGGAGCCCTCGCCGGGGACGCCCTCGCTGCCGGTGCCGGTCGCGCCCGAGTCGGAGTCCGCGCCGCTTCCGTCGCCCTCACCCTGGGATTCGGCGTCGCCCTCGCTCGATGAGTCCTGACCCTCACCCTCGGAACCCTCGCCCTGCTGACCCTCGCCCGGCGACGAGTCCCCGTCGGCCGACTGGCCTTCATCGCCGGAGCCCTCGTCGCCGGGCTGCTCGGAGCCCTCGCCGGTGTTGGAGTCGCCCTCCTGGTCGCCGGTCTCGTCACCAGAAGCGGACTCGGAGCCGGTCTCACTTGCGGCGTCCTCGTCCTCGGCACCCTCGCCGGTGTCCCTGACGATGTCGAAGTCGTCCCGCTCGTCCTGGTCGCTGCCCGCCCCGTCGGCACCCTCGTTGTTGAGCCCCTGCTGATCCCCGGAGCTGTCCTGCGCGTCGGCCTGACCGCGTGAGTCTGCCTCGTCATCGGCGTCCTCACCCTCGTCGGAGAGGGCGTCCTCCTGGTCCTCGTACTGCTGAGCCGAGGACTTCAGCACGCGGACGTACTCCTCCGCGGCGAGGCCCTCCGGCAACTCCATCACGCGGGGCGACCAGCCCTCGTCGTCCAGGCCGGGCGGTGCGGTGACCTGCCAGCGGTTGAAGTCGCCCTGCGAGAACACCGGCGACTTCTGGATGCCGTGGTAGACGCGATCCAGTGTCAGGGTGCGCTGCTCCGCGTCGATAGCCGAGTTGATCTCCAGGTTGAACGCGATGTTGGCGTACGCACGCCAGTCGTCCGGGTCCAGGCTCCGCAGGCGGTCCCAGGTGCCGTGGGTGTGGTGCCGGTACACATTCTCCAGCGCGCCAGCGATGTAGTGCAGCGGCGCGGTGAGGGCGAAGGTGCGGTCCACGTACAGGCGCATCTCGGCGTCCGTCGACGGGATCGATCCCCACTGCTGACCCGGTGCTGGCGGCGTGTAGGTGGGCACCAGGGTGAGGTGTCCGGCGAACCGACCCCACCAGGGCTTGACCGCGAACAGGTACCGCTGCGCCGCCTTGACGCGGTCGTAGGGGAATCCCTCACGCGGATCATCGACTCTCAAGCGCACTCCCGAAACTGGAAACGCCCCACACCGGAGCGCTACGGCGATTGTAGCGTCGGTGTGGGGCGTTCGCGGCGCGGAGCGCTACTTCAGCTGGTCGCCGTCGTGTGCCACGAGGAACTTGTACAGGTGCTCGGCGTCCCCCTCGACACCGGTGGGCCAGCGCGCCCCGTCGTCGTACCGCAGCTTGATGCCGTACCGGGACTCCGTCTCTCCGTTGATCTCGTCCAGCTCGAAGGCGATGTCGGTGGCGACGTAGTGCGCCTCGCCGACCTCCTCGACGCGGTAGTGCTCCAGCACCTCGCTGGGGTCGTACTCCTCGAACAGCGCCTTGCCCTGGGCCTTGGTGTAGCCAGCGCCCTCCAGCCCGTCCAGCATCTGCTGCTCGGAGACGCGGGGCCCGCCGGTGCGGTAGACGCTCCGAACGGCCTCTGCGAGCCCCTCCCTGCCGTTGGGTCCGTCCCAGCCGTCCTTGGCCAGTCCGTCAACGAACTCGTGATCGAGGTCGGAGACACCGCGCGCCCGCTCGATGGAGTGCAGCTTGGCACGCCAGGTGCCCTCGGTGGTGTACTGGTAGGGGTCCAGGTTGGTGTCCACCCCAACGTGGCGGACCCACCCCTGCGCCTTCAGCTCCTCCGCGACCTCATCCGTGCTGCCCAGCCGGAATGCGTCGTGACGCTCGGCCATGTTGGAGAGGATGACCTGCATGTCCGTGATGCGACGGTCGTCGTCCCGCTTGTTGCTGGGGTCGAAGCTGGCTGGCCGGAAGCCCGCACGGATGAGGTCGTGCGCCGCACCCCGCACCTGTCCGGTGTTCCGGTACGTTGTCAGCGCGAAGCCAATCGCGTCATCGTCGTCCAGCCCCGTGACCGGGTGGCCCACGGTGGCCCTGACGGCGGAGGTGGGCGTGCCCACGGAGGTCAGCTTGCCGCTGAGCGCCTGGGCCTCCTCCGGCCGGACGTAGACGGTCGTCTGCACGCCCACCTCGTTGACGATGATCTTGGGGACCAGGTGGTCCCGATTGAGTGCTGCCATGAGCCTCGACCTCTCAGTGAATGCGCGGAAGCCCCGCGCCTGGCGCTACTGTAGCGCGACGCGGGGCTCATGTCAGCCTAGAGGACGTGTGACCGGATGACCTCGATTGAGCGCTCGGGGAGCCGATCCGTGGGCACGACCTCGGTGATCCGGTACCGGGGCAGGTCCTCCGTGGAGTCGGACTCCTCGGCGCCGAAGAAGGAGAGGCCGCCGCCCTCACCCACCAGGAGGTAGTTCGCGGAGGGGGCGTCCGGGTCAACCATGCCCATCCCGCTCAGGGTGAGCCGGTCCCGGAACGCGTCGATGGCGTCCTCCCGGTCGATGCGCTGATCCTCGTCCAGCCCGCGAGCGTCGCTGAGCAGGATCGACGGACGGGCATCGACGTCCTCCATCCGGGTGCGCTCGTGCATGTGGTCCTCCACCACGGAGCGCGTGACGAGGTCGCTGCGCTTGCCCACCGACCGCTCCTCCTCGGCGGCGGCCCGCATCAGGGCGAGGTAGCCGTCGGGGGTGGACATCGTGTTGACGGTGCCCGACTGCTCGACTATGGTGAACGGAGCGAGGCGGGCGCTGACCCGCTCAGAGTCCTGGGGTAGAACGTGCACCGTCGTCTCACGCCCGTTCTTGTCGCGGATGCGCTTGGCGATGAGGTGGTCGCGAATGGACATCAGTTGAGTGCACTCCTTTCCAGTGCTATGACGTGCCGGAACCCGGTCACGGAGCTGTTGTCGGCGAGGGCGTCGAGCACCCTGCTGCCGCGGGCCTCGGTGCGGAGCAGGTAGTCCACCTTCTCCTCACTGATGAGGTGCGACGACGCGGCCGCGGTGCGGACGACCTCGGTTGGGTCGGTGGCCGCGTAGTTGATGAGGTTGGCGTCGGCGTTGCTGTGCCGGACGTACCGGGCGCGGACCTCGTCGGGCACGTCCGGGTGTGAGGAGACATCCATCAGGAAGGTGGGCGTCAGGTCCGACCGTTCCGCGATCAGGCTGACGTCCGGGCCGGAGCCGAGCGCGACCAGCTGAGCCTCGCTGAAGTCGGGGCGGTCTCCGTTCACCGCGGACTCGCGCAGGTCCTCGACCACAGCGTTGACCGCGGACGCACGGGTGTCCTGGACGAAGCCGGACACGGTCATGATCTCCGCGATCTCGTCGGGGGTCTCGGCGCCGGACTCGGTGATGACGTCCTCGATGTCCACGGTAGCCTCGGAGATGTCCATCGCCGAGTCCTTGTGGTGCCAGCCGTTCGTGGCGAGGGTCTCCGCGAGCGTGGACTGGCCCGCGCTCAGGCCAGCCACGATCTCGGTGCGCATGCCGTCGGGTACGGGCACGGCACCGGAGAACGGGTACCGGCGGCGGGTGGCCGGGGGCACGGACGCGGGAGGCGCGAAGCGTGACTGCTCCGGCTGAGCGGGCTTGACGTAGTGAGTGCGGACGACGCCATCGCCGTCCAGCTGCGACCTCGGGACCAGGTGATCCCTGCTGCCTGCGTTCATTGGGTCGGGCTCCCTTCTGAAACGTACCAGACCTTCTACGGAGACTGTAGCGTACTACGCTAGCAAACGTACTATACTACGCGCAGATCGGGGTACGACGGAAGCCCCTCACGCGAGGTGCTGTGCGTGAGGGGCTTCTCATCAGTGGTGCCAGGCTCCGCCGTGGCGGTGCTGTGTGGTACGCGGCTCGGTGTCCGCATCGTCCCCGGCGTTGTACCGGCGCGCGATCAGCCGGTTGACGGCACGGGTGCGCACGCGGTCGGGTCGCCAGTAGGAGAGGCTGCGCTCGCGGCGGGTGGTGCGGTCGGCGCGCCAGGGTGTGGCGCTGTGCCCGCGCCCCAGGTCGTGCTCGTTGACGTACATGCGACCGCAGTGGCGGCTGGCGTCGTTGGCGTCGTACGGCGCGTCATCGGAGCAGTGCTCCAGGGGCGCGCCGCGCATCGGGGTGTGGTCGTGGTAGGGCTTGGTGATCCGCCGGTTGGTGGGATCGAGCACCTGGACTCCGTAGGGGCGGTCCTTGTCGGTGTGGCTCATGGTGAACTCCGTCCGGAGTCCGCGTACGGCTACCTGCCGCGGGTGCGCGAACTCATCTAGGAGTCGTGCTCGGGGTTGCTCATCGTTGTCCTTTCGACTACTACTAGTCTAGTGCCGGTGCGGCGCCGCAGTCTACCTCAGCGCTCGGAGACGACCAGCTCCATGCGGAGCGCCCTCATCAGGTTGATCGTCAGCCCGAGCGACACCCCGCGCTCGCCGTCCTCGATCTCACGGATACGGACCTGGGGCACGCGGAGCACGTCGGCCACCTGCTTGAGGGTGACGCCCTTCAGCTCGCGGTGCCGCTTGATGACCGAACCCAGCTCCGCGGCGTCGGACACCTTCCGGTTGAGCCGGTCCTTCGCCAGCGCCGCTGCAAGCGGGTCGGGCCGGCTGTGACCGACGTGGAGGAACCCGCAGTGGTCGCACCAGTAGATGTTCGTGCCGGGGTCGTTGCGAAGCCGCTCCGGAACCTCGTCGCGGTGCCGGAACTTCTGCTTGAAGCCCCACCGTCCGTCGACCTGCCGCTTGCAGCCACGCGGCGCGAGGGCGGGGTCGAGTGCGGGTGCCTTCATGTCGGCGCAGTTGTAGGAGCAGTACAGCCCCCTGATCGCGCCCTTGGAGTCGAAGCCGCCCCGGCAGGCGAGGCACCGCTTCCGAACAGGGTAGAGTGTCTGAGCCATGTCCTACTTCACCTTGAAGGACTTCGAGGTGAGCGACGACTTGGCGTGGCCCTTCGCCGCGGGTGCGGTGATCTTGATGACGAAGGTGTTGCCGGGCGACAGCTTCTTGTTGAACAGCCAGCCGATCTGGTAGGTCTTCTGGCTCACCTTGATCGACTCGGTCTTGACGACGCCGCCCTTGCCGTCAGCCCGGCGCAGCTCCGCGGTGATCGTGCCGGTCCACGGCTTGCCCTTCGTGTTGATGTCCATCGAGCCGCCCGCGTAGTGCTTGCCGCCGTCGGAGCCGCGCACCGCGCTGACACCGGCGCTGGACGCGGAGATCGTGGCGGCGTTCGCGGGGACGGAGACGCCGACGGTGAGCGCGGCGGCCATGGCGAGGCCGACGATGCCCTTGATGATGTTGTTCATGAGTGACCCTTTCGCGTGGGAGCGCCCCTGCGCTCGCGTGACTACTGTACGCGAGCGCAGGGGCGCTGATGGACGCTCGGGGCGAGCGTCCGGTTGTCATCGCTGCCCCGCAGCGGCTCCGACTCGATCTGACGTAGCGCGCGACGCGCGAGCGAGGAACGGCCCCTCATGAGCCCGTGAGGGCAGCCGAGGGGCCGTTCCGGTCCGG
>Ga0308161_1006127_pt1 | contig 10282 bp, 7 predicted proteins | sample PhyFR2_FD_201034 | JGI IMG/M metagenome (GOLD analysis project Ga0308161, IMG submission 201034) | Phyllosphere microbial communities from UC Gill Tract Community Farm, Albany, California, United States - DLSLF.R2 | ecosystem: Host-associated > Plants > Phyllosphere > Unclassified | place: USA...
CACCCGGAACCGTCTGAGGACCTCTACCGATTTTTCAACAACTGTACGTTCCGGCGTCCGCAATGGACGCCGGAACTTAGTGTTATATACGGCAGCTTTACCTGCCGGCGAACCTAGCCGCATCGGTTTCATCGTTTCCAAGAGTGTCGGGAACGCTGTTGTCAGGAACCTCGTTAAGAGGAGACTGAGAGAAGCCGGTGCGTTGTCGCTGCGCACTTATCCCGTCGGATATGCCATTGTCGTCCGGGCCCTGCCCGCGTCGGCATCTGCCGGCTGGGAGACCCTGCGCAACGACTACGATGCCGCCCTGGAAACAACCCTTAAGCGGCTGGCCGGCCGTGCGCAGCCGGCCGTTGCCAAGGTTTCGAGTGAGACACCACAGGAAGGGACACCGCGTGCGTAACCGAGATGCCGCCGTCGTCCCCGGTCCTGTATCGCGTGTGTCCGCGGCCGCCGCCTGGTTGGGTCGCACGCTGTGGAACCTGCCCCGCAACCTGATCATTTTGCTGTTGATGGCCTACCGCAAGGTTGTGTCTCCGCTCTACGGCCAGGTCTGTCGATTCTTTCCGAGCTGCTCCGCCTATGCGCTGGAAGCGGTGACGGTCCATGGGGCGGTCAAGGGTACCTGGCTGGCGGTTCGCCGGCTGCTGCGTTGCCACCCATGGAATTCCGGCGGTGTGGACCATGTCCCCGCCGGTCACCGGGAGTGGCCCGCCGGCCACACCCCCCGAATTGTCGTGCTGAACAACCCGGACAAGTACCTGGTGGCACAGTCTGATGGAGAAGGCCGCCCTGCGGCCTGACGAAGAGGAATAACGTATGGACATCTTTGGAGCAATTCTGGCCCCGTTCAAGTGGCTGGTGTCGGCCATCATGATCGGCTTCCACGACGGACTGAGCTTCATTGGCCTGCCTGCAGCCAACGGGTGGACTTGGACCCTGTCCATCATCGGTCTGGTGCTGGTTATCCGCGCCGCGCTGATCCCTGTCTTCGTCAAGCAAATCAAGGCCCAGCGCGGCATGCAGCTGCTACAGCCGGACCTGAAGAAGCTTCAGGACAAGTACAAGGGCAAGACCGACCAGCTTTCCCGCCAGGCCATGGCGCAGGAGCAGATGGCGATGTACAAGAAGCACGGGACCAACCCGTTCTCCGCGTGCCTCCCCATGCTGATCCAGATGCCGTTCTTCTTCGCCCTCTTCCAGGTGCTCTCCGGCATCAGCTCCGCCAAGGCCGGCGGCACCGGTATCGGTGCCATGAACATCGATCAGGTCCGGCAGTTCGATGAATCCAGCATCTTCGGCGCTCCGCTGTCTGCCTCCCTGCTGCACGGCGGCGGCGGAGACCAGGTCGCGGTGTGGATCCTTTCGATTGTCATGATCCTGGCGATGACCGCCTCGCAGTTCATCACGCAGAAGCAGATCATGGCCAAGAACATGTCCGAAGACGCCATGGCCAGCCCCTTCATGCGCCAGCAGAAGATGATGCTCTACATCCTGCCGCTGGTCTTCGGCGTCGGTGGCATCAACTTCCCCATCGGTGTCCTCATCTACTGGACCACCACCAACCTGTGGACCATGGGCCAGCAGTTCTTCGTGATCCGCCGCATGCCCACCCCCGGTTCCCCCGCCGCCAAGGCCTTGGCTGAGCGCCGTGCCGCCAAGGGCCTGCCGAACCTGCCCCTGATGGGTGCCAAGAAGGCCGACGCCGAGGCAGAGGCGGAAGCCGCTGCCAGCGCCGCCGTCGCCAAGAGCCAGCGCGTCCAGCCCCAGCGCAAGAACAGGAAGAGGAAGTAATGCCTGCCGAGAGCACCGACCACGCTATTACCGCCGAGCCGCTGTCCCAGGAAGACGTCCGCGACGAGGCCGCGCCTAGCAACGATGCTGAAGCCCCGGCCGCCACGGATACCGACGCAGGCGAGTCCACGGGCAAGAGCAACACCGCCAGCCGTCTGGAGGAGGAGGGCGACGTCGCCGCCGACTACCTCGAGGAACTCCTGGACATCGCGGATATCGACGGTGACATCGACATCGAGGTGCGCAACGGCCGTACCTACATCTCGATCGTGGCCGAAGAGGACAACTCCGGTCTGGAGAACCTCGTGGGCCGCGACGGTGAGGTGCTGGAAGCCCTGCAGGAACTGACCCGTCTGGCCGTCCTTGCCGCCACGGAGAATCGCTCCCGGCTGGTCCTGGACATCAACGGGTACCGCACGGACCGGGCCGGAGACCTGCAGCAGATCGCCGAGGACGCCATTGCCTCCGTCAAGGAGAGCGGCGGTCCTGTGGCATTGAAGCCGATGAGCGCCTACGAGCGCAAGATTGTGCACGACGCCGTCGCAGACCTGGGATTTGTTAGCGAGTCCGAGGGCGAGGGTGCCCAGCGGCACATCGTTGTCTCCGCAGAGTGACTCCCCAGAGCAGCATGATGGTGGAGATTACCGCGGCCGAACTCAAGGCCGCCGAAGCGATTTTTGGTGACCGGCTGGACCTGGCCCGTCGCTATGTGGAGCACCTCGCCACGTCCGGTACGGAACGCGGCCTGATCGGCCCCCGCGAGGTGCCGCGCCTGTGGAGCCGGCACGTGCTGAACTGCGCCGTGATCGAACGTGAGATTGCGCCCGGCAAGCACGTGGCCGACGTCGGAAGCGGCGCCGGCCTCCCGGGGTTGTGCCTGGCCATCGCCCGTCCGGACCTTGAACTGACGCTCATCGAGCCGCTGGAGCGGCGCGTGATCTGGTTGCAGGAAGTGGTCGATGACCTCGGCCTCGACAACGTCACCGTGATGCGTACCCGCGCCGAACTGGCCGTGGGACAGGTCGACGCCGACGTGGTGACCGCGCGCGCGGTATCCGCCCTGACCAATCTGGCCGGGCTTACTATCCCGCTGCTCCAGGGCAAGGGAGAAGTCGTGGCCATAAAGGGCCGCAGCGCCGGTGAAGAGATCGAAAAGGCCGCCAAGACCATCCGTAAACTGGGCGGCGTGGACACGTCCGTCGTGGTTGTCGGGGAGGATCTCCTGGAGGAGCCCACCACCGTGGTCCGCATCGTAGTGAATAAGCCCCTAAAGAAGGCGTAGCGCCCGCCCGGCGCCCGCGGTGTTCAGGGGTAAGAGGTTAGGCTAGGTACCGGCAGTCAACGCCGAGCGAGAGTGAGAGTGTCAAGTGAGCAGTAGCGAAGCCTCCGCACAACGGATTCCGCCGTTTGTGTCCCTGGGGTCTGCACGGTCGTTCATGGCACCGACTGCCTCTCATACTTCTGCCGTCAGCAAACCTTCTTTGGTTGCAAGCAGTGCGTCCTCTTCGTCTGTTTCACGTGAAACCTCGACGACGTCGTCCCGGAATGTACTGGATTCGATTGATGACTCCAGCCCGATTGCCCGGGAGCTCGCCCACGAGAATAAGCGCCGGGAGCGCCTCCTGGGCCGGCAACTGCCCAAGCCGGAGAAAACCCGCATCTTCACCGTGTCCAACCAGAAGGGCGGCGTCGGTAAGACCACCACGACGGTGAACATTGCCGCCGCACTGGCTGCGGCAGGACTCAATGTGCTGGTCATCGACATCGACCCGCAGGGCAACGCCTCCACTGCCCTGGGCATCGAACACCATGCCGACGTGGACAGCATCTACGATGTGCTTATCAACGATGTTCCGTTGCAGGATGTCGTAGCGCCGTGCCCGGACATCGCCAAGCTCATCTGCGCACCGGCCACCATCCACCTGGCCGGAGCCGAGATCGAGCTCGTCAGCCTGGTGGCGCGCGAGCAGCGGCTCCGCCGGGCGATCGACGTCTACGCCAAGGAACGCGCCAAGAACGGCGAGGAGCGGCTGGACTACATTTTCATTGACTGCCCGCCGAGCCTCGGTCTGCTGACGGTCAATGCTTTCTGCGCCGCCAGTGAGGTCCTCATTCCCATCCAGTGCGAGTATTACGCACTGGAAGGGCTGAGCCAGCTGCTGAAGAACATCGAGATGATCCAGAAGCACCTCAATGCTGACCTGGTGGTCTCGACCATTCTGCTGACCATGTACGACGGCCGTACCAACCTCGCCGCCCAGGTGGCCGCAGAGGTTCGCGAGCACTTCCCCGAGCAGGTCCTGAGCGCCGTGGTTCCCCGCTCCGTGCGCATTTCCGAGGCTCCCAGTTACCAGCAGACGGTCATGACTTATGACCCGTCGTCCAGCGGCGCGCTGTCCTACTTGGAAGCCGCTGCTGAAATCGCCGAACGTTAGAATCTTCTCAACAATTGCACTAGCCAGAGCCGGAGCATGCCGCGCTCTTCCAATGGAGGGATTTATCCATGAGCGATAAGCGACGCGGCCTGGGCCGTGGACTTGGCGCATTGATTCCAAGTTCCGCCTCGGCTAACGCCTCCGGAAACGGTGCTGCCCCGTCCCGGCCCGTGGATCTGTTCTTCCCGCCGGCCAGCAAGCGCGCCGGCGATGCACCGGCTGTTGAGGAAACCCCGGTAGAGGCAGCCCCCGAGGCTGCTGCGCCTGAAGCTGTTACGCCGGAGGAGACGACGACGTCCCGCCCGGCTGAGTCGGACAGCACCACCAAGTCACCCGCCCGGAAGTCTGCTGCCGCGGCAAAGGCTAAGTCTGCCGCCCCGGCTGGGCCGGACTCATCTTCACGGAATCGCGCAGCTGCCTCGAAGGTGGCGGCTGAGGCTCCTGTCCTCGAAGAGGCTGAGCCCGAGACGCAGACGCTCGACAACGGCGTGGACCTGGTCGCGGTCCCTGGCGTCCGCTTCGCCGAAATCCCGGTCGGCGACATCCACCCCAACCGCAAACAGCCCCGCTCGGTCTTCGATGAGGACGACATGGCGGAGCTCGTGCACTCCGTTCGCGAAATTGGAGTCCTCCAGCCAATTGTGGTCCGGACTTCAACCGAAGAAGGTGGAGAACCCTACGAACTGGTCATGGGTGAACGCCGGTGGCGGGCAGTACAGGCCGCCGGCCTCGAAACCATCCCCGCAATTGTCCGTGACACCACCGATGATGACCTCCTCCGGGATGCACTGCTTGAAAACCTTCACCGCAGCCAGCTCAACCCCCTGGAAGAGGCCGCGGCGTACCAGCAGCTGCTGGAAGACTTCGGTACCACGCACGAGCAGTTGGCGGACCGCATTGGCCGGTCCCGTCCGCAGGTGTCCAACACCCTGCGGCTGCTGAAGCTCCCGCCGTTGGTGCAGCGCCGCGTCGGAGCCGGTGTGCTGTCGGCTGGGCACGCCCGCGCCCTGTTGGCGCTTCCGGATGCCGCGGCGATGGAGCGGCTGGCTCAGAAGATTGTTGCCGAGGGCATGTCCGTCCGGGCCACCGAAGAGGCTGTGACTCTTTACCAGAGCCCCGCTGCCCCGGCGAAGAACAACATCCCCCGCCCTGGGGCACGGCACGAACGCCTGGACTACCTGGCTTCATCGCTCTCTGATCGTCTGGATACCAACGTGAAGATCTCCCTTGGTGCGCGCAAGGGACGCGTCAGCATCGAGTTTGCCAGCGTGGAAGACCTGAACCGCATCATGGATGTGCTGACGCCGGGGAATCCAACCTAGAGTTTCATTCATCTTCAGGGGGGTCCGTTTCATGGGAAACGGGCCCTCTTTTGTGTGTACACCCCCGGCTGGTTGGTCTGTCTGTTGATGGCGCTTGGGTGATCATGGAGTCTTCGCTGCGGTGCATTTCAGAGCGTACTCTTCTGTGACCCTCGATTGGTGGTGACAGCCCGGTGGCCACGGCGGCTCTTTGGTGGTTGAGGCGTGGGAATAGCTAGCTCAAAGGATTGTCCGTCTCAGCCTGAGCGCACCCAGTAGGTTGGATGCTCCTGGTTTTGCTACCGGGCTGGTTCGATAAGACCGCTCCAAATGATGCTTCTCTGTCGGCCGTCGGCTCTTCGGTGTGGTGCTTGGTGCGCGGCCATGGGGCGTTGGGTGCGTGCCATTGCCCGCAAGCGGGGTCGTGGGAAGCCATGTCCTGACATCAGGCCTTAATGCGCGTGTAACCGAGGATTCTGACCATCGTGAGGGCTGCTTAGACCCCCAAAGTCGCCTTCTCGCCCTCCTTCGAGCTGGATCTGATGGCGGATGCCCGTCTCTATCTGTGAGGCGCTGTACCCGGCCCCAGGAGCCTGCCTGACGTGCAGGGGCGCTCAGCCCCAACTGTTGCTCATCGGGCGTATCCGAGGGGACTACAGCCCTCTTCGGGTCCCTGAAACCAAAGAGTGGAGGGTTCGGCCAGGATCATCGTCCGTAATGCATACGGGGCAGGCGGCGCCTCGGTGTGCGCGGGTTGAAATGTGCTGCGGCGCGAGGTGCGCGTTAGCTTGCTTGAAACGCATGTATTGGTGAATCGCTGCTCATGCCGCGCCGGCTGCAGTATTCACTTTGAGGGTAGGTCCTTCCAATTCCGCCCTCAGTTCCTGAATCTAACGAAGGATTGCCGCGCCCTGCTAGGACCCCCTTAACGGTGTGGAGCCTTGGCTGCTATGTTGCGGCTCAGGTACTCATCCCCCACTGGCGTTCGATCGCGTGTTTATGCCTGGAGGGCAGCTCAAAGCGCACTATCGACCGCAGTAGCGGACGATGAACTGCTGGCGTTCCTTTGGATGCGTCGCTGCAGTTTGCTTTGCTGTTTCACGTGAAACCTATCCCCCAGGTGAGTATGGACAAGGATTGATGGTCGGGGGAACAGAACGCCACATGACGGCGGTGGGTGTTGGCCTGCGTAAGGTCTCCCCAAGGACCGCCCAATTTCGACCACCTTCGGCAACGGCCTGGTTGGGTATGTCGAGCTCGTGTATTTATCGTTCTGTCGATGTCGTCGGAGTCTCACGGGTGCAAGGGGGCGGTGCCGAGCTCACCGGCCAGGATGAGATGTATGGCTTCGCCAAACCGACGATCGAACTGGACATGTTTCACGTGAAACGGATCCGCTAACTCAGCGGTGTCGTCCTGCTGGCCTCGTTCTTGGCCATGGGTCATCTTAGGGCTTAAGCACAGGAACCGCCCGGCGAAGAGGCGGAGCCTTCCACTGATGGCCTACCAGGATATCCGCGGCCCTGCGGGTGGAGCTGGGGCGATCAGTCTCCAAACTGAGGTATGCAGGACGTTCAAGACCATCTGCCGGCACCTAGCTTCGTCTTCGCTTTGACGGCCCCTCTCCAGGGCCGTGCGCTCCTGAACCAATGTGCGCCGCAAGGAATCTGCTTATCCGACCGGGGCTCCAGGAGGGCTGCGTCTACTGCAGTGTCGCCAGCGCCTGGAGCGACTCCCGCAGGGCATCTCCCAGTCAGCGGGCGCTCGTCCATGCTGCACTCCCCTTGCTCGTTCTCACCGAAGAGCTCATGATGGGACCATCCTGTCCGCCAGGTTCCTTAGTGATCTGTACCGATTGCCCTTCGTGACAGCCTGACCTGCTGCCCATGTTCTGTGCTGTTCTCCGGCGTGAGCGAGGCCTAGGGGCAGCAGCCCAGCTCTGCGTGGTGAGGTGCGAAGGGGCCGCATAGATCAGGCAGCCAAAGAGAACATGCTGGCAGGGGTCTTAAGGCTGATTGACCGGATGTCGGTCCCGGCGGAGCAGGGAAGGTCCCGACGGTGCCCTGCGGCAGAACATCTCCCCCCCGGGAGTTCGAATGTCGGATCCCGGGCCTCGGACCTCAGAGCTCCGACCCCGTGCGCCAAACCTCGAACTTCGGACCTGTGACTTCGGACCCCGGCCCGCGGAGACGGGCATGCCGACCTCTGAACTAAGCACTTGGACCTTGGAGGCATGCGGAGGACTGCAGACCCTGGAAGCTGGCTCCCCTGCCCGAGGCAGCTGGAGCCATAACCCGGGGTCGATGAGGCGTGGACGGTATTCGCTGGTCAGTCTTGTTACGTCGTCTGCGGTGCCGGAAAGTTCACGGTCCGCGTGCCGCTGACGGCGACTGACAGCATCTCCTCGCGGGGGTGTCGATGATTCCCCGATGGCGCCCGCAGCGTTGCCGGATGGTCTGGCGCTGGTCGCCCGACAGAGTTGATGCGGCATCGACAACAGCAAATTGAGCGGCCGCCACCGGCCGCTCTGTGAGCCAATGAACCGGTGGATATCGCTGTGGATAACTTTGTGGAAAGATCGGCTGTCTCTGTGGTTAAGGCGGCGCCGGACGTTCGTACCCGATAACAGTGATTGAGGTGTAGTGAGAGGCGGGAGTACCCTCCCACAGTGTTCGTTTCACGTGAAACATCGCGGCCGGGCCGAATGCACTCAAATATCCCTAGCAAGGCCCGAAATCTCGCCACAAATGGGTTAACTTTCCGTCGACGCCCTGCCCATCTCGTCGAACCATCGCCTGTCCTTCTTGACGAGATGTCCCTTCACTCATGTGCGACGCTCTGCCTGGCGGACGAGCTGCTTGTCGGAACTGAAGACATGGCGCCGCGGGGATGTGGATAAGGCTGTGTGCAATCTCTCGGTTGGCTGTGGATATCGCTGTGGATACTCGCGGTGGATATCTAAGCTCGGGGAGGCCCGAAAGCGGACATCGTGGCGGAACACCGGCCCCCTTTGGCTGTGATCTTCTCCGTCACCTCCTCAGCAGCAGACTGGTGTGCAGACCTGTGCCGTAGGGTTTCGGGTCCCGGGGCTGAAGGCTTCGTAGCTAGGGCTGACGGTGTAACTGCTCCGGCACTCCCCCTGTTTCTAAGGAGCGAGTAGTCATTGCCGGCGACCGAGCCTAGGCAAGTTGGTACCGAGAACGTCGATGGCGAATGAGGCCAGTTGCTGGAACTTTTTCCTCTGCGACCCGGAGTGATCAGCAGCAGCTGGTTCGGCTAAGCCCCGAATACTGAGTTGCATCCTCAGTTTGATGCCGTCTGGGCTCAGGCAGCTACCGTTGGGATGTACCGGTTTTGTGGAAGTTGGTGGCGCTTCAGCTCTGCCATGTCAGGGACGTGCTCCCCTGACATGGCGGTCGGAGGCTCTAATTGGCGCTCGTCGTGTATCGCGCGGGCGGAGTTGGTGCTACGGATACGTGACTTGTGCGGGCTCCAGCGCCACATTGAAACCTCTTGAAGCAGCTCCAAAAGCGCCCGCGTGGTTCAGCTGACCCTAGGTTGCGTTGGGTCACGCTGGATGGGATGGCATGCGACCACCCTCGGGTCGGCGTGAGTGACCCATCCTGCAGGCTTCCCCCGAGCGCAGTGCAGTTCCGGGCCTTCCCTGAATTGAGCGCGTCAAAAGAGTGGTGGTGTTGGTTCCTATGCTCGGGTGGGCACTGGCAGGAGCCGGCTAACCAAGGGACTCATGAGCGCAACCGACCAGATGGCTCTACTGCCAAGGTGTCGAGACGATGATTCCTAGGCCTCATTGAGCACATTCCACGGCAGCAGGCGGCATAGTGAAGGGCGATCATGCATTGTCATGGTCTTGGATCTCCCATCTGAGGCTCCATTCGGAAGATTCCGGAGAGGACCCATTGCTTTGTCTGCGCTCCCGCCGGCGCTTCCCGACTTCAGCTAACCACCCGTAATTGACCAGTAGTCCTGTTCGTTTTAGGACCTAATCACCTGTCGCTGACTTCTGAGTGTCATGCGGTAGAGCTTCATAGGTCGCGATGACCCAGGACTCGAGCCTCCACCGGTCCTACGGCACTCGTGGGCGGGGAAAGGTGTAGCACCCGAATCAAGTTCCAGTATGGGCGCTTCAGCCTGGGTAGCGTCCTTGCATGCTTCCATGGAATTTCCTGACACTGCGGTTTCGAGGCCGGCGGTTGGATTCACTAATCCGGAGTCCTGCCCTCTTAGCCTGCTCAGTGCCCACGGCAGCCGTCCTTGCGCCTTAGCCGCCCCATCTGCCTCTGCCGCCAGGAATCGTCTGATTCAGGAGGTTTCACGTGAAACAAGGCGAACATTGTTTTGAACAGGAGACACCTATTACCCCGGTACCTGCTACCCCGGACTTGGTGCTTTGTTGCCATGTTTCGGGGAAGCTCATCCGCACGGCTCGTCACTAGTGGCATTGGACGTTTCACGTGAAACAGGGTTTATGGGGGGATGCCCCCTGTTTCACGCTGCGCACCGGGCCGTGCACCGGAGTCTGCTCGGCGGGAGAATCGATTCTTCTTGGAATGAGATTTGGTAGGGAGGAAAGAAGGCGTACTCAATCAAGTGGATAATAAGTCCTTTTAGTCTGATTTCTGATTTCGTGCTGCGCAAACCTGCACGCTTTCAGTAGTCAGAGCTCCTCTTCACCCTGATAGATGGAGTGAGTAGATGGAGTCATGTCAGCTGTCCTACTGGCCTCCGAGG
>Ga0308161_1006129_pt1 | contig 10280 bp, 7 predicted proteins | sample PhyFR2_FD_201034 | JGI IMG/M metagenome (GOLD analysis project Ga0308161, IMG submission 201034) | Phyllosphere microbial communities from UC Gill Tract Community Farm, Albany, California, United States - DLSLF.R2 | ecosystem: Host-associated > Plants > Phyllosphere > Unclassified | place: USA...
CCGCCGCTGCCTTGTCCACCCGTTCCCGGCACGCCAGCCAGCCGCGCGCGATCGCCGCGAAGCTCTGCTTGTCCAGCTCGGCCGCCGCATTCATCGCGATCATGTCGTCTGCCGTGATGCTGCCCTCCAGCCCCTGCAGCGCGCGCCACGCCTGCGGCAAGCGTTGCGGCAGGTCGAGCCGGTACAGCAGCACGGCGTCGTAGCGCGGAAAATAATGCTTGTCGTCGTCCAGCACGCGCAGGCCGTACTGGCGGATCTTGGCGTCGGTCGAATAGATGTCGATGGCGTCGACCTGGCGCTGCGCCAGCGCCTCGTAGGCGATGCCGTGGTCCAGGCCGCGCGGCTGCTGCGCCAGGCCGTAGCGGCGCGCAAGGCCCGGCCAGCCGTCCACGCGGCCGAGGAATTCGTGCGTCAGGCCGATGTTCAGGTCAGGGTGCGCGGCCAGGTCGGACAGGCGCCGCAGGCCGGCATCGCCGCGCACGGCCAGCGCATAGCCGTTGGAAAAGCCCAGCGGCACCGCGACGCCCAGGCCGAGCGGGCGCAGCGCCGCCTGCATCGCCTGCAGCGACGTCGGCTGCGCGTTCTTGAGGATTTCCTGGTCGATGGTGCCGAGGTATTCCGGATAGACGTCGATGGCGCCCGAGCGCAGCGCGCCCAGCACGATGGCCGTGTTGCCCAGGCCCTGCTTGTGCTCGACCGGACCGGTGCGGGCCGCCATCTGCGTCATGATCTCGCCCAGGATGAACGATTCCGTGAAGCGCTTGGAGCCCACGTGCAATGTCGCCGCCTCGGCCGCATGCGTGGACGGCAGGATGCCGGCGCAGGCCAGCACCAGCAGGACGAAACTCAACAGTCGGCGCGATCGCAACATCGGTTCGGCAGGTCCCGCGCGCGGGACGGCGTTGTGGATGAGCGATCAGGATAACCGATTACGGCCTGGCCGATTATCCTTGACCGGTTGTCACGCCGCGTCGAGCCTGGCGGGCCGCCACACGCCGGCATGGACGACGCCGCGGCACGGATTGGCGCCGATGGCGTAGGCCAGGTCGGCCGGGCGGGCGATGTCCCACAGCGCGAAGTCGGCGCGGCGGCCGGCGTCGAGCGTGCCGGCGTCCATGATGCCCAGCGCGCGCGCCGCGTTGACGGTGACGCCGCGCAGCGCTTCCAGCGGCGTCAGGCGCCACAGCGTGCATGCCATGTTCAGCGCCAGCAGCAGCGACGTCAGCGGCGACGTGCCCGGATTGCAGTCGGTGGCGACGGCCAGCGGCACCCCGGCCGCGCGCAGCGCGTCGACGGGCGGCATCCTCGTCTCGCGCAGGAAGTAGTAGGCGCCGGGCAGCAGCACGGCGACCGTGCCCGCGCGCGCCATGGCGGCCACGCCCTCGGGCGACAGCCATTCGAGATGGTCGGCCGACAGCCCGCCGTAGCGCGCGACGAGCGCCGCGCCGTCCTGGTCGGACAGCTGCTCCGCGTGCAGCTTCACCGGCAGGCCGAGCGCGCGCGCCACCTCGAACACGCGCGCCGTCTGGTCGTGCGAAAAGCCGATGCGCTCGCAGAACGCGTCGACCGCATCGACGAGCCCCTCGTCCGCCAGCGCCGGCAGCATCTCCGTGCACAGCAGGTCGATGTAGTCGTCGGCGCGGCCCGCGTATTCGGGCGGCAGCGCGTGCGCGCCGAGGAACGTGGTGCGCACCGACACCGGCAGCAGGTCGCCGACGCGGCGCGCCACGCGCAGCATCTTCGCCTCCGTGGCGAGATCGAGGCCGTAGCCGGACTTGATTTCCAGCATGGTCACGCCCTCGGCCAGCAGCGCCCGGATGCGCGGCAGGCTGGCGGCCAGCAGCGCGTCTTCCGATGCGGCCCGGGTGGCGCGCACGGTGGACATGATGCCGCCACCGGCGCGCGCGATGTCCTCGTACGTGGCGCCGTTCAGGCGCGCTTCCCATTCGTCGCTGCGGTTGCCGGCGTGGATGACGTGCGTGTGGCAGTCGACCAGGCCCGGCGTCAGCCACAACCCCTCGCAATCGTGGACGGCGGCCGCCGGCGGCGCCCCGGCACGCGGGCCGGCCCAGGCGATGCGGCCGGCCCGCACGGCGACGGCGCCGTCCGCCACGATGCCGTAGCCGCCCGCGCCGGCATCCCCCGCCAGCGTGGCCAGCCGGGCGTTCGTGTAGAGGACGTCGGCCCTCTCACTCATACATGCCGTCCTCGTCTTCCAGGTCGCTCTCGTCGTCGTAGTAATGGATGTCGACGATGTAGATCGTGCCCTGGCCCGCCTGCAGCTTCCAGCGGGTGTCCGGATCGAGCACGACGGCATCGAAGCGCACGAGGTTGATGCGCTGCTCCTCGCTGCACAGTTCGAGGCTGTCGCCGTCCGCCAGGAACAGCACGGTGACGTCCGCGCGCGCGACGAACATCGACTCGCCGTCCAGCAGGCGCCGGCCGAAACGGTGCCAGCAGCGGTCCGTGCGGGTCATCACGTTGAAATCCGTGCTGGGGCCGCGGCCCAGTTTCGCCTCGACGCGCGACTCGCCGTCGAACGCGGCGACCGGTTCGGCCTGCGTCAGCAGCACGGGGGCGCCGTCGATGTCCAGCGTCATGCCGTGGCCCTCGACCAGCACCAGCGTGCGCTCGATACCGGGAAACACGGAAAACGGGCCGTCGGCGGCGATCGTGGCCAGGCTCACGCGCCAGTCGAACGTCTCGAAGTCGGCATCGGGCGGGAACACGGCGATCTCGGTCGTGCTGCCGCCGCCGTTCTTCCAGGAGACCGGGGCGCGGCCCGCAAACGGAATCAGCATCGTCATGACTTGCACCTCATCGTCGGGGGATCGGAAGCGATTGTCGCATCAGTGTGGCATCAAGGCGAGATCAATGCGCGTGCAGCGTGCGCACAGCCGTCTTGTAGCGCTGCGCGATGGCGTCCTGCGCCCTGTGGCGGCCGCCTTGCACCACCCAGTGGCCGCCGGCCAGCACGTCGCGCACGAGGTTGTCGTTGCCGCTGAACAGGAAGCGGCCGAGGACCTCGTGCGGCGGCACGCCGTCCAGGTTAGGGTGCGCGCTGTCGAGCACGAGCAGGTCGGCGCGGCGGCCCGGGGCCAGCAGCCCGAGGCGGCGGCCGGATGCCTGCGCGCCGCCCGCCAGCGCGCCCTGCCACAGGAAGGCGGCGACGTCGCGCTCGGCCCCCGTGACGGCGATGTTGCGGCGCTGGTGCCCGAGGCGCTGGCCGTATTCGAGCCAGCGCAGCTCTTCGACCGGGCTCTGGGACACGTGGCTGTCGCTGCCGATGCCGAAGCGCCCGCCGGCCGCGATGTACGGTGCCAGCGGGAACAGGCCGTCGCCCAGGTTCGCTTCCGTCGTCGGGCACAGGCCCGCGACGGCGCCGCTGGCGGCGAGGCCGTCATGCTCGGCGCGTGACAGATGCGTCGCATGCACGAGGCACCAGCGCGCGTCGACGTCGGTCTGCCCCATCAGGTACTCGACCGGGCGCTGGCCGACCGCCTCCACGCACTGCTGCACTTCGAGCTTCTGCTCGGCCACGTGGATGTGCAGCGGGCGTCCGGCCGGCATCCCCTGCACCAGCTCGCGCAGCTGGCCGGCGGACACGGCGCGCAGCGAATGCGGCGCCGCGCCCACTTCCAGCTGCGGCCCGCGCAGGGGTTCCAGCGCCTCGACGATGCGCAGCACGTGCCCGGGGTCCGTACGGAAGCGCTCCTGCTCCGGTTTCAACGGCGTGTCGTTGAAACCGGCGTACGCGTACATCACGGGCAGCAGGGTCAGGCCCATGCCCGCCTCGCGCGCCGCCGCGGCCACGCGCTGCGCCGTCTCGGCCGGCTGGCCGTAGACGTGGCCGCCCGGCGCGCGCTGGATGTAGTGGAACTCGCACACGGCCGTGTAGCCGTGGCGCAGGCATTCCGCATACAGCTGGGCGGCGACGGCTTCCATCTGCTCCGGCGTGATGCGGTTCGCCACCCGGTACATCAGCTCGCGCCACGTCCAGAAGCTATCGGGGCTGTCCCCCGCGCGCTCCGCCAGGCCGCCGAGGGCGCGCTGGAACGCGTGCGAATGCAGGTTGACCATGCCCGGCAGGACGTAATCGACGCGCGTCACGCCGAGCGGCGCGGACGCCTCCGGCGCGACCCGCGTGAGGTCGCCGCGCACGTCCCATTCGAGCAGCACGTCGCGGCGCCAGCCGTCCGGCAACAGCGCGTGGCGCGCGAACAGCGCGTTCATGCATGCCCTCCGGCGCGGGCCCACGCGATCGCGCCTTCCAGCAGCTTGTGCAGCAGCGGCTGCACCTTGTCCGCGACGGCGGGCCGGTAGGCGAACGGCGGCGTCTCGTCCATGTACAGGCACTGGCACATCTCGAGCTGGATCGCATGCACGCCGGCGGCCGGATCGCCGTAGAACCGGGTGATGTGGCCGCCCTTGAAGCGGCCGTTGAAGACGAACGAAAAGCGGTCCTGCGACTCGGCCACGCGGATCATCTCGCCTTCCAGCTGCAGCGAGCACGACTTGCCATCGGCGGTGCCGAAGTTCAGGTCGGGCAGGCGGCCGTCGAAGAAGCGCGGCACGACGGAGGCGATCGAATGCGCATCCCACAGCACCACCTGGCCGTGCAGCGCCAGCAGGCGGTCCAGCTCCGCGCGCAGTTGATCGTGATACGGGCGCCAGTAGCGTGCCAGGCGCCGCGCCACCTCGGGCGCGTCCGGCTCGCGGCCGTCCTGGTACAGGCGCTCGCGCCCGAACGTGTCGAGGGGGCACAGGCGCGTCGTGTCCTGGCCGGGATACAAATTCGTATCCTCGGGCGGCCGGTTCAGGTCGATGACGTAGCGCGACCAGCGGGCCGCCAGCGTGGACGCGCCCAGGTCGCGCGCGAACGCGTACAGGTCGGGCAGGTGCCAGTCGGTGTCGGCTTTCGCCAGCGCGCACGGCGCCATATCGGCCGCGATGTCGTCGGGGATGTCGGTGCCGGCGTGCGGCATCGACAGCAGCAGCGGCACGGAGCCCGCCTCGAACCTGAAATCCATGTGTCTCCCGTCCTCGTTCAGTGCAGCGCGGCGAACAGGTCCTTGCAGGCGGCCGACAGCTCGCCTTCCATCACCATCCGCCGCGCGGTTTCGATGTCCGGTGCGAAGAACCGGTCTTCGTCGAACGCCGGCACCCGTGCCCGCAGCTGCGCGTGCACGTGCTCGAGATGGCCGGAACTCGTCAGCGGGCGGTGGAACTCGATCCCCTGCGCCGCTGCCAGCAGTTCGATGCCGACGATGACACCCGTATTGTGCGCCATCTGGCCGAGACGGCGCGCCGCGAACGTCGCCATGCTGACGTGGTCTTCCTGGTTGGCGGACGTCGGCAGGCTGTCGACGCTGGCCGGATGCGCGAGCGACTTGTTTTCCGACGCCAGCGCGGCCGCCGTCACGTGCGCGATCATGAAGCCGGAATTCACGCCCGGCTCGCGCACGAGGAACGGCGGCAGGCCGGACAGGGTGGAATCGATCAGGAGCGCGATGCGGCGCTCGGCCAGCGCGCCGATCTCGGCGATCGCCAGCGCCAGCGTATCCGCCGCGAATGCGACTGGTTCCGCGTGGAAATTCCCGCCCGAAATCACCTCGCCCGTTTCCGGGAACACGAGCGGATTGTCGGTGACGGCGTTGGCCTCGATCAGCAGGGTGCGGCCGGCCTGGGCGATCAGGTCCATCACGGCGCCCATCACCTGCGGCTGGCAGCGCAGGCTGTACGGGTCCTGCACGCGCTCGTCGCCGACGAGGTGCGACGCGCGAATGGCGCTGCCCGCCACCAGCTGGCGATAGATCTTCGCCGCGGCGATCTGGCCCGGCTGGCCGCGCACTTCGTGCACGCGCGGATCGAACGGGGCGTCGCTGCCGCGCGCGGCGTCCAGCGACAGCGCGCCCGAGACCATCCCCGCTTCCAGCAGGCGCTCCGCGAGGAACAGGCCGTGCAGCGCCAGCGCGGTCGACACCTGCGTGCCGTTGATCAGCGCGAGGCCCTCCTTCGCCGCCAGCACGACGGGTTCGATGCCGGCCGCGTCCAGCGCGGCGCGCGCGTCCATCAACTCGCCGCGCATGCGCACCTGGCCGACGCCCAGCATGGCCAGGGTCATGTGCGCCAGCGGCGCGAGGTCGCCCGACGCGCCGACCGAACCCTGGCAGGGAATCGCGGGCATGATGCCGGCGTTGTACAACGCGATCAGGGTATCGACGATCAGCGGCCGCACGCCGGAATAGCCGCGCGCCAGGCTGCCGATCTTGGTCAGCACGATCAGCCGGACGACGTGGTCCGGCAGCAGCTCGCCGGTGCCGACCGCGTGCGACAGGATCAGGTTCCGCTGCAGCTGTTCGAGCTGCGCCTGCGGGATGTGGCGCTTGGCCAGGATGCCGAAGCCGGTGTTGATGCCGTACGCCGGGTCGCCCTTGGCGACGATGGCCTGCACGGTGGCGGCCGACGTCTCGATGGCCGCATACGCGGACGGCGCCAGCGCCAGCGGGCCGTGCGCCTGCCACACGGCGCGCAGATCGTTCAGGGTGAGCCGGCCCGGTTGCAGGGTCAGGGCATGTGCTTGTGCTGCTTGTGGTGCTTGGGTCATGGTGTGTCGGTTCCGTGTTACTTGATCATCGGGAGCTTGAGGCCGAAGCGCTTCGCGGTCTCGATCGCGAGCTCGTAGCCGGCATCCGCATGGCGCATCACGCCGGATGCGCAGTCGTTGACGAGCACGCGCGCCAGGCGCTTGTCCGCCGCCTCGGTGCCGTCCGCCACGATGACGACGCCGGCATGCTGCGAATAGCCCATGCCCACGCCGCCGCCGTGGTGCAGCGACACCCAGGTGGCGCCGCCGGCCGTGTTCAGCAGCGCGTTCAGGAGCGGCCAGTCGGAGACGGCGTCGGTGCCGTCGCGCATCGCTTCCGTCTCGCGGTTCGGGCTGGCGACGGAGCCGGTGTCGAGGTGGTCGCGCCCGATCACGATCGGGGCCTTCAGTTCGCCCGTGCGCACCATCTCGTTGAATGCGAGACCGGCCAGGTGGCGCTCGCCCAGGCCCAGCCAGCAGATGCGCGCCGGCAGGCCCTGGAACGCGATGCGCTCGCGCGCCATGTCGAGCCAGCGGTGCACGCGCGCGTGCTGCGGGAACAGTTCCTTGATCTTGGCATCCGTCTTGTAGATGTCTTCCGGGTCGCCGGACAGCGCCACCCAGCGGAATGGACCGCGGCCTTCGCAGAACTGCGGGCGGATGTACGCGGGCACGAAGCCGGGGAAGTCGAAGGCGTTCGCCACGCCCTGGTCCAGCGCGACCTGGCGGATGTTGTTGCCGTAGTCGACGGCGTAGGCGCCCAGCGCCTTGAAGTCGAGGATCGCCTGCACGTGCGCGGCGCACGATTCGGCCGCGGCCTGTTTCAGGGCCGCGTGCCGCGCCGGGTCGCGCTGCGCGTCCAGCCACTGCTCGAGCGTCCAGCCGCGCGGCAGGTAGCCGTGGATCAGGTCGTGGGCCGACGTCTGGTCGGTGACGAGGTCCGGCACCATGCCGCCTTCGCCGTTGTTCTCCCTTGCGCGGCGCACGAGTTCGGGCAAAACGTCGGCCGCGTTGCCCAGCAGGCCGATGGAGATCGCTTCGCGCTTGTCCTTGTGGGCGCGGATCATCGCCAGCGCCTCGTCGATGTCCCTGGCCTGCTTGTCGAGGTAGCGGGTGCGCAGGCGGAAGTCGATGCTGCTCTGGCGGCATTCGACCGTCAGCGACACGGCGCCGGCGAACGTGGCGGCCAGCGGCTGCGCGCCGCCCATGCCGCCCAGGCCCGCCGTCAGGACCCAGCGTCCGGCCATGTCGCCGCCGAAGTGCTGGCGGCCGGCTTCGGCGAACGTCTCGTACGTGCCCTGCACGATGCCCTGCGTGCCGATGTAGATCCAGCTGCCGGCCGTCATCTGGCCGTACATGAACAGGCCCTTGCGATCGAGCTCGTTGAAGTGTTCCCACGTCGCCCATTTCGGCACGAGGTTCGAGTTCGCCAGCAGCACGCGCGGGGCATCCGGGTGCGTCTGGAATACGCCGACCGGCTTGCCGGACTGGATCAGCAGCGACTGGTCGTCTTCCAGCTCGCGCAGCGAGGCGAGGATCTGGTCGAAGCACGCCCAGTCGCGCGCCGCGCGGCCGATGCCGCCGTAGACGACGAGACCCTGCGGATTTTCCGCGACCTCGGCATCGAGATTGTTCTGCAACATGCGGTAGGCCGCCTCGGTCAGCCAGCTCTTGCAGGTGAGATCGGTGCCGCGCGGGGCGCGGATGACGCGGGCGGGATCGAAACGCGGGTCGGGCGTGGCTTGGGTCATGGCGGCTCCTCGGAAAGCGTCGGACTGCAAACAGGCCCGGAGCCGCGCGCGGCCCCGGTTGGCAAGAAGTCTAGGTTGTCTATACAACCTCGTCAACCGTTTTTGTCGTCGGCTTTGCCTACTTTTTTTGCCAGACCCGGCGTCCGCCGACCCAGGTTTCCAGCACGCCGATCTTGTGGATGTCGTAGGGCGAAATCCGGAACATGTCCCGGTCGATCACGATGAAATCGGCGTACTTGCCGGCTTCGAGCGAACCCAGCGTCTTTTCCTGGTGGCCGGCGTACGCGGCGTCGAGCGTGAAGCAGCGGAACGCTTCCTTGAGCGACATCTCCTGCTCGGGATACCAGCCGGCGATCGGGTTGCCGCCCGCGTCCTGGCGCGTCACGGCGGCGTGGATGCCGAAGAATGGATTCGGCGCCTCGACCGGGAAATCCGACCCGCAGGCGATGCGCGAATCCTGCGCCAGGAACGTGCGCCAGGCGTACGCGCCCTTGATGCGCTCGGGGCCGACGCGCTGCTCGGCCATGTTCTTGTCGGACGTGGCGTGCGTCGGCTGCATCGACGGGATGATGCCGATGGCCTTGAACCGCGGGATGTCGGCCAGCGTGACGACCTGCGCGTGCTCGATGCGGTGGCGCAGGGCCTGGGCGCGGTTGAGCGGGATCTCTTTCTCGAACGTGTCGAGGATCTGGCGGTTGCCGGCGTCGCCGATCGCGTGCACGTTGACCTGGTAGCCCTTCTTCATCGCCTTGGCGATCATCGCGTCGATCTCGCCGTTCGAGTGGAACAGGAGGCCGTGCGAATGCGGATCGTCCGTGTACGGCGCCAGCAGCGCGGCGCCGCGGCTGCCCAGCGCGCCGTCGGCATACAGCTTCACGGCGCGCAGCGCGTACATGTCGTGGCCGTACGCGTTCAGCGGACCGTTCTGCGCCAGCCGGTCGAAGTCGGCGCCGGTGCCGCCGATCATCGCGTAGATGCGCGCCGTCAGCTTGCCGTGGTCGGCGTAGTCGCGGTACAGGCGGTCCTGCCCGACGCCGATCCCGGCATCGTGCGCGCTCGTCAGGCCCACGCTGGCCATCTTCTCGAGCGCGCGGTCGAGCATCAGGCGGCCTTCGCGCTCGGTCGGCTGCGGCAGCACTTTCTGGATCAGCGCCTGGGCGGCGTCGACCAGCACGCCGGTCGCGCGACCGGCGGCGTCGCGCACGATCTTGCCGCCGGCCGGGTCGGGCGTCTTGTCGGTGATGCCGGCCAGCGCCAGCGCGCGGCCGTTGGCCCAGCCGGCGTGGCCGTCGACGCGTTCCAGCCACACGGGGCGGTCGGCCACGGCGCCGTCGAGTTCCTGCGCGGTCGGGAAGCGGCCCAGCTTCCAGTTCTCCTGATTCCAGCCGCGTCCGCGCACCCAGGCCAGGTCGCGGTTGGCGCGCGCGTAGTCGCCGATGGCGGCCAGCGCCCCCTGCAGCGACGTCGTGGCCGACAGGTCGAGCCGCGTCAGCATCTCGCCCAGCCCGAACACGTGGCCGTGCGCATCGATCAGCCCCGGCAGCACGGTGCGGCTGCGCATGTCGACGTGCCGCGCCTGCGGCGCCTTCGCGGCGACGTCGGCGGCCGAACCGACCGCGAGGATGCGGCCGGCATCGTCGAACGCGAGCGACGCGAACTGGACCACGTCGCCCTGCGCGTTCAGCGTGTAGCCGTTGGCGTTGTCGATGACGGTGGCGGCATCGGCCGCGCCGGCGGCGAGGACGAGGGCGATCAGGGAGCACGGCAGGGACAGCATCGGCTTGTGGCGCGGGCGCATCGGAGTCTCCGTTTCGGTGGTGGCGGCAACAAAGTGTAGCGAAATCCGAGCCGCGGTCAAATTCGGGGTCAGAGCACGAATTTCCTTACATTTGAGGTCAGAGCACATTTGCAGTAAGGGTCTGACCTCAATTGAGGTATATCCA
>Ga0308161_1006134_pt1 | contig 10275 bp, 5 predicted proteins | sample PhyFR2_FD_201034 | JGI IMG/M metagenome (GOLD analysis project Ga0308161, IMG submission 201034) | Phyllosphere microbial communities from UC Gill Tract Community Farm, Albany, California, United States - DLSLF.R2 | ecosystem: Host-associated > Plants > Phyllosphere > Unclassified | place: USA...
AGATATCATCTTCATCCGGCACGAAATCGCGATAGATAGCCGAGCCGGAAGTGGTTTTTACCCCGGCGGTAGAGATCAGGTCTTTTACCGCCAGCGGCACCCCGGCCAGCGGCGGCAGCGTCTCACCGCGCGCCCGCCGGGCATCTACCGCCGCGGCCTGCGCCAGTGCCCGCTGCGGCGTGGGCGTACAAAACGCGTGAATCTGCCCGTCGCGGCTCTCCATGCGGTCAAGCGCGGCGCGGGTAATCTCCAGCGCCGAGACTTCGCCGTGGCGAATATGCGCCGCCAGACTGGTCGCATCGCCATCCAGTAAATCGTCAAACATGGTTCACCCCCTGATTGCTAGCACTGAGGCTATCAGTGCATAAAGCGGGCCAGATATGAGGGGATCAGGGAAATCGTTGCTGAAGGGGCGCCGGGATACGTTGCGGGATACAAGCTGGAAAACCCTGCGCGTGGATCAGGACAGGAGTTGCACAGAAATAAGGCGGGAGTGCACTGGTGTAGCCACTGCCAGGGAGGTGTCACCTATTTTTCACATTGCATGTTTTAGCGCTGCTATGATAAAAAACGCCAATTGCATTAATAAAACTTACCAATAAGATACCCCGCCAAATGCACATTCGCTGATAACGCGTTTAGTGGTGTTATCGCGGCAATCAGTATGGCTGGTGCACTGGCCACTGGCGCGCAATGCATGATTGGTGCGGGTAGATTGCTTGCAATAGGCACTAATCATGGCACAGATGTCGCCTGGCTGGACAGTCAGGACTGGTACGTTGCCACCAGCACAGTACTTGATGTGATATCCCTCGCTGCTGCTGGGGTAGCATTAAAGGGAACCCTGGAAACCTACCGATTGATGAAAGCAGCCTCATCAAGTAAGGCTACTGAGTGGTTTAAAAGTTTGAGCCGTGCGGAAAGAAAACGCATTACTGAAGAGATCATCAAAGCACAAAACCCCGGCATATCGAGTTCGGGAGTGAAGGCAGCGATTCGCGCTGGTGTCTATCCCAAACGTTTTCCCAGCGAGTCGCTGCAAAAATCGTTACAGAATGAGCTTATCAACGCGGTGACTAATGCTTCTGCGTTCGCCGGGAGTTCATTAACCGGAACCCTTCGTAACCCGCAGAATTTATCTCAGACTGGGCGCTATGTTGTGGGTATCCTTCAATCCTTTACGCCAAATTAACCCGCAGGATATCAGTATGTTTCAGCAACTTCTCCAGCGCCTGCAACATTGTAATCATGTGAGTGAGCGTATTGGGCATGCCAGCCACACAGAGCTGCAGCAGTTAAAAGAGCAGCTCTCCGAACAGATGGGTAAAGCTGTTGGATGGCATACGCTGGGTTTACCTGCGGCTATCAGCACTTTGGGGGTCATTCTGAGTTTCGCTATCCCCCAGCTGTGGCTGGGCTATATCGTAATGACAGGGTTAAATCTTCCCCCGCAGCAGGTGTTTATCTGGGTAGTGTTAACTTCGTTGATATTTGCTGCTGCAAATGCCGTAACGATGTTTACGATCGGCAAAGGCAGTATTATGGCGGTCAAAATGCACCTGGCACTCTCCGCCATTAGCCTGATGCTGGCCTGTGCGTATTTAATCTGTTCACTTGTCGCGGCAGTCACCAGCAGTTACTGGGCAGGGGCCAACGTGACGGCAGCCATTATCGGGATTGTATTGTGGTTAATCAGCGCCAGCTGCATCCGCTCCACCGCATTTTATCAAATGCTGCTGTTTGCACTGCATAACCGCGTGTGGCGACGGTTAATACAGGTTAGCCGTGCCATACGTTAAACCGCTGCGGTGGCTTACGGGGGCAGGTCCTGGTAGGGGTCGGGCATGCCCGACCCGCAGGCTTATGCATTCTCCAGCTTCTGCCGTCGCCTCAGGTGCGGGAACAGCGTCATCCACACCGCTACCACCACCAGGGTGCCGACGCCACCGAGCACCGCAGCAGGCACCGCGCCCATCATGGCCGCCAGCAGGCCGGATTCAAACTCCCCGAGCTGGTTAGAGGTATTAATAAAGATGCTGTTGACCGCATTGACGCGCCCGCGCATATCATCCGGGGTGTCGAGCTGCACCAGCGCCCCGCGGATCACCATGCTGACCATATCAAAACCGCCGAGCGCCGCCAGCGCCAGCAGCGCCAGCCACAGCTGGCTGGAGAGCGCAAACACCAGCGTGGCGACGCCGAACCCGGCTACGGAACCAAACATAATCATGCCGACGTTCTTCTCCAGCTTGTTACGGCTGAGCCAGACGCCCACCAGCAGTGCGCCAACCGACGGTGCGCCGCGCAGCATCCCCAGCCCCCACGGCCCGGTATGCAGGATATCTTTGGCAAAAATTGGCAGCAGCGCGGTGGCGCCGCCCAGCAGCACGGCAAACAGGTCGAGCGAGATCACCCCCAGCACGTCGCGGCGCTCGCGGATGAACTTCACCCCGGCAAACAGCGTGTTGATATTGGCGGGCAGGCGCGGCTGCGGCGCACGGATAAAGCGGATGCGGCTGACCATGATAATCGACAGCAGATAAAATGCCGCGGCCACCGTATACACCACCTCCGGTCCGGCGACATACAGCAGCCCACCGAGAGTCGGACCGAGGATCACCGCGCTTTGCCCGCTCACCGCCCCGGCTGCCGTGGCGCGGGCCAGCATCGCAGGCGGCACCAGCGAGGGCAGCATCGACTGCATCGCCGGGCCTTCAATCGCCTTCGCCACCGCGTTAAGAAACACCAGCCCCCACAGCGCGTGCTGATTCGACCACTGATAAAAGGTCAGCAGCATCAGCGCCAGCAGCGCGCCCCACTCCATGACCTGCCCGCACAGCACAATACGCCGGCGATCGTACTGGTCGGCCATATGCCCGGCCGGCAGCGCCAGCAGCACCGACGGCAGAAACTGCATCAGGCCGATCATCCCCAGCGCCATTGCACTGTTGGTGATGGCGTAGATCTGCCAGCTGACCGCCACGGAGAACATCTGGAAACCGAATGAAGAGAAGGTGCGCGCCAGCCAGAAAGCGACAAAGGCGCGTTGATGCAGCAGCGAACCATCCGCTGCTGGTGCAGGTGAACGCATAGGATTCCGAGTCTTATTGTCAGGTTTTGTAATGTTGACAATAAAATAGCGCAATCAGCGCGCTGCGGCGATGAGAATAATCAGCGCATTTTTCAGAACGCCCAGCGCACGCCGAGGTTATAGCGCCAGCCTTTAGTGCCGTTGCCGTCGATCTCTTTGCGGTAGTCAGCCTCAGCGTAGGTTGAGAGGTTATTCTTGAAGGTGACGGTGCCACCGACCCCGGTTTCCCACACCTGGCCGAAGCGACCGCTGGTAAAGTCCGCATCCAGCGTATCGGTTCCCGACTGGCCAACGGTGGTTTTTGCCGCCTTGCCCCAGCCTTTGTAATAGTTGCTGCGCAGGTAAGGCGTGTACTGGCGTTCGCCCTCGTCACTCCAGCTGCGGTCGATACGCGCTCCGGCGCGGCCAATGGTCTGGCGGTAGTCGTCGTAGCTGACCGTCAGGTTATCCTTATCGGTAAAGCTGTCCATTTTCAACTGCGTGGTCATCAGTTGCAGCTGGGGTTCGAGCCGCACGCCGCTGGCGAAGGTCAATGGATAGCCGCTCTCGAGTGATGCACTCCAGCCCTGGCCTTTCAGCTTTGCCACCTCGCTGCTGCGGGCGATATCGGTCGTGCCGCGATGCCAGTCATAGGACAGTACGCCATCAAGATAGAGACCGCTTTGGTGCTGCCAGGTGCCGTACAGCGCCAGGCTGTCGCTGTCGAACGTGGTGCTGCTGAAGCCGTCTGCCGCATCCGGGCGCAACCGGGTGTTGCCGCGCGTATAGGCCACGCCGCCGCGCAGGCTCTGGCTGGCACCGTCGAGACGCAGCAGATTTCCCCCCACCTGCAGCGCGCTGTAGTCCAGATCGAAGTCATAGCCGTAGTGGCTGAAGCTCTGGCTGGTTTTGTAACTCAGGTTAGCCCCGGTGTAACGCAGGAACATTTCTGCCCCCTCTCGGCCGCCAATCGACTGCTGATGGCGCAGCTCCCCCAGCCGTTTATTCAGGTCATCGACGCTTAACGCACTGTAATAAGCCAGCCCAACCGGGGCGGAGATATAGGAAGGAACCTGCGGGACCAGCGCCGCACGCGATGATCGGTCGTCTGTAAGCTGGGCGCTCGCCAGACGATAATCCCAGGAGGATCCCGTCGTCGGGGCAGTTCCGGTGAGATCGTAGCGCCATGGCCCGGCCGCCAGATAACCGCCGTCGAGCGCAAAGCTGTTGGCGGCCGCCTCGCCGCTGACCTCGACCAGCGAAACGCCGGCGGCGCTGGCAGGTTGAGCGCCCGCCACCGGCGTGACCGCAATCAGCGTGGTACCGCTGACGTCACCATTGACGCGCAGCGTATCGCTGTGAGCCAGGTCACTGTTGAGCTTCAGCCGCCCGCCGCTGGATACCAGCGAGCCGTCAATGGTCAGCGTATTGCCGGGGCTGCCTGTGCCGTTGGTCAGATCGAGCGTCCCGGCGTTATTCACCACCAGTGAATCCGCCGTCGCCCCGGAGAGCTGGGGGTCCACGCCATTACCGGCCAACAGCGTCGAGCCGCCGTCAATATTGATGGTGCTGTGCGCCAGCTTGAGGTTATCGGTTAGCGTCCAGCGGGTGTTGTTAAAATTAACGGTGCTCCAGCCCGCGCCAAGGTTCACCCCTTTTACGCTGTCATCACGGGCGAAAGAGCCGCCTCGTGCCGCGATCTCGCTCAGGCTCAGCGTGCTGCCGCTGCCGCCAGCGCTGGTAATATGGCTGACGTTATCCAGGCTGATACTCTGCACCAGAGCCTGATTATTGACGCCGTTGCCCATGGTCAGGCTGCCGTTAAGCGTGCCGCCGACGATCGCCACCGTATCGCTGCCCGCGCCGGTGTTGATATCGCCGACCACGTTACCTGCCGCAAACAGCAGCCGATCGTTGGTCGCGCCCCCGGCCACTACCACCGTTTCCGGCAGCGGCGTTGTGATATTGCCTTCGTTGATAAATACCGTCTGACCGCCGCGCAGGTCGATCACCGGCGCCACGGTGCTGAAAGAGAAGATCGAGCCACGGTTAATCACTTCGCTGGCCGTGCTGGTGACAATCGCCGAACCGCCATTCTGGTCGTAAATGGTGATAAAGTTCTCGACGATCACCCGTCCGGTCGTATTGGCGCGCACCCCGGTGCCGTTGCCTGATACGAAGATGTAGTAGTTGCGACCAATGGTCAGATCGTTACTGGTGGTCGAGCCGTCGGCATTCTCAAACAGATAGCCCGTACCGCCGCCGGTCACATTGATATAAGCATCGCCGTCCGGATCAAACGAGGTGGCCGAGCGGATGCCGTTGCCTGAACCGACATCAAGGAAGACATTGCTGAGTGAGATATCCGGGGTTGCGGCACGGTTGTTGATCACGCTGCCGCTGCCGGTGGCGCTGAGAATGATATCGCTGGCCTCCAGCCATGAAGCGCCGTTATCCAGCAACACCGTATCAGCCCCGCCCCAGGCCGTGACCGAGCTGTTGCCCTGACCATCGCCGATGATGCGCAATGCACCGCTGTTGCCGACGCGCAGCGCGGCGATGCCATCATCAACCCGCAGCGCGCTGTTTACCGGCACGTACTGGCCGTAGCCGTATGACACATCCACGCCAGTACCGGAAGCCACGCGAATGCTGCCACGGTTGGTGAGATTGCCGCCATAGTAAAGCCGCGCCCCGGTGTTGTTCACCCCGGTCAGATAAACCTGCCCCTGGTTAATCAGTGACGCACCGTCACCCACTTCCAGCCCCACGGCCTTTTCCCCGCTGCCGGTAATGCTGGAGCCGGTAAACAGCGTTGCACCGCCGCTGGCGCTGAGTGCGCCAACGCTGTTGCGGCCGTTCAGCTCGATGGGGTTGTTGATACTGCCGTAAGCCCCGTCGTGCAGCTGCACGGCCGTGGCGCCGTCACCATTGACGTGATAGCTATCGCCGTTAAACAGCGTGGTGCCCACTCCGCTGGCGATAATCCCGCTGGAGTTGGCGCCGCTCAGGGTGACATCGCTGACTTCCTGCGGATAAAAAATCGTGCCGCCTGACAGGCGATACAGTGCGGATCCGGCGGTACTGACATCATAGCTGGCGCCATAAGTCACGATATTGGTGCCGGATCCTGTTCCCTGATAGCCGGTCTGATTGTCCGCATTAAAATGCACCGTGCTGTTATTGCCCACGTACAGCGTGGCGGTATCTGAGGCTTGTGCACCAACCACGTTAGCGCCGTAAAGATTGAGCGTGCCGTTCTGCCAGATACTGGCCTGCGAGCCGGAAGCGCTCATGCCGCGATTGGGCAGGCTGGCATCCTGGGTACCGTAGACATTAATCGTGCCGCTCGACCACGCGCTGGCGGCGCCATCGGTGGTTTGCACATTAATGCCAGTGACGTTGTCACCTTTCAGGTTAATCACCCCGGCATTCCCTACTTTTCCGCCACCCCCGGAGTTCAGCGTCAGCATCGCGCTGTTGCCGCTGCCGTTAACCTCAATCACGCCATTATTCAGCATTAGCGCATCCGGCCCGCCGTCGACACGCATGCCCACGCTGCTGCTGGTTTTGCTGCCGAGCACGATAACACCGTTGTTGGTCACACTGGAGTTCAGCACCTGATAAGTGCCGTTCGCCCCGCTCAGTGCCACATCCTGCGCCGCGTCCGTCAGGCTGCTCTGCGGCGTGCGGCCCAGATAGAGGGTGCCGTTTTCACCATTCACAAAGCGGGATCCATCGGTATTCAGCACCACGCCCGCGCTGCCGCGGCTGACGCTGGAATCGATGACGCCGAGATTAATATTGCCGTTGTTGATGCCGCTGGCGTTGGTCAGCCACAGCGCGCTGCTGTAGTCGCCCTGCCCGTTAACCGCATAGTTAAGCACGCCGTTATTGATAAACTGGCTGTCCTGGGCAAATACCGTGGTACCGCTATAGCCCAGCGTGCTGGTATCCACCCCGTGACCGTCGGCCTGATTAAAGAAGCCGCCGTTGATCACGCCATTATTAATGCCGGTGCTGCCGCCGGACAGCTCCAGCGCACTGTTTTGCGTATCGGCTTTGCCGCTGCTGGCAAGCGTGCCGTTGATCAGCGCCGTTGCGCCATTGCTGGCTCTGACCGCGCCGCCGCTGGCATTCTCCACTTCCAGGGTTTTTCCGGCGCTGAGGGTGACCTTCGCCCCCGGACCGTCGGCGCTCAGCGCCACGCGGTCGCCGACCGGCTGGGTGATTTCGTCGTAATACTCGTCGGCCTGAATAACGTAAGAGATCGTGCCGCTGCCGATCGACAGGGCTTTATAAAACTCGCTGGTATAACTGTCGGCACTAAGATTGCCACTCTGCAGCTGTTCAATCAGCCAGTTATTGTAATTTTTCAGCTCGCCGGCATTAGTAATATTAAATTCCCGGCTGCTGCCATCCAGCAGATTAACGCTGAATGGACCTTTCCAGCTGACGGTATTTCCAACTTCGTAACCCAGCTGATAGGTATAGGGGGTATAGGCGCCGCTAAAACTGATGCGGTTATCGGAATTCCAGTTGATATTGCCGCTGCCGGTGGCAACAAATAACTGGCTCTGCTTGGCCGCCATGCTCCAGCCGTTGGTGCTGGCCGTGGTTGCCGCACCGTTTTCGCCAATATCGACATTAATCGTACCGTTGCTGACCTGAGCCACGCGGGCATCAATATATTGCTGACCGTTTACGTTGGTGTAATCCGGCAGCGAATAACTGCTGTCAATTTTCGCCAGCTGCGCAATCGCAGCCGAGTTGTAGACCGCCACGCTGACGGCTCCGTTGCCGTTAACATCCGGGACGCTAACCGTCTGATTTTGTGCGCCAAGGTCGAGGCGGTCGGCGCCAATCACCCCGCTTTCATCGCGGATAATGCGCCCGGTGGAGAGCAGTTCGCCAATCGATACGCTCTGCCCGCCATCCAGGCCTAGAGCAAACTGCTGGTTACCGCTCAGCGTCTGCGTACTGCCATTGCAGACGCAAAACACCCCGGCTTTATTGTCATTAAGCAGTGGAGAGAACGGTTTCAGGGTGGCTGCCGAAACAGGCAACAACATGCCCTGCGCGACCGCAAGGGCAATGACCAGGGGATGAAGTCTGAACAAGGATATTTCCTCCGAAAGAGAAAAATCACCGCTACGGATAAATGAAGTGGATGCGGTAAAATTAACGGCGCAATAACTCACGCTGGAGTTAACAATATTGCGCTAATATCTCCTTTCGTTGAGAAGTCGTCTATCTCGTTGCATGGAAATAACCGGAAACAGGTTTAAATTAAGAATATCGCCATCTTAACCAGATAAATAGCCGGACCTTATTAACTTCAGGCCCGGCTAATTCACCTGGTATAATCTGGCAATGCAGCAGAGTTAAGATTAAAGTAATGCTTCCGCATTCTCCTGAATGAATACCAGCATTTCCTGTTCTTCTTCATCCATCAGCTGGAAGGTTTCCGTCCTGCCATCGAACTCCTCTTCTGCCCGGTAGTGTAAATCGGCAAACTCTGCCAGCACCCGCTGTTCGAGGTTATGCAGGTCGATCATTCTGCCTTTAACCTCGCAGATAACCTCTACCTGATAAGCAGCAAAACGGTGCACTGCCTCTCTTTTAGTGATGCCAACCTTGTGCAAAATGCCGTCATTCAGCGAGATCCTGACGAAATAGAAGGTTCCGGCGGTATTCGCCAGTTCAGGATCGCGGGCAAATACCACGGCAGAATAACGGCCATTCATCGGTTTAAAAACCACCGCCTCTTCAAGGCTCATGTTGTACAGCCTGGCGGTTAATGTCGACACGCTGAGATCGTAATCTTCGGCAACTTCAGACAGGGTATTGTAAACCTTGCCGTTTAAATCATAGCGCTGGAGAGGCGGAAGCGGTTCAAGTCCCAGGCACACTTCCAGACTGAATCCTTTAAGCTTGCGGGCGTTGAAGGTGGCCAACGTTGTCTGGCCAATCATATCGTGGGCATTCAACGCGCTGCGGTATTCAATGCCGTTGACGATAACACTCTCGGAGATTTTCTCTTTTACCGCGCGCTCGGCATCCCATTTATTATCACGTATGCGGTTATAGACCAGTGGATAAGGCAAGTTATAAGCCTTTGCCAGTGCCGTTACCGACGAATAGTTCACGCCATCAACGCAATAGACGGTTTTTTTTCGCGGCGTTGCCAGCGTTTGAGTCAGGGTTTTAAGCTCGCCGCGGCGTATTTCCTGTAAACCGACCGCCTGCTCCGGCGATGCGCCCCTTTTTAAGCGGGTTGAAATGGTCATCGCAGATAAACCAAACTTCAGCGCCGCGCCTTCGAGGGAATAGCTCTCCCCACCCACCACGATTTTTTTGGCCCGGCGGCTTCGCCCGTCAACACGCGGGATTAATTCAAAGGCTTCATCCGGGATCCAGCCCTCGTGCAGACGCTTTCTTAAGGTATTGTATTTACACGAGGGCTGTAATTTATCAAAGGCGATACGCATATTACCGTAGAGCACTCCGCCCACTTCAATCGGATTGCCGACGATTGATTTCTCTTTGGGCACCACCGCCTTAGCTGCTTTTTTCTCTTTACCGTGAACGAATTCCTGCTCTGTCCACCCTCTGTGTGCCCTTTTCACCGCAGCATGATAGGTAATCTTCAGCCCTTCAGCTAACGCTTTCAGGTTTTTATATTCCACCCCATTAATCACATAAGACCTTTGGGTATTTTTATTCGGGGGTTCCGCCAGGGCTTTAGCTAAATCCCACCCTTTTTTAATTCTGGTCGCCACACAGGAGTAACTGTTGCCGTTAGTGGCTTCAGCTTCCACAAGTTTTGCCAGAGATGGATAGGTTTTACCGTTAAAACTCCATTCTTTACTCATGAAGTCATATGTCTCCCTTATTTTTCATTGAGTTAAGCTAAAATCATCATGCCAGTGTGTCAAGAAAAAGTGACTACCGGCGCCCCTGCCCGGTAGCCAATAAGCAAAATCAGCGATGATAGAACGGGAACGCACCGGTAATCAACCCGCCGACCATCAGCATCAGGCTGACCAGGATCCCCCACTTAATCGCAAAGCGCTGGTGGTCACCAATATCCACCTTCGCCAGCCCTACCAGCAGGTAGACTGACGGCACCAGCGGGCTGAGCAGATGGAACGGCTGGCCGACAATCGATGCGCGTGCAATTTCCTCAGCGGAGATGCCATAGC
>Ga0308161_1006137_pt1 | contig 10273 bp, 8 predicted proteins | sample PhyFR2_FD_201034 | JGI IMG/M metagenome (GOLD analysis project Ga0308161, IMG submission 201034) | Phyllosphere microbial communities from UC Gill Tract Community Farm, Albany, California, United States - DLSLF.R2 | ecosystem: Host-associated > Plants > Phyllosphere > Unclassified | place: USA...
ATCCTGAGCTGGATGAAATGCAGCAATGCGATGACCGGGGCATGCCCGACTGTTAGTCAGGTGCACTCCATTCCTTGGTCTGCGGCACCATCCCCTACATCGCTGCTGCTGGAGCCATTGGCGTCTGTCACGCCTATATCAGGAGTGAAGTTGCCGCAAAACCAAATGCGATAAGGGCTGCAGCACTGTCAAGAGCGCCCGGCTCTTCCCATTGAAAGAGACGGATCACTGGATAACTGCTTAGGGCAGTCAGGCCTTCTCGGCCATCGGGTTTCACGTACCTGAGCCGCCCGCCCTTGCGGCCGTTGGATTGCACAAGTAGGTCGAGACCGTCCCCATCGAAGAGCTTGTACTCGCGCTTTCTGGGCTTTGCCGTGCGACAGGGTGTACCGGTAGGCGGGGCAGTTTTACGGGCCGCAAGGGTAGTCTCCGATATCGAAACGGACCTCTACCCTTAAAACTAGCCTTATTAGCGCTGGCCACTCCCGAATCCGACGGCACGCCAAAACGAAAAAACCCGCCAGAAGGCGGGTTTTCCGGGGGTTCCAGAGATTTTGAAAACCTTCTCTGGAACCTTATATGGTGCGGCACCAGGAGTCGAATAAGTATTTAACTATATGATTTTCATGAGTTTTATAGTTCGACTGAAGATTTTGTATCTCTAAAAATACCCTCTAGAATTCGCGCCTTCACTCCTTTGTGTGCGGAAGCACGTATCGAGCGGGTAGAGAGGGGTACTGCTGGAGCTTTACGCTAGGCGATAGCTAGCCAATCAAACCTGGGACTGTTCACAGGCTCCTATCGGCTGGGAGTAGGTCATCAAAAAACGAGATAATCGAGCATCCTTCACTTTCCTGGTAGGCCTTAAGCTAAGAGGAAAGTGAAGGAGTCAAGACCGGAGAACTCACGAGGATTCAACGAGGCAAAGCTTTCGTGCATAGAACAACCTTGCCGTGATGCTGGTGTGTGCGACCGCAAACGGTCTTCTATGTGCGTGAAGCATCCGAATCAGTATACTTCTTGACTGACCTTAGCGTCTAGCTCCTTAGAAAAATCAAAATCGCCCCATTTGGTGAACCAGTATTCGCTATATTTTTGAACTCTTAGCAAATAATTTTTTGGCAAGCCATATTGTTCCAAGATTCTGATTTTAGTTTCATTGCTCACGAAGGGGCACGCTGTAAGGTCCAGTGCCAAATGAACCATTTCAGAATCACCGATCAACGAATCTTGCTTCAGTCTGAATCTCTCTAATATATGCTTTTCCAACGCAGTTCTTAACAGCGAGTAACGGGTCTTTTTTTCTATATAGAAAAAAAGAGTGACTATAGAAAAATAGTCAAGGCTAGATTTTGTTTGAAACTGTCCATCTGAGAAGTCAAAACCAAAGCTGTGTCCGAGAACTTTCTCATCTATGCGATAGTTTTTGCCAAGTTGACGCATTAACACCAGCAAATACATCGTTTCGATTTTCGCGCTTTTCCCGTCGGAGTTGTGATCCATGATGCTTCGGCATCTCTCATAAATTACCTGTGAGATTGATGCCTCATAGCTTAAACCGATTGGGTCAGACTTATAAAACGACAAGATACGTTGGCAGATACGGCAAAGTTTAATGGTTGTGTTTACTTTTGGTGACACGGCATAGATAAAAAAGACAAAACCTAAAAGAGCTTCTATGGACTTTGAAAAGCTCTTGTCGGTGCCGCTAAGGTTTTCTATCTTCTTGTAACTTTCAATTAACGATCCTACTTTGCGCTCTACCACGGAAAGAGAATAATTTAATATTTCCCCGTAATTAACTCCTGAGGTGGCAAGGATTGACTTGAAATCAGTGATTAATGAAGATCTTCCGATGTAAATTTCTCCCCTTGGAAGCTTCTCTCCATCCTTGATTTCTGAGGAAATTTCATAAGCTAACGTACGATCAAAAAGATCGGAGATACGCTTCTTTGCAATAGATATCGGCGTAATAATAGGGCGCTGTAGTGTTTCTTCTTTGCCCTTGTTTAAAGATAGCTTGTATAGCTTCAGACTTTCTTGCAATGTCATTTTTACCTGATGGCAGACTTCTTCATTGTTGTAAAAAACAAAATAGTCATCCACATATCGATAAATCTTGAAATCTGAGTTGTGTACATACCCTTTTTCAAGCAATTTTCCAGAGATTTCAGTATCAACGGCTTGGAGTATTATTTCCGCGAAAATCCTTGAAACCTCAGGGCCGATCAAAATTCCGTTTGTTTCATTATGATTCAACTTTTGCATCAGCGAGTCAAATTTTCCCGCAAATGAGCCTAATATGGGCTTAAGGTTTTGCTTTGCGAAGTCCTTTCCATATATTGCCCACGCTAGCGAATGTGTGTATATGCTATCGAAACAACCAGACACGTCAAACTTTGTTAGGTTTCTGAAGTCGCGCTCGCTACGCAGGTGCTCCCTCGATTCGTAGAACTTAAAAACATTGCTGAATCGTTCATATACAAAGAATGACTTTAAGTTTTCATAGTTTTCGCCGTCTACCTCTACCAAGGCATCAGATTTATCTTGCCTCTCTATTTGTGAGCGAAAATCTATATAGGTACATCCAGCAACTCTCTTGGGTGATCGCAGGCTGAACTCACTTCTGCCAGTGTAATAAATCATCAAGTCTTTATATTGATCATAAAAATCTACTACAAGCAACTGACCTTTGGGGTGCATTAGCGACAACTGTCTTAGCTGATCTTGCTTATGTGTCGTTGAAAAAATGAAGGGGACAGTGTGGACGAAATCCGATTTGTCCAGGCAAATTAGGGATTTAGATTCGCCATCTTCAGTGGCATGCTTGACAACTTTGCTTGGTTGGATACCAAGAATCATTTTTACAAGATTGTCTAGTACTTCATCTTTTGTAGTCCATGAGATCGTATTCCCATTGAACTTTATGTTGTGTTCGCACAAGAATCTGTAAAAGTATCTATTTGAGAAAACTATAGGCACTTCGTACGGAAGTACATCTGATAATATAACTCGCTCAATTGGAAAATTTATGGATAGTGCTTTTTTTCTAGACATGCTTCCAACCTCGCGAAAGCTCTGAAAGCTGTTTGGGGTCAAAATTTCTAAACAATTTGTCTTTGAACCCTTGCGCGAAAGATAGTTTCGAGAGCTTTCTCGATAGAGACGGGCTGGTAATGCTCTTGATTTTATTGATGTAGTAGTTGTCTAGCCCAGAAAGCTGAGTGGTCTCAGTTATAAACTTGTTGCTAAAGTAAACTCCGATGAATGCATTGCTTTTTCTATTGAACAAGCGCATGTTTCCGGTCAAGAAAAGACATCTGAGCATTAGTTCTCGTTCGGATTTCTCGGGGATAAATAAAGATTTTGAAGCGTAGTCGGAAAATGCTTTGTCGATACGTGATCTATATTTGTCAATTTTTCTCTGGCTCAGTCTTACGGCTGGACTGCTTTTGGAAACATCAAATGTATATCCGAGGTAGTCAAATTTACCTTTTTGCTCAATCAGTAGATCAATTACTTTTGTTTTGTCATTGAATTTCAGTCCCTTAGTCTCAAGTATTTTGCTTAGAGTAGATAGGTACTGATCTGCGAGTTCTTTTCGCTGGGGGGCATACATGAGAACCATGTCGTCAACGTATCTTGCATAATAAAATATATCCTCTTGTCGTTTGATTTCGGCATCAATGCTCGACAGGTATATTTCGGATAGATACGCACTTATACCTATGCCGCGCGGTAGTCCGTTCACGTCCCCGGATACAACGACATAATCTTTCATAAGTCGTGTTAAAATTCTTTTTATGAGTACCGAAAGCTCAGGAGCTTGGTGAATTCCATCGAGGAGCTCCTTATGCCTTACAGATTCATAAAATGATTCTACATCTGATCTAATGATGTACTTGGGTACGCCATCTAAAGCCAGTGATTTTATTTGGCTGACTAGAATGTCGCGCGGAGGCATACGAAGCTCATATAAAGTCTTTAGCGCTTGCTGAACAAACCTCATCGCGAGTATTTGATCTAAGCAATTCCCTGCGCCATAAACATTTTTACCTCCAATCGGAGCCGGCAGGAGCGTGATGATTATCCTGAAGTCTTTGCTGCTAACTGCTTTGCTAACCCTCTCCAACTCAGACTCAATCAAGGTTACATGCTGAGACTTACGTTTTTCTATAACGGTAGTCAATCGTGACATACGTTTTTCGTAGAAAGCGAGAGTAGTTTTCCCCGTGCGTAAGCGGTAGCGTGCAAATGATCTTAGCTTATTCAGCTTGTAGAGTTTTACTCTTATAGCAAAAGCGGTTGGGATATACCGCTCTTCTAAATCCCCACCCTTTTCTCTATCAGCCTTTAGTAGCTTATTAAGATTTTTTATCGAGAAGGACTGATCCATAGTTAAGGTTAACCTTCCATATTTTTCTAGATGTGTGCTCAGTATGGCTAATAAGCGACTTTACCCGATTTTCGAGCAAGACTATGCTCCAGCGAAGGATTTCGTTAAAAGATGTTATTTTTCTGCGAACGTTTTGTAATTCTTCATTGATTCACTGGCCGTTCTTAGTCGATCACCGTTCGTCCAGACCACTACGGCCAGATCCTACTCAGCGCTTGAAAGCCCATGACGTTTCTAGGCGTCGAGTGATCAGTCGGATTGTTAACACGTAATAGTACCGTGTCGCCTCACTCCGCCGGCTAATGCAATGTTCGAGAAACCAGTCCACATGCTTTTTCTGCCAACCCCACGGTGTTCCTCGCTGCCAGCGTTCTGCAATTTCAGCCTGAATGATTTTAGCCTGGCGAACGTGGCGTTGCCGCGTTGCGTGCGAGCCGGTCAGAACGCCAGCTAAAAACAGCTCCATATCGAATGGCTTACTCATGCCCGGCCACCAATGTAGGCGGCGATCACGTCGATCCGCCCGTGCCCCAGTTCGCAGCTGATTTGCCACCGGGCCTCACGATCAAGGTTCCTATCTACCTGGTAACATTGGCCGCCGTTGATTGGCGCGGGGTGTTGGGTGATCTGCTCGTAGCGCTCACATGCGTACGCCGCTCGTAGCTCATGGAAGCCCTTGAGGTTGTGTGCATGAAGGATGTCCCGTGCAGGGCGGATGATTTCTTGCAGAACATTCAGGTAGCTTTCAGTGGGCGCAATCAGGTTGCGGCTACCTGCAGGTGACGCCTGCCATGCGAATCCAAGTGCATCACGAATATGGTCGTCCACTGTAATCCAACGCGGCGCCGAGGCTCCTGAGCGACCGCCTTTGGTGCCATCCTGAATGTTGATCCTGCCAAATTCGTTAGCCTCACGGCTGAGCCGTGGCAGGTCAGCCAAGATGGCCTCACGCAAGCGCATGCCGGTGGCTCGCGCCAACAGAACGATCGCGGCGGCCCGCTGCTGATCATGACGGCAATGCGCATCAACGATTTGCTTAACCTGTTCGCGGTCCTGGCCTTGTGGGGCCAATTGACGAACCCCGCTGCGCTGCATACCTAATGCCTTGCTCGGGCTTTGCAACTTCACGTATTGATCACCGCGAAGCGCTGCCATAGTTCTGTTAACGCTGGATAGCCGGTTTTGTGCGGTACTTACAGCGAGGTCACCACGCCTAACCACGTCGCGCAGATACGCCGCATAGTCGGCCAATACCTTCCGATCAATCTGCCGCGCATCACTAATACCGGGCCCCTGTTCGGAGCGGCACCACTTCACGAAGGCCTGCCACCGATCGCAGTGCGCCTTGACCGTGCCGTAGTGGCCACCGCCGAAGATGTTTTTTAGCGCCTGCGGCCCTGCATAGCTCAGTTGTCTGCCGTAACCGAAATTGCGGCCATCGCGTCTACCTATCAATGCCATGTCGATCACCTCATCTGCCGTTCTCCGATCCTCGCCCCACGTCATCCCGCCAAGAATGCTGAGTGTTATCAGGGATCAAGGCCCCTGCGACCTGTGGGGATGTCCTCTAACGCTGGACTGGCGGCTCCTTACGTCCGGGAGCAAGGGCATCTCATGATCTGGCCTCCTGAGCACCGTTGCCGGTGGGCGGGTGGAGGCGGCATTGGTTGACGAGTCCAGTGCCTGAAGATCCTGAGCCGGGTGAACGCAGCAATGCGATGACCGAGGCATGCCTGACTGTCAGTCAGGTGCAGTCCATTCCGTGGTCTGCGGCACCATCATCTACAGCGCTGTTGCTGGTGACATCGGCGTTTGTCACGCCGATTGTCACGAGGGGAATTGCCGCAAAGCCATGTGCGATAAGGGCTGCAGCAATGGTAGGAGCGCCCGTCTCTTTCCAGTGAAAGAGACGGGCGCAGGTTGGCGCACGCGAAATGGCCAAGCGGATAGGTTGCTGCTGAGCAGATGGGTAGGGTGGTTGCCGCAGGGGCAACGATATTGAGTTGGCATCCATCACATGGGTAGTGATCGTACGAGCTGCCGGATGCGAATCGTACTTGGGGGTTGAACCACCGCGGTTGCGGCGTGACCTTTCAGGTTTCTGGCCACATTCGGTTGCCTCAGCAGCGCTTGCATCTACCGGTCTACGCTTGTGGACAATGTACGTCAAGCAAAGCGATTTCAGGAGGTTAGCGCCTGTGGATAAAACTATCCCCCGGTGGACATCACTGGTTTTCCACAGACGATAACTGTGCCAGTCGCTTTTAATAAGGTTAGGTCCATTGAAACGGGGCGGCTTTGCCGCCTCGTTTCAATGGACCCGCGCGGAGGAGCTTCATGCGGAGCTGTGGGTAACTTCACAGCTAGCTTAGGGAGGTGGTGCGGCGGGCTACTTGGTCCTCTTGGCACTGCGAAGCCGCGTGACGTTCTCGCCCGTCTGCTTGGCAAACTCGTGCGGTGTTACATGGTCCTCGCGGTTTGCCTCCAGAAACCGGCTCCACCAGGTCATGATCATCCGGCGCTCTTCGAGGAACTCGGCCTTGTGGGTATAAGCGGCCCGCACGTTGTTGCGTTCCTTGTGGCTCATCTGCCGCTCGATAGCCGTCTCCGACCATAGCCCCGACTCGACCAGCGCACTGCACGCCATGGCTCGGAACCCATGGCCGCAGATATCCACCTTGGTGTCGTAGCCCATCGTCCTGAGCGCGGCATTCACCGTGTTCTCGGACATCGGTTTCCACGGCTTGGCATCTCCCGCGAACACCAGGTCGAACTTGCCGGTGATCGCGTGGATCTGCTCAAGCAAGGCCACTGCCTGCGGTGATAAGGGTACAACGTGAATATCCCCGGCCATCTTTGTACCCCTTGTGGAAAAGGGCACTCCGTCCAGCGCCGGGCGGGTGTCGGGGATTTCCCAGATGCCGCGCTTGAGGTCGAACTCGTTCCAACGGGCGAAGCGCAGTTCACTGGAGCGCACGAATACATGCAACGACAGCATCACCGTGAGGCGCGTGAGCGGGCGACCTCTGTAGTCCTCAATACATGCTAGTAGCTCTGGCAACCGCGATAAGGGTAGTGCGGGTCGGTGGGTTACCCGTGGTGTCTTGATCGAGCCATCGAGGTCGTGAGCCGGATTCGCCGTGATCAGTCGCAGCCGTTTGGCTTCACGCATGATGCTTTGCAGGTAGTTCTTGATCCTGAGCGCCACGTCGATGGTGCCGCGCTTCGTCACTGCTTCCAGTGGCTGCATGAGGTCGTGGGTGTCCAGCTCAACGATTGCTCTGGCACCGATTAAAGGGAACACGTGGGTCTTCAATCGGCTGAGCACTGTCTTGGCGTGGCCGGGCGCCCACTTGGGCACCATGCTCGCATGCCAGTCGAGCGCAACGCTTTCGAAGGTGCGGCCGTTGATCACGGCTTGGGTCTTGGTTTGTTGCTTGTACTGGATGGGATCTATGCCGTTGGCGAGCTGCTGCTTGATCTCGAAGCGCTTGCGGCGTGCGTCGCCCAGCCCGACCACCGGATAGCTGCCGAGGGCGGTCAGGCCTTCTCGGCCATCCGTTTTCACGTACCTGAGTCGCCAGCCTTTGCGGCCGTTGGGTTGCACAAGCAGGTAAAGACCGTCGCCGTCGAAGAGCTTGTACTCGCGCTCTCTGGGCTTTGCCGTGCGACAGGCGGTATCTGTAAGCGGGGCAGTGGTGCGGGCCATAAGGGTAGTCTCCGATATCGAAACGGACCTCTATCCTTAAAACTACCCTTATTAGCGCTGGCTACCCTCGGAATCCGACGGAACGCCAAAACGAAAAAACCCGCCAGAAGGCGGGTTTTTCGGGGGTTCCAGAGATTTTGAAAGCCTTCTCTAGAACCTTATATGGTGCCGGCACCAGGAATCGAACCCGGGACCTACTGATTACAAGTCAGTTGCTCTACCAGCTGAGCTATACCGGCAATGGGGCGTCATTATAACGATCGTTTGGCGTGTGTAAACCACTTCCTTGCGATTGTTTGAAAATGACCTAACTCACCGACCCAAAAGGGAAATTTTCTTACCAGCCGCGGTGGAGGGTGGTGACGTTTGGTTCGGTCTTGCCGGGGTTGAAGAACAGCTTGTCGTTGTCGCAACCGCGCTTGCGGCAGGTGTTGTCGGCGCGCAGGGGGAGGCCTCGGTCGCCGCCCAGCTGCATGCCGGGGTGGTTCCAGCCGAGGTTGCCGGGGGCGGGGTGCGAGGGGCCGCTGGCGCAGGCGGTGAGGGCCAGGGCGAAGGCGAGCAGGGCGAGGGGCTTGGCTTGGGTCACGAGAGTCAGGTCCGTTGTCGAATCTGGCGCAACGCCAGATGGCCGCAGGGCTGGCAGGCAGCGCGCGACGTCACTTTTTAATGATTTGGGGGGCGCATGATACACGGTTGTGGGGGCGGGGATTAGGGGTGGGATGTTGCGGGGAGTGTGCGGTGGGTCATGGAATTGGAAGTTGAGTGGGTTTTTGGGGGAGGCGGGGGTGTGTGGGGCTGTGGATATGGGGTTTGGGGTGGAGTTGCTGGGGCCGCTTTGCGGCCCATCGCGGCGCGAGGCCGCTCCCACACCGGGATACGTTGGGCTGGAGTTTTGTGTTTGATTGATGGTACGGGATGAGTGGTTTGTAGTCTGAGGGCCTTGGTTTTGTAGGAAATGTCTGGACTCTTCTGCTGGAGGCTTCTGCAAATTTACGTATCGGACGTATCCTACGCGCTCTGCCGAAGTATCGCCGTTGTCTGGGAAATACCTCACGGATACCTTTGCCCCGTCGCTCTGGCGACCGGGTGTGAGAACCCGACTTCGAATAAGCGCTACCTGCAATGGTGGCCGTGCGCGGGCAGGCTTTGGTCTGGCCGGGGTTCCTTATTCACTCGGTTTCTCACCCTGCGTACGGCTGCCACCCTATCCGTGAGAAGGTCTGCGTGGCGGCTCCTGTTTTCGAATAAGGAACCAAGTCATGGATACGAGCAATTCGGACCCTATCACCACCGCAGGCGTAGAAACCTTCCTCCAAGCCGGCACCCCACCCGTAAACCTCCTTCGCGTACAGCCCGGCATCCCGGTGGATGCTGCGTACGAGCACGTCTCCATCCTGATGGGTTACATCAAGCACCTGGTGCGTGAGGGGGACATGGAGGATGACCACAAGCTGCTCGGTGCGGCGGATTACCTTTGCGACATGGCCAACGCCTTGCTGAATGACATCGAAATCGCCAAAGGCAAACGCCACTAGCCAACCAGAACCTCGGCGGCATGGATGACAATGGGCCAGGGTGCCAAGCGGATAGACAAACCGTTCTCAGGCACCCGCCCAATGCTTTCATCACTGCTCAAGGAAAACAGACTTCGGAATTTCAAAGCCACACGCGAGTACTGAAGCATTCACAGTTCCGGCATGGCAGCTCGATCCCCTACGCACCAAACCTCTCTGAAATCAACAAAAAATCGCCCCTGAAAAATTGCTTATGCACAAGCGGCATCGAATGCTTGTGTCAATGGCATAACCCCGCCCGAAATAAACCAAATTTGCGCAAATGCCTGTTTTTACTGGTCTTGAACGTCATTTTGGAATAAGCCAATCCACCCGAATGGCCCCGTACACCAACAGGTAACCCAAAGCTTGTTCACAGACTTATCCACAGGTTGTTCTGCGGCTATCTGTCGCGTTCGGCAAGGATCATCAGGTTGCGCGGGGTGAGGGCATAGTCGCAAAACACGCCCAAACGTACGTCATAGCCCTGTTCGGTCAGAAAAAGGGCACGGTCCAGTGCCAGCCAGAGTTCGAGTGGGCGGCGGAAGAGGTTGCGCAGGCGCTCGAGGTTGCGTACCTGCGCCAGGCGATCCCACCCTGCCGATTCCAACGCCG
>Ga0308161_1006138_pt1 | contig 10273 bp, 8 predicted proteins | sample PhyFR2_FD_201034 | JGI IMG/M metagenome (GOLD analysis project Ga0308161, IMG submission 201034) | Phyllosphere microbial communities from UC Gill Tract Community Farm, Albany, California, United States - DLSLF.R2 | ecosystem: Host-associated > Plants > Phyllosphere > Unclassified | place: USA...
AATAGAGTTCGTTGTCCAAAGGACTTGGTCGCGTCGGTTACATGTATGTCGGTCATGCGGTCTCCTCGGACTGATTGCGAATCATCGAGCGTGTGCGGGCAGCAACGGCACCGAACAGTACTGCAAAACTAAAAATGGCAATGACTCCCAACGTGACCGGTTGCCACGTGAGAAGAGATGCCAGCTCGGCCTCGGCGCCGATGGAAGCGCCGGTGGTTCTGAAACTGACGTAGCTGTATACCGAGCTGGCTACGGCCCAAGCCAATGCCACCCCGATGAGTGCTAATTCTGAAATAACGAGCCACTTGTGCGAAGCGAAGAAGCTCCAACCGTGCAGATACCTGACCAGGATCGTCTTGGCGTTTCCGCGAACGTGAATTTGCGCCAGCCCTACTGCCGTGCTCACGAGAACAAGCAGAGCGATTAACGAGTTAGCGATCTTTAATCGAAGTTCCATTACGTTGGTTGCGTAGTCATCAGCAGCTGTCTGCGCGACGGGAATGTACGCAGCGATCCACGAACCCAAAAGCTTTTCTGGTGTTTCGTCGGAGGCCGCTGCGTAATCTTTGGCCAGAATACGCCCTTGGCTGGCGTAAGCCATGAAGTCATCGTTGCTAAAGAGATCTGCGCCGGGTCCGTAAACTACCACCGGCACGTCGGTCAGTGTTGCAGGGCGGCGATCACCAGAAGGCTGTGGTTCATACAGAAGATGCCTTTGACCGGAAGCGATGGTTTCAACTGACGTGTTTGCCGGCAACGAGGCATAGACGAATTCGTCGCGTGAGACTTGTTGTCCGTCGAGGACCAGAATTTTCGCACCCCCAGCCGGTGCTTCGGTGATCCTCTCGCCGTGACGATTCAGAATCTTATTCTCACCCAAGTAGGCATTGTTCACGACCAACCCATTGGGTGACTCCGATGAAGCTTCGCCGATACTAGTGGGAATCGCAACGATCAGTTTTCCCCGATCATCCTGTTCCTTGAGCCATTTGCCACTTGAATTAGCAAGACCACGGACCTCCGCTGATGGCATATTGCCTTCAAAGAGCAAGGTGGAGACGTGGCCCGCTTGCGATAGGTCTCTAAGCGTCTGCTGCGAGGCAAGGACTTGTTGTCCGGTCACGAATGATGAGGTCACTAGTGAAACAGCGAGCAGCAAGCCCGGAACTCGAATCAGGTAGGCGGCGGGAACCGCGACCTGGAATCCAAGCTTCCCCTTGATTCCGGATAAGACATTGGTCGACCATACGAGATTGACTGAAATGGCATGGCATAGGGAAATGAACAGCAACCCGGCAATTAAGACTATGCCGAAGTTTCGGGCAGCTTCCGCGTATTGGCTTAGCCGGTTGTAGAAGAACAACCCAATTGATCCTGCGACAATGCACAGTGCAAATATGGACACGGTAAAAGCAACCATGCTCCGATAATTGAGGACAATTGATTGGCCTTTACTCATCCCGTTAAGCTTCAGAATCGAGTAGAACTTGACTTTGCTGGTCACCGATACGCCTACCAGCATGGTGAGCAGAAGCAGGACGACGATCGTTGTTGCTCCAACCGAGCCTGTGAAAAACCAACTCAGTGTCTGAGCAAGTATTCTCCCGGTGCCAGTGATTTCAACCTGAACGCCCAGCTTTTCCAAGCCGCTTTGCACTGCATCGGCGGATCGACCAGAGCCAAAGACGTAATACTCTCCGCGCAAATCCGTGGCTGTGAGTTCGCGCGAAGGGTGAATAGCGGTAGTGATTGATCGGCTGAAAGACGGATAGCCATCGGCAAGCCAGCTTGATTCGGTCCGTGAACTGTCGCTAGAGCTCAAGTACGCATGGCGGACCTTTGGATCATGGAGATCTCGGACTTCGCGCACAATTACGGCATCTGCCGAGATGGCTAGCTGATCCATGATTTCCGGCAGAGTCTGGCCATTCATTGAAACTGCTGGACCCGTTGCTCGCAGTTGCTGCGCTCCTGGGTAAGACGACTCGTCGGTAACGGTCGTGAAGATGAAGCCCGCAAATACCGCATAAAGAGCCACAAAAATCACAGCCAGGCGTAAGCCTGAGTTCTTCATTAAATTCTTTCAAAGGTTATCGATGGAAGTGACGAATTGTTCCAGTCGATGCACCAGTTTACTTCGACGGCTACCTTTTGCTTAATAACAGTGCTTGCATGAAGTTATTAAGGAACCGGTCAACGCGAAAACTAAATAAGTTCTCAGCAGTATCCCTGGTGCCATTTGATTACAAAAGAACAGAAGTCGTCGACCAGAATGCGGTGGACGGTAGCTTCCTTGGTTCATCGATTGCGGTTCGATCCCGCAAGAGGTATCAAGAGAAACTTGTTCCGTGCATGCCCGTTGGACCAACTGCCACAAGGGTCCGTTGCTGTGTACCAGGCTTAGACGGATCTGGCGATTTTCGCGGTGTACCTAGCGTCATGGCTGCAGGTTGCCGGGAATCCTTGAAAATGGTTTTCGGTGGACTCCAGATCACTGACGAAAAATCGCGTCTAGTTCCCAAGCCTGGCCCCATCGAGAAACAAGCAAGAGGGATTACCGCAGAATCATGCGGAAAAGAGGGTCGTCGTACGTCTAGGTGTGCGCTAAACGTAAGGCTCCAGGAACTTGATCACGCGTTCCATGACCAGCGCGCGGGCTTCGGGATCATGCGAACGCAACGAGCTGTCGGTGAACAGGTGCTTGTTGCCCGGGTAGGTGAACAACTGGGCGAGGTCTTTGCCTTGACCTGCAACGAAGTTCTGCGCGGACTCCAGATCGCCTTCCTTGGCGAAGAACGGATCCTCGTCCATGCCATGGATCTGCACCGGAACATCTTCCGGCCAGGGGCCGAAGCTCCACTCCGCGTCAAGATCCACGAAGGACTCCAGCAGTACGGCGGCCACCGCGCCTTGCCGCTGCTGCGCGCACTGCTGGGCAAGGGCCGCGCCCCATGAGGTGCCGATGTACACCAGTTCTTCGGGGAGCTTGCTGAAGAGCTTCTCCACTCGTTCCTGGATCTTGTCTTCGCTCAGTTTGTTGGCCATGCGCATGCCAGCCTCAAAATCCTTGGGCAGCTTGCCCGCGTAGAGGTCAATGGCGTGAACCGTATGGCCCGCGGCACGCAATTCGGCGGCCATTGCTTGGACCCCGGGAGTGAGCCCTTGGACGTGGTGGAACAAGACAATGGTTGCCATGAGAGTACTCCTGGAGTTTTCTAGCGTTCGTCGACGAGGTTGTTGATGCGCTGGGGGAGCTGTTCCAAGGCGGCGTCCCAGCCCGGCATCTGGCTGTTGATTTCTACGCTGTAGCCTTCAACCAGCATGAATTCTGCGCAGGTGAGGACTTCTTGCTCGGATTCGGTTTCGTAAATAAACGCGCGTTTGATGTCACTCCAGAGCAAGGTGGCCGACTGGTCGATAACCAGGCCGGTCTTTACTACTTCAACGGTGCGCTGGGGATAGGACATGTTCCACTTGCTTTCGAGATCCGCGGCGGTGTGCTTTGCTCAAGTCTAAACCTGTTGCACACCGCCTGCCGGTGATCAAACCGGGTTGGGGTAGGACTTGCTCAGTGTTCCTTGCGCCGAAAGCTCCAGGAAGTAGTCCAGGTTCAGCTGGGCCAGGAAGTTCTGGTCGTGGCTGACTACCAGCAATGCGCCGCGATAAGCCTGCAGGGCTTCGGCCAGCTGGCGCACGCTGTCGATGTCCAGGTTATTTGTCGGCTCATCGAGAATGAGCAGCTGCGCGGTCGGCTCAGACAGCAGCAGCGTTGCCAGATAAACACGGAATCTTTCACCACCGGAAAGCACTGCCAGCGGACGGTCAGCACTTGCCCCGCGCAGCAACAGCCGGGCGAGCATATTGCGAATCTTCCCGCTGTTTGCCGAAGGGGCTACTGCAGCGACATTTTCCATGGCGCTGAGCTGGTCATCCAGGCCAATCAGGCGCTGTGGCAGGAAACCAACCCGGTCTAGACAGATTTCTCCTTTCAACTTTCCGCTGGCGGCATCGCCGGAAACCATCTGCCGCAGCAAGGTGCTCTTGCCTGAACCGTTAGGGCCGATCAGCCCCACGCGCTCTGGCCCCTGGATTATCTGCTGCGTCGTCCCGGAAGATACGATCGCGACGTTCTTGCTGGACGGCAGTTCAGGGTCCGGCAATTCAAGATTGATGTGTTCCACCTGCCGGACTTTGCGGTCTGCATCATCAACCTTGGCTTGCGCGTTTTCAACCTTCCCGTCCAGGTGCGAGCGCATCTTCCCGGCGTTAGCCTCGGACTTCTGCTTCAGGCTATTGGCCAGGATCTTCGGCAGGCCGCCGCCGAGCTGTTCGGCCCGGCCCTTGCGTTTGGCCCGGGCCAGCTTGGTCTCGGCTTCCACGCGCTGGCGCTTCTCCACTTTCAGAGTCGCCTGCGCGGTTTTTGCCGCCTGCTGGGCAGCTTGCTGTTCGGTCTCCAGCTGCTGAACGTACACGCTGTATGGCCCGCCGAAAACGCGAAGCTCGCCAGCGTGCAACTCGACGGTGTGCTCCATCATTTCCAGCAGCTCAAGGTCGTGGCTGACCACGATCAGCGTCCCTTTCCAGGAACGGACCAACTCGTAGAGCAGCTCGCGGGTGGGTGCATCGAGGTTATTGGTGGGCTCATCGAGCAAGGTGATCTCGTTCCCTGCAAGGCGCAGGCCAAGAACTGCCAGAAGCATCGTTTCGCCGCCGGAGAGCGAACCAATCCGGCGTTCCAGGCTCACGTGCCCTAATCCCAGGCGGTTCAACTCGACGTCGACACGGGCTTCCACATCCCAGTCATTTCCTACCGCATCAAAATCAGCGGGGTCGACGCTGCCAGCCTCGATGGCCTTGAGCGCCACCAGCGACTTCTCGACACCGAGCAGCTGCGCCACCGTCGCGTCCTTTTCCAAGGTGATCATCTGTGGCAGGTAGCCGATCTGCGCGTTGGCTTCCACCGATCCGCTGGTTGGTGCCAGCAGGCCGGCGATGAGCTTGAGCAGAGTCGTTTTGCCGCTGCCGTTGCGGCCGGTTAAGCCCACCAAGCCGGCCGGGAATGTGCCGTCCAGATCTGCCAGGGCGCGTTCGCCGGTGGGCCATTCGAAGCTGAGGTTTTTCAGGGTAATTGGTGGAGTCAAAGACATATATTCCTCCCACATGTGGTGAAGAGGCTGCCGACTGGCGGAATCAGATAGCTGGCTCAACCCACAGGGGAGCCAAGAAAAAGGGATACCGTAGCCGGTAGCCAAAATGAACAGGTTGCGCCTCAGGTGATGGGCGCAGGGTCATTGGCTGGCTTAGTAGGTATCCATGGAAAAAAGTGTAACAGGAGTTTCCAAGCCCGTCGTTAAAGAACTTTCGGCCCGCATCCATCACCGGATACGGGCCGAAAAACAAAACTACGGAAAGGCTACTTCCAAGCGCGGTGCACCGCAACGATGCCACCGGTCAGATTGCGGTATTCCACATTCTTCCAGTCCACGTTGACGAACTTGGCGCCCAGTTCTTCCTGGTTTGGCCAGGCCGCAATGGACTCAGCCAGGTACGCGTACGCGGTCGGGTTGGGCGAAACCAGGTAGCCCAGCGCGGGAATCACGCGTGGCAGGAACTGCTGGTAGGCCACCTTGATCGGGGTCACGGTTGGGGTGGAGAACTCTGCAACCACGATGCGCCCGCCGGGCTTGGTCACGCGGCGCATCTCCGAGAGGGCCTTCTCGGTGTCGTCGATATTGCGCAGGCCATAGGAGATGGTCACCGCGTCAAAGGTGTCGTCCTCGAAAGGAAGGTCGTGGGCATCGCCGTATACGAAGTCCAGATGCGGGTAGCGCTTGCGGCCCTCGGCGAGCATGCCGTTGGACATGTCGCAAGCGGTCACCTTTGCGCCGGCTTCGGCCAGCGGGACCGAGGAGGTGCCGGTGCCGGCAGCCAGGTCGAGGATGCGCTCGCCGGGCTTCGGCGCGATGGCCTCGGTGGTGATCTTGCGCCAGTAGTTCACAATGCCACCGGTCATCAAGGTATTGAGCAAGTCGTAGCGTGGAGCCAGCTTGTCGAACATGTTCTGAACCTGATCGGCCTGCTTATCCAGGCCTGCGCGCGCATTGTGGGAACTCATGGGACTAAGTGTTTCATATTTGCGCGCGCCTCGGCGCCGGATGTGGGGCGAATCGCCCTCTAGAGAATCGATTCGAGCCGGGCGTAGCTGGCCTCCATTCCCTCGGTCATTCCGGTGGTGAGCACCGTGTCGCGGGTTTGCGCGTCGGGATAGGTAATGAGCACGGTGAGCAGGGTGCCGCCGTCATTTGGTGTCAGCGTCAGTTCGTTAACCGTCCCGGGGTAATTGGTATCGATCATTTGCTCCGTGGTCCTTGAATAGGACGTCGGCAAAATTTCCAAGACGGTGCCGGTGAACCCAAATCCTGTCCCGGCGTCGCCTGCTACCGGTTCCCACCAGTAACGGTAGGTCTCACCAACCTGCTTAGCGGTGATGCATTCGGTCATTTCCCAGCCATCTGGACCGAGCATCCAGCGTTTCATGAGCTGTTCATCGTGATGGGCCTGCCACACTTGCGCCACCGATCCACGAATCAGGCGGGTGACGCGCACCTGGGTATCGGAGAGGATCTGGGTGTCAGTGCTGAAGTTCTGAGCGTAGTCGCGCAGGTCTGCCAGGACCTGTTCGATTTGGCTCATCGCCGAGCGGATTCCTTCAATCATGCCCATAGCGACGACCTTCTCCAGGTCTTCTGCGGTCTCGAACACGGCGCTCACGCTCAGCTTGCTTCCCTCGGGGGTTGGGTCGAAGGTGAACACCATGCGGTTAACCGGCAGCGTCGTGTCCTCGGTGCCGTCGGCGTGCGCGAAGCCGTCGCTGACTTCGAAGAACTTGTGTTCAACCACTTCGTGCCAGATCCAGTATCCATGGTGTTCTTCGCCTTCGGGTGAGGTCATGTGGTAGTTGGATCGGCCACCTGCGGTGGCGTCGTGGCGGGTGAAGGTTGCAGGGTATTCGACCGGCCCCCAGAATTTTTCGATTTGTCGGGCGTCAAGGTAGGCGTCCCAGAGGCGGGATACTGGCACCGGAAATTCTGCGTGCACGGTCAGCGAGAGGGTTTCGGGGTCTTTGACTACGGATGTGACGGGCATGGTCTTGCTCCTTAGTTCTCTGTCTCGGCGAGGAAATCATCGAGCCGGCTAATGCGCTGGCGCCAGATATCTTCGAGGGAGGTCAGTAGTTCTTGTGCTTGCCGGATGGTTTCCGGCTGCCCACGAACGATGCGTTCGCGACCACGTGCGATTTTTGTGACCAGGCAAGCAGCTTCTAGCACTGCCACGTGCTTTTGCACCGCTGCAAAAGACATGTCGTAGTGTGCTGCAAGTTCAGAAACACTGACTTCACCACGAAGCGTCCGCCGCACGATGTCTCGTCGTGTGGCGTCTGCCAAGGCGCGGAAGACCTTGTTTGCCTGTTCTTCGCTCAACTCATGTACAACCATTTGGTTGTATATTACGCCCGGGTGGGAGCGCGAGTAAAGGAGCTGGCTCAAGTTTCTTATAAACAGGTCGACAAGTCACCTGAAAAACTCGAGAAATTCAATAGATTTCTCACGTAGTTATTCACTATATCCACGGTGTGCTCTTCTCAACCCTGCAGTGGTCGCCTAGTCTTGTGAGACCGCACAAAATCAGCTTTCCGACGAGGTGAAGAGGGAGCATGGGTACGTCCGCCATTGACTGGTCCAACACAACTCGTCGGGCACAACAAGCGCGTGAGCTGCTTTCCACCCAAGAAGCCGGAATTGGCGATCTGCCACTGCGTACAGATGTGCGCGAATCCTGGAAACGCTCACTAGCCCAAGATGGTTTGGTACAAGGCCCTCCGGTGCTGAGTAATGATCGCCTGCGTCTTGCCCGCGAACGTAGTGAACTGCAGCGAATCTGGCCGGTCTTTGAAAAACTCCTGGTTCCCGCCGCGACCGACGCCAATCTACTTGTCGCGCTGGCCGATGCTGGCGGAACCTTGTTATGGGTCGCGGGAAGCAGTAGCTCCATGAGTCAGGCCGAGCACGTGGGCTTTATGGCTGGTGCCGATTGGGCGGAGCGATCCGTGGGAACCTCGGCACCCGGAATGGCCTTGGCCACCGGTTCCGGCTCTCAGGTTTCTGGCGCCGAACACCTATATGAGCAAGCCCAGCAGTACAGCTGTTCGGCCGTGCCGATCAGGGATCTGCGTAGTGGCCAGGTGATCGGAGCCATCGATCTGACCGGAGGACCGGAAGCCATCGCGGCGCATTCCTTGCCGCTGCTGCAGGCAGCCGTCATGGCCGCCGAAACACAATTACTCCTGCCTGGTGCGGGAGTGGTGGCCGACCCTGACTACCTTGATTTGGGCCGACCGGATGGTGCCCACTTGGGATCTCACCCCATCTCCCTGCGCCATGCCGAGACTTTGACCCTGCTGGCCCAGCATCGTGACGGCCTGACTAGCGCGCAGCTAGTAGAAGAACTCTTTGAACGACCAGACTCGGCCGCCGAAGGAACCGTACGCGCCGAAATGGTGCGGTTGCGCAAGGTTCTGGCGGGTACGCCCGGGCGGACCCTGACCTCTCGCCCTTACCGCCTGCAATGGGAACTTCAAACGACCATCGGCCGCTTGTGGCGGGCACTAGAAAATGGCGACATTGATTCAGCCTTGCAGCTTTACTCACCGGGCATGCTTGAGCGCTCCCAGGCTCCTGGCATCCTCGTCCTGCGTTACCGCGCCGAAGCGGCGCTCCGCGAGTTGGTCATGGACCGAGGCTCTGCCCAACAACTACTCAACCTCGGTCGCCAGCTGGCCGATTCCGGTCTGCTGCGTGCCGCATTACGCGAACTTCCGGCCAGTTCTCCAGCCCGTTCCCTGATTGTCGCGGAGATTCAAGAGCTCGAATCCTAACTAGTTGCAACCAGTTGCATCACGTTGCAACCTACCTGCAACGTTGCTGTGATTAGAGTCACACTCAAGAGGCTGCGGAGATGAATTCGCGGCATCATCCACTGACAAAGGAGTCATGTAGCCATGAGCGTTTACGCAAACCCGAACACCGATGGCGCGCTGGTTAATTTCAAGGAGCGCTACGAGAACTACATTGGCGGCCAATGGGTCGCCCCGGCCAAGGGCATGTATTTCGAGAACGTCACCCCGGTGACCGGCAAGGTCTTCTGCGAGGTGGCCCGTTCCACCGCCGAGGATATCGAGACTGCCCTAGATGCAGCCCATGCGGCCGCTCCTGCTTGGGGCAAGACCAGCCCTGCCGAACGCGCTGTCATCCTGAACAAGATCGCGGACCGTATCGAGGAAAACCTCGAAATGCTCTCCGTGGCCGAGACCTGGGATAACGGCAAGGCGATCCGCGAGTGCCTGAACGCCGACCTCCCGCTGGCGGTGGACCACTTCCGTTACTTCGCCGGTGCTATCCGCGCACAGGAAGGCAGCCTCTCCCAGCTCGATGAGGACACCACCGCGTACCACTACCACGAGCCGCTGGGCGTGGTCGGCCAGATCATCCCTTGGAACTTCCCACTGCTGATGGCCGTATGGAAGCTAGCCCCAGCACTGGCCGCCGGCAACGCGATCGTACTCAAGCCAGCCGAACAGACCCCGGTCTCGATCCTGGTGCTCATGGAGCTGATCGGCGACCTGCTGCCAGCCGGCGTGCTGAACGTGGTCAACGGCTTCGGCGTGGAAGCGGGCAAGCCGCTGGCCAGCAATAAGCGCATCCGCAAGATCGCCTTCACCGGCGAAACCACCACGGGCCGGCTGATCATGCAGTACGCGTCGGAGAACCTGATCCCGGTCACCCTGGAGCTGGGCGGCAAGTCCCCGAACATCTTCTTCGAGGACATCGCCGCCAAGGACGACGCCTTCTACGACAAGGCGCAGGAAGGATTCACACTGTTCGCGCTGAACCAGGGCGAAGTCTGCACCTGCCCATCGCGTGCGCTGGTCCAAGAAAGCATCTACGACCGATTCATGGGCGACGTCGTGGCCCGCACCAAGGCCATCAAGCAGGGCCACCCGCTGGATACCGAGACCATGATGGGTGCCCAGGCATCCAACGACCAGCTGGAGAAGATCCTCTCCTACATGGACATCGGCAAGTCCGAGGGCGCCAAGGTGCTGCTCGGCGGCGGACGCGCTGATCTGGGCGGGGAACTCTCCGGCGGCTTCTACGTACAGCCGACCATCTTCGAAGGCACCAATGACATGCGCATCTTCCAGGAGGAGATCTTC
>Ga0308161_1006139_pt1 | contig 10273 bp, 7 predicted proteins | sample PhyFR2_FD_201034 | JGI IMG/M metagenome (GOLD analysis project Ga0308161, IMG submission 201034) | Phyllosphere microbial communities from UC Gill Tract Community Farm, Albany, California, United States - DLSLF.R2 | ecosystem: Host-associated > Plants > Phyllosphere > Unclassified | place: USA...
ATCTTGGTATCTTGGTATCTTGGTATCTTGGTATCTTGGTATCTTGGTATCTTGGTATCTTGGTATCTTGGTATCTTGGTATCTTGGTATCTTGGTATCTTGGTATCTTGGTATCTTGGTATCTTGGTATCTTGGCCTCATTAATTATAATTCAAAGTCAATCATTACGATTATCTTCTGGCAACAAGTCCTCTGGCAGCAGGGGCAGGGTCACGGTTATGGTAGTTCCAGTACCGTACTCGCTTTCGATACGGAGCTGTCCGTTATGCAGACGAACAATCTCTTTGCTGATAGCGAGTCCGAGTCCGCTGCCGGACATTTTGGAACGGCCTTTGTAAAAGCGTTCTCCGATCTTATCCATGTCTTCCAGCGGTATACCTTCTCCATAATCCTGTACAGTGATACAGACCTGTCTCTCCTGGCGTACAGCAGTCAGCAGCACTACTCCATTTTGCTTGGAAAATTTGATAGCATTATCGATCAGATTCACGAATACTTGCTTGAGCCGATTCAAATCTGCTTCTATCGGCAGCATTTCCCGGGTTAAATCTGTCTTGAGTGTTACATTGCGTTTGTTGCCGGTGTAGCTGTATTGAAGCTCCACCTCTCGAAGCAGCTTATGCAGATCGGTGGCTGTACGGCGCAGCTGGATTTCACCAGACTGATATTTGGAAAAGTCGAGCAAGTCTTCTACCAGTCCGATCAATCGCTCGGTCTCCCCGTTAATCACCTCAAGCCCCAGCAGGGTCTCTTCTTCGTCTTCCAGGCCACCGACAACCAGTGTCTCGCCCCACCCCTTGATAGAGGTCAGTGGAGTTCGCAGCTCATGGGAGACAGTGGAGATAAAATCATTTTTCATCTTTTCACTTTTGGAGAGTTCTTCATTCATATGATTAAGCGAATCAGCGAGTGTACCCACTTCATCATTATATTTGCGAACTGCTCTGGCGGAGAAATCGCCTGTAGCCATTTGACGGGAAATGACAGTCAGTTCTTTGACCGGATCGATGATTCGCCGTGCAATAATCAGGCTAAAAGCAAAGCCTAATACGATAACGACGATCCCAATCGCAACTGCCCAGCCGATCAGTATAAATACAGCCTTATACAGTGGCTCTGTAGATACAGAAAAGCGCAGCACGCCGATTACCTGACCGGAACTGGTAAGTGGGCTGGATACTGCCATAATTCGCTGCTCAAACAGCGGAGAGAAGCCGGTATAATTACCGATGCCTCCTTGTAGCGCTGTCTGTACATCCTCGGTATCAATATGCTCGGGGGAAGAGAATCCATAAGAGTCGATCACGGTCTGGCCTTCCAGATTTAATACTTCTACCCGGCTGTTCTCATTGGCAACCAGATTCTCCAAAATATATCGCGCCCGGTCAGCCAGCGGATATCCATCCATGAATTGATTGGAAAAGGTAGTCGCCGTTACTGCGCGTGACTGCATGATCTGTCTTGCGCTGCTGAAATAATACGAGTACACCGCAAAGGCAAATACAGCTTCCAGCAACAGTACGATAGCCAGCAGCAGCACACCAATCTGAAATAGCAGTCTGGCTTTAATTCCTTTCATGATGCGTGTCCTTCCTCCAGAGATAACCATATCCCCATACAGTCTCTATATATTCGGGATGCGCATCATCCTTTTCAATCTTCTGACGGATCCGACGAATATTTACGTCTACCGTCTTCATATCACCTGTAAAAAAGTTGCCCCACACTTCATTCAGGATATCATCACGGTGTATGGCCTTGTTGGGATTCTCCATAAGCAGTCGGAGAATATCGAATTCTTTGGGAGTCAAAAGAATCGTCTGCTCGCCACGCATCAGTTTACGCTGATCGAGCAGCAGCTGAAATGGATGACTGATCAGTACATGTTCTTCCGGAATCTCTTCAGCCGGGCGAAGACGCCGATACAAGGAGTTCAATCTGGCAACAAGTTCTCCGGGACTAAAAGGTTTGACTATATAATCATCAGCCCCCAGATCCAGTCCATGAATCTTGTCATTCTCTTGTCCTCTGGCAGTTAGCATAATAATGCCCATCCGGGAATTGAGTCTGCGCAGGGAAGAGCATACTTCCAGTCCGCTGATTCCTGGCAGCATCACATCAAGCACAGCCATATCAATATCGGAGTGGGTATGAATAGTGGTCAGCGCATCTTCACCGGTTGCGGCTTCGACAACGTCAAAGCCGGCGCGTTTGAGATTGATCCGTACAAAATCACGAATCGGTTTTTCGTCTTCAAGTATGAGCACTTTCACTTACTGCGCCTCCTTTCCCGGAATAACCCCGTTATTGCCTGCCAGCAGCAGAACTTCGGATACATTTAGACGAAGCTTTTTATACTGCTGCAGGGCTTCTCCTGTCAAATGGCTGCTGTGGTTGGGCAGCAAGGCGACACTAACCTGAGGAGTAGTCCCGGTCATTGCCGCACTGATATGTTTTAGGACCACATAGGCTTCTTTCTGTTTTTTGAGCTTCTTTTCGAGAATTTTCCAGTCTGACTGGGGAATCTGCCGCAGAATGAGCAGATCCGCTGCAGGCTGGCCGCTTTTCGGATAAATAAAACGAATCTCGTTTTGTGGATTCACCTTATTGTCAGAAAGCTGAATACGATACTGTCCCAGCCAGCGATCCGGAATACGGAAGTCATAACCCCACTGTTCAAACCGATCCTGTATAAAGGTTAGATGCCGATCTCCATCCCATTGATAGTACGTACTAATATAGGGTATGATCAGCGGCGGCATATTTCCTGTACCCGGTGGTACAGTTAGCAACACTGTCTCGGTAATCCCATCGCGGTTTACATCTTTGCTCTCTGTTGGATATTCGGCGGCAGATACCTTATCCATATGAACCGGAGCAGTACTGCCATCTGGTTCGCTCAATGGAAGAGGCTTTCGTTCCGCAAGTGCACCCGATACAGAACCCGAAGAGGTCAGAACATTTGCTAACGTGTGCTTATCCCATACAAGCAGGGCTGTATAAGAAGAGTGGGTTCCTGCTGGTATGCTCAAAAACAGTCCCGTACGATTGTTGGCTGCGGCTCGTCTCATCTGCATGCTGGTAACCATTCCATCCACATTACGTGTAGCAAGCTTGGTAATTTTGCCGTCCTGGCTGCCAAACAGAAGAATCTGTGAATTAAGTTCTGCAGGAGTCTGGGAATCCGTTATATTCTCAAAAGGAGGAACGAGAGCGATTTGTGACAGCCCGCTGCCATCCATATCCCCTACAGCTATAAGATCGTAGGTACGATTAAATACCTGGGAAGCTTTGAAATTACTGTAGGAGTATACATACAGTTCTTTGGGCAGTCCGTTTCCGCCACCGGCAAATCCAAGCAGCAAATAGGGAGATTTCTGGCTGGCTACCGGAAGAATCCCGACATAGTCAATATTCAGTCCACTATGTGTAATAAGATCAGCTTGTTCCCATATTCCGTTTTGCTGATGCAAAATAAGTACATTAATTTCATAATCAAGCTGGCTTTTTTTGTAAAAGGCGATTAATTCCTGTTGTCCGTCTCCATCCAGATCAGCCAGACGAATGGCACTGCCCTGATCATAGGAGGCGGGTATGGTCAGCCGGTATCCGGCAGGAAGAAAAGGCTGTACGGCTTTGAATAACGTCTGCTCTTCATTGGTACGATTCGGAGCGTGCAGCAGGTCGCCGGGAGAGACAATCTGGCTGCAGCCGGATACGATCAGAAGGAGCATGCACAGACCGATTAATTTCATCATTTTCATGGATAGGCCCCTTTCACCTTTATTATACCTTCGGCTGAGCCGGGCTGTCCTCTAACACTGGCAATGACCTGAGATACAGGTATGAATATAACATAGTTACTGTATTATATCGGCTGTATACCAGAAAATAAGAATGGCCGAGCACAGGCCATTCCTGTCTCGACCATGAAAATGAAGTGAATCCAACACAGACATCAGAGAAAAAAACCTCCGAATCGGAAACAATTTCTCTGTTCCGTCTGTCCTTTTATTGTTGCTTATACGCCAAATCCGGTATCGTGGAAATCACAGGTGTACCGACCCGGAGAAAATAAGTGCTGTTAACAGAATGAGAGATTAGGTGAACGGCAGCGGTTCATGACTCATTCTTGCAAAAGGATTCATTTGAATGTGTATCCCGACAGTTGGACTGTCGATCTCATTATAAAATGAAAAAGATGGAAAAGAGTTACAGACCGGTTAAGTGCGAATCTACGGGGTTACATGCTTTGCCGGTAAAGTATAGCGGATACTTCGCTCAATTAGTAGTTAAGGCATGAAAGGTGGTAAGATAAAAGTGGCATGTGGAATTGAAGTTTGTTTGGTTTAATAATGTACAACTGACTGTATGATGATCAATGGAGGAATCGGATATGATCAAAGCATTTTCCAGGCTGGCATTATCAGTGGTAGTAGCTCTCGGTATAGGAGCAGGAACCGTACAGGCCGCTGTTCCCGATATTCAGGTTATCGTTAATAATTCAACGGTATATGCCGGCGTAGAACCGTATGTGGAAAAGGGCACCACTATGATACCAATCAAAGCCCTGCAGTACATACCAGGTAATTCAACAATTTGGAATAATACGACCCAGACGGTGACGGTCAGCCAGGATGGTACGGTAATCAAACTGGTGATCGGACAGACAACAGCGACGATCGGTGACCGTACCGTGACTCTGCCGGTTGCGCCGTCCCTGCGAAGTGGACGTGCGATGGTACCGCTGCGTTTCCTGGCAGAAGCTGCACAAGCAGCAGTCAGCTGGAATCCTGCAAGCCGTACAGTCTATGTGGCCAAAACGCCACCACAGCTTATCCAGCAGGCCAATGGAAACAACCTGGCGCTGGGTCGCGAAGCAGCAGTGAGTATGCCGCGAATCAGCAAGCTGAAAAGCTATGCACCGTCGGACGACAGCAATGCAGGCTATACGTATTATTTCCCGGAAGGACAAAGTTTCCCGTTCTTTGAACAGCGCGGCGATGTCATCTCGTATTATGAAATGCAGGATAATCATAGTGAATTAGTATGGACCGCCAAGCTGAACATGAACCAGACTTCCACTTCGCCTATCTACTTCCTGCCTTATGTAATGACATCACAAGCAGGTACAACGCCAAGCATCACAGGCCGGGTCGCTTTCTATGATACCCTGCCCATTACTGGCGCGACGCGTTCCGGATATATCAGTCCGGCTGCGCCAGCCACAGGTGCAGGCAGCAATCAGGCACCAGGCCGATTTGGCAATATTACCGGAGAAGTCAAAAAATAAGTGTAACATTCAAGCAGGATATCATAATTGTAGTAAGTATTCACAGCAGAATAGATCAATGTGCTGTGGAATCTATACAGCCATGTGCAGCAATCCGAACAGATTTCACGATGCATCTGCCAAAAGACCGGATCCAGGAAGATATATGCCTGGATCCGGTCTTTTTTTGCTAGGAAATTAACTCCGGTGTAAGGGGAGTTGAAGTTGAGCCTTAGGCAAGAAAACATTTGAAGCCATTCAAAAAGGTACAATAAGCGTAATAAGCGTTACAAGCAGAACATACGTTAAAGCGAAGCAAAGTAGGAGTTCCATTTTATTTACATAAAAGTATCCGTTTACATTTATTACAGTTCAATATATTAAAATTTTACCAATACCTAAAAAAAGTACAAATGATAACGCTATCATTTTGAAGAGAACCAACGATATCACAAATCCGTACAAAGATATTCCTAACGGGAGAACAGAGCGTGATGATAAGATAAATTCATAAACAAGCAAACGCTTTCAACTTGGCGAGACACAACGTTCAGGCATTGCATGAAAGCCGTAATGCTTCCATACCGGCGCATTCCCATCCGGGATAACGTGGTATACAGATGCACATCATACAAAGAGCAGGGGTTGAACAGAATGAAAAAATTGATGTTCCTTTTACTGGCAAGCGTACTGTTATTGTCCGCATGTTCCGGCGGTGGCGGTAACGCAAGCTCTGACCCGGGTAAAAAAGAAATTACTGTCTGGGCATGGGATCCGAACTTTAACATTGCCGCATTGAACCTGGCAAAAGAGAAATATATGGCGGCACATCCTGATGTGAAGATCAACATCGTGGAGAATGCGCAGGCTGATATCGTGCAAAAACTGAACACGGGTCTTAACTCCGGTACAACTAAAGGCTTGCCAAACATTGTACTGATCGAGGATTATCGCTCACAGGGATTCCTGCAAGCGTATCCAGACGCTTTCCGTGATATGTCTTCTTCGATCAAAGCTACTGACTTTGCCGACTACAAAGCTGGTCCTACTGGCTATGAAGGCAAGCAATACGGCGTACCTTTCGATTCCGGTGTAACCGGTCTGTATGTACGTACAGATTATCTGGAACAAGCGGGCTACAAAGTAGCTGATCTGCAAAATATCGATTGGGATCAATTTATCGAAATCGGTAAAAAAGTAAAAGCGGCAACAGGTAAAGACATGCTGACACAGGATCCAAATGACCTTGGTCTGATCCGTTCCATGATTCAATCTGCAGGCAGCTGGTACCTGAAAGAAGATGGTAAAACTCCTAATATCGCAGGTAACGAAGCTCTGAAAAAAGCTTTGGAAACCTACAAAGCGATGTATGATGCGAATATCGTTAAAGCCAATTCTGACTGGAGCCAATTCCTGGCTGCATTCAACAGCGGCGCAGTTGCTTCCGTACCTACAGGTAACTGGATCACACCATCTGTCAAAGCTGAAGCTTCCCAATCCGGTAAATGGGCAGTTATCCCATTCCCTGTACTCAAAGGTGTAGCTAACTCTGTACATGCTTCCAACATTGGTGGTGCTTCCTGGTATGTTATGAACGTAGACGGACAGGACACTGCAGCAGACTTCCTGAAATCCACATTTGGTTCGGATAAAGATCTGTATCAGGATATGCTGACCAAAATCGGTATCATCGGTACACTGAAAACATCTTCCGAGAACGAAGCTTATGACAAACCAGATGAATTCTTTGGTGGACAAAAAGTATACGCTGATTTTGCAAAATGGACAAAAGAAGTACCTAACGTCAACTACGGTCTGCATACGTATGCAATCGAAGATATCATGGCGGTAGAAGTACAAAACTATCTGAGCGGTAGCAAAGATGTAGATACAATGATGAAAGATGTACAGGCACAGGCTGAAGCCCAGCTGAAATAATTCATCAACAGCATGAATGAATCGGGAGATAAAACCTTGGGCTTAAACGTTCAAGGTTTTATTTTTCCTTATGGATAGGTATATGGATAGGTGTACAACCCGCAGGTAAGCAAACCATACAGATAAGGCAAACCGGCGATATGAGGGAGATGAGACGATATGAAGACAGCAGATCCTGCTCTGAATACAGGCAAAAAAGCGACTCGCGCCCGGATGGGCAATCGTGTGAAAGAAGGCATAACGGGCTGGACGTTCGTTGGAATTGCCGCATTACTGATTTTTATCTTCTTTTTCTATCCAATGATCCAGGCCCTGATTCTGTCTTTCCAGACAGGAACAGGCATGAACTTGAAATTTAACGGCTTTGATAACTATACACGACTGTTCACAGACAGCATGTTCCTCACAGCCGTCAAAAATACATTCATTTATCTGATTTTCCAGGTTCCGCTTATGGTCATTCTGGCACTGTTCATCTCGGTGCTGCTGAACGATAAAAACCTGAAATTCAAAGGATTCTTCCGTACGGCGATCTTCCTGCCGTGTATTACATCGCTCGTTGCTTATGCGGTTGTGTTCAAATACCTGTTCTCTTCGGACGGACTGGTTAATGCGATGCTGCTCAACTTGCACCTTACGAATACCCCTATCGACTGGATCACTGATCCATTCTGGGCAAAAGTAACGATTATTATCGCTATAACATGGCGCTGGACCGGCTATAACATGATCTTCTATCTGTCGGGTCTGCAAAATATCGACAGTTCCATTTATGAAGCAGCCCGTATCGATGGTGCTTCAGCAATTCGTCAGTTCTTCAGCATCACGGTACCACTGCTCAAGCCAATCATTCTGTTCACATCGATCACATCCACGATCGGTACCCTGCAGCTGTTCGATGAAGTCGTGAATATTACCAAGGGTGGACCGGGTAATGCGACAACGAGTATCTCGCAGTATATCTATAACCTGTCCTTTAAATATTCACCGGACTTTGGTTATGCGGCAACCGTATCGTATTCGATCGTTATTATGATCATCATTCTTTCCTTTATTCAGTTCAAAGTGGCAGGTGAGCGCAATGGCTAAAACAAAATTAACATTTACGTATCTGTTCCTGATCGTTGCTGCATTTGTCTCGATCTTCCCGTTCTTCTGGATGATCGTCAGCTCGACCAACCTGTCTGTAGAAGTGACCGGAGGCAAACTGCTGCCTGGTGCACATCTGATTGATAACCTGCACAAATTAACCGAATCGGTGGATATCTGGAATGCGATGTGGAATTCCGCCAAAATCGCAATATCCACGACCATTCTGGCCATGCTGATCGCTTCGCTGGCCGGTTATGGATTTGAAGTATATCGCAGTAAAGCCAAAGACATTGTCTTCAACATTTTGCTGCTATCCATGATGATTCCGTTTGCAGCCCTGATGGTGCCGCTGTACCGGATGTTGGGACAAGTCACCAACTTTATTCCGTTTATCGGAATTGATACACCCGCAGCTGTCGTTATTCCAACAATGACGACCGCGTTCCTGATTTTCTTCTTCCGCCAGAGTACCAAGATGTTCCCGAGAGATCTGCTGGAAGCCGGACGTATGGATGGACTGAGTGAGCTGGGACTATTCTTCCGCGTGTATATGCCAACGATGAAGACATCCTATGCAGCAGCTGCGATCATTACCTTTATGTCAAGCTGGAACAACTATCTGTGGCCGCTCGTTATCCTGCAGACACCGGAGAATCAGACGATTCCACTGCTGATCTCCAATCTGGGTTCCAGTTATTCCCCGGATTACGGTGTAATCATGATCGCGATTGTAATTTCCACACTGCCAACAGCGCTTGTATTCTTCCTGATGCAGAAGCACTTTGTAGCAGGTATGGTAGGATCGGTGAAATAATTACAACTGATTTGGTAAACAGAGAGGCAAATGCAGTACTTCAGCCGCTTTGGTAAAATAGCTGTTTTGAAGAGCTGCCGTGAAGGGTCGGATATATTGAATTTCCTTTGACAGGAAAAATATCCGACCCTTCAATATGATTATTTGGCAACTTCTTTGGTATAACATGCTGTATGAACAAGAGAGTCAGGCCATGCAAATACAGGAATAGACACAGCCAAAAGAGCTTTTTAAGAATGAACTATGTAGTTTGTATGAGAATATGGAACAATACATGATGCGATTTTATTATATTAAAAGTGCAGTACAGAGAAATATATAATAAAAATGACTGAAACAAATAGGATGGAGTGATCAGATATGAATAAAACGACATGGGTACAGGATAGAGTAACCTCTCCTTCACTGGATTGGCTCAGTGATGTAAGTGTATTTGCGGTAAATCGGTTATGGGCGTACTCCGATCATAAATATTATGCGACACTGGCACAGGCTCAAACGCGCGGAGCAATGGAGTGGCGTCATAGTCTGAATGGTAGCTGGAAGTTCAATTATGCGGTGAATCCGTCCAGCCGTCCGCAGGGATTCTATGAGCAAGGTTTTGCCTGTGCAGGCTGGGGAGATATTCAGGTACCGGGTCATATCCAGACGCAAGGGTATGGACAAATGCAGTATGTGAATACGATGTATCCATGGGATGGTCAGGAGAATCTGCGTCCACCGATGATCTCGCAGGAGTCCAATCCGGTAGGCAGTTATGTGAAGCATTTTTCTTTACCGGAAAATATGAAAGCTGGACAGCCTGTCCATATTTCCTTCCAGGGTGTGGAATCGGCATTTTATGTATGGCTAAACGGACAATTTGTCGGTTACAGCGAAGACAGCTTTACACCGTCGGATTTTGATCTGACTCCGTACATACAGGAGGGTGAAAACAAGCTGGCCGTCGAAGTATACCAGCGCAGTACGGGAGCATGGCTGGAAGATCAGGATTTCTGGCGCTTCTCCGGTATTTTCCGCGATGTATATCTGTACACGGTGCCGGAAGTGCATGTGCGTGATCTGCATGTAAATGCCGGGCTGGACGATCAGTATACACAAGGCCAGCTGGATGTGAAGCTGACACTGGAGCAGGGACAATCTTCTGCAGGTGCACG
>Ga0308161_1006140_pt1 | contig 10272 bp, 10 predicted proteins | sample PhyFR2_FD_201034 | JGI IMG/M metagenome (GOLD analysis project Ga0308161, IMG submission 201034) | Phyllosphere microbial communities from UC Gill Tract Community Farm, Albany, California, United States - DLSLF.R2 | ecosystem: Host-associated > Plants > Phyllosphere > Unclassified | place: USA...
CGTGCGCTTCCACGGTGGCCATGTGGCTGCGGCCGAGTTCCGTGTCGCTCAGCGCGGGCACGTAGTCCCAGCGGCGCCGGCCCAGCACGCGCTCCATCGAAATGCCGGATTTTTCCGTGAAGTCGCCCGTCACGTGGGTAAAGCGGAACTGGTCGTCCTGCTCCCAGTACCAGTCGGACGACATCGCGACCAGCTGGCGGAAGCGCTGCTCGCTTTCCTGCAGCGCCTTTTCGGTACGCTTGCGGGCCAGCACGTCATCGATCAGGCGCTGGTTGGTCAGCTTCAGGTCGGCCGTGCGTTCGCGCACGAGCTCCTGCACCTTGCGCGTGCGCCGGCCGGCGGCCTGCACGAACGCGCACAGCAGCAGGGTCGACAGCACGCCGCCGGCCAGCAGCAGGGTCGAGGCGAGGTGGTCGGCCAGCCACGGGGCGGGCGCGGCGAACGCTTCCACGGTCCAGGCGCGGCCGCCGACCGTGAACGTGGTCTGGATGCGGCCCGTGTAGCCGCCCGCCAGCAGCGCGGGGGCCGTGGACGGCGGGAAGGTGTCGCGGCTGGCGTAGACGAGGCGCGCCGGCACGGCGTGCTCGTCCGCGTAAACCCGCAGCATGACGCGGTGATCGTCGAGCAGGCCGGCCCGTCCCAGCGCCGCCTGCACGAGGGTCGGTACCGAGATCACGGCGGCCGTGTCGCCCAGCAGCAGCCCACCCTGCGCATACACGGGCATGATCACTTCGAAACTGGGGGCGTCGGGCGCCTGGGCGAGCTTGAGCAGGCCGGTGAGGGCGGGGCGGCCGCTCGCCTGCGCGCGCGCAAGGGCGTCGGCGATCTCGCGGTACTGGCTGACGTCCAGGCCGAGCGCGGCTTCGTTGCCCTGCATCGGTTCCAGGTAGTCGACCACGTGGTAGCGGGCGCGCGGCGGCGCCGGTACCCGCTCGGTACCGCGGATTTCGCGCAGGACAAGGTCGGGCTGCAATTCGCGCAACGCCGCTTCGAACGTTGCGCGCTCGTCGGCCGTCACGACGCGGTGGAAGTTGAACGCGCGGATGTAGGGGGTGCGGCGCAGCAGCGGCGTCGTGAAATCGTGGAATTGCTCGCGCGTGACGGGCTGGACGGTCGCGAACAGCTGGTTCGTGACGCTCAGCACTTCGACGGCATCGTCCATGCCCTGGTGCAGCGCGGCCACCCGCATGCCGGCGCTCTGCTGGAAGGCCAGCGATTTGTTGTCGTATTCGAGACGGCCGACGGCGGCCGTCAGCACGACCGTCGCGGCGAGGCCGCCCACGAGCGTGAGGCCCGCTGCGAGCGTGAGCGAAAACGGCAGTCGGCGACGCGACATCCAGTGGATCCTATACAAAGAAGCTTGCCTAGTGGCACGAAAGGAGGCGCCAGTTTGTCACAGAAAGTCGGGTTTCCGCAAACAAATCGTCACAAGCGGGACCCCGACGCCCGCGGATGTGGCGGAGCCAGAACAGATCGTAGCGCGATCCACGCCAGCAGGCCGCGCACGCCTAGACGGTTCAATAAGCCGACGCCCAGCCCGCGGCGGCGCGCCAGGCGGGCCATGCGCCGCGCCACCGGGTCCGCCGCCGGATCTGCGCCGGCCGGCACGTCCAGCGCATACACGATGCGGTTGTTGCCGGCGACCTTGTCGAGCCAGCACATGTGGCCGGCGAACACGGCGTCCAGCGCGCCCATGACCGCGGCGTAGCGCGGGTCGTACGTGAACACGTTGGCAACCATGACGCCGCCCGGGCGCAACGCGCGCCGGCAGTCGGCGTAGAAGGCCGCGTCGGCGAGGCGCGCGGGCAGGCCGCGCGCGTCGAAGCCGTCGACCAGCAGCACGTCCGCCGTGCCGGGATGCGCGGCGAGCCAGTCGGCCGCGTCGGCATGCACGACGGCGAAACGGGGGCCGTCGGGCGGCACGTGGAAGGCGTCGCGCAGGGCGATGACGTCGGCCCGGATCTCGAGCACGGTCACGTGCGCGTCGGGAAAATGGCGGTGGCAGAACTTGGCCAGCGAGCCGCCGCCCAGACCGACCATCACGATGCGGCGCGGCGCCGGCGCGAACAGCGCGAAGCCCATCATCGCGCGCTGGTAGGCAAGGGTGAGGGCGTACGGCCGCGCCAGCAGCATCTCGCTCTGGATGTCGCCGGGCACGAATTCGAGCGTGCGCCGGCCGCGGCGGGTGCGCACGAGCGGCGCGGCGGGCGTGGAGGGAAAGGCGGGATCGTCGCGGTGCGGCATGGCGCCAGTATAGAACGGGAGGCCGGGTTAACCGGGGTGTAACTTGGTGCCGTCGATGGGTTTCTGATAAGCTGGCCATTGCAGCCACGCGGAGATTTCATGTTCCTGGACCACCCCACCATCAGCGCCACCAACAGCCAGACCGAGCCGGACCGCATCGAGCGCCTGGACCGCGTCTATGGATATGCGATGGCGCTGGCGGACGTGGACGGCGACACGGCCTTCGTCGAGAAGCTGGCGCAGGTGCACGACCACAAGGGCACCCTGATCATTTTCTGGCACGAGCCGCCGACCGCGGCCGAGCGCGACTACTGGACGCGCGCCTGGGCCAGCAAGATCGGCGACGGCACGACCGCCGTCGAGCACGAGTTCTGAGGCGCCCATGGATGCCACCACGATGGTCCTGGCGCTCGCACTCGGCAACCTGGCGTTGTGCGCCACCCTGTTTTTCTTCGAACAATCCGCCCAGGGCGGCCGGCCCGCCGTGCTGTCGACCTGGGGCTGGGCGCGCCTGTACCAGGCCGCCGGCTGGCTGCTGCTGGCGATCGGCGCCGTCGGCGTCGTGCCGGAAGGGCTGGCGCTGCCCATCGCCTACGGGCTCGTGTTCGCCGGCGTCGCCTGGGAAGCGGGCGCGGCGTGGGAACGGGCCGGACGCCTGCGCTGGCGCCGCCTGACGGCGCCCTTGCTGGCGCTGGCCCTCGTCGCGTTCGTGCTGTGCTGGCTGATCGATCCGATCGGCCTGCGCGCCGTCGCGACGTCGCTCGTGCTGGGCGCGTTCTACCTGTCGCTGGCGGCGGCCCTGGCGCGCGGCTGGGCGGCGGCATCGCTGCTGCAGCGCTTCCTGGCCCTGGCCACCGCGGTGCTGGCGCTCGTCGTCGGCGCCCGTGGCGCCCTCGTGCTGCTGGCGCCGTCGGGCTGGGGCTGGATGACCAACGACATCCTGCGCCAGCTGCATTCGGGCGCGCTGTACCTGCTGGCCCTGGTGGGCGGCTTCGGCTGGCTGCTGCTGGGCCGCGAGCGCGAGCAGGGCGAGCTGGCCCGGCTGGAAATCGTCGACCCGCTCACGGACGTGCCCAACCGGCGCGGCTTCTTCCGCCTGCTGTCGCCCTGGATGGCGCTGGCGCGCCGTCCCGGCCTGCCGACCGCGCTCGTCGTGTTCGACCTCGACCAGTTCAAGCGCATCAACGACAGCTATGGCCATCCGGCCGGCGACGTCGTGCTGGCGCACCTGGCCGCGGCCTGCAAGCGCCAGCTGCGCGACAGCGACCTGCTGGGCCGCCTCGTGGGCGTCGAATTCGCGATCCTGTTGCCGCGCACTAACCTGGACGATGCGGCCATGGTGGCCGAGCGCATGCGCGCCGCCATCGAGGCCGAACGCGTCAAGACCGAGCGCGCGCTGATCTCGCTGACGGCCAGCTTCGGTGTCACGACCATCCGTCCGGACGACAGTACCGTCACGCTGCTGGCACGCGCCGACGAGGCGCTGCGCGCGGCCAAGGCGGCCGGCCGCAACCGGATCGAAGTGGCGGCGCCTGCCCCGGTGCCGGTCGAGGAATGACGACCGCGACGCGCACGGCTGCGTCCGCCGTGGCAAGGCGGTGCCGCTTGCCTTATGATGGCGGCGGTGGCGATGCTCTTGTCATCGATCCGTCATCCAGCCCCGCTATCGTGGCGCCGTTTTCGACTTCGGAGTCTGCATGAGCACCACACCCCCCATCCACGCCGCACTCGTCCTTGGATCGGACAGCTTTCGCCTGCTCGTGGGCGCCGTCGAGGACGGCCTGCTCCGTCCCCTCGACAGTTTCCACGCGCCGCTGCGCCTCGCGGCCGCGCTGGACGCGCAGGGCTGCCTGAGCGCGGAAGCGATCGACATCGCGTTCGACTGCCTGCGCACCATCCGCGCGCGCCTGAACGAGCATGCGCTGGCCGCCGTGCGCGTCGTCGCCACGTCGACCCTGCGCATGGCCCGCAACAGCCATCTGTTCCTGCCGGCCGCGCAGCAGCTGCTCGGGCATCCGGTGCAGGTGCTGTCGGGCGAGGAGGAAGCCGGGCTGACCTACCTGGGGGTGGCCGACGGCACCGCGGCGGACGGCGACGGCACGGCGCGCACGCTGGTGCTGGGCATCGGCGGCGGCTCGACCCAGCTGGCGCTGGGCAGCGGGCGCCGCGTGCAGAAGGTGGCGTCGCTGGGCCTGGGCACGTCGCGCCTGGCGCTGACGTTCTTCGGCGGCGGGCGCATCGACGCCGTGTCGTTCGCCGCGGCCATCGCCTCCACGCGCGCCAAGCTCGCCGACGAGACGCCGGCATTCGGCCCGACCCGGCGCGACCGCGCGTGCGGCGCCTCCGGCACGATCCACACGCTGGCGCGCCTGCTGGCCGACAACGGCCTGGCCGGCCCGATCACCCGTGCGCGCCTGGACGCGCTGGCGGCCCGCGCCCTCGACCAGGGCGGCGGCGGGGCGCCGCTCGCGGGCCTCGGCCCGCTGCGCCTGCGCGACGTGACGGCCGCGCTGGCCATCCTGCTGGGCCTGATGGAAGAACTCGACATCGACGAGCTCGAGATACCGAAGACGGGCCTGCGCGCCGGCGTACTGGCCGAGTTGCGCCTCGGCCGCGCGGCGCTGGCGGCCTGACGGATTGCAGCGCCATTCGGCGCTTCCTGGCGTTGTCCGGGGATTCGCGGCGATGTGCGGCGGCTGCGGCCGCAGGTCCCGATCACATGGGCTCGTCCAGCACCCACTGGCGGTAGCGCTGCTGGGCCGCGAGCAGGCGCGGCGGCGGCGTGCAGCGGCACAGGCACACGTCGTTTTCCAGCGCCGGCATGCGCCCGTCCTCGCTCGCGGCCAGGCGCGAGCCGGCGCATGCGATGCGGCCCTGCGCCTGGCAGGCCGGACAGTCGATCAGATCCCCTTCGAGCGCGCGCGGCACGCCGTCCAGCAGCACACCGGAACTGGCGGTGACGACCCTGCCGCCGGCGTCCGTGCCGGCACCGAGCGTGATGTAGCAGCGCTTGTGCATGTTGCCTCCCTCATGACGAAAAGCATCAATGTAGTGCGCAGGAAGGATGGGGTTTTGCGGTCGCTCAATGTCGCGCCGCTGTGCACGCTGCACCGATGTGTTACGAACCTTGCTCTTCCGCAGCGTGGCCGAATGATATATATTGTTTGGCTTGTTTGAAGAAGGAGGTTCCCATGGCGAGGACGACGACGGCTGCCACGGCCGCGAAGGCGGCGCAGCCCGCGGCAAGGAAGACGACGCGCGCGGCGGCGAAGGCGGCGGCGGATACGAAACCGGCCGCGGTAAAGACGGCGGCCGTGAAGACGGCCGCGCAAGGCGCGACGACGACGGCCCCGAAGGCCGCCGTGTCCACGAAGGCCGGAACCAGGGGCGCCGCAGGCACGACGGCCATGCCGGCAGCGCGTACGAAAGCTGCGCCGGCGTCTGCAAGGAGCGCACCGGCGTCCGTGAAAAGCGCACCGGCATCCGTGAAGAGCGCGCCGGCATCCGCGAAGAGCGCACCGGCGTCCGTGAAGAACGCACTGACGACCGCGAAGAGTGCATCGGCGTCCACGAAAAACGCATCGGCGTCCGCGAAGCGCACGGCGCCTGCAAAGAGCGCAACGACGCCGGCGAAGCCCACGCCATCCGCCGCGAAAACCGCGGCGGCGCCCACGAAGGCCACGCCATCCGCGGCGAAGGCCGCCCTGCAGGCCGCGCGCGCCATCGCGGCGCCGGCGAAGGCGGCACGCGCGAAACCTGCGCCCGCGCCGCAGGCGACGTCCACGCACGCCGGCACGGCCGCGCGCCCGCAGCTCGTGCGCGACAGCTTCACGATGCCCGAGCAGGAGTACGCCGTGCTCGGCACCGTCAAGCAGGCCTGCCTGAAGGCCGGCTTCGAAGTCAAGAAAAGCGAACTGCTGCGCATTGGCGTGGCGCTGCTGGGCCAGCTCGACACGGCCTCGCTGCGCGCCGTGCTCGACAGTCTGCCCCAGCTCAAGACGGGACGCCCGCCCGCTGCGTGACGCCGCCGTCCTGGCGATCGTCGCGGGGCCGGCGGGCCGGCCCCGTCAGTGCGTCGTGCGCTGCGGCGAGGTGACGCGCGACTCGGCCGTCAATTCCTTCAGCTCGCGGATCGGGATGTTCGATTTCTCGTGCATGCGCAGGAGAATCGTCGCACCCACGTTCAGCTTGCGGTGCCGGATCTTGCTGATGATGGGCGGTTGGACCTCCAACACGCGGCACAGTTCCGCGTCGTTCTTCAGCTGCATGCGTTCAATCAAAGTGTCGAGTAGTTTGTTCGGGACAAAACTCGACGGCTCCATGGCCCGCGCGCGATGCATCGCGTCGAGCAACTCCTGTTTTTTCTGCCGTACGCTCATGAATTCCTCCAGGGGGTGGACATTCAAGACAGATCGACCGTTTTGGCGTGATTGCGGCCCCGTGCGGACGTGTATCCGCATGGGGCCGGCCCGGCCGTTTGTATATTGCTGACTTATGCCGGGTGGGTTTGTTGGAATGCTACTACGGAGTTGACAAAAATGACGCACTGTTCATGACTAAATCGCTATAACGTCCGTCTTTCTGCCCGGAACTTACGCGAATTTCAATCCGGAACGTGTCAGGACGATGGTGCGGTCGGCCAGCGCCGCCGCCGCGTGCGAATGGGTAACCATGATGGCGCCGGCGCCGCTCGCCTTGATCTCGGCGCGCAGCAGGTGCAGGATGCCGTCCGCCGTTTCCGGATCGAGGTTGCCGGTGGGCTCGTCCGCCAGCAGCAGGGCGGGGCGGTGCACGAGGGCGCGCGCGATCGCCACCCGCTGCAGCTCGCCGCCGGACAGCTGGCGCGGGAAGTCGGCGCCGCGGCCGGACAGGCCGACGGCGTCCAGCATCTGCGCGGCGCGCGCCGGATCGGGCCGGCCGTTCAGCACGAGCGGCAGCGCGACGTTCTGCGCCAGCGTCAGGTGCGGCAGCACGTGGAACGCCTGGAAGATGAAGCCCATGCGGGTGCGTCGCAGCCGGGTGGCGGCATCGTCGTCCAGGGCGGACATCGGCGTGCCGTCGACCTTGACCTCGCCGCCGTCCGGCACGTCCAGCCCGGCAATCAGATTCAGCAATGTCGACTTGCCGACGCCGGATTCGCCCATCACGGCGACGAATTCGCCCGGCTCGAAACGGTGCGACAGGGCGGCCAGCACGGTGCGGCCGCCATAGGATTTGCTGAGATTGACGAGTTCGAGCATGGGCTTTCGGCGCCGGCAAAACCACTACTCTAGCATGCGCCTATGAAATGCCGAAATCGCGTATCATGGCCTGAACGGCAACATTTCCGCCGGCCGCATGGTGCGGCTTGCGCCACCGAGGACACCCGATGCTGAACGCCATGTCGCCCGCTGTGCCCGCACACAACGAAGATCTGCACGTCCCGGCCGAACTGGCCGCCAGCCTGTCCGCGCGCCAGCCCTTCATCTCGCCCAAGTTCCTGTACGACCCGCTGGGCTCGAAGCTGTTCGAGGCGATCTGCGAACTGCCCGAATACTATCCCACGCGCACCGAGGCCGGCATCTTCGACCTGCACGGCGCCGAGATCGCGCGCACGGTCGGCACCGGCGCGACCCTGATCGACCTGGGCGCCGGCAACTGCGCCAAGGCCGCGCGCCTGTTCCCGCTGCTGCAGCCGCGCCAGTACGTGCCCGTCGACATCTCGGCCGAGTTCCTGCTGGACGCCGTCGAGCGCCTGCGCCAGCGCTTCCGCCAAATCGACATGCTGCCGCTCGGCCTGGATTTCTCCGGCAGCCTGGCGCTGCCCGACGACGTGCGCCCGGAGCGCCGCCTGTTCTTCTATCCCGGCTCGTCGATCGGCAATTTCGCGCCCGACGAGGCCCACGACTTCCTCCGGCGCGTGCATGCGCAGTGCGGCCGCGACGGCGGCCTCCTGATCGGCATCGACCTGGCCAAGGACCACGCCGTGCTGGACGCCGCCTACGACGACGCGCTGGGTGTCACGGCCGCGTTCAACCTGAACGTGCTGCGCCACGTGAACCGCCTGCTGGACGCGGATTTCGACATCCGCCAGTGGCGCCATCGCGGCTTCTACAATCCGGCCCAGGGCCGTGTGGAGATGCACCTGGAAGCGCAGAGCGCGCAGCAGGTGACGTGGCGCGGCGGCGGCCGGCGCTTCGCCGCCGGCGAATGGATCCACACCGAAAACAGCTACAAGTACCGCGAGAGCGGCGCCGTCGGCATGCTCGAACAGGCGGGCTTCGCGGCGACGCGCGTGTGGACCGACCCGCAGCACTGGTTCGCCGTCATCTACGCGCGCGCGCTGTCGCACTGAATCAGGAGGACGCATGGGAGCCCCCGAACACCGCCTGGCCACCGCCTACGAGCACGTGCGGCAACGCTCGCTGCACCTCGCCGAACCGCTGTCCGCGGAAGACTGCGGCGCGCAGTCGATGCCCGACGCCAGCCCCGTCAAATGGCATCTGGCGCACACGACGTGGTTCTTCGAAACCTTCATCCTCGAACGGCGCGAGCCGGGCTTCAGGCCGCACGATCCCGCGTTCCGCGTGCTGTTCAACTCGTACTATAACGGCGTCGGCGCGAAGCATCCGCGGCCGCAGCGCGGGCTGCTCACGCGGCCGGCGCTGGCCGACGTGCTGGCGTACCGCGCCGCCGTCGACGCGCGCATGCTGCGCCTGCTCGCCGCCGATCCGGACGACGCGGCACTGGCCGCGCTGGTGGAACTCGGGCTGCAGCACGAACAGCAGCACCAGGAGCTGATCCTCACGGACGTCAAGCATCTGCTGTCGCGCAATCCGCTGTATCCCGCGTACGTCGATGCGCCGCTGCCCGCGTCCGGCCCGGTCGAGCCGCTGGTCTGGATCGACTGCGACGGCGGCCTGGCGGACATTGGCCACGCGGGCGGCGGTTTCGCGTTCGACAACGAGAGCCCGCGCCACCGCCAGTTCCTGGAACCGTTCGCGCTGGCGTCACGGCTCGTGACGAACGGCGAATACCTGGAATTCATCGAGGCCGGCGGCTACCGCGATCCGGCGCTGTGGCTGTCCGAAGGGTGGGACCTCGTCGCGAACGGCACCTTGCAGGCGCCGCTGTACTGGGTCCGCGACGCGGACGACGACAGCGGCTGGCGCGAATTCACGCTGCACGGCCTGCTGCCGCTCGACCGGGCGCGGCCCGTCACGCACGTGTCGATGTACGAAGCCGACGCGTACGCGCGCTGGCGCGGCGCGCGCCTGCCGACGGAGGGCGAATGGGAAGTCGCGGCGCGCGACACGGCGCTGACGTGCGGCGACCTGCACCCGCGCGCGGCCGGCAGCGCGGGCCTGGCGCAGATGTTCGGCGAATGCTGGCAATGGACCGCGAGCAGCTACGCGCCGTATCCCGGCTTTGCTCCGGCCGCCGGGGCGCTCGGCGAATACAACGGCAAGTTCATGGTCAACCAGTACGTGCTGCGCGGCGCCTCGTGCGCGACGCCGCATGGCCACGCGCGCCTGACGTACCGCAACTTCTTCCCGGCCGGCGCGCGCTGGCAGTTCACCGGGATCAGGCTCGCCCGATGAAGCGCCCGCGCGGCATGTCCGTGCGCGTGCTGAACCGGCGCGCCAACACGTGGATCGCGGCGCACCCGCTCGAGTTCGCGCTGCAGTGCGTGCGCGCGTTCCGCGCCAACCAGGGCCTGCTGCTGGCGGGCGCCGTCGCCTATTACGCGCTGCTGTCGATCGTGCCGTTCCTGATGCTGGTCGTCGTCGTGCTGTCGCACTTCATCGACCCGGCCAGCCTGCTGCACACGCTGCGCCGCTACCTCGAACTGGTCGTGCCGGGACAATCGACCTCGATCGTGGCGGAGGTCGCTCATTTCCTCGATACGCGCGACCTGATCACGTGGGTGCTCGGCTTCACGATGCTGTTCTTCAGCTCGTTCGCATTCACCGTGCTGGAAAACGCGATGAGCGTGATCTTCGTGCACCGCGTGGCCGTGCGCCGGCGCCACTTCCTCGTCTCGGCCGT
>Ga0308161_1006141_pt1 | contig 10270 bp, 12 predicted proteins | sample PhyFR2_FD_201034 | JGI IMG/M metagenome (GOLD analysis project Ga0308161, IMG submission 201034) | Phyllosphere microbial communities from UC Gill Tract Community Farm, Albany, California, United States - DLSLF.R2 | ecosystem: Host-associated > Plants > Phyllosphere > Unclassified | place: USA...
GTCCGAGTGGCTTAAGGAGCACGCCTGGAAAGTGTGTATACGTTTGCGCGTATCGAGGGTTCGAATCCCTCTCTCACCGCCAGAATTGAAATTTAAAGAGGCTTAAATCTAATGGGTTTAAGCTTTTTTATGACTTTACCTATAGTGTTATCTAATACTATTCTGGCATTTTCTTCAGTCGTTTTACCATATCTTATACTTTGTAAATTTAACTAATATAAAAATATACATTTCATTTTCTATCCTTTTATATTTATAGATGTAGTTTTCTCCTTTTCAAGCTTGTTTAAATAACTCCAATATCAAAATCAGAGCAGATACCGCCCCTTGTGCTATACTCCTGCCAAAAATCTTAGGGGGTCAAATCATGGCTAAAAAAGAAGCTAAAACGGATTTATGGGTTCATGGACTGTTACAAGAAGCTAAAGTTAATTTAGAACCCCAAGGCAGTACAATTTTAGAGATAAATAATGCCTTAAAGACAGCATCTAAAAATGGCTCAGGTAATGTTGGTTTTCCCGAATATGTCGGTGTAGTTAAAGATTTTTTAATTGTCATTGAGAACAAGTCTGATCTATCAAAACATATAAAACTTAATGAAAAAGATTTGATTAGCCTTACACCTAAAGACGTTAAAGACTACGCTATTAACGGAGTATTATTTTACGGACAGCATCTAGCTAAAAATACAAGCTATAAAAAAGTAATTGCTTTTGGCATTTCAGGTGATGAAAAAAGACACCGTATTAGTCCTATTTATATCGATGAAACTGAGTATTATCGGGAATTATCTGATGTTGAATCTTTTATTTCTTTCAATGAGAAAAATATTGATGAATATTATATAAGAGAAGTTCTAAAAGAAAACACAAATAAAGAAAAAGAACTTGCAGAAATTCTTAGAGATGCCTCTAAGCTACATGAAGACTTAAGGAACTACGGTAATTTAAAAGATATTGATAAGCCATTGATCGTATCAGGTATTTTATTAGCCCTTAGAGAAGAAGAGGCTAAAAACTTTTCTATTAATGACCTTATTGGTGATGAAATTAATACAGATGGCGAAAAGATATTTAATGCGATAGAAGCTAACTTAAAACGCTCAAAAGTAGCCCCAGAAGTTAAAAGAGACAAAATTCTTAGTCAGTTTTCGATTATTAAAGATACTCAGATTCTGAATGAAATAAACCCGACACTAAATAAAACACCTCTTAAGCATTTCACTGAATTTTTGAGTGAAAATATTTATAAAAGTATTAAATACACAAGCTCATCAGAAGATTATCTTGGTCGTTTCTATGGTGAGTTTATGTCTTATTCAGGTGGTGATGGGCAAACTCTAGGCATTGTCTTAACTCCTAAACATATCACCGATCTGTTTTGCGACTTAGTTGATATACAAGCAGATGATATCGTTCTTGATCCATGTGCTGGTACGGCAGGCTTTCTTATCGCTGCTATGCATCATATGCTTGCTTTAACAGATAACGAAAATGCAAAGAAAAATATCCGACAAAAACAACTGCATGGTATTGAGCTTCAGCCCTATATGTTTACCATTGCAACGACAAATATGATTCTTCGGGGTGATGGTAAAAGTAACTTAATTAATGAAGACTTCTTAAAGCAAGATGCTAATAAGCTTCAACTCAAAGAAGCTACTGTTGGGATGATGAACCCTCCTTATTCCCAAGGGTCGAAAAAGAACCCTAATCTTTATGAAATTGCCTTCACTGAACACCTTCTAGATTCTTTAATTCAAGGAGCTCGTGCTGTCGTCATCATTCCCCAATCTTCAGTAACAGGTAAAACAAAAGAAGAGCAAAGTATCAAACAAAATATTTTGAAAAAACATACCTTAGAAGGTGTAATAACACTTAATAAAGATACTTTCTATGGTGTTGGAACTATGCCTTGTATTGCAATATTCACTGCGGGCGAACCACACCAAAAAGATAAAGATTGTAAATTCATAGACTTCCGAGAAGATGGTTTTAAAGTAAGTCCTCATATTGGCTTAATTGAAACAGAACAGGCTAAAGATAAAAAACAGCATCTACTTGATGTTTGGTTCGATCGAATAGAAGCAGATTCTAAATTTTGTGTAACAACAACTATTGAAGCAGAGGATGAATGGCTACATAGTTTTTATTATTTCAACGATGAAATACCCACAGAAGCTGTATTTGAAAAAACTATTGGTGATTATTTAACTTTTGAATTTTCTATGATTATGCAGAATCGTGAATATCTTTTTGGGGATACAGATTCAGAGGAGAAGTCTAATGTCCCTAAATCTTAATGACCAAGAATGGATAGGCTTCAAAATTCAAGATTTGTTTACAGTTAGTAAAGGAATCTACTTACCTAAAAATAAGATTTTAAAAGGTAAATCACCCTATATAACGGCATCAACTTATTGTAATGGGATTAGTGATTTTATTGGAAATAATACATTATTCCCTAGTAATACTCTTACAATTGAAAAAGTAAAATTATCAGCTTTTTATCAACCTACAAGCTTTTATTGTTCGCATGATGTGTCTACCCTTTCTCATAAAGAGCTGAATAAACCAGTAGGTCTATTTGTCGCCACAATGATTAATAGACAAGGAAACAAGTACTCTTATGGTCGACAAGCACAATTGAATGTGGTGAAAAGAGAAACTGCCTTTCTGCCTACCTCAGAGGAAAATAAACCCAATTGGAATTTTATGCACGAATATAGCGCTAAGCTATTAAATAAAAAACAAGGTTATTATAAGAAGTACTGTGAAAATATTTTAAAACAACTCGAATATAAAGCTATTGAACCACTTTCTGAAAAACAATGGCATGAATTCTTCATTAAAGATCTTTTTCCATCTATACAGCGGGGTAAAAGGCTTACTAAAGTTCATCAAGAGGATGGAAACAAACCATATATATCATCGACCGCATCAAACAATGGTGTAGATGAATTTATTGGCAATAACTCAGGGGTTAGAAAATTCTCTAATTGCTTAACTATAGCCAATAGTGGAAGTGTTGGTTCCTGTTTTTTTCATCATTATGAATTTGTAGCGAGTGACCACGTTACTCATTTAAAAAACACTATTTTTTCAAAATATATCTATCTATTTATTAGTACTCAACTAAATAAATTATCTAGCAAATATAACTTTAATAGAGAGATTAATGACAAGCGAATTTCAAGGGAAAAGGTATTACTGCCTATCAATGATAAGAATCAACCAGACTATGACTATATGAAACAATATATGATAAATTTAGAATTTGTAAAGCGAAAGCAATATTTAGCCTTTATTGAATCTAAAGAAAAGAATATAGGGAATCTAACTGTCGATCCGTGTATAAAATAATGATGATGGAACAAATGACGATATATTTATAGTCACATTCCTTTATATTTAAATAATTTATATATTTAGATATTAAGCCTGACAAACTCTCTCACCGCCAGAATTGAAAAAAGACCTAAATCATTTTGATTTAGGTCTTTTTATTTAACTTAAATAAAATCAATCTAATCAACTATAAGTAACTTCGCACCATTCAAGCTAAAAGACTGATGGGGTTCTGAATTATCTCCTACTTGATAACTCATTCCTAAAGTTAAAATGAATGTTCGACCATCCTTCAATCTACTTTCTAACTCGCCTTCTAGGCAAAATAAAATATGTCCTTTTTCACACCAATGGTCTGCCAAGTAGTTTGCTGAGTACTCTACAAGTCTTACTCTTATTTTGTTTCCTTCTTCACCAAAAAATTGAGTTTTCCAGTAAGCTTTTCCTGTTTCACCGCTATATTCAGTGACTTCAATTTCTTCCCAGTTTGTAATTTGAAATGGAAAAGGCGCGATATTCATAATTTTTCCAAAGACGTATTATTGTATTTTCAACTTATAGACAAATTTAACTTTTGCAAATGATTTATCGAAAATCAGAAAGATAGCAAAACTATTTTCCACTTTAAAAAAGACCCAAACCCTTACGCTTAGGCCTTCCTACCTTTAAACTTACTCAGACAACGCTAATAATTTCTGAACATACTGAATCGCATTATTGTCTATGTCTTGGTGCGTCGGAACATCATCGTCTTCTGAAGGGTTTGTGTCTAGACCATAAAATGCATGGAGTGGTTGATAGACTGCTCCAACATATAAAGCTGTGAGCTCAAATGGAGTAAAAATCTGCTCTAAAGAAATTTGATACTCTCCACTTTCTGAATAAACTTGTTCTTGCCCACCAGCAGACAAAGCCAGCATAAACTTTTTATTTTTGAGCTTGTCTCCTTCTGAACCGTAAGCCCATCCATACGCCAAAACTTCATCTAACCATTGTTTCAATAGCGGTGGGCAGTTAAACCAATACACAGGAAATTGAAATACTAAATTTTCATGTTCTTCTACAAGTGCTTGCTCTTTGGCAACATCAATCATCCCGTCTGGATAAGCTTGATAAATTTGGTGAACCGTAAATTGATCGGGATGCTTTTCTAGTTCCTCAATCCATCTTTTATTTACAACAGACTGGTCTATGTGAGGATGGGTAACAATGACTAATGTCTTTTTCATTATGAAAACACTCTTATCGAAAAGTTGATAAATCGATTATAGAAGTGTGCTTTCCTAAATATAAGTACGGTAATTTATGTTATATACTATACCAAAAGATAGTATGGATTTTAAAAATGGACGACTGCATTCCAACATATACGCCATTAGAAGATACGGGTTTTGGCTACACCCTTTCTTTGATTAATGGCAAATATAAAATGATTATTATGTATTGGCTTTATGGAAAAACCGTCATGCGTTTTAATGAGCTACAACGCTGCATTGGCAATATTTCTTTTAGAACCTTAAGCAATACCCTTAAAGAATTGGAAAGAGATGGACTGATTCATCGTAAGGAATATCCTCAAATTCCGCCAAAAGTTGAGTATCGGCTTTCAGAAAGAGGACAGTCTTTAATTCCTTTGTTAGATATGATGTGTGCTTGGGGCGAGCACAATAAGCCGTCTTAGTTTTATAGACTTGAAGTGATACTAAATATGAGAAATGAATTAAGAGAAATTTTTATTAAGGGATGCGACGATAAGATTGAAAAGAAGGGAGACAATGTCGGTCTATCTTTTTATGCCTTTTTTAAAAATAAGAATGATAACCCTGAGTTACTGATGGAAGCAGCCCATTGGTGGATTATGTTGCACAAGCTAGATCACTTCGAGAAGGCAGTTAAGATTAAAGAGTTAGTCTTAAGTGAGCAGTAAAATTAGAGTTATTCGAAAAGGCTTAAATTTAAGCCTTTTCATTATTTTAAAATTAGAAATTAATTATTTAACATATGGCCAAACATCAGGATCTGTATATTCTTCATCGATATGATAGCCTTCAGCCTTAGCTTTTATCTCTTCCTTTTCCCTATATTTTTTATTTTCAATTAATCTCTTTTTAAACGCTTGCTCAAACTCAATAGGCGTCATTTTATCAGAGTCAGAAATTGAGTCTCTTTCATTGTATCGAACACTCTGAAAGCTAAATCTAAGCATATATTGTTCTTCATTCCGCTCATTCTTAGCTGTTCTTTTTAAACTGATATCTAAAATAACCCCATTAGCATACAACCTATAACCCAATGATTTTGTCGGGCTGTTGTTTATTATATTTTTCCACTCCTCAAAGCTAAAAATATAACTCGGGTCAATGACATCACGACTTTTCGATAGATGCTTAATATTATCTTCTTTAGCGATACGCGGAGCATCTGTAAAGAAATAGTTTTTCCAACCAGCCTGATTAATACGTTTCATTAAAGCTACATAGCTTTGATAAACCTGCTCTGAGGTAGCAAATTCTTCTTTTGTGAGGCCAGCATCAATATCTAAAACTTGGATCCCTTCATTTTTATCATATTGAGTTCCTAAAACAGAGAAAACATGCTCAATCGATAAAGTGTTAGAACCATTCTCTATAGTTATTTTTCCTAAGTTAGGAGGAGAAAATTGAAGTTCTCTAAAGCTAACGCCAGTTGGGTGATTATCGACATCGCCATCACTATACTTTAAAAAATCTTGAACACCTTGTTCACCCATATGCAAAGTGTAGGACTGCTGATTCATAGTCAAATTCTCATTATGTTCTGATGTTGGCTGACAAGCGGAAAGTAATAATCCAAAAATAAAGATTAAGAAATATTGTTTAAATTTTGCCATCATTACTATCTTTCCCTACTTTAAACTCTGCTTTGCTATCCCCCCATCCTGCAATAACTCCTAATTCTTTTTCTAAAAAATCTCTCCCTTTGTCACTTTGCATTAAGCGGTGGTATTTACCAGCCGCAACCTTAATCCACTTTATACGGCTATCATAAACTTCAACTTGTGTACCTTCTAATGGTTCGCTATAAACTGTTTCAGGTAATTGGGATAGAACCCCTGCATGACGCCCTTTATACTGTCCTTGCTTATTAGGTTTAACTGCATCGGCCCCGTAATCACTAGTTAAAACAAGAGTACTATCGGGTAAACCTGTAATACGTTGCAAAGAAGCTTGTTTCTGTACTTTCCACTCCTTCCACACAAGTTCTTGTAAAATATTATATTGTTCTTGAACTGCTATCGCCATTAGGTGGTCAAAAAGGTTTTTAGCGGCCGTTTTAAAATTATCGTTTCGAGTTTTCCCTGCTCGCTTGAAAGTACTTTCAATATCAGGTAAATACCCAAAACCCTCTTCTATCTGGTCAGTCCATCCTAATTGTTTAATAACTGATAAGGAGTTAGACCAAGGCAAATTCTCAACTTCTTTTTTAATATGTTTAAAACCAGATACTTTTCGGGCTTTCATACAACTTTTAAAGGAGGCTGAAGAAGCACTCCATGCATAGTGCCATGGTGCAATATCCATAAATAACCATAAATTGCCCTTAGCAAAAGAATGTACTGGGTCTCGAATCATAGAGTTAATTACAGGGGCTGTTAAAACACCGCCTACGGCACCAGAAATCACAGGTGCCCACTTATATCCCCATGCAGTTAATCCATGCTTAAAGATAGCAGCGACGGTCTTAGAGGCAAATGCCCCAAGCCCCATCCAATAATAACGACCTCTAAATAATTTCGTTCCTGAGATTTCTTGTTCTAAATAAATTCTGGCATAGACAGAAGCAATACGCCTTGCTCTAGCCTCATATCCAGGTTCAAGTTTGTAATGATTTGCACTTTTAAGATTAGAAACTCTTTTTATGGCCTCTTGTTGATAAATTTCCCAGAAAGTTAAGCAGTCACATTGAACGGTTTTACAGCTATTTTCCGTAGTATTGGTATTACTGTCCCAATCAAGACTTCCACTCATTTAGCATCACCATCATTGTCAGCAGAATCAGCCTCGAAACTTATCCAATTTAAATCCAACTTTAAATTTTCTTCCTTAGAAGAATGAATACGTTTAGATCTACCCTTGTCATCTGCTTGGGAGATGTACTCATTTCCATCGGTAGAAATTTTATAATCTACTTTTTTCATGGGTTCACCCGAAGGTAATAACATTTGGAACTTCTCGTTATATGCCTCATAAGCGGGTAATCCTTGAATATTTACCCCGACTTCAGCTCCACCTTTAAATAGGTGTTGTCCAGCTTTGACCTCAAATTTTGCGGGAGTAATTAATGTAATACCGTTTTTATTAATAATGATCTGAGAACCACCAGCCATATACAAAACCTTATCTGGTAAAAATTTATTTGTCTTCCTAAAATAGATTCCATGAAAATTAACTTAACACTCTTAATGTTATGACCTTTATTCTTGCTATTCAACTTGATGATAGTATTGTAATTGCGGCAGATACTCGCAGTACTATACCGTATCAGGATAATGGTTCATATTTATATCAAGATGGTATTCAAAAGCTCTTTCCATGGGAAAACGGTATTATTACAGGAACTGGCGAATTAAACCTTATCCAAAATGTTATACATTCTTTCGATAAGTTTACGAAACAGAACATTCATGAGCTACCAAATTTATTGAAGACATCTAAATTAATGCGTGAACAAGAAATCACACATTCACAATTAGAAATCACAAAATTATTATATTCAACTTATAGTAAAAATGGAGCTCAACTTTACTCAATTCAACCTAATAAACTAGAAGAATATGAAGTAATTAGATGTGAGAAAAATGAAATTTTACTATGGACATTTAACCCAGATATTCGACCTATCATTAATGCACTTACAGAGTTATATTCCAGCTTAAAACCATTAAATGTATTTAATAATACGGCTGACTGTATTTATTACTATTTAAACCAAATATCTCCTATCTTTCATAAACAAGCTCAACATGATTCTATGATGAGCAAAGAATTTAACTTCTTCTTTCAAACTAAAGATGAATATTTTTTTGGAGAATATTTAAATAATGACTCTAATACACTGAATAATAAAATAAGTAATCTTTAAAAGCTGACCCAACTCCTGTCAGGCCTTCCCCCATCAAACCCGACTTAAAAAATAGTCGAGTAATGCATCCCTTTCATCAGTGTTATTGGTCCCCAAAAGCTGAACCATCGCGCCATCAATCACAAATAAAAACATGTGCGCATCTTCAACTGTAGAGGCAGGCTTTACAGTTAAAAGCAGTTTATGAATTTCTTTAATAAACCAGTTTCGGTAGTCAGTCACGATTTTATAGGCCGTTGGATAAAGCTTTTCAATTTCAAAAATTGCTTTAAATGGCAGCCGATAAAATCCCTCTAAATTTGTATGTAAAAGGTAGATTTTCTTGAGTTTATCGAAGGCCATGAGTTCACTGTACGAATGAATAATTGAAAACACCTCATGTTTTAATGCATCTGTTTGAAAAGTTAAGCTCATCTGAATAAGCCTTTCTTTGGAGTGAAAATAGTTATAAAAGGTGGCTTTAGGAATTTTGGCTTCCTCAACGATTCGATCGACCCCGATGTAAAACCCATGTTGATTAAATAAATCTTTTGCTGCGTGGAGCACGCGTAATGCTCTAAATGATGCTTCTAAATTTGGCATTTTTATACCGTTTAAAATAATTTTTTGTTGTATGTAAATGAGATAGAAATGCCGTCACTCTTAAATTGAGCGCTAAAAACAGGCATGTGAAAGCCGCACAAATGGTGTGCTCGCCTATCTCAGGTTTTATTGTTGCTATGATTTTTTAGGCGTAATGACCTATGGCTTAAAACCTAAAGTCGGTTAAACCGTTTTAAAGACCAGTTGGGTATAGACGTAAAGACTTTGGCGAAGGTTGCCAATGAGAGAGATGAAATAGTACGCATATGGCGGACTCCTTTTGATTTAGAAGAGTCTTACCAATTACTGCTAAATAATGGTGGCAAGACTAGAAGGGTTAGCAGACTGGTACAAAAGGAAACCAGCACACCCGAAGGTGTCCCTCCTAGCCTCACCATAAAGGCGTGACTTAAGAGAACGCACAAAAACCAAAACAGCATTGTTGTGCGCCTTTTGTAGACGGTCTGCTAAAACCGACTGGCAATGTAGGCCAGCAGGCAAAGGATAATCCGCGAGTTTTGGAGTGTCAATGTGATATTCGCTATTCATTTATAAAGATTATTTTTGTTTTTCATTGGCATAGTGATTTAACAATACATTTTCTTAAAGTTTAGTTTGTCTGGTTATTTCATTGTTAATTTATCATTCATTTTCAAAACTGCTTAAATGAACCGATTGATCACGTTATAAATAAAAGCTACAGTAAATAAAGTTTGAATTTTATAACTTTAAATAAATTGATAACGCATGCAGGCAAAGACATGGAAACCATAGATAGCGATTACTCGGTTCCATCAACTTCGTTTGGACATTTTAACGTGTTCCAACGCGATGCCTGCTCGTTCCTCACGCCTTATAGCCGCCGCGATTATTATAAAATTTCACTAGTTTTAGGCACAGGTGACCTTCACTACGCCAACCGCTGGATTCGGGTAGACCGTCCTGCTTTACTGTTTTCAAACCCAATGGTTCCCTACGCTTGGGAAATTAATTCGCCCGAACAGGCAGGTTGGTTTTGTCTATTTACCGAAGAGTTTGTAAACCAAGAATCCAGACAAAGTTTTTTAAAAGACTCCCCACTGTTTAAAGTCGACGGCGATCCGTTATATTTTTTAAATGATCAACAAGTTGATGAAATTTCATTTATTTTCAAAAAGATGATGACTGAAATAAATTCAGACTACATTCATAAATACAATGTTTTAAGAAACTATTTGCAC
>Ga0308161_1006142_pt1 | contig 10270 bp, 8 predicted proteins | sample PhyFR2_FD_201034 | JGI IMG/M metagenome (GOLD analysis project Ga0308161, IMG submission 201034) | Phyllosphere microbial communities from UC Gill Tract Community Farm, Albany, California, United States - DLSLF.R2 | ecosystem: Host-associated > Plants > Phyllosphere > Unclassified | place: USA...
GCCAACGCGAAGGACATCGAGACCAAGGACCAGATCGCCGCGACCGCGTCGATCTCGGCTGCAGACCCCACCATCGGTGCGCTCATCGCCGAGGCGATCGACAAGGTCGGCAAGGAGGGCGTCGTCACCGTCGAGGAGTCGAACACCTTCGGCACCGAGCTCGAGCTGACCGAGGGCATGCGCTTCGACAAGGGCTACCTGTCGCAGTACTTCGTCACGGACCCGGAGCGCCAGGAAGCCGTCTTCGAGGACCCGTACATCCTCATCGTCAACTCGAAGATCTCCAACATCAAGGACCTGCTCCCGGTCGTCGACAAGGTGATCCAGGCGGGCAAGCAGCTCCTCATCATCGCCGAGGACGTCGACGGCGAAGCGCTCGCGACCCTCGTCGTGAACAAGATCCGTGGCATCTTCAAGTCCGTCGCCGTCAAGGCCCCGGGCTTCGGTGACCGCCGCAAGGCCATGCTGCAGGACATCGCGATCCTGACCGGTGGCCAGGTCATCTCCGAGGAGGTCGGTCTCAAGCTCGAGAACGCGACCCTCGACCTGCTGGGCAAGGCCCGCAAGGTGATCATCACCAAGGACGAGACGACCATCATCGAGGGCGCCGGCGACGACGAGCAGATCGCGGGCCGCGTCCGTCAGATCCGCTCCGAGATCGAGGCGACCGACTCCGACTACGACCGCGAGAAGCTCCAGGAGCGTCTCGCCAAGCTCGCCGGCGGCGTCGCCGTCATCAAGGCGGGTGCGGCGACCGAGGTCGAGCTCAAGGAGCGCAAGCACCGCATCGAGGACGCCGTCCGCAACGCGAAGGCCGCCGTCGAGGAGGGCATCGTCGCCGGTGGTGGCGTCGCCCTCATCCAGGCGTCCGTCGTGCTCGACACCCTCGAGCTCCAGGGCGACGAGGCGACCGGCGCGAACATCGTCCGCGTCGCGATCGACGCACCGCTCAAGCAGATCGCGCTGAACGCCGGTCTCGAGCCGGGCGTCGTCGCCGCCAAGGTCCGCGAGCTCGAGTCGGGTCACGGCCTGAACGCTGCGACCGGCGAGTACGTCGACCTCGTCGCCGCGGGCATCATCGACCCGGCCAAGGTCACGCGCTCGGCGCTGCAGAACGCTGCGTCGATCGCCGGTCTGTTCCTCACGACCGAGGCCGTCGTCGCCGACAAGCCCGAGAAGGCATCGGCCATGCCGGCCGGCGACCCCTCGGGTGGCATGGACTTCTAGTCCGTCCGACAGAAGGGCCCCGCACGCTGCGCGTGCGGGGCCCTTCTGTGTGCGGGGGTCGGGGGCGCGGGGCGCGAGCGAGCCGTCTTCGTCACGTTCGACGCTCCGGTGCGACGAGTCGCGCCCGGACCGCGCCGCACGTGCGGCATGTCCCGCTCGCCCAGTGCTCCGGGTTCTTCCCCCACAGGAGGCCCGCGGTGCGCCCTCCTCCACAGTCCCGGCTCGGGATGGTCGGCGTTGTCGGCGCTCCACGGACGATCATCGGCATGCCGAACCCCACCCCGCTCCCCGTTCCCTTCCGCCAGAGTGCGTTCACCGTCGGTGCGGCCCTGCGGGCCGGCATCGGCGCGGAGCGCCTCCGCCGGAAGGACCTCGTCTCGCCGGTCCACGGCGTCCGGGCTCCAGCGGGAGCAGACGTCGGACGTGTCGAAGCGCTCTCGGTCGTGCTGCGCGAGGGACAGCGGTTCAGCCACGTCACGGCCGCACGCATCTGGGGTGCGCCGTTGCCGCACCGGATGGCGTCGGACGAGACGGTACACGTGTCGTCGGACGCCGATGTCGCGATGCGACGGCAGGGGGTGGTCGGACACCGTTCGCCGTCGCGGGCCGTCCGAGCGACCGCGTACGGACCGACCAGCAGCCCGGCTCAGGCCTGGTTCGAGTGTGCGGGCATGCTCTCCGTGGAGGATCTCGTCGTGCTCGGCGACCACATGGTGAGCCGGGAGCGAGGCCTCGCCACCCTCGATGACCTCGCAGCGGCGATCCGCCCCGGGGCGCGTGGCGTGCGGAACGCCCGCGCCGCGCTGGAGCGGATCCGGGTCGGCTCGGAATCGGCCATGGAGAGCCTCCTCCGCCTGGCGGTCGTCGATGCCGGGTTCCCGGAGCCCGAGCTGAACGCCGACGCGCACGACGCCCAGGGACGCTTCCTCGGGCGGGTCGACATGGCGTGGCCCGAGTACCGGATCGCGCTCGAGTACGACGGCGACCACCACCGCGAGCGCGAGACGTTCCGGCACGATCAGCGGCGGCGGAACGGGTTCACGGTGAACGGCTGGCTCGTGATCCACGCGACTGCGGTCGATCTTGCTCGCCCGGCGGTCCTGTTCGAGCGGCTGCGGCTGGCGTTCGCCGAACGAGCGGACAGGACACGCCGTGCATGATGCGCCGGCAGCGCACGAGCTGTCGGCCGGGTGCGACGAGCGTGACGTATCTGGCCCGGCGGACGACGGCGCGGTTGGGGCGGGTGCGGGCGCGGGGTGCGCGTCAGGCCGCGGCGGGCGCGGGGGTGGGCGTGTAGTCGCGGGGGATGAGCGGGAGCCAGACGCGGAAGGTCGCACCGCCACCCTCGGTGTCGAAGACCTCGACCGAGCCGTTGTGCGCGTGCACGATGCCGGACACGATCGCGAGCCCCAGCCCGGAGCCGCCGGTGTCCCGTGCCCGCGAGGTGTCCGCACGCCAGAACCGCTGGAAGATCTTCTCGCGCAGCTGCGGGGGGATGCCCTCGCCGTGATCGATCACGTCGATGTGCGCCATGCCACGGTCGTCGTCCACGCCGATGCCGATCTCGATCGGGTCGTCGTGCGCGGTGAACCGCATCGCGTTGCCCATCAGGTTCGTGATGACCTGCCGCACCTTGTTCTCCTCGGCGAGGACGATCGGCGGGCGGGCCGGGAGCACGACGGTCGGAAGCGGGGACGTGTCGTCGGACGGCACGCCACCCTCGACCCCCATCGCGCGGGTCCGGCGGGCACGCAGTCGCGCGAGGGTCTGCCGCGAGAACGCGATCGGCCCTGTCGTGTTCGCCGAGGACGGGGAGGTCGGCGGGACCTCGCCCGTGTCGGACTGCGGCGCCGGCGGGCGGACGGCCTGCGGCACGCTGACCCCCGTGACGGCGTCCTCGACCAGCACCTGGATCTCGCGGTCGGGGTTCGACGCCATCGTGTCGAGCGCGGAGTCGCGGGCGATCGCGACGAGGTCGACCGGCCCGAGTTCGAGCGGCTTCGACTCGTCGATGCGGGCGAGCTGGAGGAGGTCCTGCACGAGGAGCCCCATGCGCTGGGCCTCCTTCTCGATGCGCTCCATCGCTTGGGCGACGTCCTCCTCCTTGCGCAGTGCACCCATCCGGTAGAGCTCGGCGTACCCGCGGAGCGAGACGAGCGGCGTGCGGAGCTCGTGCGAGGCGTCGCCGACGAACCGTCGCATCTGCGCGATCGTCCGCTCGCGGTCCTCGAAGGCGCTGTCGATGCGTTCGAGCATCGCGTTGAGCGAGCGGTTCAGGCGGCCGACCTCGGTGTTCGGGGTGTCGGCCTCGAGGCGCTGGTTGAAGTCGCCGGCGGCGAACCGAGCTGCGGTGTCCTCGACGTCGCGCAACGGGTCGAAGGTCGCCGTGACGAGGAGCCGGGTCAGCATGGCGCCGAGCAGGATCACCGAGATGCCGAACCCGAGGAAGATCACGGTGAACCGGGCGATGGTCTGGTCGGTGTCGGCGCTGGACACGGCGACGAGCACGTAGCCCGTCTCGGCGGTGCCGCTCGACTGGTTCTGCAGCGACGCCGGGATGACCTGGGCACGCCACTCGTGGTCGTGCTGGCTGTCGTAGAGCGAGAACCGCTGCGACGACCGGGCCGCCGCCGAGAAGTCGAGCGACCGTATGTCCGGCCGGCTCGAGGCGCGGGTCTGGCAGATCTGCTCACCCGACGAGTCGTACGCCGCGACGTAGGCGCTCTGCGACAGCACCACGGAGAGCTTGCAGTACTGCTCGCCGTCGCTGATGTTCTGGCCCTCGAGCTGCTCGGTCGTCTGCTTGACGTTGTCGTCGAGCTGCGACATGAGGTAGGTCGACAGCACCGTCATGGTGCCGAGGCCGGCGACGAGCAGCCCGAGCGCGACGAGGAGCACCGTGATCCCGGTGATCTTGGTGCGGAGGGAGATCCCGTCCCACCAACGGCTCATTCGCGTGTGCATGCTGCCCCAACGGTAGACGGCGCTCGCCCGGTGAAACCGGACGAGCGCCGTGAGGACGACGGCGGCCTACGAAGCCTTCGTCGCCTTGAGCATGTAGCCGAACCCACGCTTGGTCTGGATGATCGGCTCGCTCGAGTACTGGTCGAGCTTGCGGCGCAGGTACGAGATGTAGGACTCGACGATGCCGGCGTCGCCGTTGAAGTCGTACTCCCACACGTGGTCGAGGATCTGCGCCTTCGACAGCACCCGGTTCGGGTTGAGCATGAGGTAGCGCAGGAGCTTGAACTCGGTGGGCGACAGCTCGATCTGCGCGTCGCCGATCGTGACCTCGTGCGTGTCCTGGTCCATCGTGAGCTCGCCGGCGCGGATGATCGCGTCTTCCTCGTCGTTCATGGTGCGACGCAGGATGGCCTTGATGCGCGCGACGATCTCGTCGAGCGAGAACGGCTTCGTGACGTAGTCGTCGCCGCCGACGGTGAGACCGGTGATCTTGTCCTCGGTGTCGTCCTTCGCCGTGAGGAAGAGGATCGGCGAGGTGTATCCGGACGAACGGAGACGCTTGGTGACGCCGAACCCGTTCATGTCGGGCAGCATGACGTCGAGGATGATCAGGTCGGGCTCTTCCTCGAGCACCGCCGAGATCGCCTGGGCACCGTTGCCGACCGCGCGGACGGCGAACCCGGCGAAACGCAACGAGGTCGTGAGGAGGTCGCGGATGTTCGGTTCGTCGTCGACGATCAGGATCTTGGGGCCATCGGTCATGCGCCCATCCTCTGACCGTTCCCTAGAGGTTTCCTGAGAGCGGCACGTACGGCGGCTAGGCGGCAGCCGCGACCTGATCGGCGTCGAGGATCGTGTACGCGTAGCCCTGCTCGGCGAGGAACCGCTGCCGGTTCTGCGCGAAGTCCTGGTCGACCGTGTCCCGCGTCACGAGCGTGTAGAACGACGCGGGCAGGCCGTCCTTGTTCGGGCGGAGGAGTCGGCCGAGACGCTGGGCTTCTTCCTGCCGGGACCCGAACGAACCGGACACCTGGATGGCCACCGTCGCGTCGGGCAGGTCGACCGAGAAGTTCGCGACCTTCGACACGACGAGCACGTCGATCGAGCCTTCGCGGAACGCCTGGAACAACCGCTCCCGCTCGTCGACGGGCGTGGACCCGGTGATCTCGGCGGCGTCGAGCGAGGCCGCGAGGTCGTCGAGCTGGTCGATGTACTGCCCGATCACGAGGATCTGCTCGCCGCGGTGCTTCTCGATGAGCTCCCGCACCACCGGGGTCTTCGCGGGGGTCGTCGCCGCGAGCCGGTACCGCTCGTCGTCGCCCGAGGCCGCGTACTCGAGCCGGTCGCTGTGGGGCAGGTCGATGCGGACCTCGTAGCAGGCGGCGGGGGAGATGTAGCCCTGCGCCTCGATCTCCTTCCACGGGGCGTCGTACCGCTTCGGCCCGATGAGCGAGAAGACGTCGCTCTCGCGTCCGTCCTCGCGCACCAGGGTCGCGGTGAGCCCCAGGCGGCGGCGCGCCTGCAGGTCCGCGGTGAGCTTGAACACGGGGGCGGGGAGCAGGTGGACCTCGTCGTACACGATGAGGCCCCAGTCGAGCGCGTCGAGGAGCGACAGGTGCGTGTACTCACCCTTCCGGCGGGCGGTGAGGATCTGGTACGTCGCGATCGTGACCGGACGGATCTGCTTGACGGTGCCGGAGTACTCGCCGATGTCGTCGGCGGTCAGGGTCGTCCGGCGGAGCAGCTCGTCACGCCACTGCCGGGCCGAGACCGTGTTCGTCACGAGGATGAGCGTGGTGGCCTTGACGGTCGCCATCGCGCCGGCACCGACGAGGGTCTTGCCGGCGCCACAGGGCAGCACGACGACGCCGGACCCCTGAGCGAAGAAGGTGTCGACCGCCTGCTCCTGGTAGGGCCGGAGGTGCCAGGACGCGGTGTCGAGGTCGATCGGGTGCGGCTGCCCGGGTGTGTAGCCGGCGAGGTCCTCGGCCGGCCAGCCCAGCTTGACGAGCTCCTGCTTGACCTGTCCCCGCGCCCATGGCTGCAGGGCGATCGCGTTGGGGGAGCGCTGGTCGCCGAGCAGGGGCTTGATGCGCTTCGACCGGGTGACCTCGGCGAGCACGGACGGGTCCTCGGCGGTGAGCAGCAGGACGGGCTGGCGCTCGAGTTCCTCGGACGGGGAGTTCGCGATGACCGGGGCGTCGGGGCGTTCCTCGCGCCGGATCACCAGGCGGCCGTAGCGCGAGACGGTGTCGCGGATGTCGACCGTGACGCTCTGCGGCACCGGGAACTTCGCGAACCGCTCGAGCGTGCCGATCATCGACTCGGCGTCGTGCCCGGCGGCCCGTGCGTTCCAGAGCCCGAGGCGGGTGATGCGGTACGTGTGCACGTGCTCGGGTGCGCGTTCGAGCTCGGCGAAGGCCGCGAGTTCGTGCCGTGCGTCCTCGGCGTCGGGGTGTGCGACCTCGAGGAGCACGGTGCGGTCGCTCTGCACGATCAGCGGTCCGTTCATGACGGATCAGCCTAGGCGTCGCGGCTGCGAACGGGTGCGGTGCGCAGCGCTCCGGTGGAGGAGCGGCCCCGACCGTTCGCCTGCGGAGGAACGCCGCCGACCGACCACCCCGCTCAGGCTTCGCTCTCCACGGACACCACGAGCGACAGCGGCAGCGTCCGCTCGACGTCCACGCCGGTGTCCCGTCCGCGCACCCGCCCCGCCGCGACCGACGTCGGCACGATCGAGAACGGGTGTTCCGACCCGTCCGGCATCCGCACCGTCACGCGGACCGGGGTGCGTCCACGCACCGCCAGGTCGATCTGCCGCCCGAGCCACTCCTGCTCCGGCTCCGCCTCGCCGCGGCGGGTGGTCAGACGGAGCCGTTCCACGAGGGCGTGCGCCGCCTGCTCCGGCGTGCGGCCGGCGGCGCGGCGACGGACGGGAGGCGCGACCCGCGTCGCGGGGCGGGCGGCGGCCGTCAGCACGGCCGGGTACCGCTGTTCCTCGAGCGCTGCCTGGACCACGTGCGCCGGGTGGTGCGTGACGAGGGTCGTCAGGTCCGGGCGCTCCCACGTGAGCTGACGGAGTTCGGCGTCGACCCCGATCAGGTCGAGCTGGTCCGGGGTGCCGTGCACGACGGCCCCCGTCCCGGAGGCATCGACGTCGACGACGATGCCGCCGTCGCGTCCGGCGACCTGGTCGACCAGGTAGGCGAGCGGCTGCGGCACCCCGGTGGCGGACAGCCGGTCGAGCGAGGCGAGCAGCGCCTCCTTCGTGTGTCCGGCGCGGAGGGCCCGGCGGACCGAGTCCTCGGAGACCCGGTACCGGGCGGCGAGCCCGGGCGCCTCGAGGTCGGCGACCACGCGCAGTGCGGCGTCGTCGGCCGGTGTCAGCGGACCGGGCGCGATCACGGTGAGGTCGTGCTGGAGGTACACGGTGTCGACGGTCGGCGGGAGGTCGGCGGCGGCGGCCCCGGCGTCACCGGCGACGACGGCGCGCCCGGTCGAGGTGACGGTGCCGTCGACCGCGAGCCCGAGCGCCGACGCCGCCCCCGCCACCTGGAGCAGCGTCGCGTCGAGCCAGCGGGATCCGGCCGGGTAGCGCCAGCGGCCGACGGACACGAGGTCGCGCAGGTCGTCCCCGGCGGTCTCGAGGACGTCGTGCACGGCCGGGTCGAGCGAGGACCACCAGCGTCCGACCAGACCGGTCCAGCGCTCGGGCCAGTCCGTCGTGAGCCAGGTCCGCCCGTCGTCCGTGGTGGTCCAGACGCCCTCGCCGGGGTCGGCGTACCCGACCCGGGCGAGCAGGGCCAGCCGGTCGGACACGACCTCGGCCTCGGCGCCGACGCGCTCGCCGAGGGTCCGCGCGAGCGGGGTGCCGATGCCGCCCTTCACGAGTTCGCGGACGCCTCCCTGGTCGACCGCGCGGACGAGCTCGGCGAGCACGGTCATCGTCGCGAACGCCTGCTCCGCACCGGCCGCTCGGTCCCGCTCGTCGTCCGGCGCAGCGCCCTGCCGCGGGTCCCCGGTCTGCTCGGACGGGCCGTCGGCGTCCGGCGCGTCGCGCAGGGCGCCGAGGTCGGGGTGGGCCGCCAGTCGGGCACCGACCGCGTCGTCGACGCCACCGTCGGGGTCGGCCAGGCCGAGCGCCACCGCCGGGGCGAGCGCGTCCGCGGCACCGGCGCCGTGCACGAGGGCGAGGAGCGTCGCCCTCGGCAGGTGCTCGAGCGCCGCGTCGACCGCGTCGTCGCTGCGGAGCGCCTCGGCGAGGTCGAAGAAGTCGGTCGCGTGCTGCGGACCGGAGTCGGCCAGCACGGCGGCGGGCAGTCGACGGGCGACCACGAGCCGTTCGAGCTCGTCGTCGGGCATCGCGCGCAGTCGTGCGGCGAGGTCTGCGGTGGTCGTCATCGGCCCCGGCTCCGGTCGGCGCCGGTGCTCAGCGTCCCGACCGGTTCTCGCGGGCGCGCTTCGACCAGGTCAGGCCGAGCAGGACGAACACGAGCACCATGCCGATCGGCAGGCCGACGAGCGGGACCGCCATGACGACCGGCCACGGCATCGAGCCCTGCGCGCTCGGGTCGGTCAACCACATGACGATCATCGCTGCGATGCAGAGGAGCGCGGCGATGAAGATCCCCCCGACCATGAACCCGAGCACGCGTTCGGTACGATTGAACGTCACCGGGGGCTGCACGTCATCGCGCGGGTTCCCGGTCGATCGGGTCGGCTTGGCCATCGACCCAGGATATCCGACGCACCACGGCCGTTCCACGACCTCGAGGAGTCCACGCATGCCCACCGGCAAGGTCAAGTTCTACGACGACCAGAAGGGGTTCGGGTTCATCACCGGCGACGACGGTGAGCCCGTGTTCCTGCACGCGTCCTCGCTGCCGGACGGCACCACCTCGGTCAAGGCCGGCACGCGCCTGGAGTACGGCGTCGTGCAGGGCAAGAAGGGGTCACAGGCGCTGTCCGTCCGCATGCTCGAGGAGCAGCCCTCCCTCGCGAAGATGTCCCGTCGGTCCGCCGACGACATGGCCGTCATCGTCGAGGACCTCGTGAAGGAGCTCGACCGCATCAGCGGCGACCTCCGCCACGGGCGCTACCCGAAGAACGGCGAGCGCATCGCCGCGATCCTGCGCCACGTCGCAGACCAGCTCGACGCCTGATGGTCGACGTCACGGAGCTCGCGCGCACGGCGCTGCTCGAGGTCACGTCCGAGGACACCGTCGGACAGCCGGTCGGCACGGTCGACGAGGGCGACGGGGTCGTCTCGGTCCTGTTCTCGAACCGGATGCCCGGCTACCCCGGCTGGCGCTGGACCGTCTCTGTCGCGCACGTCGAGGGCGACGAGCCCACGGTGCTCGAGGTCGAGCTGATGCCGGGTGACGGCTCGCTCGTCGCGCCCGAGTGGGTGCCGTGGTCCGAGCGCATGGCGGAGTACCGCGCGTCCCAGGGCGAGTCCGAGGACGACGAGGACGCCGACGAGGACGACGACGCGGACTCGGACGAGGACGCCGACTACGAGGACCCGGACGACGACGAGGCCGACGACGACGAGTCGGACGACGACGACGAGTTCGGCGACGACGAGGACGACCTCGACGAGTCCGACGACGACGAGCTCGACGGCGTCGACGTCGACCGGGCCGCCGAGGTCGTCGCGCTCGGCCACGTGACCGACGCGGACACGACGGACGACGCGGACGACGACGACACGGAGGCCGCGCCGCGTTCCCGCGGCGCCCGGCGCCGCGCACGGCGCGTCCGTCCGACCGAGCCGGACGACGACCTGGAGCTCGACCGGCTCGACGCCGGCGAGACCGAGCCGGGCCGCCACCGCGGTTGACCCCGACCGGGGCGGGCCGACGACCCGCCCCGGTCGACGGTCCGGACCACGGGACCACGGGACCGCGACCACGAACACGACCGGACGCGCACCGCGGCCGACGCGCGCCGTGACCTGACGCGCACCGCGACCGGTCGCGCACCGCGACCTGACGCGCACCGCGACCGGTCGCGCACCGCGACCTGACGCGCACCGCGACCTGCAGCGCACCACGAACCACGAGCTGGTGCGCACCAC
>Ga0308161_1006145_pt1 | contig 10262 bp, 9 predicted proteins | sample PhyFR2_FD_201034 | JGI IMG/M metagenome (GOLD analysis project Ga0308161, IMG submission 201034) | Phyllosphere microbial communities from UC Gill Tract Community Farm, Albany, California, United States - DLSLF.R2 | ecosystem: Host-associated > Plants > Phyllosphere > Unclassified | place: USA...
CATACGCCTTAAATTCTCCAAAATACTTCGTAATTGCTGCCGTCAATGATGTCTTACCATGATCAACATGGCCAATCGTGCCTATGTTTACATGCGGCTTACTACGTTCATATTTGCTCTTTGCCATTTGAGCTCTCCATTATGCGCCTTCATCACTAAAAGGCCTTGATTAACACTATCTAAGAAACCGAGTGACTAAGCGTATTTCTTCTGTATTTCCTGAACCACTGCTGCTGGCACTGGCTCATAATGATCAAACTGCATTGTATATTGTGCACGCCCCTGACTCATTGATCGAAGGGTGTTCACGTAGCCAAACATATTGGCCAAAGGAACCATGGCGTTAACCACGGTGGCGATACCTCTCGCTTCAGTACCAGAAATTTGCCCGCGACGTGAATTTAGATCACCAATCACATCACCAACATAATCTTCCGGCGTTACAACTTCCACCTTCATAATCGGCTCTAAAAGCTGAGCACCAGCTTTTTGCGCACCTTCTCTAAAGGCAGCCCGCGCAGCAATTTCAAACGCGAGAACAGACGAGTCAACATCGTGATAGGCGCCATCAATGAGTGTAGCCTTAACACCCAACATTGGGAAGCCCGCCAGTGGACCGGATCCCATAACACTCTCGATACCTTTTTGAACACCTGGAATATATTCTTTAGGAACAGCACCACCAACAATCTTCGATTCAAAGATAAAATCATCACCTTCATGAGGCTCAAAAATAATCTTTACACGGGCAAACTGGCCCGAACCACCGGATTGCTTCTTATGGGTATAGTCAATCTCAGAAGCGCGGGTTATGGTTTCACGGTAAGCGACTTGAGGCTGACCAACATTGGCCTCCACCTTAAACTCACGACGCATACGATCGACAATTATATCAAGATGCAATTCGCCCATACCGGCAATAATGGTCTGACCCGACTCTTCATCGGTCTTAACGCGAAAAGATGGATCTTCCGCTGCAAGCCTGTTCAACGCCAACCCCATTTTTTCCTGATCGGCTTTAGTCTTAGGCTCAATCGCAATCTCAATAACCGGTTCCGGAAATTCCATTCTTTCCAAAATAACCGGGTTCAAGGGATCACAAAGCGTATCCCCAGTGGTTGTTTCTTTGAGACCTGCTAAAGCTACAATATCGCCAGCAAAGGCTTCTTCAATATCAGAGCGCGAATTAGAATGCATCTGCAACATCCGGCCAATGCGCTCCCTCTTGCCTTTGACCGTATTTTCAAGCGAAACGCCTTTTTGCAAGCGGCCTGAGTAAATACGGCAAAACGTCAACGAGCCAACAAATGGATCGTTCATAATTTTGAATGCCAACATTGATAGTGGAGCATCATCCGATGATTCACGCACTGTTTCCTGGTCAGTCTTGACATCAATACCAGCAATAGCAGGAACATCAACAGGAGAAGGCAAATAGCTAACAACAGCATCAAGAAGAGGCTGAACACCTTTATTTTTAAAAGCACTACCACATAAAACGGGGTGGAACTGCACAGCTATGGTACCCTTGCGGATTAAAAGACTTAGCTCTTCATTAGAAGGCATATTACCTTCAAGATAAGCTTCTGTTGCTGCTTCATCAATTTCAACGGCCGTCTCAATAAGCTTCTCACGGTATTCTTCAGCTTTTGCCAAAAGATTCGACGGTATCTCACCAATAACAGGTGCCGCGCCTATCGTGCCATCCCACGTGTAAGCCTTCATCTCAATAAGATCGACAACACCCTCGAAATCATTTTCAGCACCGATAGGCAACTGTAACACAAGAGCCTTGGCGCCGAGGCGCGAACCAATCATTTCGACACAACGATCGAAGTCCGCGCCGATTTTATCCATCTTATTGACAAATACCATGCGCGGAACGTGATACTTTTCTGCCTGACGCCAAACCGTCTCAGTCTGCGGTTCTACGCCGGCATTAGCATCTAGCAAAGCAATCGCGCCATCAAGAACACGAAGTGACCGCTCTACCTCAATCGTGAAATCCACGTGCCCGGGCGTATCAATAATATTGAAACGACGTTTTTTACCGTCTCGACCCTGCCAATAAGTTGTGGTCGCAGCCGATGTGATAGTAATGCCGCGCTCCTGTTCCTGCTCCATCCAGTCCATGGTTGAAGCGCCATCATGAGTTTCACCAATTTTATGGTTTTTACCTGTGTAATACAGGATTCGCTCGGTCATGGTAGTTTTTCCGGCGTCAATATGAGCCATGATACCAAAGTTCCGATAATCTTCGATTTTATATTCCCGAGCCATCTATCTTACCTTCATCAATAATTCGTAAGGCTACCAACGATAATGCGAAAACGCCCGATTAGCTTCCGCCATACGATGAGTATCTTCGCGTTTCTTAACCGCTGAACCCCTATTATTGGCAGCATCCATAAGCTCACCGGAAAGACGATCGATCATCGTCGTTTCATTCCTGCCGCGAGCGGCATTAATAAGCCAACGAATAGCAAGAGCCTGACGGCGATCTGGGCGCACATCAACAGGCACCTGATAAGTCGCACCACCAACGCGCCGCGAACGAACTTCCACATGAGGAGCTACATTTTCAAGCGCCTGATGAAATAAAGTAACAGGTTCAGTTTTAGCCTTATTCTGCACAGCATCAAGCGCACCATAAACAATGCGCTCAGCAACCGATTTTTTTCCATCCAACATAATGGAATTCATAAATTTTGTAATAACCAAATCACCAAACTTTGGATCTGGATTAATTTCACGTTTTTCTGCTCTATGGCGACGGGACATATCGTAGTCTCACAAACTTATTTCGGACGCTTAGCACCGTATTTTGAACGACGCTGTTTACGGTTTTTTACACCCTGTGTATCAAGTACACCGCGGATAATATGGTAACGAACACCGGGCAAATCCTTAACACGCCCGCCACGTATCATAACAACGGAGTGTTCTTGAAGGTTATGCCCCTCTCCAGGAATATAACCAATGACCTCAAAGCCATTTGTTAAACGAACCTTTGCAACCTTACGAAGTGCCGAGTTAGGCTTCTTAGGTGTTGTCGTGTAAACGCGGGTGCAAACACCACGTTTTTGTGGATTCGCCTGCAAAGCAGGAACTTTATTACGCTTAACCGGTACAGTGCGCGGTTTACGAATTAGTTGGTTTACGGTAGGCATACAACCTTCCTCTTTCAAAAGTTCAGTGCGCCCTAATGGGCCGTTTCACATAACCAATGCACAAAAAACGGGCAAAACCACTCAATAGCGGCCCACCCGATAAAAAGTAGAGGAAGCTTAGGCTTCATACGTTTGGCATTTTATTACTCAAAACTGCAAAACGAACCCTGTTTGAGACTTATTCCAAAGCGCGTCGCTTCAAAAGTTTGGATCTCACATCGGCTCAGATGTGCGCTTGATAACGTTAATTGCTGCTCTCGTCAAGCCCTAGTGCGCGGAAAAATTAAATCAATAGCTCTATTTAACCGGTCGCCATAACTTTTCACGATCTTGCAACCTCAAATTCGTCGCAATTACGCCAATATTAAATCTGTGCTGACGTGAGATATTTTGTCACTTACTTTGTAGCTACACGATTCTTAAATATTTGGCGAGGTTAATAAGCGATTTCAGGCGACTGACTACGACATTAAACAATTTGTTGTAACGTTCTAAATGCATTGGTTGACAATGCCACCTACCACCCATTAGCGCGCCTACCCTAAAGATTCGACAACAATCAAATTACAGTCTTGCAGTGAGCGGGGGTTGGGCGCAAAAGTTTAAATTAGCTGGAACGTATAGCTTGGCAAATTGACTTCTTCGCATTATTTAATATTAGCTTCGTTTAATTTAAAGAAACACATGCAGACTAAGTTCTAAGCTGGAAAGATATTCGAGCCATGCCGTTATTAATAACCAACAACCGATTTTAAGCTGATGAAAATCGCTACTTGGAATGTCGCTGGGATCCGCGCGCGTTTGCCCAATCTCATAAAATGGCTCAAAAACGAGCAACCAGATATTGTATGTCTGCAGGAAACCAAAATCGTTAATGAACTTTTCCCCAGAAGTATGATTGAAGGTCTCGGCTACAGTATCGCTTGTTCGGGCCAGAAGTCTTTCAACGGCGTTGCGATTCTCGCGAAAAAGAGCCCTGATGAGACCATCACTAAACTGCCCGGAGACGAAAATGATGAGCAGGCCCGGTTTGTTGAAGCGGTTTTTAGTCTAAACAAAACCATATTACGCGTTGTTTCACTTTATTGTCCAAACGGTAATCCAACAGAGAGTGCAAAATTTCCGTACAAACTGAATTGGATGGAACGGCTTTATCAGTACGCAAAATCAAACTTAAACCACGAAGAAATGCTGATCCTGGCTGGCGATTTCAATGTTATACCATCTCCCGTTGACGCCCGCTACCCACAACAATGGGTAAAAGATGCTCTTTTTCTTCCTCAAACACGGCAATCATTCTTTAAACTATGTAATTTGGGATTTGTAGATGCTATCAGGGCATCAACTGATGACCCTTCCTATACGTTTTGGGACTTCCAGTCAGGCGCATGGGCCAAGAACAATGGCATACGGATCGATCACGTGATGCTTTCCCCACGAGCCAGCGATATACTAAAAGGCACATCAATACAAAAGGACCTACGAGGTTGGGAAAAACCTTCAGATCACGTGCCTGTATGGGTTCATTTAGACCTCGATTTCTAAACACATCCGCCGCGCCTACCAATCATCACTCACTACAAAGTTTTGTTGAGCCATCAATTAGTGGGTGCCACGGTCGATTTAGAGGGGTAGGTGTGATTTTTTCTATAAATTTTTAGCTTAGGGTACTGATTATATGGGCTTTTGCTTATGTCTTCCTGCTAAACCGCAGCGTTGCCCAATTTTTCGAAAATGCACCAGATTGATGTACCGCTGCGATGAGTCCCAACCGCCCACTGAAATATTAAGGGATTACGAATTATATGGGCTTTTGCTTATGTCTCCCTGCTAAACCGCAGCGTTGCCCATTTTTTTGAAAGTACTAGATTGGCGTCAATACTGACCGCTATGATGAGCTCACTGAAATACTAAGGGTTCACGAAAAGATCATTTAACTGCGGGGGGGTGCAAACAAATCGATGATTCACGCATTTTGGACTTAACCTATTTTTAAACCCAACGGACTGACCGGCATTGCGTTTGTTTTTGTAAAGTCGGAAAACTTACATATGACCTTACTATAATATCTGCAAATGATTTTGAGGTTGATTCGAAACCGGTTTTGAGAAATTGTATCAAACTGCCGCAGTACGAATCTTTAACTCTGCGATGGAGGGCGACCAATGAAATTAAGTATTTTTAAAATTTGGGCATTAGCTGCAATCCTGTTAACTCTGGCTATGTTACAGGCGCGAGCAAGCGATACGCTCGAAAAGATCAAGGAAACTGGCGCTGTTACGTTGGGTGTCAGAGAATCTTCAGGCTTAGCCTACGCTCTTGGTAAAGGTGATTTCGTTGGCTTTCATACGGAGATGGCCAAACGCATTATAGATGATATATCAAAAAAAATTGGCAAACCAATCAAAGTTAACTATCTGCCAATCACCTCTGAAAATCGCATACCACTCCTCCAAAATGGCTCGATCGACTTTGAATGCGGTTCAACAACAAACAATCGCGCGCGTGCCAAACAAGCAGATTTCGCTTACACTACCTATGTGGAAGAAGTGCGCATCGCCACCAAAAAAGACTCTGGCATCAAAAGCATTGAAGACTTAAACGGCAAAACAGTTGCTACCACCACGGGCACGACGTCAGTCATTACACTGCGTAAAAAAGAACGTGCCAAAAATCTCAAGATAAATGAAATCAATGGAAAAGATCATTCGGATAGCTTCTTACTTTTAGAATCCGGCAGAGCCGATGCTTTCATCATGGATGGATCTATTTTAGCAGCGAATATCTCTAAATCGAAAAATCCAAGCGACTATGTCGTGTTAAACGATGTCTTATCCGTTGAGCCGATTGCCTGTATGCTGCGTCTCAATGATGAAAATTTCAAACAAGCAATTAACGATAGTATTGAGCGCCAAATAAAAGATGGTTCATTGGAAAAACTATATAATAGATGGTTTATGGAGCCAATTCCCCCAACAAATACCGTCGTTAATCTTCCATTGTCAAAGAGCACAAGAGCAGCTTGGGAACATCCCAATTCGAAGCCAATGGAAGATTACCCTGAAAACCAACGTTAGTTTAAGATAAAATGCTGCATACTGCGTACATTTTAGATTGCAGCGTTGAAGTTGGAGTGGCAGGCTGATGTCAGTAGGTTAACATGGATTTTTCTTATTTATGCGACGATAGTTTATTTCCAGGAGAACATATTGCCGGCTGCTTAGGCAGCGGAAATATACAAACCAATCTCGATTTACTTCTATCGGCCCTCGGCAACACCGCTTTTTTGTCATTCAGTGCCTTAATCATTGCCATTATCGTTGGTATTTTTGTCGGAATTTTTCGCACGGCAACAAACTCTTTGCTATTACGAATAATCGGCACAGTGTGGGTGGAATTTTTTAGAAATACACCGTTATTAGTTCAATTATTTTTATGGTATTTCGTCGTTCCGAAAATGTTCCCTATCTTGCTGACAATTTTGCCTGCCTATCTACTTGTTATTTTGGGCTTGGGATTTTTTACATCGGCGAGAATCGCAGAGCAGGTACGTTCTGGAATTGAGGCAATTCCTAGTGGGCAAAAACAAGCAGCGTTAGCGTTGGGCTTCACCATGAGCCAAACTTATCGTTATGTTTTGATACCAAGAACCTTACGTACAATTATGCCGCCCCTGATCTCCGAATCTATGGGCATCATCAAGAACTCCGCCGCCGCTTTTGCAGTAGGCGTTCCTGAACTTCTCAGAAATGCGAGACAGGCCACGGATACGACCAGTTTGCCAATTGAAAATTATCTCGTCGCCACGGTGCTCTATGTTTTCCTAGCTCTAATCGTATTTCTTGTTATGGCCGTTGTTGAGCGCAGGCTTCGCATACCAGGCTTGAAACAGAGTGGAGAGGCGTGAAATGAACCTCGATTTTTCACCCTTTACCTTTCAAGTTCTAAAAAATTATATCTGGGATGGTTTTCTCTTCAGCGTCGAAGTGACATTCGTTGCCACCGTATTAGGATTGGTTTTTGGCACAGTTTTAGCAATGATGCGTTTGTCGTCTTTTAAACCAATTGCCGCAGTTGCGACATTTTATATTGTCGTCATGCGGGCAATACCCCTACTCATGGTCATATTATGGTTTTTCCTATTGATACCTTTGTTAACTGGCTACCCACTTGGCGACCGGTACTCAGCCTACATTACTTTTACGGCTTTTGAAGCGGCTTATTTTGCTGAAATCATGCGCGCTGGTATCAAATCAATCGCACCGGGACAACGTTTTGCAGCCATGGCACTCGGCATGAATTATTGGCAGAAAATGCATATAGTAATATTACCGCAAGCTTTTCGAAACATGCTTCCAGTGCTGCTCACACAGGTTATTATTCTTTTTCAGGATACGTCTTTGGTTTATGCCATAGGTGCCTACGACCTTCTTAAAGGCTTTGAACAAATGGGAAAAAATTACGCCCGAGTGGAGGAATCCTACATTATGGCCGCTGTCGCTTATTTTATTATCTGCTTTCTGCTTTCACTTTGCGTAAGAAGCTTACAAAAGAAACTTTCGATTATTCGCTGATGGAATGAATAATGACAAAAAATATGATCGAATTAAAACATGTATCGAAATGGTATAGTTCATTCAATGTTTTGAAAGATTGTTCCGCAACGATCAAGAAAGGTGAAGTTGTTGTCGTCTGTGGCCCCTCAGGATCGGGCAAATCAACACTTATAAAAACGATCAATGCGCTTGAGCCTTTTCAAAAAGGCGAAATTTGGGTTGATGGAATTGCGATCCACGATAAGCACACCAACCTGTCACTATTGCGGAGCCGTGTCGGTATGGTGTTCCAGCATTTTGAGTTGTTCCCACATCTTTCAGTAATGGAGAATCTCACAGTTGCCCAAATAAAGGTTTTAAAACGCAACCGCAAGGAAGCAACAGAGAGCGGCGTAAAATATCTTGAAAAAGTTGGAATGATTGAGCATAAAAATAAATATCCGGGACAACTTTCTGGCGGTCAACAGCAGCGGGTGGCGATCGCACGGGCTCTAACAATGGATCCAATCGTCATGTTGTTTGATGAGCCAACCTCGGCGCTTGACCCCGAGATGGTTGGCGAGGTCTTGGATGTGATGATTAGTCTGGCTCGAGACGGCATGACGATGATTTGCGTCACCCACGAAATGGGTTTTGCCCGCAAGGTGAGCGACCGCGTTATCTTCATGGATCAGGGAGAGATTATCGAAGATTGCACGTCAGAAGACTTTTTTGTCAACGCTGCAGCTAGAAGTACACGGACTAACGATTTCCTTTCGAAGATCTTCAGCCATTAAGAACAATCATTTTTTGGAGAATGAGTAGTAAAAAATCCGTTCGGCAACGACTTGATCACCTTGTGATAACATGGTCGGTTAATTGAGCGATGTTTTTTAATCGATTGCGAACTAGTCATTGAAAACCTGGACATCTGACGTTGGTCGAGAGTTTTGATTTCTTAATCTGATAGAAATAAACTGGCAAAACTCTAGTTGATCGCGATTGCTCACAACCTTGCATTCGATGCTTTTTCAAAAGAACTGCGGTGTCGCTATCAAAAACCATCCCCTTTTAACGGGGATAGTGTTGGTCGAGACAGAGTTCCCTAACATGCATGGTTTATTAACTATCTTATCGAATTTCGCATGCTTTGTTGACTATTTTAACCATTTGTGTCTGTTTGCAATGAAGGTTGATTGAGATATTATTGGGATAGTCCACGACTAATCGACAGAACTCATGATTGGCCCTACCAATCAACGACTAGCGCTTGAGAACCAAATTACCTGAATTGAATTATTCTATAAATAAATTTTTGAATTTAGTTACAGGCGTATCTATCAACATCTGCTATTTGACAGAATCTGCTAGGTCTGAAGCAAGAGTAAAAGCTGTACGCCGTTCCGCTTCTTCTGCAATCGCAAAAGCGCGTTCCTGTAAAGGTCGTATCCAGAGTTTTTCCTTAGGACTAGCTTTCGAATAGGCAGCAGTTAACATCGCCAACCCTTTGACGGTTTTTCCCGCCTGAAACAACATGTTCCCAAGCATCGCTTGAGCAGACGTATTGCCTTTATCTGCAGAAAGCTGAAACCATCGGGCTGCCTGCACCCGATTCTTCTCTCCACCTTGACCGTTAAGTAGCATAACGCCGAGCAAATATTGGGCTTCTGGATTACCATAGCTTGTGGCGGCGCGCACATAAAAGCTGCGCGCTTTGGTCAAGTCAACTTTAACGGGCGTACTCGGTATGCCTTTACAAAAATAATTGCCCAGTTCTACCAATGCATCAGAAACATAAGCCTCATCATCAGAACCTGGTTCAGCTCCTTCATCAACTATTTTAGCGAAAAATTTGTAAGCTTGATAATCATTTTCAGCGACGCCATCGCCGTCAGCATACATGTGTGCTAATTTCCAGTTCGCCCCGTGATGACCCATTTCGGCCGCATAACGCAGCGACTTTATGGCCTCTATTTTATCGCCTTTTTTGTAAGCTATAATCCCAGTTTTGAAATAGTCAAAAGGGCTTTCGTTTTTGGTTGATGTTTTAAGATCCAGAGACCACGCAGACGTAACGCACAATGCAAGTATCAGCACTGAAAAGTTAATCGCCGTACTTGTATATTTTCCAATCATCCAGTTTACCCATGTTGGGTTTTATCAACCCTAAGCCCTTGTGGTAATCTGCGCGCAATTTATGGCGGTAAAGCGGCAAATTTCCGTCATGATTTTGCTGATGCCACATTGATGTGCTCTGTTGCCGATCGGCAACATCTTGCTCCAGGCATTCATTCATACAATCACTAATGTCTAATCTAACGAGGTAGATTGATAGGATCGCTTTTCAGATAAACTGCTCTTTAATTAGCCCTCCCTGCTTCCGACTTTTTATAAGATTCGTATTAGTTGGATTAAATCAGTTGGCTGCAGAGTGCGGATCAAATTACCGGCTTAATATTGCCGGTACTACCGAACGGGATTAGAGATAACTTTTTGGGAGCGCTTTAAATTTAAGACGTTGCGAACAAGAAATGTAGAAAGCAGCAAGTGCGGCTCT
>Ga0308161_1006149_pt1 | contig 10258 bp, 6 predicted proteins | sample PhyFR2_FD_201034 | JGI IMG/M metagenome (GOLD analysis project Ga0308161, IMG submission 201034) | Phyllosphere microbial communities from UC Gill Tract Community Farm, Albany, California, United States - DLSLF.R2 | ecosystem: Host-associated > Plants > Phyllosphere > Unclassified | place: USA...
TCCTGCGCGTTTTCCAGCTTGCGTGTGTGCCGCGCCAGCACTTTTGTTTTCATGAGCCGGGTCCCCAGGTGCTTGCCCACTTCGTAGCCCACGCTGTCACCGATGATGGCGGCTAACACCACCAGCGCCATCATGGTTCCCAGTTGCACCTCGCCGCGGCTGGCCACCACCCCGCCGAGGACGGCCGCCGTCTCACCCGGGATCACGAAACCAACGAATATGGCGTCTTCGGCGAAGACCAGGCAGAAGACGGCTATGTACGCCACGATCGGGCTGACGTTCAGGAGTCCGTCGATAAAGCCCGTCATGGAACCAACTCTAAGCCTGTGGAGCGGGGATGGGCCCGAGTTTCGCCAGGAACGGGATGCGGGCCAGCAGTGCCAGGCCGAACCGCTGAGAAGTCCCTGACAGCCAGGTCGGGTTTACCCCGCCTGATCCGCTCGTGCCCGCCCTTCTATGTCTCGGAGGATGCTGAACAACTGCACAACTTTGTCGTTGCCAAACAAGACATCCGGACCAGAAGGTGCCAGTTCGTTGTATGGGGAATCAAACAGAGCGGACGGGGCAACGCGGCCATTGTCCACGAGGTGATTGCTCAGGACCTGGAGGAAGTCGAGCTGTTGTGCCGTCAGTGTGGTCCCGGCAACAAACTCTTCCATGGCTTCCTGCACAGCTTCGCGATCCAGGCCGACAAGGGACCGCACGTAGAGCCCAAGCCCATCAGCGGCGGCGCGGTTAAGGTCCTCGGAAGTGCCCAGCCCGCTCTCAAGCAGAATCCGTTCGAGTTCGGACAGGTCCAGCGCGGTCAGCTGTTTGTTGCGGCGGAGCCGCTGGATTGAGGCGTGCTCCTGGTATTGGTCCAGGTACTGGCGGATCTTGTCGCGGTACCGGGCCAAATCCACGTGGCCGTTGCTGGCGCTGGTGAGCTCAATTTCCTCAATCTCGGCCAGCTCGTCCTGGAAGTTGGTATAGACAACGTTGCGCCGGCGCTTCTCGATCAGATGCACCAACTCGCGCAGCTTGAGCCGGATCTCTTCCAGCCACTCGACTGAGACTGATTCCCACTCCTCGTCATTGAGAATTGCTTCCAGCAGCTGGAGTTGCGCTGCGATGGCTGGGACGTTCGGCTGGTCCTGCAGCGCGGCGGCCACCGCCTGGACTTTGGTCCTCAATGGCCCCAAGGACTTGCCCTGCAGCGACGCCAGCTCGGTTTGAAGCATGAGGAAGTCGAAGCGCTTTGCTTCTTCGGTGTCCGGAAGGGCGCCTATGGATGCGAGCCGGGCGACGCGGGTTTCCAACGCCTCGAAGTCTTCGATATCCAGGTCGTCCCATGTGTCTGGTTCGGAGAACCGGTCCACCCATTTGCGGGCGGGTTTAACCAGGAAGTTTTCGCGGGGCAGCCGGTCCACGGTGTGCTGCAGGGACTTTCTCAGGTCCATCACGAAGGGAGCGTCCGCGTCCCAGGTGAGGTCCGCCGTCGTCCGCAGCAGCTGGACGCGGGTGGCGAAGGTGCTTTCTGCGAGGGACTTTCCCACTGACCCCTCGTTCCCGGGCATTCCGGCGTTGAAGTATTCGGCGTTGCGGCACAGGTCGAAGATGAAGAAGTCCTTCTTGTCCTCGCCCGGGCCGAACAGATCGGGGCAGAGTCGCGTGCCGCGGCCCACCATCTGCCAGAACTTGGTTTTGGAACGCACCATTTTGAAGAAGACCAGGTTGACGGCTTCAGGAACGTCGATGCCGGTGTCCAGCATGTCAACCGAGATTGCGATGTGGGGGTCGGCGTCGCGGCGCGAGAAGTCGTCAATGAGGGTCTGCGCGTAGGCCACCTGATAGGTCACCACCCGGGCGAAGTGACCCTTGAGGTGCGGGTAGTTCTTGTCGAAACGCTCCTCGATGAACTGGGCGTGCCGGTTGTTTTTGGCGAAGATGATGGTCTTGCCAAGCCGGTCGCCGCCGGCCACCTTGTGGCCGTGTGTCATCAGCACTTCGAGCGCTTTGTCCACGGTGTCGGTGTTGAAGAGCCAGGAGTTCACGACGGCGGGGTCCACCGAGTCGGGGATCTCTCCGTCCTCGTTCCAGTCGAGTTCGTCCCACTGCTCTTTTTCATGCTCCGGCAGATCGTCGTACGAGATGCCTTCGTACGGGAACTTCAAAGGAACGGGCACCACCCGAGGCGGAACGAGGTATCCAGCCTCGATGGCTTCGTTGAGCTCGTAGGCGAACGTGGGCACATTGTCTTCGATGCCGAACAGGCTGTAGGTGTTGCGGTCCACCTCTGACTGCGGGGTGGCGGTGAGGCCGATCAGCAGTGAGTCGAAGTAGTCGAAGATAGCCTTGTACTTTTGGTAAATCGAGCGATGGGCTTCATCGACGATGATGAGGTCGTAGTGGCCGATCCCGAACCGGCGCTGCCCCAGCTTCCCCTCGGTCTGGTTGATGAGGTTCATCATGGTGGGGTACGTGGCCACGTGGATGCGGCTGTCCGCCTCTTCGCCGGAACCCAGAATGACGGGCCCCGAGCCGGGCAGGTGGGTCTTGAAGGCGTTGGCGGCCTGCTTCACCAGGGCTACGCGATCCGCGAGGAAAAGGACGCGCTTGGCCCAGTTCGCTTCCTGCAACAGTTTGGTGAGCGCGACGACTGTACGCGTTTTGCCGGTCCCCGTCGCCATGACCACCAGTGCCTTGCGTTCAAACTGGTTCTCGTAGGCTTCCGCCACCGATCGGATGGCGTTGTGCTGGTAGGGACGTTCGACGATGGCATCGTCAATCTGCTCCTGCGCCAGAGGCTTGCGTGTCTCCCTCCGGTTAATGAGGAGTTGCAGCTGGTCGCGGGTATGGAAGCCCTGGACCCTCCGTTCCGGGTATATTGTGTCGTCCCAGATCCAGGTGTCGTAGCCCGAGGTGTAGTAGATGAGGGGACGCCGGTTGTACCGGCGCTCCAGACAGTCCGCGTACAGCTTGGCCTGTTGCTTACCCACATGCGGGTCCTTGGTGGTGCGCTTGGCCTCGACGACAGCGAGCGGCAGCCCGTCCGCACCCCAGAGAACGTAGTCCACGTAGCCGGTGCCGGCCAGGGCGCCGCTGGAGGTGGGCATGGTGTCCACCTGGAATTCCCGGTCTTCCGGGTTTTCCAGCGGCCAGCCGGCTTCGTTGAGGTCCCAGTCGATGAGGTGCCGGCGGGTCAGTGCTTCGTCGTAGTCGTGCCGGTCCGGGACTTTCTGGTTCTGTTGCTTTGTGGCGGCGACTTCGGCCCGGAGTTGCTGCAGTTGTGCTTCCAGGCTTGCCGATTTTGCGGCTTCGCTTGCATGGGCCTCGCGGCTGGTCTTGAGTTGCTCTTCGAGTTTCTGCAGTTGTTCGGGGGTTTGCTGCGGGGCCGGTGCGGCGGCCGCGGGGGCGAGGTGGCCGGTGTCGAACGCTAATGACGGCGGCATTTGGCTGCCGCCCTTCGCGTAGTTCCGGGCGAGCCAGTAGCAGACGTGGTGCAGTTCCCGGAGAACGATCTCCGCGCCTTGGGCGCTGGGGTTGACTGGGTTGTGCACAGCGTTGTTTCCGGCTTTGCGGATGATGGTGAGCTTGCTTCCGATGGCGCCGCCCACCAAAGCCTTGAACGATGGTTCGTTCAGAAGGGCGTTGAGGTCTTCCTTATAGGGGAGGGTGAGTGTGCGCTCCGCCTTGTAGAGCCACTCGACCAGTCGCTCAATGGTGTAACGGGAATAGAACATCGAAGCCCGAGGGTCGATGCGGGCGAACTTCTCGGCCCGGCGGGCATGCTGGGCCAGGTCTGGCCAGTCCTCCAGCATGAACTCAAAGTTGCTGTTTGTTGCCGCTGCCCCCATGCAGCTTCTCCGATCCCGCGATGCGATGTTTGGCACTAGTCAACCATGCCTCTGATAGCGGCGGGGAATGCTTAACGGGGAGAGCGCGCGCCCGACGGCATTTCGTGGTCCGGGGCTGGTTCGATCATGCGAAGGTCCTGAGCCTCGCTGTCGGTCAATCTGGATCCGCATAACAAATCCGCTAACCGTCGGGGTGCTGAAATTAGGCTCAGAATTACGGCTTCGGCGGGTACATAACCGGTCGCGTCTACCCGCTGTCTGATCAAGCCTCCGCAGGCGAGGACGGCCGAGATGGCAACGGTGATCATGAGAATGTTGTTTCCACGCGAGACGGCGAGGACGGCAATAAACCACAGAGTTGCTGAGGAACGACTTGTAAGCGCTCGCAGACCTTGCAAAACAACAACTGCTGCGGCAGCAACGACCAGGATGATGCAAAGTCCTGGCGTGAGCCATGACCTCGCCGCAATCCAACTTTGGGCAACCTCGAACCACGGTATGGAGGCTCCCAAACAGTCACTGCTCAGCGTTGATAGGACGGCAAGCGGCGGTTGGCCGCCACTCAAGAAGGCAGCTAATGCAAGCACTGAAGCGCTGAACGTATAGAACGAATTGATGCGGCCTTCAAACTTCTTATCCAGCCCAGTGAGAATCTCCGAAATCATATGGCCCAGCCCTTTCCTGTGATGGCTGGAACCTATCGGGCCGGGGCGACATTATGGGCGCCTTTTAGCCTTCTACTCGAAGAAGTCCTCGTCCAATTCCACTACGTCGTAGCTTTGCTTCACCTGGACGCCCACGCGGTACTTGATCATGAGGCCAACCAAGCGGGAGGAGTCGATCAAGATGATCCTCGACGGGACGTTCTCCGCGTATTGACGCGCCCCGGATGTGAAAGCGCTGGTGGTGATGAAGACGCCACGGGATGCCCCTACACCGTGAAGTGCACCCACGAAAGCCTGGATGGTTTCGCGGCCCACGGTGTTGCCGTCGGCATACCGTTTGGCCTGCACGTATATGCGGTCGAGTCCAAGGGCGTCTTGGTCGATCACCCCATCCACGCCGCCATCACCGGACCCGCCGATGCGACGGCCGCGCTGTTCGGCGCCGCCGTAGCCCATCTTCAGGAGGAGCTTTACCACTGCTTCTTCGAAGAAATCGGGGTGGCCTTCGCGCAGCTTCTGGATCAGGTCGGCGCCAACCTCAGCATTGATCCGGTCCATCGCAGCGTCGATGACGTCGTTCGGATCTTCGTCCTCATCCAATACATCTGACTCGGGCGCGGACGACATTTCCTTGCGGGCCGCCCGTACGTCGGCGCGGTGCTGACGGTAGGCTTCGATTTCCCGCAGGCGGGCCTGCGAAATGCCATGGGGGCTACTTTGCAGAAGCTCGCGCCCCACGTCAGTGATGACGTACAGGGCACTGTCGGGCCGGTCGAGGGCTGTCGCGGCGATCAGGTGAGAGAGTGCCCACCCCACCCGTCCCTTGGCTTTGAGGCTCCCAGAGTTGACACGTATGGCGCGCTGTTCATCCGTCAGGCCTACGACGTCCATCGCCTGTTTGGTCAGGTCGCTCCGGGTTCTCGGCTGTCCGTCAGCAAGCACTTGCAGGATGGCCGAGGTGAAGCCGTGCCACTTCGGGATACCATCCGGCCCGATCGCCTCTGTCATTACAGCTCTCCTTTGAAGGCGCGGTGCTGTAGGGAGGCGAAAAGTGTGTCCAGCTCGGCCAGGTGCTTGCGGTGCAACTCTTTCAAGCGTTCTACGGCGGCAACGCGATTTGCGAAGGCCTGCTGGAGTTCAAGAGGTGGGACCCGGATCTCAAACTGTCTAACGTCCGTTTGATTGATGCTCGCTTGATTAACTGCTCGCTTTGCTCGACGAACGATCTGCCCATACATGTAGTCGCTCATCAGGGCTGAGCGCAGGTACTCGGAGTGAACTTTGTTTCTATCGAAACGGCAACGCATCATGTTTGATTCGAAGACCGTCGGCTCTCTTAGATCCGGAACGACACAAGACTTTCCCAGATGCTCGATACTGTTCACTCGATTTATCAGGATGTCACCCGTCTGTAGACCATAGTTATCTAGATCATTCGTACTAACCCGCAGTCGTTTAAGGCTGGAGAGGTCATCAATGATGCCTCCTCGGAAGGAATCGATGCGGACGATTGGCGCACCAGACCCATATTCACTAGCCGGAAGATACATTCCATTTTGGGGGCCGAACTCTAAAAGCGTATCGAGCTCGCTGGTCGGCCAAGCCAATGGGTTTCGTCGGCCTTCGCCAAACATTGAGTGAAAGATCGACTGGGTGAGGGTGTCGAGGTGGGCGAGGGCTTCGCGGCGCTTGGTGCGGAGATCGTCTGCCTTGTCCAGGATCGCCGCAATCCGCCGCTGCTCGTCGAGGGGTGGGAGGGGGATCTGAATCGTGAGAAGTGCGCTAGGACTGATGCGCGGCAGGTTTGCGCCGGCAGCGAGGCCGTTGACCTGATCGACAACGTGTCTTTGGCGAAGAAAATGAGCTACGAACATCTTGTCCGCGGCTGAACCGACTCGAACTGGAAGGATGTCTGTACTGCAAACCCCGCCAAAAGACGGAACCGCGATCTTGGCAAGGTATGGACGAAGCTTCCCGTAGAGGATGTGTCGCTCGTCAAAGGCTAACTTTGCGCTGGCAAGTTCGCCATTGGCTACTGGTCCAACGGATAGAAATTCTCCTCCGGACACTATGTTCTCAAGTCCTACATAGGTAGTTCCGTCAGCAATGTCCTCTGGTTTGACCGCCTTACGGTCGATTGTGGCTATTTCCCCCAGCGAAACAATCTTCACTTCAGCAGCCCCCGCAGCTCTGACATGCCCTCAGCGATTTCGGCCTCAAGCCCGTCCAAAGCGGCCAGGATCTCCTCCGGCTCCGCGTGCTCAATATCTTCGTGCACGATCTCCTTGTACCGGTTCAGGGACAGGTCGTAGTCGTTCGCGGCGATCTCCGAAAGCGGCACACAGAATGACTGGTCCGTGCGCTCCCGCTCAAGCTCCGTCGTCGTTCGTTCCTTCCAGCGGGTCAGGACGTCGGGAAGGTCGGACGAGCCGAGCGGCGTGCGCTTGTCGTCGAGGCTGAAGCCGTCGGACTTCAGGTCGTAAAACCAGACGTTGTCGGTGCCGCCGGAGTTGGTCTTGGTGAAGAACAGGATGGCGGTGGAGACACCTGCGTACGGTTTGAAGACACCGGAAGGAAGCTTCACCACGGCGTCGAGCTTGTGGCCCTCAACGAGCGTTTTCCGCAGGGACTTGTGCGCTCCGGTGGAGCCGAACAGGACGCCGTCGGGAACGATGACTGCGGCCCGGCCGCCGGGCTTGAGCAGCTTGAGGAACAGTGCCAGGAACAGGAGTTCGGTCTTCTTCGTCTTGACGACCTTCAGGAGGTCGAGGCTCCCGGCGAACGGCGGGTTGGCCAGGATGAGGTCGTACTTTTCTTCCTCGTCCGCGTGAAGGTCGGCCAGGGAATCACGATAGGAAATATCCGGGTTTTCGACTCCGTGCAGCAACATGTTCATCGAGCCGATGCGCAGCATGGTCGAGTCGAAGTCGTAGCCGTGGAACTGCTGGTGGTGGAAGAACTTGCTGGTTTCCGCATTTGTGAGCAGGTTGGGGTTGTTGTCCCGCAGGTAGTGGCCAGCCTGGACCAGGAACCCGCAGGTGCCGGATGCGGGGTCGCAGATCGCTTCCAGCGGCTTGGGCGCCGTCATGGCCACCATCAAATCGATGATGTGCCGTGGCGTCCGGAACTGGCCGTTGGTCCCTGCCGACGCCAGCTTGGAAAGCATGTACTCGTAGAGGTCACCCTTGGTGTCCTTGCCATCCATGTTGATGCTGTCCACAATGTCCACCACCTGCTTGAGGACGCCAGCGTTGGGGATCTTAAACTGCGCATCCTTCATGTGATGGCTGTAGGTGGAGTCCTCGCCGTTGGACTGCTTGGGCAACTCGTTGCGCAGGAACGGGAAGACGCTTTGGGAGAAGACGGAGAACATCTCAGACTGCGAGAAGTCCTTGAAGCGGGACCAGCGGAGATCCGAGTAAGGCCTTCCCTGCGGGTCCAAACCGTCTGGGAAGATGGCGTTCTGCAGCGGCTGGCCCAGCAGGTTGGCTCGCTTCTCTTCGCGGGTCTGGTTCTCGTCGAGCCGCTTCAGGAACAGCAAGTAGGTGATCTGTTCGATGACTTCCAAGGGGTTGGAGATTCCGCCGCTCCAGAACGTATTCCAGACCTTGTCTACTTGGGACTTGATTTCACCTGTGATCACCCAAGCGAGTTTAGTGGTCCGGGGCGACAGCGGTGGGCCACCAGCCAGCCGCCTGCCGTTTGTGTGAAGATTTGCCCTATGGATGATGCAGAACCGAACCTTGCCCTCTACGTGGAGGGTGAGTCAGCCCTTGTTGCCGGGACGCCCGAATCTATTACTGAGCTGTTCCGAAAGCTGGATGTCCAGCCAGAGGCGACTTCGAACTTGGGGAGCGCCCTAACGGACATGCTTGCCCTCGCGGCAGGCATTGCAAAGGCAGTCTCGGGCGGGGGCGTAAGTGGAAACTCTTTCCAGATGACACCAGAGTCCTATGCCCGCTACCTGGAACTGGCGGGTTCGACCAAGGAAAAGTTCGGCATAGTCAGCGGCGTTTTGAGGCAGCCTGACGGAACCATCGACACGGTGGTGGAGCTTGTTGGGTCGGCTCCGGTCAATCCTGCTGCCCTGGGGAACGTGTATGTCTTGGCAGCAACTCTTGCCATCCGGACAGCGATCCACAGTTTGGAGGTGCAACTCGAATCGATCGACGCCAAGTTGGATACCGTCCTCCGAGATGCACGAAATGAAGCTCTCGGCAACATCCAGGGGACGAGTCACATTCTCGACAAGGCTTTTGGCTACTTTGAAGACACAGGTATGCTGAGCGACACGCTGTGGGATCAAGTGGCGGGCCAATCAGCACAGCTTGCCCAAATGCAAGCTGTGGCGTTGAACCATATTGATGGGATAAGCGAAGGGCTTGAGGCCAGAGGATTTGGGAAACGACTGAATGCAGCTCAATTCGCCGCATCAGGGGAACTTCAACACTGGCTCATTATCACCGCAGTTGCCTTGACCAACATGGTCCGCATGGATTCGCTCGAGATTGTGCGCGGAGCTGCCGAAGGGAACGCAGGTTCCCATGCCGAGCATGTTGGGCGGTCTCGTGTGCGCAGGCGCGACGCCACGAAGGCCAAACTGCAGCGGCTTGCTGAAGCTGCCGCTGCGGCGGCCAAAGCGGACATGATGTCCCGCGTGATGAATCCGCTGGAGATGCCCAAGATGTACGACTCGGTCGCCGAGATCAACAGGCTCCTCAAAGCATTTTCAGATGCCTATGACATGCCATTGAACGTTGAGTTTCAGCGCAGGGAGTGGCACGAGTCGGTCCTGGAGCTGGGGCAAGCGGCTGGCGCAACTGTGGCGGGCGCAGTGAACGCCGTGGCCGGGGGAGTGGCGGCAGCACCCAAAGCGATCGCCGGGGGAGTGGAGGACGGGATCCTGCACGTGGCTCGGAGCATCGAAGAGCGCCGGAAGGTCGAGGCGGACGAATGACCGTACGAAAAGGTGCCGGAAGGGCGCTGTCGGTCCTTTCGGCACCACGCCGCTTGGGCTTCAGGAGGCCAAGCAGAATCTAGGTCAACCCGGAAGCGGGGTTTTGCCGCCCGGAATTAGCAGCGCGGAAGGGTGTACAGGAGCGCGCAGTTTCGGGCTCATACAGCTAAACGCGGCCTAGAGGTGCTGGATGCCGGCCCGCTGCATCGCGTCCCGGTAGGTCTCCACGTTCTTGGCCAGGAGCTCTTCCTGCTTGGCCTCAGAAACAGCAAAGGCCCTGCCGCCAAGGGCAGTGGCCTTGTAGATTTTGATGCCGTTGTTCTTCAGCGAGGAGTGGTAGGTCTTCTCGAACAGGGTCAGGAACGTGGATGCGTCCGTACCGTGCGCGATGATGGCCGAAACGCGGGAGTTGATCTTGAGGAACTGCCGGAACGGGCGGAGCCCGTCGGTCTTTTCCTGGACACTCAGGGCCGAGGGGCTGCCGCTTTCGCGGATCCAGGGGTAGGCGTTCCAAGGCATGACGTAGCGGGGGTCCAACTCAGCGAGCTCGTAGATCTGGGTGGCGCGGCGGGCCGCTTCGTCGTCGTTGTTGTGGGAGACAAACCCGGACTCGGTGCCCTTGCCGGGGCTGGCCTGGAGGCTGATGATCCTGCACTCATCTTCGTCGTGCACTGGGTCGATGTAGGGGACGGTGGAACCGGGCTTCTTTTCCATCAGCTCATCGCAAAGCTGGGTTACCTTCGCGATATTCGGTTCCTGTAGCAGGGCCTTTTTTTCGTCCCAGTCAATCGTCACGATTT
>Ga0308161_1006153_pt1 | contig 10254 bp, 11 predicted proteins | sample PhyFR2_FD_201034 | JGI IMG/M metagenome (GOLD analysis project Ga0308161, IMG submission 201034) | Phyllosphere microbial communities from UC Gill Tract Community Farm, Albany, California, United States - DLSLF.R2 | ecosystem: Host-associated > Plants > Phyllosphere > Unclassified | place: USA...
TGTTGCGGTAGGACGAGTGAGGGACACCTTCGGGTGTGCTGATTCTTTACTATCAGTCTGCGAACCCTTGCTCGTTCTGCCACCATAATTTTAATGTCTGGCAGAACTCCATATATAAGGAGTTAGCTTTGCACATCCATTATTTCGTGGCAGCCATTGCCAAAAGCTATAACAACACAGCTTAAAACATTTAACGCAGCTTGATCGCCGTAAGGCTTTTTCAGGCTTTAGCTCGTTATTATTAAAACTTAGACAATTAAAACTTGAGATGTGCCAAGCACAGTCTTTACAGCTTTGCTATGCCTTTTTTTATCTCATTTATATACAACAATAATTTTTTATAACGGTAAAACTATGCCACATTTAGATCTTCCATTTCGTGTTTTAAGCGTGCTTCATTCGGCAAGATACTTATTTAACAAATACGGCTTTCACAATGTCGGAGTAGACCGAATTATTGAGTCGGCAAATACTACCAAGGCCACGTTTTATAACTACTTCCATTCAAAAGAACGCCTCATTGAAATGAGTCTAACCTTTCAAAAAGATGGACTTAAACATGAGGTGATTTCGATTATCCATGTTCAAAAAGAATTAACGCTAATTGAAAAACTCCGCAAAATTTATTACTTACACGCCGACTTAGATGGGCTTTATCATTTGCCGTTTAAAGCTATTTTTGAGATTGCGAAAACACATCCCAAGGCGTATCAGACCGTAATTGACTATCGGAACTGGCTGATTAATGAAATCTATAATTTGCTTTTAAAAAGCAATGAAAATACCTCAAAACAAGATGCACACATGTTTTTGTTTGTGATTGATGGGGCAATGGTTCAGCTTTTAGACCCAAACAAACCAGATGAACGGAAGAGATTGCTTGAGTATTTTTTATTACAGTTGTTGTGACATTTGGGATGTGTACTTGAGAGACACATGCCGTCTTAAACCGCTATAAAATTCTGCTTGGTGATTTTATAATACACAGCAATAACGAAAGTTTAAGCGCCGTGCTAATAAGTAAGATTCAATAGGTACAGCGGTTTTTTTAGACAATAAACATAGAAAATTGAGTACTGGATGCCAAATCAATTTGAAACGCATATTTCAGATGTGGGAACTACCATTCATTTAAAGATGAATGGTGAGCTTGTAGAAAATCTAATAGCTTTGGACTTTCTAGCACTAACTTTTTTTGACATTTTATTTGTGTATGGTGTTTATATAGTGTATGCAAAAAATGATAGTTTCCTGACATTTTTTTTAATATTCGTACTTTTACCATTTCTTTTCTACTTACATTCTGAATATAGAAAAAATAAACGATGGATTAAAAATGCCGAGGAAACATTTTTTATTTCCAAAAACAATCTTTGTATTTCTAAAGAATGCCTTGGGAAAAATTTGTTAATACAGGATATTAATACTCAGAAGATTATTGAAATTGTCTACAGACCTTGGAATGGTGGATTAAATCCGCCTTTTTTACCAGATTGCAGCCAAGGTACCATTCATTTAATTACTTATGGTGGTGGCGGTTGTTCATTTGGTATTAATCTTAACAAAGAAGAAGCAGAGACATTTATTACTGAACTGCGTTCATTAATTATGCAACAACAAGAACCTCGACATTTTATTTTTGCTCCACACATGCATTTAACTAAAGATTGAGTTGAACTATTTGAGAAAAAATATGCAAAATATTGAAATTTTAGAGATAAATGAAATTGGTGACCACGAAGAAGACTTATCGTTACTATTAGAAGACTCTGTAAATAGCGGAGCTTCAATAGGTTTTTTAGCTCCGATAGAGGAGAACGAAGTCTTAAATTATTGGCGTGAGGTTAACAGTAAATTAGCACATGGTAATAGCCGTCTATGGATTGCCATTCAAGAAGGAAAGATAGTAGGTAGTGTTCAATTGTCTTTGGTAAGTAAAAAGAACGGCGTTCATAGAGCCGAAGTTGAAAAACTCATGGTTTTGACAACAGCAAGAAAACAAGGAATAGCAACATTACTACTGAATGAATTAGAAAATTTTTCAAGAGAAAAGGGTCTGCGCTTACTTGTCTTAGACACGCGGGAAGGCGATGTGTCCGAACTTTTATATTGCAAAATTGGATTTGTTCGTGTGGGTGTAATTCCAAACTTCGCATTAAGTTCAAATGGGAACTACGACGGCACAACTATTTATTATAAAAGGCTTGTTTGAAACTAGAAATAACTATCCAAACGATATCTAACTGCCGTGAAATATAGAACATGGCTCATCAACGAAATATACAGCCAGTTTAGAGTACTTAAACCTGATGTTATTTTTACTGATGCCAAACTATTTTTATATTTGATCGAAGGCACCGTTATTCAGCGTTTAAGTTTAGATGCGGTTGATGAGAGAGTGGTTAAGGTTTTTTTGAGGGGGCATTTGGGTAATTAAGTTTTAATGTGATTTCAGGATAACTATTTTCTTAATAATTATTTTATTTTTATTGAAATTTTACTAACTATCTTCATTAAATATTAATCTGCATTATGAAAATTATATCACTTGATAAAATTGAAGCAGAATTTTTAATAATTTATGAGGGATAATATATGGCTGCTTATACAAGCACAACTGAAAAACACTTACACAAAGTTGATCATAGTAAAAATCATTGGACTGACTCTTATACAATAGGTGATACAGTTCCTGTATCTGGAATTTATAAATGTCAAGGTTGTAATAAAGAAATTACCAGTAATAAGGATGATCCATTTCCGCCACAAAATAAACATCAACATACTGCATTACAGGGAAAAGTAGTATGGAAGTTGATTGTACGAACAGATACTAATGGCGATAATTTTGGTTTGAGTAAATAAAATATGACTCCTGTATTTGATAAATAATGTAATTTAGTTTGTTGGTTAGATGAGGACGGTCATCATTTTTTTGACTTGGATCTTAAATGGATTGCATTTGTTGAGGGGGGAAATATATTTAATAGTACAACTTTGAACTGGCTAGGACCATATGTAGATGGAAGTTTAATAGATACCACTGGTAAACCTGTAGCTTGGTTAGAAAATACTACTCCTGTAGGTACATTTAAACCGATCAAACCGTTTAAACCCTTTGACCCATTTAAACCGTTCAAGCCCTTCAACCCATTAGGTGGCTGGTCTAATCTAACATTTAAACAATGGTTGGCCCAATAATCCTCTAAAAAAGAGTCCACACCCTCTATTTGTGGACTCTAATCTCAAAAACATAATTTCTTCACTTAATTTCCATATTAAAAGTCTTTTCCAAAAATGAATCACTTTTAATTTTCCAGACATTAGCAGGGACTGGATGCTTGGCACCATGAATAAGTTCTAAGGTATTCGGAATACCTTTATTGTCGAGTAATTGATGTAGCTGAATACTTTGTTTTGGGTCAACAATTGGGTCTTTAGTGCTAACCAATATAAGAGTAGGTGGATATTGAGACGAAATCGGTAGCGATGATCTAGTCGCTGACGCAGTTTCTATATTTTTTGCAGCAGCAATAGATTCATTTATTTCTTCCATTACATTTGACGGTAGCGTTCTAGTCTTAGAACTCCACTGAGCATACATATCTTTAAAATCATAAAAGCCTGATACCAGAACCAAAGCGTTTACTTTTCTTGAGTTAGCTACAACATTCGCTATAGATGCACCACAACTAATACCAATAACAGCAACTTTATTTGGGTCAACATAAGACCGAGATCGGACAAAATTAATGGCTTGTATAAGATTATTTTGTGAGGCTTTACCACAAAAATCTGATTTCCCAGAGGACTCACCATATCCACTCATAGATACAGCAAAACTAAAAAAGTTCTTTTTAGTATATTCATTTAATAAGCCTGAGCGTACAAAGGCTTTAGCACCTTGTTTATCTTTTTGAATGCCATGTAAAAAGATAATTGCTGGATACTTTTTATTAGCTAAGAGGTCTGGCTCTTTCCAATAAATTTCAGTTGTTTGATTGTTTGCTGTTAAAAGTTGATGCTGTGCTTGCTTGGTATAAATATAAGGAAGAATAGATACACGAAAAAGGACATAGAAACCGATAACTAAAACCAAAGGAAGAATGTAGCAAAGGGCTATATTCTTTTTCTTCTTAGGAAGCATATAGAACTCTATTGTAGTTATTTATGATTGCGAGTGATTTTCTATCTGATGAAATTTAAAATCAATATATAAATTTATTAATTGTTTTTGCTAAATTGAATACTCAAGACAAGGTTTGGAAAGTTCCCCAATCGAGAAACTTTCCAATATAAGAATTAAAGATACTTTTGAAAGAACGGAATAATTTTTTCTAAAGCTTGAGCAACAGGTTCAGGTTGGTCATATAAATCATAATGGCTCGTATCTTTAACCACAAAAAGGTTTTTTTCTTTAGAGGCAGCTTTGTTATATAGCTCATAACCATCACGATAAGAACCGAATCCACCCGCTATATCACCAATCACAATTTGTAAGGGTTGAGTGAGCAAGTGATCTGCCAAGTGAAATGCATCAAATCCAACAGCAGCGGCTAAACCTGAAAAGCGAAGTTTATTTGGTGAACCTTCTGCCTGACCACGAGAGGTTTTATAGTAGTCAATCGCTTCTTTAATATCGATATCATTAATTCCAGCTTGTTCACGTTCTTGTTGTGAGTTTGGAATGTACTGGGTAATAAATGGTTCAGCACCACGCGCTTCAGCAGTTCGTTGTGCAGCAATTGCTTCTAAAGTCTTAATAGCTGCCTCAGGTGTTTGATCACCTTCACGCATTAAGCGACCATAGTTTGCCGCTACAACGGTCGCCACGGCTTTAAAACGGCGTTCAGTCATAGCCGCATTAACAGCATAACCACCGCCACCACATACGCCTAATACACCAATACGATTTTCATCTACATAAGCAAGCGTTGTTAAATAATCGGCTGCACAACGGAAATCTTCTACACGAGTTGCTGGGTCTTCAATGAAACGAGGTTCACCACCACTTGCACCTTGGTAAGAAGCATCAAAAGCTAATGTAATAAATCCTGCTTCAGTGAGTTTTTCACCATAAATTGCACCTGAAGTTTGTTCTTTACAGCTACTAATTGGGTGGGCGCATACGATGGCTGCATATTTTTTGTTTTCATCAAAATCTTTTGGAAAACGAATGGTTGCAGAAACATCGATATTTTTATTTTTGAAAGTTACAGTTTTCATCATTTTATCTCTGAGAGAAGAACTAGGTCGATGAAACAAATATAACCGTAGTGATTCATTATGATAATCCACTATAATGAGATAGCACTTATATTGAATACTTATAAATAATGAAAGAAAATTTAAATGATCTGCATACTTTTATGGTCGTTGCTCAAGAACGAAGTTTCACCCGTGCGGCTGCAAAACTAAGAACATCCCAGTCAGCCATTAGCCAAACACTCCGCAATTTAGAAGACCGAATTGGTATTAAACTTTTATCACGAACCACAAGAAGCGTAGCACCTACAGAAGCAGGTGAATATCTACTCAATTTGCTTCAACCTGCAATACAAGAAATAGAACATGGCATAAATCAAATAAGTGCTTTAAAAAATGATCCAACAGGAACACTACGTATCAGCGCCGATGAATATGGAATCCAAAGTGTTTTATGGCCCGCAGTTGAACAAGTGATCCATCAATTTCCTAAAGTTTCAGTAGAAATCATATCTGACTATGGTCTTGTGGATATTGTAGAAGGGCGTTTCGATGCAGGGCTTCGAAGAGGCGGTTTGGTTTCTAAAGATATGATCGCTTTACAAGTGAGTGAGCCAATACAAATGCTAACGGTTGCCACCAAAGAATATTTAGCTCGTTATGGTCACCCAAAGCAACCAAAAGATTTAGTTGAACATCAATGCATTAATTTAAGATTGCCTACACATGGTGAACTCTATCGTTGGCAATTTACCAAACAAGGTAAAACACAAACGATTACTGTTAACGCTAAAATTGTTTTTACAACCCTATCTCCAGTACTTCAAGCGGTAAGAAGTGGTGTAGGAATCACTTATCTGCCCATTGATATGGTTCAGCCTTATATTGAAAATGGTGAACTAGAAGAAACACTTAAGGACTGGCGACATAGCTATGAACCTTATCACTTGTACTATCCACATAGACGTGAGCAAGCGCCTTTATTGAATATCTTAATCAATGCCTTAAAAGAAAATTTCAATAAAATATAGTGCTTAATAAGGTTTATCTTTAAGCACATTCAATAATGTTGCATAGACAATAAATAGTAACTATTAATGCATTTATATATTAAATATATTTTGTCCGATTTGCGGACAGAAATATCATAAAGCGGTATTTTCTCTATTCTTTTTATATCCTCAAATAAACTTAAAAATTAGTTTATCCATTACCGAATGGAGATTAATTTATGGAAATCTTAAAAACAAAAATTGCAATTATGGGCTTAGGGCTAACGGGCCTACCTAAGAGTGAAATAGAGATTCTAGCGAATAGCGCAATTGAACTATCTAAAGGTATCAATGGTAAGCAGACCGTAGTCGATGGATAGACCTAAGTGCTCAAAGACTGGATGTAAATATATCAACAAGAAGATTGGAAAACGATTATTAGAATTTAAATTATTTTTTGGAGTTAAATATGAGATTTAAAAAAGGATTTTTAGCACTCAGCCTAGGTTTGCTCTTTATAAACTTGGGATGTACAGACAATGAGAGTGCCGACAATAACGGTGCTGAAAGTATTTATATTAATGGAAAAATTTATACCGCTAAAGATAAAGAGTCTTTTCAGCAAGCCATCGCAATTGCCCATGATGGAACAATTATAAAAGTGGGGAGTAACGAAGAAATTAAAAAAATTGCAGATAGCAATACACAAGTTTTTTACCTTGATAACAAGGTTTTAATGCCAGGTTTAATTGATAGCCATATTCATGCTTTAGCTTCTGGTGTAGAGGCTGTATTAGCAACCATGGATAGTGGCGATACAACAATAGATATTTCTAAGGTGGAAGCAAAACTTAGACAATCGAGTCTGGATGGTACGGGTGTTGCTGGAGATGTTCTATTTTTAAATGGTTTGTCGTCAGAATATTGGGAATTAGCCGACCAACTATCGAATGTATTTAACAATAATGAATGGAAAGATCGCCCAATTGCGTTAGTAGGTAGCGACCATCATACGGCATGGGCAAACCAAGCACTCTTAAAAAATGCGGGTATAGATGCAAACTTCATTCAGCAATTAACCCCAGAGGATCAGCAAAATATTGCACATAATGAAAAATTTGAACCCACTGGTTTTGTGGTCGATTCTGGCTGGGATATGGTGAGTGATAAAATTCCATCTGTATCACATGATCTACTTTATAAAGGTTCTAAAGAAGCGATCAAATACTATAATAGTTTAGGCATTACGGCATGGATGGACATTGCTGCAAATGCCAGTCCGAATAAGGGAATTACCAATATTAAAAATACAGAGGAAACACTAGGGATGATTCCAATGTATAAAGAGTTATCTCAGAAAGGAGAGTTAACGGCGCGAGTTTCTGGTTTGCATGTCATTAACTCAAAAAGTACGCCTCAAGTTTTTAACATCATTGAGTCAATCAATAGTAAATATAAAAACATAGATAACTTTAATTTAATTGGCGTAAAGGTATTTGCTGATGGCGTATTAGAGTTCCCAGCTCAATCTGCTGCATTACTTGGCCGATATTCTAATAGTAACAAGCAAGGGACTTTATTATTTGATCCAAATACTTTTAAGTTAGTTGTTGATGAAGCTGACAAGCGAAATATGCTGGTTCACATCCACGCCGTTGGGGATAGAGCTGTACAGGAATCTTTAAATGCAATTGAATATGCTCGTTCAAAACGTCAGAGCAATGTCCCACATAGTATTACTCATCTGCAGCTCGTAGACCCTAGAGACTATAAGCGCTTTAAACAAAATAATGTGATTGCTTCTATGCAACTAGCATGGGCCTATGAAGACAGTTTTAACAAAGAACTGGTAAAACCTTATATTGATGCAACTTCTTATAAGGGGATGTATCCTGCGCATTCGTTGTTGGTTAACGACGCGACAATTGCAGGCGCAAGCGATGCACCAGTTTCAACCGTCAATCCTTTTGTTGCCATGGCTACAGCAATTACAAGAAAAGGAATTGAAGGAGATGCTTTAAACCCAGCGGAAGCGATTGATCGAGATTATACGATTAATTCGGCTAAAGCACTTTATTTAGATAAAAGCATAGGCACGCTCGAACCAGGCAAAAAAGCCGATATGATTTTAGTGGATAGAGATATTTTTAAAGTTTCACCTGAACAGTTGGCTGAAACAAAGGTGGTATGGACTATTTTTAATGGGAAGAAAGTCTATCAACAGTAATCAGGCTATTTAGGTTTTAAAGTGAGCTGAAGAAAAATCAGCTCACTAGCTGGTCAGCTTGATAAAGCAGTATTGATAAAATTCGGTTTATATCACTATAGTAATGAGCAAATATTTGCGCAAAGTTTAGATATTTAAATAAAAATGCGCAAATATATTCACAAAATCTCTTTTTTATAGTATTTTTGAGAAAATATTTGCGCATTTACTGCCATGAAAAAATTAACAATACAAGCCTTACTAGATAAAAACTGGCTAGATATAGCAGACCTAAAACTGCTAGAACCTAAGTTGGGTTCAACGAGTGGTAGTGAATTAGAATATGAGTTGGATTATGCAATTCAATATTTAGACAGACGAGATGAGCATGCCTGTAGTCTATCACTTCCTGTACAAATTCTTATAAAACATGAATCGAACACATGGTTTGGCTTTTTAGATGATATTGTTCCTTCTGGCGCTGCACGCCGTTATTGGGTGAATTATCTAGATTTACAACGTTTAACCTATTCTGAGCAAGAAAGTATTTTGTTAGAAAAAGGGGGAATGGCACCCGTTGGTAATTTACGGATTAAGGAAGCCTTGCCTCCTATAAATCCAGAATCAACCTTACACTTACGTTATTTTAGCAAGGAAGATGTTGCTGAGCGTAATATTGATTTTTTGGAATACGCTCAGCAAATGGGTGCCATTAGTGGTGGTGCAACTGGCGCAGGCGGGGAAGCTCCCAAATTACTTATCCGGGTTTCACCAGAACAAAAAGTCTGGATTGATACCTACCAAGAAAATTTTGATCAGCCAGATCAACATTATTTAGTTAAGTTTCCGAGAAATAAACGTAGTGAGATCGATTGTGACATTCTCAGAGCCGAATATTATTACTATCAGGTACTCAATGAATTAGGTTTCAATACGATTGAAACAACACAAATGAAGCTCATTGAAGGTACAAAGTATCCTTCTTTGTGGCTACCAAGGTTTGATACAGAATGGCGTGATCAACAGTGGCATCGCCATGGCTTAGAATCTGTTTACTCGGTACTAAATAAATCTTCTGGCAGTCATCTCAACCATTTTGAAGTAATTGACGATCTATGTAATTTACTGACTCGCATTGATTCAGATTTTGATGCTTCACAATTCATTTGTGAGTGGTTACAACGAGACTTACTCAATATTATTTTTGGTAATTCAGATAATCATGGTCGTAATACATCATTTCTAAAAAAATCTGGAAAAATTTCTCTTTCTCCTATTTACGATTTTGCCCCCATGAAAGCTGATCCAGAGGTTGTGACCAGATCGACGACTTGGGGAAGTCCGTATGAAGAAGGAGGTGAATACCGTTGGGCTCAAATTACTCAAAAACTTGCGCCTTGGTGTGATTCTGATTTATCTCTTGGAACATTAAAGTCTTTGGCAATTAATCTGCTCGGGCTAAAACAGCGATTAGTTGATAAAGGAGTACCGAAAAATATTATTGAAATGCCAGCGCTATCATTTGACTACATAGAAGCTAAGCTGAAAAGATGGGAACTGCTATGAATATAAAAAATCAGACTCAAGATCGTCAGCAAGTTCTTATCGATTTATATAAACAATATTTATTGAGTGAAATTACGCTAGGACAATTGCTGTCGCATTTGCGAAAGAATGTACTAGGTTTGTCGCAAGAACAATATGCTGCTTTAGTCGGGATAAGTCGTCGAACATTAACTGATATTGAGCAGGACAAAGGTAAACTTACTCAGTCAGTGTTAGATAAGGTGTTTAAGCCACTGGGTTTAAAAGCAGGTCTTGTACCTACGCATGAACATATTGTTGGCAAAA
>Ga0308161_1006155_pt1 | contig 10253 bp, 7 predicted proteins | sample PhyFR2_FD_201034 | JGI IMG/M metagenome (GOLD analysis project Ga0308161, IMG submission 201034) | Phyllosphere microbial communities from UC Gill Tract Community Farm, Albany, California, United States - DLSLF.R2 | ecosystem: Host-associated > Plants > Phyllosphere > Unclassified | place: USA...
GTGAAGGACTCAAAAACGTCACTGCAGGCGCTAACCCGATGGTCATTCGTAAAGGGATCGAAAAAGCAGTCCGTCGTGCCGTTGAAGAACTGCACGCAATCGCAAAACCGATTGAAGGCAAAGAAGCGATCGCACAAGTTGCGGCGATTTCAGCTGCTGACGAAGAAGTCGGTCAATTGATCGCCGAAGCAATGGAACGTGTCGGTCAGGACGGCGTCATCACAATCGAAGAATCACGCGGCTTCACGACGGAACTCGATGTCGTCGAAGGAATGCAGTTCGACCGTGGATACGCGTCACCGTACATGATCACAGATTCCGACAAGATGGAAGCGGTCCTTGAGAACCCGTACATCCTGATCACGGACAAAAAGATTTCGAACATCCAGGAAATCCTGCCGGTTCTTGAGCAGGTCGTTCAACAAAATAAACCGCTCTTGATCATCGCAGAAGACGTCGAAGGCGAAGCACTCGCGACACTCGTCGTTAACAAACTCCGTGGAACATTCAATGCGGTTGCCGTCAAAGCACCAGGTTTCGGAGACCGTCGTAAAGCGATGCTTGAAGACATCTCGATCGTGACAGGCGCAGAACTGATCACGGAAGAGCTTGGTCTTGATCTGAAAGAAACACAAATCACACAACTCGGCCGTGCGTCGAAAGTCGTCGTCTCAAAAGACAACACGACAATCGTCGAAGGAAACGGACACAGTGATTCGATCACAGCACGTGTCGGAGCGATCCGTTCGCAAATCGAAGAAACGTCAAGTGACTTTGATCGTGAAAAACTGCAAGAGCGTCTTGCGAAACTCGCAGGCGGCGTAGCTGTCGTCAAAGTCGGCGCAGCAACAGAAACGGAACTGAAAGAACGGAAGCTCCGGATTGAAGATGCGCTCAACGCGACACGCGCAGCCGTCGAAGAAGGAATCGTCGCTGGTGGGGGAACTGCCTTCATCCACGTCACGAAAGCCGTTGAATCGATTCTTGCCGTCACAACTGGTGACGAAGCGACAGGTGTCAACATCGTCCTTCGTGCCCTCGAAGCACCGCTCCGTCAAATCGCGGAAAACGCGGGTCAAGAAGGTTCAGTCATCGTCGAGCGTCTCAAACATGAAGCGCAAGGCATGGGGTATAACGCAGCAACGGACGAGTATGTCGACATGATCGAAACAGGAATCGTCGATCCGGCGAAAGTCACGCGTTCAGCACTTCAAAACGCAGCATCTGTTTCAGCGATGTTCTTGACGACAGAAGCCGTCATCGCTGATAAACCGGAACCAGCCGGTGCACCTGCAATGCCTGATATGGGCGGCATGGGTGGAATGGGCGGAATGATGTAAACTCCTGCTGATTGATAGAGTTTGTAGTTGAATAATTGTAGAGTGTTAACTCTAGGTTTCGTAACAAAAACATTTTTTAAAGATCTTTTGTAAGTTGTTTTAAACTTATAAAAGGTCTTTTTATTCTTAGAATATTTTAGGGGAGTAAAGTGAAAAAATATTTTTTTGTTAAATTATTAAATTTATCGTCAATAGAGGTTACCCTAGAGAGGAGTAATTATCTTGAATGAATATAAGCTTTTGATAGATCCTTTCCTTTATCCAATTGTTCAAAAAGAACAGCAAAAAGTATCGCCAATTTACTTTGGGGAGAGAAGCAAAAAAATATGTATATACTGTGGAAAGTCATCGGACATAACTTCATTTAAAAAAGAAGCACATGTTATTCCGGCTGCTCTGGGTAATAGAACTCTTTTCAATTATAATGAGTGCGATCATTGCAATGAACACATATTTAGTTCAGTAGAGAATGAACTAGCTAACTATTTAATGCTGGATAGAATTTTTATTGGAGCCAAAAAAAGAAATGGGTTTCCTAAATTTAAGGCGTCATCCAAAGGAAATTCTTCAATTGAACATTCAGCAGATAGTCGTACTATAATTCTTAAGGTAGACGAGACAGAAAGTAAATTTGAAGTAATTGTTGATGAAACAAAAAAACTGATTAAATTTATAATTGATAGTCCTCCTTCATATAGCCCGGCAAGCATTTGTAAGTCGTTGGTTCATATGATTTGGCCGTTTCTTTCTTTAGAAATCAGGCAGAAGCTTTCGCACATTTCTACTTGGTTGTTAGGCGAAGTGGAATTATTGCCTCTTTTCTTAGACATAACATTCGTTCCTGGTAATGGCTTTGATAACGTGATTTTAGAATGTTGGGAATCAGTAGATGAAAATAGTGATTTTCCACTTATGGTAAGATTCACTTTCGGACTTAGAATTATTTCATTTTTTATTCCTGCTTCATCTATAGTTTGTTCCGAACCGATGTTGTTTCCAAATTATATACAATTGGCGGAAAGGGAAGAAGAAATTCGAGTTGATAGAATGAAAATAATAAGTAATGGTCGGTTGGAATTAGAAAATTTAAGCTATACAATGAAATTCGATAGCGCTTCAAAACTAATAAAAGAAATGGAAACTGAATAAAAATGAAAAATGAAGTTTTATATGACCTTACTACGCATGATTTAGGTGGGCTAATAGCTCACTTCGGTTTATCTGAAAAAGATATTTTTAGTTTTTTTTATCAAAGTTCCCTTACAGGAAGTAAAAGTGATGCTAAATCCTTTCTTCAATACTTTAAAATAGATTCTGAAAAAGTATTAGAAAAAGATATTTTTCTTACATCTCTTCACGTTACAACTTCTGAAGATTGTTTAGCATCTATTAAAAAATGGGGTATAGTAAACCTCCAAGATGCAATCACATTAGATACGTCTTTAAAAAAGCATCTACTATCTTATGGACTTTTATTCAGTATAGAAGAAAAAGCTTTATTTTATAAAGGGAAAAAGATTGATATAAGCCAAGAATATACTGCCAATTTAGAAAATCCAATTCAATGGATCATCTACAAACTGTTCATTGATTATTCTATTACTTCGTTTTTCTCGGTAGAGGATGCAACTGAGTATTTGGGAAAAGTGCATGAAAGACCTGAGTTTCTTAAAAATGTTTTTGAGTTAATAGATGAACCTAATTTGATTGACGATTGGTTATTTAAAACTGAGTGCTATATAATTAAATACCGTTCAAATTTAGAAAATTTCTCGGAAGAAAGTTTTAACATTGATTTGCGTAGAGTAGATTTTAATTCAAGCAATAATATAGAACTTCAAAAACGACTATGGGTAATAAATAAAGCATTGGAAAATCAAAAATATGGATATAAAGAAATGTTTTTTTCATATATGAAAGAAAATATATCAATTCCCTATACAGATTTTATTTCTGTTTATAACATTGCAGAATATAAAGAATCCTATAAAATTCTGTAACTATAAAAGTTGGTAATTTTTTAAATGCAGTATATCCCAAATTGCTAAAGGCACTCTAAATCGATAATCGAAGTAATAAAAAGAGGAGCCGGATATTGAATCCGGCTCCTCCTTTAGTGTCGCAACGATCATTTGATTCGGATGATTGGTTCAGTCTTGCTCCAATCCGTTCTTTTCGATAATCGTATCCGACAGACGCAAATCCTTTCTCACTTGTTTCGTCTACGATTGGCAGATGTCACGGTCGACCGTTTTTTTTGTTAAAACGTCATGACAGATACCGTTGCCGGCTTTTTCCGTCAGATTCGCTTCGTAATAGCAGTCCTTGTAACGGAACGAACCGTCGCGGAAAGTGTTCAGATTTGGTTCGTCATCGAGCAGGGAGTTACCCATCATATATCATATACGTGGACTCGAGATTGAGTAAATCGACGATCGTCGGAGCGATAGCGATTTCGGCACCGTTCTCCTGAATGACTTGTCCCGTGTCTTGATTTGGTTTTTTGATGAAAAACGGCACTGACGGTCGAGGGCAAAGGCGTCGACGGCTTCGTCGACATAATGAACGGTCTGGTAATAACGTTTCAACATTGGATTGTCGTAACCGGACAGATCGAGCTCCCATTTGTCTTTGGAATCTCATACGGCGTGTGACTCGTCAGGGCGACGAGGAACGAGAAGTACGGTTCCTTGAGTGTTTCCATATGCTCGATCGATGTCGTTAAAAACTGTTTATCGTTTAACGCCATCCCGATTTCTTGTTGATCGGGATAATCCTTTTGGCTGAAGAAGTGATTGAAACCTAAGTTCTGATACACTTGATCCCGATTCCAGAATCCTTTTTCGTAGGCATGCATGGCGGCGGTGTCGTATCCGTTGTCGCGCAACAATTCAGGCAATGCCCCGAATTCGTTGTCCGGGAATCGGGTGTAGACCGAACCCGATTTCAACGGATAGAGCGACGTGTTCGTGATGAATTCCGCATCCGAGGTCTATCCTTCATGGATTTGAATAACTAGAAGAAGAGTAACTTCTGCTACAACTTATTCAGGTTCGGGATCACTTAATTATCGTTACTTCATTGATTATTTCGGAATTCTAAAAGATTTGAACTGAACGAAAATGATGTTTGACGCCTGCTTAGATTCGTATTCTTTTCTCCAATAAGCCTGTCCTTACAGTCTGCTATTATTAAAAATGAATGTGCAAATAGTCTCATCAACAATTTATACGTTTTGCAATAAATTTATACTTCTTACAATCTTCTATTTTTAATATGGTACAGATTTATGTTGAAAAGATGAAACTAGAACACATCATAAAGAAGGAGAAAAATCTATGAAGAAAAACGTAGAAATCACAATTCATCCTTTAATGGAACAATCCATATCTATCATCAACGACACAAATGAACCGTTTCCAATCATCGGCAAAATTCTCCCGAGTTTTTCGAACGGTGTCTGGTCCTATGAAGAAGAGTTATATGATACGTCATCTGAAATCCGTTTCCCGGATGACAAACTGGATTGGTCTGCTTATATCGACAGCAATGAAAAAATCGTCTTGTTGGCTTTCCATGAAGACGCGTGTATCGGTCAGATCCGTCTCGTCAAAGACTGGAACCGGTTTGCCTATATTGAAAACATCGCCGTCAAAAAAGATTTCCGAAAAAGCGGTGTCGGTCACTTGTTGCTTGAAGCAGCTGAAACCTGGGCGAAGGAACAGTCGTTGATCGGCTTATCGCTTGAAGCGCAAAATGATAACTTGATTGCCTGCCGTTTTTACGTCAAAGAGGGATTTGTCCTTGGTGGTGTGGATACGCTGAAACATTCAGCCAATGCCGAAATCGATATCACGTTGTATTGGTATAAGTTGTTTTAAGTTTTAAATTAAGAGTAACTTAAGAGTAACTTAGGTAATCGCTTCAGGTTATTTCATAATGATCTGAGGCGAATTTGATATAGAATCTTGATGGGAACAGGAACACTAAAAATAAAGACAAAACTTTATTCTTTACTAATCGTTCTAGAAAGGGTATGATCGGTTTGTAATCAGAAAACAACTTACCATTTTTAGAACGAACATTCTAAAAAACAGTGATGATGGTTTTTGCAACGATTGAAGGAGAAATGACATGGCTAGAAGTAAAGAGTTTGACGAAACGGTTGTCTTAAGAAAAGCGATGGAGTTGTTTTGGGAGCAAGGCTACGAAAAAACATCAATGCAGGACTTAGTCGACCGCATGGGAATCCACCGGAGGAGTATTTATGACACGTTTGGTGACAAACGCTCATTGTTCCTGGCGGCTCTCGATGAATATGAAAAATTCATTACGCATGAGATGGAGACGATCATCCGCCAAAAGACGTCGGTTCACGCGGCGATCCGTGATGTGTTCCTGTTCATCCTTCGTTCTTCGGACCAGTATCCAAAAGGATGTCTGTCGGTGAATGCGGCAGTCGAACTGTCCTTACTCGATCAGGAAATCGACCGGCTCGTGACAGCGATGTTCAACCGGACGGAAGGCATGTTCGAGGATTTGATCCGGCACGGACAGGAGAACGGCGAACTGTCGGGCGAGATCGATCCGGTACAGACGGCGCGTTTTTTGCACAACAATCTGATTGGTCTGCGCGTGTTGATCAAAACGAACTACAGTCAAAAAGAATTAGAAAGTATCATCACCCTGGCGCTCAAAGTGCTGGACTGACTTTCTTTTTTTTACTCATTCTAGAACGTTCGTTCTAAAAAAACAGCTTTACTACATTTAAGGAGGAAACTAATCATGACTACAACTCAATTACCGACACAATCACAATTTATCGAAGCAGCAGGAACACGTTACGCCTACCGGACAATGGGACAAACAGAAGGAACACCACTCGTTCTGTTCGTTCACTTCAGAGGAACAATCGAAAACTGGGATCCGAAATTGTTGGCACCGCTCGCAGCGACACGCCCGGTCATCCTGTTCGACAATAAAGGAGTCGGGGAGACGGACGGTGAAACACCGGACAGCGTGACGGAGATGGCACAAGACGCGATCGCCTTCATCCAGGCACTCGGTCATGAACAAGTCGACGTTCTTGGTTTTTCAATCGGCGGTATGGTCGCACAGGAAGTCGCACTTCAAGCACCGCACCTGGTCCGAAAAATGATTTTGGCGGGAACGTCGCCGGAAGCGGGCGTCAATCCGAGCGCGGAAATCTTTGAGCGGATGAACCGGCACGAAGGAACGGAAGAGGACGGAATCAACGACTTCATGTTCTTCTTCTACGGACCAACCGAGACGAGCCGGGCAGCCGGAATGGCGTCGCTTGAACGAATTTTTGCGCAGAAACAGTTTAACAGCTCGGATCAGGTCAAAGAGGCACAGATGCGGTCTGTTGGAAAATGGGCGCAGGCGAAGCCGGACGAAGACTACGAATGGTTACGGACGATCGAACATCCGGTCCTCGTGACGAACGGTGTCGATGACGTCATGGTTCCAACACAAAACAGTTACATCTTGACGGAAAAAATGCCGAACGCACAACTGATCATTTATCCGGATTCAGGTCACGGTCACTTGTTCCAGTTCCCGGAACTGTTTGCTGCACACGTCAACTTATTCCTGGATTCAGATGCAGTTTAAGCATCAGTCGGCACAGATAAAGGAGGATCACTCATGAAAGCTGCTCAAATCAGTAACTATTCCAAAACCATCAAGGCTCAGGTCAACGAAGTACCTGTTCCTGACATCAACGACCACGAAGTATTGATCAAGGTCAAAGCCGCCGCCATCAATCCGCTCGAGATGCTGATCATGACGGGAAGCGTCAAGCTGATTCAAGATTACAGCTTTCCGTTGACGATCGGGAATGAACTGGCGGGTGTCGTCGAGAAAGTCGGGAAGAAGGTAACCGGATTTTCGGTCGGGGATGATGTCTATACGCGTCTGCCGATTGAAAAAATTGGTGCCATCGCTGAATATGCAGCAGTTGCAGCGTCCGCGATTGCTTTGATGCCAAAGAATCTATCGTACGAAGAAGCGGCAGCAGTCGCCCTGACCGGACTGACGGCCTATCAGGGATTACATGAAGAATTAAACGTTCAAGCGGGAAAAACGATTTTCATTCCGGGTGGATCCGGCAGTTTTGGTCAAATGGCGGTTCCGCTTGCGAAGAGACTCGGATTAAAAGTGATTGTCAGCGGAAATGCCGAGTCCCGTGACCGGACGATGCAGCTCGGTGCCGATCAGTACCTGGATTACGCGACTCAAAACTATGAAGACCTTTTGACGAACGTCGATTATGTCATCGATACGCTTGGACCAAAGGAGTTCAAAAAGGAACTTAGCATCCTCAAACGGGGAGGACGGTTGCTGTCGCTGCGGACCGGACCAAACAAACGATTCGCGAAGGATCGGAGGTTTCCATTTTGGAAACAAACATTGTTTTCACTCGCCGGTGCCGGTTATGATCGGGCGGCAAAAAAACAGGGTGTCGAATACCGGTTCATCTTCGTCCGTGCAGACGGGACGCAATTAAGAGCCATCACCCAAATCGTCGAAGCCAATCAGATTGTCCCGGCCCTTCACCCGCAACGCTTTACGATTGAGCAGGTCAATGAAGCATTGAAGCTGGTCGAGACCGGACGTCCAAAAGGAAAGGTCATGATTACGTTTTGAAGAGATATCGAAAAGGAGACACCGTCATGCAGAAAACGGTTTTGATTACAGGGGCATCAGGGGGGATTGGTAAAGAATTAGCCGATCGGTTTGCTCAAGATGGGTACAACATGGTACTCGTCGCTCGTAATGAAGCAAAGATTTTGGAACTTGCGACGGACTATCAGATGACGCATGGTGTCGACGTGACCGTCATCGCTAAAGACGTCGCAACACCTGGTGTCCCACAGGAAATATTTAATGAGCTGCAACAGAAAAAGATTCACGTCGACTATTTAATTAACAATGCTGGATTCGGGCTGTACGGAGCATTTTTAGAAACGGATCTTGAGCAGGAAATGAATATGATTGAAGTCAACATCAAGGCCGTGACCGTCATGACCAAACTGTTTTTACCCGGTATGGTGCAACGAAACCGAGGCGGTGTCATGAATGTCTCTTCAATGGTCGGATTTTTCCCGGGACCGTTGATGTCGGTCTACCACGCCACGAAGTCGTACGTCTTATCGTTCACAGAAGCACTCGAAAATGAAGTGAGCGGTACAAATGTAACCGTAACAGCACTTTGTCCGGGACTGACCGCCACCGGCTTCGTCGACCGTGCCGGCATGGGGAAATCGAACATGCTTCAAGGTAAAGTAATGGAGGCGGGGCGCGTCGCGGAGATCGGATACCGCGGATTTTTGAAGGGGCAGACGCTGATCATTCCGGGCACACAAAATCGAATCATTTCGTTCATTCCGCGTTTGTTGCCGCGTAAACGGCTTACCCGGATGATCCGGAAAATGCAGGATGGATCAACAACATAACTAGTGTAATAAGCGGTAGATCAATCATCGCTTGCATACGAAAAGGAGGAGCCGGATACCAGTCCGTCTCCTCCTTTTTGGTACTCTAGCGATTACTTGATGCAACAAATTTCTCCAGATTGCCTAAACAAAGGGTGAAACCTTATTTCTCCAATCCGTTCTTTTCGATGATCGCATCCGACAGACGCAAATCTTTTCGTACTTGTTTCGTTTGCGGCTGACACATGTCACGGTCGACCTGTTTTTTCGTCGAGACGTCATAGCAGGTACCGTTACCGGCTTTTTCCGTCAGCTTCGCTTTGTAATAGTAACCTTTATAACGGAACGAACCGTCGCGGAAAGCGGTCAGATTCGGTTCATCATCGAGCAGAGAGTCGCCCATCATATAGGGGGCGTCGAGATTCAGTAAATCGACGATCGTCGGGGCGATATCGATTTGTCCACCGTTCTCTTGGATGACTTGTCCCTTGTCCTGGTTCGGTTTCTTGATGAACAGCGGGACTTGGCGATCGAGTTCAAAGGCATCGACGGCATTGTTGATCCGCGCTTTTTGTTGCATCTCACCGTCCTCGTTTGTAAGACCGCTGTCGTGATCACCGTAAAAGATGACAAGCGTGTCATCCCACATGCTTTTTTTCTTCAATTCCTTGACCATCTGTCCGACAGCTCCGTCGACATAACGGATCGTTTGATAATACCGTTTCAGCATCGGATCGTCATAACCGGACAAGTCGAGTTGCTGTTCGTCCTTCGGAATCTCGTACGGCGTATGACTTGTCAAGGCGACGAGGAATGAGAAGTACGGTTCTTTCAACGTTTCCATGTGTTCGATTGATTTCGTAAAAAACTGTTTGTCGTTCAAGGCCATACCGATCTTTTTTTGTTTCGGATAATCGTCCTGGCTGAAAAAATGTTTGAAGCCGATATTTTGATACACCTGATCGCGGTTCCAAAAGCCTTTTTCATACGCATGCATGGCGGCTGTGTCGTACCCGTTCGTACGCAACAGATCCGGCAGCGCGTCAAACTCGTTGTCCGGGAACCGGGTGTAGACGGAACCGGATTTTAACGGATAAAGCGACGTATTCGTAATGAATTCGGCGTCCGAAGTCCGTCCTTCGTGTGTCTGATGATAAAACGATGGGAAATACAGCGATTCTTTTTTCAGCTGATTCAGGTTCGGTGTTAACGTTTGTCCGTCGACTTGTTGATCGATGACGGAAGCCTGGAACGATTCGAGCTGGACGAGAATGATATTCGGTTTTTTTGTTTTACCATTTGCATCGGAGGTCGATGTCTCATCAAGCCGTTGCTGTTGTGCGTTCGTCAAATCGTCTGTTGGACCAACTGCACTTTGAATTCCCCGAAACAGATCGAGTCCATGGTACCCCCAAAAACCAAGCTGATAATAGTCCCGCATGTCGGAGACCGACTG
>Ga0308161_1006157_pt1 | contig 10246 bp, 9 predicted proteins | sample PhyFR2_FD_201034 | JGI IMG/M metagenome (GOLD analysis project Ga0308161, IMG submission 201034) | Phyllosphere microbial communities from UC Gill Tract Community Farm, Albany, California, United States - DLSLF.R2 | ecosystem: Host-associated > Plants > Phyllosphere > Unclassified | place: USA...
GAAGTGTTAGGCATTTCCCATGCACAATAGCGCCATTCTCGATGATTTGAATCAGTCAAACCGGTAGGCTGAAAGGTGTGAGTGAAGAAATTGATCTTAATCAGAGCTTTAAGGCCTACGACGTTCGTGGCGTAGTCGGCGAGAGCCTGAATGCCGAAGCAATCGAAGCTATCGGCGCAGCCTTTGTTGATGTCTTGTCCCTGGCCGGCAAGGATGTTTTGGTTGGCGGCGACATGCGCCCATCCTCAGCAGAATTCGCCCAGGCCTTCGCCCGAGGTGCCACCTACCGTGGCGCAAACGTCGTCATGCTCGGATTGATTTCCACCGACGAGCTCTACTTCGCCTCGGGCAAGCTGGATGCGGCCGGCGTGGTTTTCACCGCCAGCCACAACCCGGCCCAGTACAACGGCATCAAGATGTCCAAGGCCGGCGCCCGCCCGATCTCTTCGGCCACCGGCCTGTTCGATATCCGTGATCTGGCCCAGCAATACGTCAATGAGGGCTTGCCGGTTTCCGGCGATGCCCCGCAGGGAACTATCAGCGAGCGCGATGTCCTCGCCGATTACGCCGCCTACCTGCGTGAGCTGGTTGATCTCTCGGACATTCGCCCGTTGAAGATCGTGGTGGACGCGGGCAACGGCATGGGTGGCATGACCACCCCAGCAGTGCTTGGCGACACCGTGCTTTCGGCCCTGCCGCTGGAAATCGTCCCGCTGTACTTCGAACTGGACGGGACCTTCCCTAACCACCCGGCCAACCCGCTGGAACCGGAAAACCTGAAGGACCTGCAGGCCGCCGTGCTGGAGCACGGTGCCGATCTGGGTCTGGCTTTCGACGGCGACGCCGACCGTTGCTTCGTGATCGACGAACGCGGCCTTCCGCTGTCCCCATCGGCCATCACCGCCTTGGTTGCGGTCCGCGAAATCGCTCGCGTCCAGGCTACCGGAGAGCAAAACCCGGTAATCATCCACAACTTGATCACTTCCAAGGCGGTCCCGGAGTTCGTCACGAAGTCCGGCGGAACCCCGGTGATGACCCGCGTAGGACACTCCTTCATCAAGGCCGAGATGGCAGCCCAGGGCGCGGTCTTCGGCGGCGAGCACTCCGCCCACTATTACTTCCGCGACTTCTACAATGCCGACACCGGCATGCTCGCAGCCATGCACGTGCTGGCCGCGCTGGGCGAGCAGGACCTTCCGCTCTCGGAACTGGGTGCCGAATACGAGCCCTACGTTGCCACCGGAGAGATCAATTCCCAGGTCGAGGACAAGGAAGCTGCCACCGCCCGGGTGCTCGAGCACTTTGACGGACAGCCGGTAGATGTGATGACCATGGATGGCACGACCATTTCGGCTACCGACGGCAGCTGGTGGATCAACCTGCGCCCGTCCAACACCGAACCGTACCTTCGCTTTAATGGCGAGGGCCGCACCGCAGAAATTATTGAGCCCCTGCGCGATGCCGTTTTGGCCATCGTGCGCGGAGAAAACGTCACCAACTAGCAAAGGGAAGACATGAATCTCGAATCATTGGATGAGGGCGTCAAGGACGCCCTGAACAAGGTTCTGGGCACCGCCCTGGGCGTGGCTCGCGAACAGCTTGAAGAGCAGGGTGTGTTCCTCCCCTTCGCCATCGCACTGGAGCCCAAGGACGGCGAGGACGAGCCTGAGCTGCGTCTGATCGCTGTTCCGCCGACGGATGATCCGGAGGATCCGGATGCCGACATCGACACCGAAGCCATGGCTGCCGATCTGGTCCAGGTACTGAACCAGCAGGGCACCCACTTCGAGGCCATCGCTATTGCCTCGGACGTTCTGCTGCAGGAAAACGACCGCGACGCGATCCACGTGGTGGCCGAACACCGCATCGGCGCAGCCCTCGCGATCGTCCAGCCATACACCATGCCTGCCGAGCCAGGCGGAGAATGGCACTTCGATGAGCCGGCGGCGGAGTCGGCGGAAGCCATCTGGGCCAACGCGCTCTAGAACCGGCCTTGCAGTTTTGGGGTCAGCATGGTCACTATGCTGACCCCAAAATGCTTTCCCCGCGTAAAGTAATAAGCATGAAACTCAGCGCCTTCACCGATGTGTGCCTGCGGACCGTGATGGTCCTGGCAACTCCCGGCACCGGGCAACTGACCAGCCGCGAGATCGCCGATTCGGTCGGGGTTCCCTACAACCACGTTGCCAAGGCAGTGCTGGAACTGCGCACGCTGGGCATCCTGCAGGTCACCCGCGGCCGCAACGGCGGCGCCGCCCTGAGCAGCCAAGCGCTGGATTTTTCCCTCGGCGGGCTGCTGCGCAAATTGGACAAGCGCACCGATATCGTGGACTGCACCGATCATGACGCGCAATCCAACTGCCCGCTCTCGGGCAACTGCCGCCTGCGGGCAGTCTTCCGCCAGGCGCGCGAAGCCTTCTACGCCTCGCTGGATCCGCTGACTATCAGGGATATCTGCCCGACGTCAGCAGCGGAGCCCATCACGCTGCTCCCCTTCCCTACGGTGCGCGGCATTTCCTAGTTCCACTTCACCCATGAAGTGATACCGGTCACTTCTGTTGCGAAACCGGCCAATTGATTTGCAATCCTTTTCTACTGAGCGTAGAAATGAATCATAAATCTTGTATTTCAGATACAAGTAATAACCTACGCCCAAGGAGACCCGATGCTGTCCACCAAGTCCTTCCCGGTCATTGAAGCCACGCTGCCGATCATCGCAGAGCGCATTTCCAGCATTACCCCGAACTTCTACAACCGCCTGTTCGCCGCCCACCCTGAACTGCTCGACGGAATCTTCTCCCGCTCGAACCAGAAGAACGGCACCCAGCAGCAGGCCTTGGCAGGATCCATCGCGGTCTTCGCAACCTACCTGGTCAAGCACCCGGGCGTCACCCCGGAAACCATGCTCGCCCGCGTGGCCCACAAGCACACCTCCCTCGGTGTCGTCGAGGAGCAGTACCCGATCGTCTACAAGCACCTCTTCGATGCCATCGCCGAAGATCTGGGCGATGCACTGACCCCGGAGATCGCCGAGGCCTGGACCGAGGTGTACTGGCTGATGGCCCATGCGCTGATCAAGATCGAGAAGGGCTTGTACGCGCAGCAGGCCAACGCCGAGATCTACACCCCGTGGAAGCTTGTCGAACGCACCGAAACCGGTGTCGATTCGGTCAGCTTCAGCTTCGAGCCAGCTGACGACACCCCGGCAACGGTCGCCAAGCCAGGGCAGTTCGTTTCGGTCCGCATGCCGATGGCCGACGGCGTCCGCCAGGTTCGCCAGTACACCCTGAGCGGCGATATCGAGCAGGCCAACCGCCGCACCATCACCGTCAAGCTGGATGTGAACGGCGAATTCTCCCCGGTCATCCACAACGACCTGAAGCTCGGCGACGTGCTCGAGCTGTCGAATCCGTATGGCGATCTGGTCATCGATGAGGAGGGCGCGCCGCTGGTGATCGCTACCGCTGGCATCGGCTGCACCCCGAGCGCCGCCGCGCTGCAGACACTGGCCGCACGCGGCTCCAACCGCAAGGTCACCGTGCTGCATGCAGACCAGGAAGTGGGCGCCTGGCCATTGCGTGAGCAGATGCTCGATTCCATCGCCAAGCTGCCCCAGGCCACCCTGGGCACTTGGTTCGAACGCGGCGAACTGCCGGAAGAGCTGAACGCCAAGGCCGGCTACATGGATCTGACCGATGCACTGGCCGAGGACGCCGAGGTGTACCTGTGCGGCCCGCTGCCATTCATGCATGCGGTGCGCAGCCAGGCGCTGGAAGCCGGCATCCCAGCCGAGCGGATCCACTATGAGGTCTTCGGCCCGGATGTGTGGCTGGCCGCCTAGCATCCAGGTCTTGCAACTGCGCTGCAGGTGGAATCATGGGGGATCCACCTGCAGCACTTTTTTGCCGCTATTTTCCGGTATCCGCGGCAGATTCCGGGTGATCGCCTTGCTGCGGGGCCTTCTTCTTGAAGTCGAGTTTCTTCGGATCCAGCTTCCGCGGATAGATTTTGCCGCCGAGCTTTCCAGGCTTCCTCGCCTCCGCCCCTTGGACTGGCGGTGCCGGCAGATCGGCATCGCGGTCTTCGGATTCCGGAGCTTCGGCAGGCTGCTCGACTGGCGCAGCCTTGGCGCCGCGTGCCGGTTTCGCGGCCTGCGGGTCCACCAGGATCTGGTGCAGCCCTTCCTCTGAGATCCACTTGCGCAGCACCGAGTTGAACAGGATCGGGTTCTCGATGTTCCATTGGTGGTGCATGCCAGGGACCACGCGCGTGATCACCTGCGGGAGCTTGGCGCGCAGCGCCTCGAAGGATTTCTGCACCACCTTCGGCTCCTTGGCTCCGACCAGGGCCAGCACCGGACCCTGGTAGGAGTCGAGCTTCTCCGGAAGTCCCCCGGGCTCCATCTCGTCCATGATGGCCCGCAGGTTCTCGGCTTTCAGCTTCACCCCGTGCTCGGTGAACAGTTCCCGCTCGTCGTCCACCATGCCGTAGGCTCCGGCTTGGAAACGCCAGTACCACTCGCTGCCGATGAGCTTGAGCTGCATCCTCTGGAAGGCCCTGGCTGTCTGGCCCACACCGGTCACCGGTGTTCCGGTGATCAGCACGGAGTCAACGAGTTCCGGATGCCGTGCCGCCACGTGCAGCGCGATGACGCCACCGAGGGACATGCCCACCAGGTGCACGCCGCCTTCGGAAACTTCGTCGGCGATCAAGGCCGCGACGTCATCGGCGGCGGATTCCAGGCCTTCCCAGGTCTCCTCGAACCGGGCGCCGAAGGCCGGCAGATGGAGGGTCAGGATGTTGTAGTCGCCAAAGGCCAGCACCTGCGGGTCCCAGCTCCAGTTGCCGACGTTTCCGCCATGGAGGAACACCAGCGTCTGCATCGAACGCTGGGCATCGTGATGCAGGCCGGGATGCACTTCGGGATAATCGGTGGCATCGCGTGATGCATCGCTTGCAGGGGTCTTGTTCTGGTCTTTGGCTGCAGTCATGGCAAGTACTCCAATACCGCGTCGAGCCATTCCAGCTCTGCGGCTTGTTGTCGGATTGCATGGTCAAGTGTGGCAGCCATCAGGAAGCTGCGACGGTCCGCAGCGGCGCGCATGTCAATGCCTTCGCGCTGGGAAAGGTAGTCATCGAGGGTGTACTGCGTGGCTTGGCGGCGTTCCTCCAGCAGATTCTGGATCTCATCGCGCTCGAGTTCGGAGGCAAAGAACACCTGCCCCATGAAGGGATCCCGTTCGGGAGACTGCACTGCCCCGGCAGAAAGCCACTGGGCCAAGGCCTCGCGTCCTGTTTCGGTGATGTGGTGCTCCTGGCGGTCCGGGTAGTTCGATTGCGCGACGGTGCGCACGGTGGCGTATCCCTTGTCCACCAGCTGCGCCAACGTGCGGTAGATCTGCGCCTTGTCTGCGCTCCAGAAGTGGTTGATAGAGGAGTCAAAGTGCTTCTTGAGCTCGTAGCCAGTCATGGGCGACAAGCACAGCAGCCCGAGAATCAATCGTGCCAAAACCATAGGGCAATCTTTTCACACATAGTTGATTTTGCACCCACTTCAACCCGGTGTGTGGAAACTGTACCCAGATTGTGACAATTCCTTGGCTGGGCATGGGAATGCCCCGGCCACTGGAAGTCCAGTGGCCGGGGCATTCCCATGTGCGGATCTGCGGGAGATCCAGTTTTGCTAGGCGCCCAGTCGTTCCTTGAGGCCGTCGAGCTCGGCACGCAGCGAGGCTGGCAAAGCATCGCCGAAGTTGGCGTACCATTCTTCGATGCCCTCGACTTCGGTGGCCCATTCATCCTTGTTGACGGCCACTGCGACCTCGACGTCGGCCGGGGTGAAGCCTTCCAGACCGGTCAGGTCCAACGATTCGCCGGTTGGCACGTTGCCGATGATGGTCTCCTTGGCGTCAGCGGTGCCTTCAATGCGCTCGATGGCCCACTTGAGCACGCGCGAGTTGTCGCCGAACCCTGGCCATGCGAAACCGCCGTCAGCGGTGCGGCGGAACCAGTTGACCAGGAAGATCTTCGGCATCTGCTCCGGGTTGAGCTTGTCCGAGATCTTGTCCCAGTGGTTCAGGTAGTCGCCTGCGTTGTAGCCGATGAATGGCAGCATCGCCATTGGGTCGCGGCGGATCACGCCGGTTGCGCCGGCAGCGGCCGCGGTGGTCTCCGAGGACAGGGTCGAACCCATGAAGATGCCGTTGGTCCAGCTGCGTGCTTCGGTCACCAGCGGGATGGTGGTCTTGCGGCGGCCGCCGAACAGGATCGCGTCGATTTTCACGCCATTTGGCGAGTAGTAGTCCTCGGAGAGCATGTCGACCTGATCGATCGGGGTGCAGAAGCGCGAGTTCGGGTGCGCAGCGGGACGGCCGGACTCAGGGGTCCAGTCGTTGCCCAGCCAGTCGGTCAGGTGCGCTGGAGCCTCGTCGGTCATGCCTTCCCACCAGACGCCGCCCTCATCGGTCAGCGCAACGTTGGTGAAGATGTTGTTGCCCTTGGAGATGGCGCGCATGGCGTTCGGGTTGGTGGACCAGCCGGTGCCTGGAGCCACGCCGAACAGGCCGTACTCAGGGTTGACGCCGCGCAGCTCGCCGTCCTTGCCGATGCGCATCCAGTTGATGTCATCGCCCAGGGTCTCGGCCTTCCAGCCTTCGATGGTCGGATCCAGCAGCGCGAGGTTGGTCTTACCGCAGGCCGATGGGAAGGCCGCGGCAATGTGGTACGCCTTGTTCTGCGGGCTGGTCAGCTTCAAGATGAGCATGTGCTCTGCAAGCCAGCCCTCATCGCGGGCCATCGCCGAAGCGATACGCAGCGAGTAGCACTTCTTGCCCAGCAGCGCGTTGCCGCCGTAGCCCGAACCGTAGGACATGATGGAGCGCTCTTCTGGGAAGTGTACGATCCACTTGTTCTCATTGCATGGCCATGCAACGTCTTCCTGGCCCGGCTTGAGCGGTGCGCCCACCGAGTGCAAGGCTGGCACGAAGAAGGCGTTCTCCGCTTCCATCTTGCGCAGGACCTCGCTGCCGATCTTGGCCATGATGCGCATGGATGCGACCACGTAGGCGGAGTCGGTGATTTCCACACCGTAGGCAGGAGTTTCCGCGTCCAGCGGTCCCATGACAAACGGGATCACGTACATCGTGCGTCCGCGCATCGAGCCGTCGAACAGCCCATTGAGCATGGACTTCATCTTGTCCGGGTCTTCCCAGTTATTGGTGAAGCCGGCGTCTTCCTTCTTCTTCGAGCAGATGAAGGTGCGCTCTTCTACACGCGCAACGTCCTTGGGGTCCGAGAAGCCAGCGTAGGAATTAGGGAAGTTTGGATCGGTCAGCTTAACGAGCGTTCCGGCCTCTACCAACTCTGCAGTCAGTCGATCGGCTTCTTCAGCTGATCCGTCTACCCAATAAACACGATCCGGCTTCGTCAGGGCGGCCACTTCTTCGACCCAGCTTGCCAACTCCTTGTGCGAAGTCGCCGCTGCGTCGATTACGGTCTGATCCGAGCTCGTGCTCATTATTTGTTCCCTCCATTGGGCTCAACTAGCAATGAATCAAGGCTAGGCGGAGCACCGTGCCACTTCGGTGTGATTGAGACCTCAGAATTCCTGCTCCCCGAAAGCAGATTGTTCAAAATTCCCGAAATTCCGCGGGATAAGATGGAATCAAATACTGAAATATGTGATGAAGGTCACGTATACCGGTACCCTTTCACTTGCTTCACATAACCTTTTGTTCACCTGGGCGCGGTAGCTTTGCCCGTCGATTTGTACATGCCCAAAACGACCTGTATAGTAATTCGAGGTTCGTGAGAACGGATCAACAAAAGAATATGCGCCCATAGCTCAGCTGGATAGAGCGTCTGTCTACGGAACAGAAGGTCAGGGGTTCGAATCCCTTTGGGCGCACAAATTGAAAATTCCCACTCACTTGAGTGGGAATTTTTTGTTTCCCAGGAGAAGTTTATGCGCCAGCTACCCGTTGACTCGAACACCGCCCTTCGACTGCTCGCCATCAGCGACGCCACGCACCTCGCGCATTCCTACCAGCGCAACAGGGAGCATCTAAAGCGGTGGGAACCAGAACGCGCCGAGGAATTTTTCACCGAAGCTTGGCAGGCCCAGAATATTTCACAGGTCTTGGCCGCAAACTCCCAAGGTCTCGCCTACCCCTACGGACTGTTCCGCGACGATGTATTAATTGGACGCTTTAGTATCGTTTCCGTGGTTCGCGGCGCCTTCCAAAACGCGAGCCTCGGCTATTGGGTCGATCATGAATGCACAGGCCAAGGATTGGCTTCACTCGCGGTGGCCGCACTACTTGTTGAAGCGGCTGAACATCTCGGTCTGCACCGGATCGAAGCAAGCACCCTGGTTGATAATCACGCCTCGCAGCGAGTACTGCTCAACAACGGCTTCACCCAGATCGGCATGGCACCGAAATACCTCAAGATCGCCGGCCGCTGGCGGGATCACAACCTCTACCAAGCCATCTTGCATAGCTGAGCCTTGGCCGCTGCCCGCCCCCAAAATTCGGCTTGGATCATGACAGCAATGCACGTTCCACTAGATATTTTGTGAATCACGGCACTTTTTCCTATTTTGGTTTTTGCTCCGCCTCAAACTCGTGTACAGTTATTCAAGTCGTCAAGCCGACAACAAATAAATATGCGCCCATAGCTCAGCTGGATAGAGCGTCTGTCTACGGAACAGAAGGTCAGGGGTTCGAATCCCTTTGGGCGCACAAATTGAAAATTCCCACTCAGATGAGTGGGAATTTTTTTATGTTCTCTCCGGCACCAATGTGCTCGTTAATGCGAGTCGCGCAGCACCAGCTGGGTGTCCATAATGCTCCATTCAGGAACCTGCTCGCCTTGAATCCGCTTGATCAGCAATTCAGCCATGATCTCCCCCTGGCGTTCGGGGAATTGCGCAATGGTGGTTAGCGGTGGAGTGGAGCTGCGCGCAAATGAATCGTCATCCACCGCTGTCACCGACACGTCCTCGGGCACTTTGATTCCTGCCTCGGCCAGGGCCTGCAACGCACCAAAGCCCATCTGGGCGCTGGCGGTAAACAGCCCGTCAAAGTCAACGTTGTTCCCGATCAGCCGCTGCATGATCTGATGCCCGCTCGCTGGCGTGAAATCTCCGATTTCGACTGCCGCGGGTTCCAGGCCCGCGTTTCGAACGGCTTGCTGGAATCCAGTTAGACGGTCCAACCCGGCACCCATATCCTGGGGGCCGGCAATCATCGCCAGCTTGGTCCGGCCTTGGGCAATGATGACCTCGGTCGCCTGGCGCGCAGCCGCAATATTGTCGATGTCGACAACGTAGATTTCATTCTGGTCGGTACTCATGGTGCGCCCGCCGTAAACCATCGGGAGCAGGGAGCCCAGATCTGCATAAGACCTGTCGGCCGCATGGTGCGACAGGACCAGGGCGCCGTCAACGTTTCCGCCTTGGAGATAACGAGTGGTTTTTGCCGGGTCGGATTCGGTAGAAAGCAGCAAGGTCAACATGAATTCGGTGCCAGCGACATATTGCGCTGCGCCCTGGACGACCTTGGCGAAATAGGGGTCAGCGAAAAACTTCGCGGTGTTTTCCGGGACCACAAGCGCAATCGAGTTGGTTCTCCCCTGAGCCAAGGAACGAGCAGCCCGATTGGGCACATAATTGAGTTCCCGGATCGCCTGTTCCACCGCTTTCCTGGCATCCGCTTTGACGCGATCCGAGCCATTGACCACTCGCGAGACCGTGGCGCGCGAGACGCCAGCCCTCTGCGCCACCAATTCCAGTGTTGCCTGCGGCTTGCGTGGTTCTTGCGTGCTCATTCGTCTGCGCCTAGGTCCTGGGGGTTTGTAGATCAGCCAAGCAAGCAAGATGGCCCGTAGCTACCCCCTATGGGTCTGCGGACCATCATGCTCAGGTGTTAAGCCATTGTACGATTGGCGGCGATCAGGCCTGCGTAAGCGCGACCACTATTCTTAATGATTCGCTCTTGGGTCTGGTAATCAACGTAGATGATGCCAAAGCGCTTGTCATACCCCCAGGCCCACTCGAAATTATCCAGCAGCGACCAGACGAAATAGCCACGCACATCCACGCCATCTTCGAGGGATCGGGCAACTTCATCAAGATGGTTCAAGATGTATTCGCTGCGCTCTTCATCCTCGATGGTTCCCTCTTCGCTGAGCACGTCCGTGTAGGACGCGCCATTTTCGGTGATGTACAGCGCCGGGAGATTCTCGT
>Ga0308161_1006158_pt1 | contig 10246 bp, 10 predicted proteins | sample PhyFR2_FD_201034 | JGI IMG/M metagenome (GOLD analysis project Ga0308161, IMG submission 201034) | Phyllosphere microbial communities from UC Gill Tract Community Farm, Albany, California, United States - DLSLF.R2 | ecosystem: Host-associated > Plants > Phyllosphere > Unclassified | place: USA...
CGAGTACAGGTTGACCTTCATCGTCCGGTCGAAGTCCTCGGTGGACTGCTCGGTGACGTCCTCGTGCACCTGCTGGTGCCCGGCGACGAGCACCAGGGCGTCGAGGCCGCCGAGCTCGCTGACGGCGTCGCGGACCAGGGTCGCGCAGAACGCCTCGTCGGTCAGGTCGCCCGGCAGCAGCACCGCCTTGCGTCCGAGGTCGCCGACGACGTCGCGGACCTGTTCGAGGTCCTCGAGCTCGTCGGGCAGGGCGTTCAGCGCGACGTCCGCGCCCTCCTTCGCCATCGCGATCGCCGCGGCGCGCCCGATGCCGGAGTCGGCGCCCGTGACGAGCACCCGGTAGCCGGGCATCCGGCCGGTGCCGAGGTAGCTCGTCTCGCCGTGGTCGGGGGTGGGGTCCATGGCGCTCGCGAGGCCGGCACCCTGCTGCGTCTGCGCCGGGAACGGCGGACGGGGGTGCTGCGAGCGCGGGTCCTGCTTGTCGAGCTGGCTCATGGCCCCATGGTGCTCGCGGTGGCGGGGACCGGTCTCAGGGCAGGTCGGTCGTGCGGGTGTCGGGCTGGGGGCCGGCGGTCGTGCGGGCACCGGCCGGGGGTCCGTCGGTCCCGCGGACCGGTGTGGCGAGCAGCCGTTCGGCCGCGGCGCGGCCGCCCGGGTCCGCGACGAGCCCGACGGCGGCGATGAGTGCCCAGACCAGGGCGAGTCCCCAGTTCTGCGGCGACCCGGTGACGGCCGTCAGCGTCCACAGCGCAGCGACCACGACGGACAACCACCCGCTCAGACGTCGCCGCCCCAGGTCGCTCCTCCACTGCTGCACGCGGGGCCGCCACACCGCGTCGGGGACGTCCGGGGGCACGCTGCCCGCGCGGACCCAGCGTCGGGTCGCGACCATCGCGGCACGGCCGCCCCGACGCGACCAGTTCCACACCTGCGACGCGGGCAGCACGACCGCGAGGACGAGCCCGAGCACGACGACGGCCGTCCAGGGCGTCGGGCCGTCGAGCATCGCGAGGAAGAGCAGGGGCACGAGCGCGCCCACGACGGCGAGGCCGGCGAGCTGCCACCACCCCGTGGCGTCGATGCGGTCCTCGTCCGGCGCCGGTGCCGCGGCCGGTGCCGCGGCCGGTGCCGCTGGCGCCGCTGGTGCCGGTGTCGGTGCTCCGTCGCTGTGGTCGGCCGTGCTGTTCGGTTCCCCCGTCATGGGCGCGAGGCTACGCCCTCCGGCGAGCCGACCTGCCGATCCGCCCACAACTGAGCGCCCGTCCGCACGCGCGCGGGCATCATGTGCGCATGAGGTCGATCTGGAAGGGCTCCATCGCGTTCGGGCTCGTCAACGTGCCCATCAAGGTGTACGCGGCGACCGAGACCCACGACGTGTCGCTCCACCAGGTCCACGACGACGACAAGGGCCGCATCCGGTACAAGCGCGTGTGCGAGTTCGGCCACGAGGTCGAGTACGGCGACATCCAGCGCGCCTACGACGACGGCGACAAGACCGTCGTGCTGACCCCGGAGGACTTCAAGCAGCTCCCCCAGGAGCAGTCGCACGAGATCGAGGTCCTGGAGTTCGTGCCCGTCGACCAGGTCGACCCGATGATGTTCGAGAAGACGTACTACCTCGAGCCCGACTCCCGCTCCCCCAAGGCGTACGTCCTGCTGCGGGAGACCCTGGCGAAGACCGACCGGCTCGCGATCGTGCAGTTCACGCTGCGGCAGAAGACCCGGCTCGGGGTCCTCCGCGTGCACGACGACGTCGTCCTGCTCCAGGGGCTGCTCTGGGGCGACGAGGTCCGCGCGCCCGACTTCAAGTCCCTCGATGCGTCGGTCAAGGTCAGCGCGAACGAGCTGAAGATGTCGTCGTCCCTCGTCGACAGCATGTCCACCGACTTCGACCCGGACCGCTACACCGACGCGTACCAGGAGGAGCTGCAGCAGCTCATCGACGCGAAGCTCGAGGCCGGCGACGACGTCGACACCGCGGAGACCTTCGGTGAGCGCTCGGACGACGAGGACGACGACGCGGGTGGGGACGTCATCGACCTGATGGCCGCCCTGCGGGCGTCCGTCGACAAGAAGCGGTCTGGAGGATCGGGGTCGCGTCCGTCGTCCGGCTCACGGGGGCAGGGCGGGTCGGCACGGAAGGCCGGCCAGGAGAAGGCTCCGGAGGAGGCCGGCAGCACGGAGCAGGCGGCGCCCGCGAAGAAGACGACCACGGCGACGAAGAAGACGACGGCAGCGAAGAAGGCGGCAGCGCCGAAGAAGACGACGGCGGCCGCGAAGAAGGCGCCCGCCACGAAGAAGCCAGCGGCGAAGAAGCAGGCCAGCTAGCCGTCCTTGCTCGTCCGCGGAGTGCGAGCGGGATCGACACCCACAGCGCCGCCGTCCCCACGAACACCACCACACTCCCGACGACCCCGCCGACGTCCCCGACCACGACGTCGAACACGAACACGAACAGCACATTGCCCGAGAAGAGCAGCGCGCTCGCCGCTGGTTCCGCTCATGCCCGGAACCTCCCTGCAGCTGTGATCGGGGTGGGGATCACGTCGTGATCCGACCAGTGACGACTATCTTGGACGGTATGGCAACCTCAGAGCTCCAGGCGTTCGAGCGCTCCGTCCGCGCCGACCTCCCCGAGATCGTCGACGAGCTCCGATCGGTGCTCGGCTCGAAGCTCGTCGCCTTCATCGCCGGGGTGAACGAGACCCGCGCGGTGCACCAGTGGGCCGAGGCGGGCGGTCGACGCCCGTCGAGCACGGTCGAGCAGCGCCTCAAGCTCACGTTCCGTGTGGCCGAGCTCATCGCGTCGAACGACGGCGACCGGGTGGCGCAGGCCTGGTTCCAGGGCCTCAACCCGCGACTCGAGGACACCTCACCAGCGCGCGTGCTCCGCGACGGAGACCTCGACGAGGCCGGTCCCCGCGTCCTCGCCGCCGCACGTTCCTTCGTCGGGAACGCCTGACCGCCGCGCATGGGGGCGTTCGCGACGAAGACTCCCGCTGCACCGGTCTGGCGAGTCGGCCGTGCGCCGTCGCCGTGGGCGTGGGTGGACTGGAAGTGGGCGGACGGGGGGACCTTCCCGGGACGGTGGGACGCGCCGAACCGGACATACCGGACGACCTACGCGGCGTCCTCGGCGTACGCGGCCCTGGTCGAGGTCCTCGCGCAGTTCCGTCCGGACCCGGAGCTGCACGAGGCGTTGGCCGGCATCGATGAGGACGAGGTCGACGCGCTCTACCCGACCGTCAGCGCGGGCACGATCCCGGCGTCCTGGTTCCATGCCAGGCGACTCGCTCGAGCGCGACTCCTCGGCGTCTACTGCGACGTCTCCGCCGCCGCGACGATCGCGGAACTGCGCCCGAGGTTCCTCGGGGCTGCTCGGTCCGCAGGACTCCCGGAGTTCGATGCCGCCGCGCTGCAGATCGCGGAGCGCCGTGCACTCACACAGCAGGTCGGCCTCGCCGTCTACACGGAGACGGACGCAGCGGCGAACCCGACGTTCGACGGCGTCCGGTTCCTCTCGCGGCACGGATCCGACCTGGAGCTCTGGACGGTGTTCGAACGTTCGACGGACGGCGAGCGGAGCGCCCTGCTCCGCGACGTCGAGGTCGGGCCGCTCACGAGCCACCATCCCGACGTCGTCGCCGCGATGACCCTGCACGGGCTGACGCTGGACGACTGACCCCGCCGTCACGAACCCGAAACACGCGTCCGGGAGACTGTCCCCATGACTCCACAAGAGCCTGGGAGCCTGCAGTCGTCATCCGTGACCGCCGGCCCGCCCGTCACCGTGTCCATCACCCGTCTCGTCGAACCCGACCGCATCCCCGAGGCCACCGCCTGGGTGCAGTCCGGCGTGAACCTGGCGAACCGCTACCCGGGGTTCCTCGGCTCCGGGTGGGTCCGCTCGCACGCGACCAGCCGCGAGTGGCACATGCTCTACCGCTTCGCCGACCACGAGCAGCTCGCGACGTGGGAGAACTCCGACGACCGCCTCCGCTGGCTCGACCTCGGGCGTGACCTCGTGGTCGAGTCCCGCGTCGAGAAGCGCACCGGCATCGAGGGCTGGTTCGACGCCCCGGCCGACGCCCCGGAGTCGAGCGCCCCGCCGCGGTGGAAGCAGGCGGTGAGCATCTGGCTCGGCTTCTTCCCGGTGAACCTCGCCTTCACCTACCTGATGGCCTGGCTCGTCCCCGCGTTCGCGCACGTCGCGGTCCTGCCCCGAGTACTGGTCACCACGCTCGTGCTGACGCCGATCATGACCTTCTGGGTGCTGCCCTTCGTGACGAAGCTCATCCGCCCCTGGCTGCTCGCCCCGCCGCGCGCCGGCTGACCCCGCCGACCGGGCACCAGCCGCTGCGGCCGACGCCGGTCCACCGCCAGCCGCAGCGGCTCACGCCGCCGGACCGTCTCAGCCGAGCACCGACAGCTGGTCGAGCCGCTCCAGGATGACGCCCTCGCGCAACGCCCACGGGCAGATCTCGAGCGCCGGCAGGTCGAAGATGTCCAGGCACGCCTCGGCGACGAGCGCGCCCGGCACGACCTGGTGCGCCCGGCTCGGCGAGACACCGGGCAGCGCGGCCAGCTCGGCGACCGACTTCGTCAGCAGTGACGGCAGCAGGCGCCGCAGCTCGGCGCCGTCGAGCGCGCGCGGGACGAGCGGGCCGGCCGCCGAGGGTGCCGCACCGCAGATGCGCGCGATCGACCGGAAGGTCTTCGACGTCGCGACGGCACGGTCCGGTCGGCCGGAACGCAGCAGCAGCCCGGCGTCGCGGGCGATCGCGACCCGGATCTCGTGCCGGATGCGGCGGACGTCGTCCTCGCTCGGTGTGCCGTCGGCGAAGTAGGTGCGGGCGAGCCGCGCGGCGCCGATCGGCATCGACCACGCGACGTCGGGCGCCTCGTCGCCACCGCCGGCGATCTCGAGCGAACCGCCGCCGATGTCGAACACCGCGAGGCGTCCGGCGGACCACCCGAACCAGCGCCGCACCGCCAGGAACGTCAGGCGCGCCTCGTCCCCGCCCGAGAGCACGGCGAGCTCGACGCCCGTCTCCCCTTCGACGTGCGCGAGCACCGCGTCCGAGTTCACCGCGTCGCGGACGGCCGAGGTCGCGAACGCGAGCATGTCCTCGCACCCGCGGTCCTCGGCGACGCGCACGGACTCGGCGACGAAGGACGTCAGGGCGTCGACGCCGGCGGGGGTCACCGCGCCGGACTCGTCGAGGTGTTCGGCGAGCCGCAGCGGCTGCTTGAACGACGACGCGGGCAGCGGCGCTGCCCCGCCGTGGGCGTCCACCACGAGCAGGTGGCCGGTGTTGGACCCGATGTCGAGGACTCCCACGCGCATGGCACAACGCTAGCGGCCGTGCGGTCCCCGGATGGCCGGGACGGGCGGACGGGAGGCCCGGCTCAGCCCCGCAGGAAGGTCTCCAGTTCCGACGTGGTCGGGTACGAGGCCTGTGCGCCCGGCTTCGTCGCGGCGTACGCCCCGACACCGACCGCGAACCGCGCTGCCTCGACCAGGGAGTCCCCCGCGTCGAGCCGGAGCGCCACCGCACCCATGAACGCGTCGCCGCAGCCCGTGGTGTCGACCGGGTCGACCCGGACGGCCGCGACCTCGACGGGTGCGCTGTCGCCGTCGTGCACGACGCACCCGGCACCGCCGCGCGTGACGATCGACCGCGCGACGCCGTGGTCGCCGAGCTCGGCGGCCTCGTGCTCGTTGACGAGGAGCACGTCGGTCAGGTCGAGCAGCTCCTGCGGCACGGCCCCGAACGGCGACAGGTTCGTCAGCACCGTGGCGCCCGCCGCCCGACCGGCCCGCGCGGCGGCGAGCACGACGTCGATCGAGACCTCGAGGCAGAGGCCGAGCACCCCGGCGCCGTCGAACGCGTCGGCGGGCACGTCGTCCGGCGTGAGCGTGGCGTTCGCGCCGCCCGAGATCACGATGGTGTTCTCGCCCGCGGCGTCGACCGTGATGACGGCGGCGCCCGTGGCGACGCCCTCGCGGGACGCGACCAGCGTCGTGTCGACCCCGGCAGCCGCGACGGAGTCGCGGAGCAGTCGACCGTTCCCGTCGTCGCCGACCGCACCGATCATGCGCACCGCTCCCCCGAGCCTCCCGGCTGCCACCGCCTGGTTGGCGGACTTGCCCCCGGGCAGGACCGCGAGGTCGGACCCGTGCAGGGTCTCCCCGGGCTGCGGGAAGCGCTCGGTGCGGACCACGAGGTCCGCGTTGAGGCTGCCGACGACGACGATGCCGCTCATGCGGTGACTCCTGTCTCGGCCGAGGCCGGGCGCGGGATGAGGAAGGACGTGGCGAGGGCCGCGCAGGTGATCACGGCACCGAGCAGCATGCCACCCGAGTAGCCCGCGGTGCCCGCGGACCCACCGGTGCCGAGCGCGGTCTGCAGCGCCGGCAGGACCGCGAAGCTGATGCCCGCACCGAGGTTGAACGCACCGGCGTTCAGGCCGGGCAGGAACCCGGGGTTCGACGCCGGCGAGAGCACGATGCCGAGGCCGTTGAGGATGATGTTCGCGACACCGGCGTAGGTGATGCCGATCAGAACGGTGGCCGCGACCAGGACGGGCAGCGAGTGCACGCCGACGAGCGCCATCACGACGGTCGCGACGATGCTGCCGACCAGGCCGACGCGGAGCACCGCCCGGTACCCGAGGGTCGGGGCGAGCCGGCCGGCGAACGGTCCGACGATCCACCCGACCAGGGCGTACGGCACGAGGAACGCGAGCGAGGCGAGGTCCGGCTCCATGCCGAACCCGACGTCGGGGTTCTGCGCGAGGCTCGTGACCAGGCCGTTCACCACCGCGAACACGCCCGTCATCGTCAGCAGCGTCGTGACGAGCAGCGCCCACGTGCCGCGACGGCGCAGGTACCGGGTCTCGACGAGCGGCTCCCGGACCCGCGACTCGATCGCCCAGAAGACCCCGAAGGCCACGAGCGCGACGACGATCCCGCCGACCACGAGGGCCCAGTTCGCCGCGCCGAGCTTGCCGGCCTCGTTGCACGCGGTCAGCAGCGCGCCGACGCTGACGACGAGCGGCAGGACGCCGACCCAGTCCATCCGGGTGCCCGCCGACGGCCGGGACTCGACGCCCCAGCGCGCGACCATGAGCGCCGCGACCGCTGTGACGACGACGATCACCCAGAAGATGCCGCGGAACCCGAAGTGCGTCGCGATCCAGCCGCCGGCCAGGGCGTCGACGCCGGCGATGCCACCGTTGACCGCGGTGAGCAGGCCGAGGGCGGCGCCGTAGCGCTTGGGGTCCGCGATCTCGTTGCGCAGGACGAGCAGGCCGATCGGCACGACGGGACCGGTGACGCCCTGGATCATCCGGCCGACGAACAGCATCGGCACGTTCACCGCGAGCGCGGCGACGACGCTGCCGACGAGCATCACGAGGAGCATGGCGAGCAGGACCCGCTTGCGCCCGACGATGTCGGACAGGCGGGGCAGGAACAGCGAGAACAGCGCCGCGATCGTGAAGAACAGCGTCTGCGACAGCCCGATGGTGGCGTCGTCCGTGCGGAGTTCGTCGGCCATCGTCGCCAGCGCGGGGCTCAGCATGCTCGCGTTCAGCTGGAACGCGATGCACGCCGCGAGCAGTGCCGCGGTGAGGGCGGCGGTCGACTTCGTCGTCGAGGTGGTGGTCACGGCGCTCAGCGCTCCTGCGCGACGACGGTCACGTCGGTGTCGGTGTCGGCGACCGCCTCGGCGGCCGCACGCGGGGTCCACCCGGTGTCGGGCGTCTCGCCGATGCGCTCGAGGGCGTCGACGACGAGGTCCCAGAAGCGCTCGTGGTCGAGCTCCATCGCGGCGCTCGTGCGGCAGTCCTCGGGCGCCGGGGACCGGAAGTCGGCGACGGTCATGCCGAGCGTGTGCGTGCCGTGGGTCTCGATCGTGATCGGGACCTTCACGGCGCGGACGATCGTCGGGTCGATGACGTACGCCACGGCGCAGGGGTCGTGCACGGGCGGCGAGTCGAAGCCCTGCGCGTCCTCGTAGGCCTTGCCGAAGAAGTCGAGCAGCTCCCCGACGAACGCCGCGGGCCCGGTGCCGACGGCGGCGATGCGCGCGGCGACCTCCGGGGTGGCGAGCGCCTGGTGCGTCAGGTCGAGGCCGACCATGACGACGTCCCAGCCGGCGCGGAACACGATGTCGGCGGCCTCGGGGTCGATGACGATGTTGAACTCGGCGACCGCGCTCCAGTTGCCGACGTGCACGCCGCCGCCCATGAGCACGACCTGCTTGACCCGCTCGACGATGCGCGGCTCCTTGCGGACGGCGAGCGCGATGTTCGTCAGGCCGGCGGTCGGCACGATCGTGACGGTGCCCGGCTCGTGCGCCATCACGGTGTCGATGATGAGGTCGACCGCGTGCCGCTCGTCGAGCGCGAAGGACGGCTCGGGGAGCATCGGTCCGTCGAGGCCGCTCTTGCCGTGGATCTCGGGGGCGACCTCGATCTCGCGGAGCAGCGGTCGGGGGCTGCCGGCGGCGAAGGGCACCCCGGTGATCCCGGCGATGCGCGCGACGGCGAGGGCGTTGCGGGTGACCTTCGGCAGGGTCTGGTTGCCGACGACGGTCGTCACGGCGAGGAGCTCGATCGCGGGGCTCCCGTGTGCGAGCAGCATGGCGACGGCGTCGTCGTGGCCGGGGTCGCAGTCGAGGATGATCTTCTGCTTCGTTGCATCGGGCACCTTGGGCGCTCCACTTCGTCGGGGATCGGGGTCGGACGGCTCGTGTCCGCGTGTCCGCGCTCGGGCGGACGGATGTCTGTGCTTGACGCGGTGGGGTCCGTGACGTGGAGGAACCAACTCCGGCACGGCGCGTCAAGCGTTTGACATCACACCACGTCAAACGCTTGACGTCAATTCGCCGAGCGGTTCTCGCCTCGGTCGGCCGGTCGCGTCGCTAGGCTCGTCGGGTGCCGTCCTCCGCCCTCCCGGCCCGCCGTGTCACCGCGGCGATGGTGGCGGAGCGCGCCGGCACGAGCATCGCGACGGTGTCCCTCGTGGTGAACGGCAAGGAGCGCGGACGGGTCTCGGCACCGATCGCCGCCCGGGTCCGCGAGGCCGTGCAGGACCTCGGCTACGTCGTCGACCACGCGGCGAGCTCCCTGGCCCGCGGCACCGGCGACCTGGTCGTCCTCGTCGCCCCCGACCTGTCGAACCCGTTCTTCGCCGAGGTCATCCGCGGCGTCCGGGACACGCTCGGCGACCGCCACCAGCTCGTGTTGTCCGTCACCGAGCGCGGCGCCCAGCCGTCCGCCGCGGACCTGCGCCGGTTCGAGCGGCTGCGTCCGGCCGGCGTCCTCGTGGACGCCCCGGCCGCGGGCGAGGTCCTCGACGCCGCCGTCCCGGTCGTCCTGCTCGACGCCCCGGACGCCCCGGCGGGAGCGGTCGCCGTCGACTACGACCTGACCCTGGGCATCGACGAGCTCGTCGCCCACCTGCGCGAACGGGGACACGAGCGGGTCGCGTACCTCGACGGCACCGCGCGCGTCGCGACGTTCGGCGTCCGGCACCGGCTGTTCGACGAGGCCTGCGCGGCCGCCGGCATCACCGTCTCGGAGCTCGGCGCGCGGGCGGACCTGACCGTCGACGCCGCGGCCGCCGCGACCGAGCACGCGATCGAGGCCTGGCACGAGGACGGGGTCACCGCTGTGGTCGCCGCCGCGGACACGCTCGCCTACGGAGTGCTGCGGGTCGCCGGCGCGATGGGGCTGCGGGTCCCCGAGGACCTCGCGGTCGCGGGCTTCGACGACCTGCCGTCGTCCTCGGTCACTGCCCCGGCCCTGACGAGCGTCGCCCTGCCCGGGGCGGAGCTCGGTCGGGCGGCCGCGCTCCGGCTCCTCGCCGCGATCGACGGGACCACACCCGAGCCCGTCGCGCTGCCGACGCGCCTGGTGCGGCGCGCGAGCACCGGCGGCTGACGGGTCGCGGTCCGCACGCTCCTCCCCTGCCGTCGCCGAAGCGACAGATCGCGGGCGGGTGCGGCCCGCGGTCCGGTCCGCGAGAGCGACAGATCGCGGGTCGGGCCTTCCGTCATCCTCGCGGAAGCGACAGATCGCCACCGACAGTCGGCTGTGATCTGTCGCTTTCGCGAGAGGCCCGCCAGCGGACATCGGACCGCGGACAGCGGGTGGCGGGTGGCGGGTGACGGGCGGCGGGTGACGGGACTGGACCGGCGCTGCAGGGGCGGTGGGCGGGTGCGCGGACGGACGGGAG